>OJBZ01000033.1_pt1 | contig 97320 bp, 84 predicted proteins | sample 1591671 | NCBI WGS metagenome assembly OJBZ01 (sample SAMN05416850, study PRJEB24817) | seawater metagenome | isolation source: Sea water | place: Canada:Atlantic | collected 2013-07
AAAATGGATTAAAAGGGAACATTGAGCAAGTGCTGCTTATCCAGAGTTCAGGTTACATATTCTCATATTTAATAATTCGCGAATTAAAAGTATTTTAAAAAACATACATGTAGATATTACTGAACAGGAGCAATGAGCTTGCTGTTAAATTATTGTAAGCTTGAATCAATTACATTTTTTATCAAATGTCGCGTAAGTAATCTAGTATTATAATGATGAAAAATTAGGTTTCATTGGTGTTTTGTTTATCGTATTTGTTACTACATTTTACTATTAAAAGAGAGAGTTCGTGATTCATATTCCCCAGCAAACACTAGAGTTTTTAGGCTCATCAGCTCCTTTTGATTTACTTACAGAAGATCAATTAAACCATTTGGCTTCAACAATTACCGTTTGTTACATCAGCAAAGGTGATGCTGAACAAATACTCGAACAGCAACGTGGTTCGCTATTTTTAATAAATAGTGGCCAATTTTCAGTGAAAGACTCTCCTGAAAAGACCAGACATTTAAGCGAAGAAGATTATTTTGGCTGTGGCAATGTGCTACATAAAGAAGATCATTTAATCACGATGACAGTAGACAGCCCAGGCTTAGTTTATTGTATTCCGGCTCAAACTTTTGAGTGGTGTGTATCGGTTCAACCGGGCATTGGTAGCTTTTTTCGTCATTATAGCGCAGAAAAAATTCATAGTGAGCAGCTTGATGATTCAACATCTATATGGATGTATAAACCGGTTCATGAAGCTTTAGCTCAAGAGATGATCAGTGCCGATTTAAATAGCAGTATTTTAACGGGCGTTCGGTTAATGGCAAAACATTGTGTTTCGTCTTTGGTGATAACCGATAATCAGCGTTTGGCCGGCATTATTACTGACCGAGATATACGTAACAGGGTGGTGGCTGAGCAAGTTGATGTACAGCAGCCCTTAAGTAGCATTATGACCACTGAACCTGCAAAAATAACACATCAACGTACCTTGTTTGATGCCTTATGCATGATGACAGAGCACAACGTCAACCATTTGCCAATTATAGATAAAGACAGTGAAATGCCTGTAGGAATTTTAACGGCCACCGATATGATCCGCCATCAACGCAGTAATGTGTTGTTACTGGTAAAAGCGTTATCAAAAGCAACCTCTATGCACGAGTTGTCTCGGTTATCGTGGCAGTTACCTCAATACTTTTCTAAACACGCAAAGCGTTTAGGGGATTTTGATATAGCAGGCAAAGTACTTTCTCAAGCTACTGATATTATGACCCGAAAATTAATCACCTTCTTTGTGAAAGAGCATGGTGCTGCGCCAATGGATTATTGCTGGCTAGTTTATGGCTCGCAAGCAAGAGAAGACCAAACTATGGGGTCGGATCAAGATAATGGTTTACTACTGGCTACTGAACCTGACGAACAAGCCGCTCAATACTTTGCCGATTTAGCTGAATATGTATGTAGAGGGCTAGATAAATGCGGTATTAGATTGTGTACAGGCAATATTATGGCGAGCAACCCCTTGCTACGATTGTCAGTAAACCAAGCAATAAAAGAAGCTGAAAATTGGGTACAATCACCAACACCAGAAGCTATTCTAAACTGTAATATATTCCTAGATGTACGAGGTGTTGCAGGTAATATTCATTTACTTACTCAGTTACATCAGGCGCGTGCCCCGTTATTTAAACAAACTCGCTTTCTGGCTGCATTAACAAGGCATGCTTGCAAATCAATGGTGCCATTATCGGTATTTCAAAAGTTCAGCTACAAGAAAGGCTTGCCTAAAAAAGATTGTATTGATTTAAAGCACAGTGGTGTTGCTATAATTAATGATTTGGTGAGGGTGTACTCGCTTGCCAATGGCTTGACTATGCCTGCAATTCCATTACGCCTTGAAAGCTTAATGAACCAACCTGAACTTTCAAGCCAAAATGTAAAAAACTTGCGTGACGTATGGCTTTTACTTAATCGATTGCGCTGGCGTCATCAAACTCAAAATAATGCTAAAGACAACTATTTATCAATGAGTGATTTGTCGTCGATAGAAAAATATCAACTTAAAGAAGCTTTCCGCGTTATTCGCCGAACACAACAAGCTGCATTATTTAAGTTTGCTGGTGGTAGTGCATAAATGATCAAAGGTAGCGCGTTTATGTGGCAAAAATTTAATCGCTGGTTACGGCCTCAACATTCAATACCTCCGCAGTGGCGAGATAAGCGTTTATCGGAAATACCTTTTCTGAGTATCGATCTAGAGCTGACATCGATGAATTTAGCCGATGCTAAAATTTTATCTATTGGCTGGGTTGAAGGCAAAGGGAATCAAATTCAGTTACAGAGTTGTTTTTATCAGTTAGTGTCTACCAGAGCACCTTTGCATCAAAGCCCTGTTATACATGGTTTAACGGCTGATGATATTGCGCAGGGCGAACCGGTACGTGAAGTTTTAGAAAAGCTTAAGCGCTATGCACAAAGCCATATTTGGGTATTTCATTGTACCAATCTTGATATGAACATTTTACAAAGAGTTTTTCGCGAACTAGGTTTACCGTTACCTACTATCGTAACATTAGACACGTTAACATTTGGTTTGTACCAATTAACTCGACATTTAAGACCACCACCACCTAATTCAGTGGTATTGCCGGTGTGTCGTGCAAGATATGGTTTGCCTGCTGTACCAGCTCATAATGCACTTGATGATGCTATGGCTACTTTGGAACTTCTTTTTGCTCAAATTCAGAAGTTTTCGCCTGACGAAGCAGAAACCTTAGCGAGTTTGCGAATAACCAAAGCGGTGAATGTTTTTCATAGCGAATGATTAATAAGCTTGCTCAGTGTTACTTATGTACGTGTTGTTATTTCAACAATTTAATGGTGCAATTCCAATATCTTCAGTATATATGAACTCAATTGGCGATAACTTTATCTCCTTCCCATTAACAAAAATAGCGAGAAGCTTTATGCTAAAGTGCTCAAGGAAACTAGGTATTTCATTACTCGATATACTAAAAATTTTAAAATTACACTCATCATAAAGGTAAAGTAATTTAGGATGTGTTTCTTGTTAATTTCGGCTTGAACAACTTAGATTTCGCTGCCACACATGTTCAATTTTTTGTTTTGATTTATAAACAAAATCGCCCGCTGAAAACTCATATACCATAGCATCATAGTTATATCCGGTTGTTACTTCTTCACCCTCTAAAGTTAAACAACTCGTGTATCTATTTTCACTTAAACGAACTTCAATTTTCGCGTTAAACCACTTTGCTTTAACAGGATATTTTTTTTCACCAAAGAATAAAACTGGATCTATTAATGGTGGATTGTCACTACATGCGCCTTTAACAAAAGAATTAAGGAATAATTCACCGTTTTTTAATTCCCAAGTACCTTTATAGCCACGCCAATTAGCAGAACACCAGCCTTTAGAATCAAGCATTAAGTGTATTTCTTCATAGGTGAATAATGTTTCCAAAGGATTAGAATCAATTGAGTTTGAAACACCAGCCACAATAAAAGTTTCCTTGATTTGCTGTGTAGCAATACTTGAATTAGAAAAAACGATTAATATTACGAATAGAAATTTAGACATACTACTCCTTAGCAGTTTAACGAGGCTTAAGTTTTTTTCTTTTAGAAAAAATAGCCGATGAAATTATTAAACATTGAGCTTCAAATTAACTTGTTACGTGAAATATGAGGCGATATTACATTACAAATGACTTTTACGGGTTGTATGAACATAAAAATCATTCACTAGTTTCCAATATAGATCAACTTAGTAAGAGATTCTTTTCAATCAAACCTTTTATCGCTTTAGGATAAAATAATCGACGATTGAACAAGAACCAACTACTTTTTTCCTTTTAAAAGATCTTCCTTCTTTTAATCAAAGTCGGAATAGCCACCCAATTTACCGCAGTGATTACATTTAAATATATATGCGGTAGGTGAGCCATCAACATCTAAGGCATTAAAAAAGTTATTCCAGTCCTCGTCACTTATTTCATAAGCATTAATAGTTTCTGATTTAAGCTGTTCAATTAAATCGGAACCATGCTCTTTTATTTCTTTGGCGCCTGCCAATCCGATAAAAGAAGCCGCGCCGTTACAATGAGTCCACCATTTGTGCTCTTGCCAACCGCTAAAACCAGGCGTACGGAAAGCAACTTCTTCTTTGATCTCTGAAGAAACTTCAGACCATATACCATAATTACTAACAGCATCATAATCTGTAAATTCGGCATTAAATTTTTTATGCGCCTCACCATTAGCAATGCACCACGGGCAAATTGAATCTTCCAAGTCCTCTTCAGAATAAGGAAGGCCAGTATAAATAAAACCAGTTTTTTTACCGCAACACGCGCAGACACAAGCTGATTTTTCAATTGAGCCTGTGACAAGTGGCTCTGGGTGATACTTAAACCTTGGAAGTTCCATATACTCTCTAGAATGCTAAAAATTTCGTTAATGGGAATAAAAATAAACTGAGTGTGAACGCTGTTAATTGCAGATCGCGAGCCAATTGTACGTAGCAGGTTGAGTAACTTGTACAGTGCTTTTATATAATTTATTAGCTTATTATGTCTACATTACTCTAGGTAACGTACAAACGTAAATCTATAAGTGTCGAATAAAGTTGATTTATGTTTGCTCAACTCAACTTTAACATTACGCTTTATGGGTAAATGTTTAGGTAGAGATACTTTTACTAAATTCTCTCTTTCAGGAACTTTAACCATGGTAAATTTTATTACCATCTTCTCGGAATGATGCATGTTGGCTAATAGCAACACCATTAACAGGAACTGAACTTTTTGAAGACAGACCAACAATAAACCAAAGAAAGATAACTAGGGTTAGAAAAGCTATAGACCAAGCACGAAAGTTTTTGTGCTTAATTTTAGAAAGCTCATTTTCTAATTGTTGCTTCAGCTCTGGACGCATAAATCCCTGTATACATATTGTAATAAAAGATAACTCACCTCTTTTATGGAAAAAAGCTTTCACCTTACTTATTCTATATTAATAACAGATATTTGCAGGTATTACTATCCACCGCAACAGATAAGGGCTCAAATATTAATTTGGACGAAATTAAGAAATTTTTCTCATTTTCTGACTTAGGGGGTTACCGCTACAGCTGAATTTAAATACCCAGCTATTAAGCTGAATTAAGAACCAGAAGGTGTGTCCTCCGCGTTGGGTCTAGGTTCAGGTTACCTTAAGTGATTTAAACTTCAATGACAGGAATGAGTTTTAAATTGCCTCACAAGTATGCCGGTAAACGTGACTGCGCTAGATGTAATTGGATAGCAAAAGTAGTAGTAAAGATGTTTCAGTTTGAATCAACAGAGGGAATTTCAATGATCTGATTCAAGGGATCATAAAAAGTAAATAAGTGCTGTTACTTTCTCATTCATCATAAATATAGTTAATCTAACTTAACGTTTTTTAAAGAAAAAACGCAGTAGTTAACTGCGTTTTATGTGTATTGATACAAGCCTGCGTATCAATTGCGCGGGAGTTTTTAAGCTATTAGCCGGTTAATTCTTGGCTAAGTACATGCTCGTTTAATACCACAACCTCTGCACGTTTGAAGAAGTTAAAGTCGGTAGCGGTTGCTAAAGTATAAGCACCCATCATACGGCTAATAATTAAATCGCCATTGTTTAGTTTTGGTAACATAATTGACTCGCGCACTACGTCGATACTGTCGCATGTTGGGCCAACTAATACTGAGTCAAATCGCTCGCCGTCTTGTTTAGCACTGTCGATAGGGTACGCCGCTTCATCAAACATTAAACCGCTGAATGAACCGTAAATACCGTCATCTAAGTAGTACCATGTTTTACCTTCACGTACAGCTTGCCCCATAATAGATGCAACACTCGTTACACAGCTGGCAACAATAAATCGTCCAGGCTCTGCTAGTACTTGCATAGTTTCAGGCAATTGAGCCAGCGCTACGTTAATTGGCGCGCAAAAAATATCAATTGGCAATACGTCATTACTGTAAGGCACTGGAAAACCACCGCCAATATCTAATGTGCTTAATGCAGGTAAGCCAAGTTCTGTTACTTGGGTAATTACTTTTGCACAAGCATTTATCGCATCAACGTATTTAGTTGGGCTAGCCGTTTGCGAACCCACATGGAATGACAAACCTTTAATACGAATACCCAATTGTTGAGCATAAGTTATAATTTCGATTGCCATTTCAGGACTACAACCAAACTTTTTAGATAAATCAGCAAAAGCATCTTTATTACGAAAACTTAAACGCACTAAAATTTCAGCTTGGTCTTTATAAGCAATAAACTTTTCTAGTTCGTTAATGTTATCTACCACAAACACAGTGCAGCCATAAGCTAGCGCATCTCGAATATCACTATCGCGTTTAATTGGGTGCGTGTGAATAGTGCGTTCGCTTGGTACACCTTGGCTGGCCACTAAGTCAATTTCACCGCTAGTGGCTAAGTCAAAACTTGCGCCTTCAGCTAATAACGTGCGAACTACTGCAGCTAAGGGTAAAGGTTTTAAAGCAAAATGTAGCGTAACACCCGGTAGCGCATTTTTAAGCGCGTGATATTGATGGCGAACAGCTTCGCAGTCAAGCACCATTAAAGGCGCACCAAACTGTGCTGCTAGTTGTTCAATTTCTTGATTAGTTGGTTGCACGTAAGCAAAGCTTTCGCCTTGATTAACTGCAACTTCTGCAGGTATTTTAAGTTGAAAATCTTGTAATGTCGTTGATAAAGCCATGGTATTCCCCAAAATTAAGGGCGTAGGTAATACGTCCTATGCAACCGCTCGGATATGGTTTATCTACGAGTCAGTTGAGTGATATCAATAGTGCTTATGCACAGTCAAATTCACTCTTGGATAGTTGCTCATTTGCCTTGCTACAAACTAAATTTGTAATGTACTCGGATTGGCTATCAACAAAAGCGGCAGGATAATAATGTGAGTTTTTAATTTTTGCAATATTTATTTTTTAAATTTTAAAATATTTTTTCTTGGTGATAAATCAAACAAGTTAGGTGCTGTTTTTAGGTTGATTTATACCTCGGTATTTTGCTTTTTATATGTAAATTTAATCATTATTTATCAGTGTTTTGCTTTGATATTTAGATATTAACTCAGCTTTCTAATCAATTAACCGCTCGATTTCGTGAGTAGCTTTACTAGCATCCAAAAAATCTTGTGAAAGCTTTTATTTAATATACTCAAGCCATTTAAGGCTATATTTACAGCAATTATTTATCTGTTTGAATAATAGCTATTTGTAACTTGTAAGCTAAGCGGCGGAAAATTTTACATGATATATGACTTTTTTGGTTGATTTATATACTGTTTGTAAATTTTCAAAATTAAATAGCATATAAATCTGATATCAATGCAAAATATAGGAGAAAAGTAAGTCAATTTATTCTATATTACATTTTGTTACTTTTAATTTGTGGTAATTTAACAAATTCAGCTTTCACAGTAACATATAAGAAAAAGTTAAATTTAATTTGTAGATAAAGCATTTAGTTTTTTGTTTACGTTATAAATAATCCAGGGAAAAATTATGAATACAGATGAAATGCTAGAAAAAATTACGGAGATGGGCTTACTTTATGGCCCGAAATTGATTGGTGCCATTCTGGTATGGATCGTCGGTGGTTGGATAATCAAAATTATTGGTAGTGTATTTAAAAGTGCGCTAACTAAAGCAGGTACTGATCCATCATTAATGCCATTTTTAACCGGCATTGTTAATGGCTTACTGAAGGTAATGCTTGTTATAACGGTACTGGGCATGCTTGGTATTGAAATGACCTCGTTCATTGCAATTCTTGGTGCTGCTGGTTTAGCTGTAGGTTTAGCTATGTCGGGCACATTACAAAACTTTGCTGGCGGTGTGATGATCTTAATCTTCAAACCTTTCAAAGTTGGTGATGTAATTGACGCACAAGGTTATGTTGGTAGTGTTTCTCAAATTCAAATTTTCAACACCATTTTAAAAACACCTGATAATAAAACTATTATTATTCCTAACGGTGGTTTGTCTACAGCGTCTATGACTAACTACTCAACTGAGCCAAAGCGTCGTGTTGATTGGACTATTGGTGTGGCTTACGGTGATGACTTAGATAAAGCGCGTGAAGTGATTCAACGTTTATGTGATGCAGACGACCGTATATTAAAAGATCCAGCAGTATTTATCGCTGTTTCAGCACTAGCTGATAGCTCAGTTAACTTTACGGTACGTGCTTGGGTTAATGCTCCAGATTACTGGGCTGTTTTCTTTGAAATGAACGAGAAAGTATACAAAACTTTTGGTAACGAAGGTTTGAATATTCCTTTCCCACAAATGGATGTTCATCTTCATAAAGACGCTTAATACTTTATATAATTAAGCGTAAAGCTAAACTAAACGTTAAGCTGATAATTAATGGGGATATCATTTGATATCCCCATTTTTTTATATAATGAGTTAGAATTAAATCAATAGCATTTATTCTTCTTCATCTAAAATAACGACTCTAATAATGGTTATCATTTTTTTAGGAACCGTGGTGTAACCTAGTTCTTCGCTGTAACCTACTTCTACTTGTGCCATCGCTTCTAGTACATCATAGCCTTCAACAACTTGACCAAAAACAGCATAACCCCATGAACTACCTGGGTCTAAATTTGTATTGTCGTTAAGATTAATAAAAAATTGATTCGTCGCTGAATGGGCATCGTTTAGCTGCTTAGCCATGGCGATAGTACCTTCTGCGTTTTTTAAGCCGTTACCTGACTCGTTAAAAATAGGCGTGTCTGGTTCGACATCGGTGTAGTTTGTCATAAAGCCTCCACCTTGAATAAGATAGCCTTCTTCTACGCGATGGATCATGGTTTTATCGTATTGTCCTCGCGATATGTAGCCTAAAAAGTTATCTACGGTAATCTTCGCTCTGTAGCGATCTAGTTCAATAATCACATTGCCCATTGTGGTTTCTATACGTACTTTAGGGGACAAATTATTCGGTTGAATATATTGGCCTTTACTGGGCGCGGCTAGGAGTGATGACGGGCTTAATATTATTAAAAATGTGGTTATTATCAGCAGAAAAACTTTATTCACGTTAGTACCTTTTATTGATATGAGATAAGCGAAAATACTTATATCTTAACAGTTATTATCTTAATAAAACGTAAAAGCTTACTTAACCTGAACCCTGGTTAATGGGTTAATGGGTTAATGGGTTAATGGGTTAATGGGTTAATGGGTTAATGGGTTAAAAGTAAGCATTGAGCAAGTGCTGCTTATCCAGAGTTTAGCTTACTTAATAAAAGTTAAGTTTAGCGAGGACAAAGCTAAGGGTTAAGCTGAACATAATATACGGTTTATCTTGAGTAAAACTTAGCGTCTACGTTGTTATTCATTTTATCTGTCGCTTCTCGTCAAAGCTCAACAGAGATTGATTAATCAATAATAATTGTCATTTATTATTATTTTTTTTGTTGGACTTTACATCATGCTTAATTTCTAATTCGCGCCAATCACTAATGATAATCTGCCTCTGTATTTTTAAATAAAAAGGCTAAAGGGAAACTAATGAATAAAGATAATCTTGATCAAGCGCGTGCAAACTACAACGTACGTCATTGGAGTCAGGGCTATTTCGGGATCAACGATAGCGGTAACGTGTATGTTGCGCCTAAGTTCGAAAATCAAAACCACACGGTAGATTTAACGACTATTGCAAAAATGATTGAAGATAAAGGCTTAACATTGCCTGCTTTAGTGCGCTTTCCGCAAATAATTCATCACCGTATTCACAGTTTATGTGAAGCCTTTAATCAGGCGATTGAGGCTTATGATTATCAACAAAAATATTTATTGGTTTACCCTATTAAGGTAAATCAGCAGCGTGAAGTTGTTGATGAAATTTTAGCTAGCCAACATAACAAAGAATACACCCAACTTGGGCTTGAAGCCGGCAGTAAAGCTGAGTTATTGGCTGTGTTAGCTATGGCGCAAAAAGCTTCATCGGTTATTGTTTGTAACGGTTACAAAGATCGAGAATATGTTCGTTTAGCATTAATCGGCGAGAAGCTTGGCCATAAAGTACATATCGTATTAGAAAAAATGTCTGAATTGGCGATGATTTTATCTGAAGCGAAAAAATTAAACGTAGAGCCCCGTTTAGGCATTCGTGTACGTTTGGCTTCTCAAGGTAAAGGTAAGTGGCAAGCTAGCGGCGGTGAAAAATCTAAATTTGGTTTGTCAGCCTCACAAGTGTTGAGTGTTGTAAATACACTTAAGCAAGAAGACATGCTTGATACTTTAAAGCTAGTGCATTTTCACTTAGGCTCTCAAATCGCCAATATAAGAGATGTAAGATTAGGGGTAAGTGAAGCCGCACGTTTTTACTGTGAACTTAGACGCCTAGGTGCTGGTATTTTGTGCATGGATGTTGGTGGCGGATTAGCGATTGATTATGACGGAACACGCAGTCAATCACATAACTCTATGAATTATAGTCTTGCTGAGTACGCAAATAATATTGTTAATACAATTGGTGATATTTGTAAGAGTTACGAACAACCTATGCCGATGATTATTTCAGAGTCGGGCAGAGCACTAACAGCTCATCATGCGGTATTAATATCGAATGTTATTGGCGCTGAATCTTATGAGCCAGAGAACATAGCTGCGCCTTTAGATGATGAATCTGTGCTGCTAAACAATATGTGGCGTTCATTAGAGCAGTTAAAAGAAAATCAAGACGACCGTGCCTTGATCGAAATTTATCATGATACACAAAGTGATTTGGCTGAAGTACATAGTCAATTCTCTATGGGGTTATTAGATTTAACGCAACGCGCTTGGTCTGAGCAAGTTAACTTGCGTATTTGTTATGAATTAAATTTATTAATGGACAGTAAAAACCGCTTTCATCGACCAATAATTGATGATTTAGCTGAAAAGCTAGCCGATAAATTTTTCGTGAATTTTTCATTGTTTCAATCTTTACCTGATTCATGGGGTATAGATCAGGTTTTTCCGGTGTTACCGTTAAATAACTTAGAAAAATCACATGAAAAAAGAGCTGTGTTATTAGACATTACCTGTGATTCTGATGGTGTTATTGATCAATATGTTGATGGACAAGGTATAGAAAGCACTTTACCTGTACCAGCATGGACAGAAGACGAACCTTACTTATTAGGGTTTTTCTTAGTCGGCGCTTACCAAGAAATTTTAGGCGATATGCATAACTTGTTTGGCGATACTCACAGTGCAGTAGTGTTTTTAAATGATGATGGTGAAGCTGAAATTACAGAAATTAATGAAGGCGATACCGTTGAAGATATGTTGAATTACGTGCACTTAGACGCGAAATTATTTCAACGAACTTATGCTGAACTTATCGACGCTAGATTATCGAAAAGTGAAGGTGATGAAATTTTCAAAGAATTGGTTGATGGTCTTAAAGGCTACACCTACCTTGAAGATCTTTAGAGATAAATGTAATGAAAAATATTTTCAATCAAGTTGATGATTCAATTTACTCTAATGCGATGACTTTTTTACGTCAGCCGTTAGATCAAAACCCAACAGCGTCATCAGCTGATATTGTGGTATTAGGTTTACCGTTTGATATGGCAACAACTGGGCGCTCTGGAGCCCGAATGGGTCCTACAGCCATTAGACAAGCAACCGTGAATTTAGCTTGGGAAGGTAAGCGTTTCCCATGGCCTTTTAGCTTATTAAAAAATTGCAAAATAATTGATGCAGGCGACCTGGTATTTGCACCCGGTGATGCGGCGCATTTTTGCACACAAGTTGAAACGGCTGTAGGGCAGTTGCTCGACTCAAGCAAAACGGTTTTATCTTTAGGCGGAGACCACTTTGTTACCTTGCCTATTTTGCGCGCACATGCGAAAAAATTTGGCAAAATGGCATTGATCCATTTTGATGCGCATACCGACACCTATAACAATGGCAGTTGTTATGATCACGGCACCATGTTTTATCATGCGCCGAAAGAAAACCTTATAGACTGTGATAAGTCTGTTCAGGTTGGTATACGCACTAATTATAAAGAGGAAAACCATGGTTTTTCTGTTATTAATGCCATGCAAGCCAATGATATGAGTGTTGATGAAATAGCGGCACAAATTAAAAGTCGGGTTGGCGATATGCCGGTTTATCTTACGTTTGATATTGATTGCCTAGACCCAGCATTTGCGCCAGGTACAGGCACGCCGGTTTGTGGTGGTTTAACGACAGATAAAACCTTAAAAATATTGCGCTCGTTGGCGGGTATTAATATTATTGGTATGGATGTAGTTGAAGTGGCTCCCGCCTATGATAATAGCGATGTAACCGCTTTGGCAGCAGCCACTATTGCTGTTGAATTGGCTCATCTTTGGACCGTAAAGCATAAATTAGTTTAAGGCAGCTAAAGCCGCATTAGCGTTCGTAAGTTGTGCTACATAACTTACGAACTAACTCATATATTCCTCTTAGTTAGCATTTTTTAACTAACCATCTCATCGTTATCTGTTATTCCATAAGCCTGAGCTTTAACCTTAGTTTTAATTTTTGTCAGACTAATAGCTACTAATCATTATGTTTTCAACGTTAGCGACTAAAAATAAACTTTAAGTGTTAAGTCTTTACAACGTTGCATGCAAAAGGTGCTAGGTTTATGCTGTTTACATCAATACCTGATGAATATAAATCATAAATATTGAGAAAAGATAACGCTTATTAAGGAATAAATATTAGCAATGTCAGTAAAAAATCAACACCAAAATACGAATGTTTTTACACGCATTGCCAACATGCTGGGTGATAAATTAGCAACGTTTTTGAATAAACCCCGTGACTCTTACACAACATTTAGTACGCTTACTACTGAACAATTAAAAGCAACGCTTTTACCCGGTGACTTACTATTAATAGAAGGTGATAGTCGCATTAGTACCGCGATTAAATATTTGACTCAATCTACTTGGTCTCATGTGTGTATTTATATTGGCGATAAACCTGATTTACAGCCTTTATTAGAAGCTGATTTGGTTGAAGGTGTTACTACCGTGCCTTTAGATAAATATGCGGGATTTAATATGCGAATTTGTCGCCCAGTTAGTTTAACCGAAGCCGATAATAAAGCCTTAATCGCATTTGTTACTGATCGAATTGGTGTGCAATACGACACAAAAAATATATTTGATTTAATGCGCTATTTACTGCCAACGCCACCTGTACCGCTTCGTTTTCGTCGAAGGTTACTTGAGTTTGGTAGTGGTGATCCTACAAAAGTTATTTGTTCTACGTTAGTTGCGCAGGCTTTTCAGTCTATTCGTTATCCTATTTTACCTTTAAATGTGCCTGATAGTCATGAGTCAAAAAAACAAGCATTAGCCGTAAAAGGCTTATCGCAGCTAAAAAATCGACTATTTAATAAAAACCGTTTAAAGAAAAGACATTACAGCCATTTTATTCCAAGGGATTTTGACTTGTCGCCGTATTTTGAAATTGTAAAGCCCACGCTTAAAAAGGGCTTTAACTATAAGGAAATTCAGTGGGTAGACCAAAGAAAAGATATGGCTCAGAAACCAAGCTCAAAATAGCCGTTGAATAGGGGCAGCAGCTACATTATTTGAAAATCGCTGACCCTAAAAATTCAACTCAATTTAACTAAATTGAATCTAATTGCCTTTATTTTATATCACTTACTACATCACTTTTTATATCAATGACCTTTGAAACACCTCTGTCGCGTGAGTCAGACGCTGGTATAAGATTATCTCCATCTTTATAAATCACCTGTATATCACCAAATTCCCAGCTGTGAGGCTCAACGCGATAACCGCGCTTGGTTAACGCCTTAATGGTACTTTCGGGCAGCGGAAGCGAAGGGCTTTGCGTGATTAAATCAGGTGGTAGTAATTGATGATGAAAACGACTAGCGCTAGCAGCTTCAAGCGGTGTCATTTTAAAATCAAGTATATTTACTACCGCTTGGAATACTGAGGTGAATATGGTCGAGCCACCTGGCGTACCAATCACCATAACGGGTTTGTTGTTTTGCAAAAGAATGGTCGGCGACATTGAAGAAAGCATGCGCTTGCCTGGCTGTATTTCATTGGCGGTATTACCCACTACGCCAAATATATTAGCGACACCTGGCTTAACACTAAAGTCATCCATTTCATTGTTTAATAAAAAGCCTGCGCCTTCAACCACAACACCCGAGCCATATGCCCAGTTAATGGTATAGGTATTTGAAACCGCATTGCCATCAGCATCAACAATTGAGTAATGCGTAGTATTGGGTGATTGTAGACCTGGATTAACCGACTCTAAACGCGATATGGCATGTGGTTGTACTTCCATAGCACGTCGTTTGATATATTCGTCGCTAATTAAGTGTGTCATGTCAATATCAACAAAGGCAGGGTCACCAAGGTATTCAGCGCGATCAGCAAATACGCGTTTTTCCATTTCAGCAACTAAATGCACATACTGTTCAGAGTTATGACCAACGCCTGCAAATTCTTCGCTTAAATAGTCTTTCATTTTCAGTAATTGGATAACACCAAAACCACCAGAGCTTGGCGGTGGTGAAGACAAAATTTGATAGTCGCGCCAGTTAGCTTTTAAAGGCTCGCGCCAAACCGCTTTATATTGGGCAAGATCTTCTGCGCTGATAATACCACCGCTTTTCTGCATTTGTTTAACCAACAGTTTTGCAGTTTCACCATGATAAAACTCTTTGCGGCCATTTTTGGCTATGCGTTTTAAGGTTGCTGCAAGCTCAGGTTGTTTAAATACTTTGCCGTGTTCAACATGTCCAAAATACTGTTGAAAATTAGTCAGGCCATTAAAGCGCTGGTAATTGCCTTGTATATCATCAACCAGTATTTTGGCTGGAATAAATCCTTGCTCTGCTAACTTAATTGCCGGCTCTACTAACTTACGCCATGGCAATTTACCAAAGCGTTGATGCGCTTCCCAAAAGCCCGCAACCGTTCCTGGCACGCCAGGCGCTTTAGCACCAATTAAACTTAAGTTTTGAATAACGGCTTTTTCATCATTCAAATACATATCGCGATGCGCGGTTAAAGGGGCTGTTTCCCGGTAATCTAAAAACAAGGCTTCGCCATCGATATAAATAAGCATAAAGCCACCGCCGCCAATATTCCCTGCATCAATATAGGTAACGGCTAATGCGAAACCTGTGGCTATAGCCGCGTCAACAGCGTTACCTCCGGCAAGAAGAATGTCTTCAGCTACTTTTGCAGCATATTTATCGGGAATCGCAACTGCGGCTTGAGAAACTTTTGCAACAGCTTTATTTTCCGCATTAGCATGAGAAATAAAAACTGAAATAAACAAAATAGAAATAAGACTATAAATACGAGCGCCATAGGTCATGGGGTATTCCTTGATGGTTATTCTACTGATTGCATTGTGCTTTTTTTACTAGCAGCACAGAACATTAAGCTAGGTTAATGTTATATATTATCAACAGTGAACAAAGCAATTAATTAATAATATTATGGCAATTAAAATAATTAACGTATTTGAGCTATATAAAATAAATTAAAGCTTATGTCTAATTTGGTTCGCACATTGAGCCAATACAATCGCGCCTGCGGTTGAAACATTTAATGAGTTACCCATACCAAACATTGGAATATGTATGTGCTGATCACTCAATGCTAATGCAGCTTCACTTACACCTTTTCGTTCGTTACCCAATACTAATACGGTTTTTTCAGGATAGGCAATCGTTGCATAATCGACCGACTCATGACATAGCTCTACGCTATAAATAGCATAGTTATCAGTAAGCAACTGGTTTAAGGTGTCAACCGTGCTTTCTTTATATTCAACCGTTACCCACTTAGCTTCATTTCTTGAGGCTTTTTTCATTTTTTTATCTGAAATACTCAAAGCCCCAGTACCACAAACAATGACTTTTTCAATTGCAAAAGCATCTGCCAAACGAATAAATGCACCTATGTTGTAGCTGTTGGTTACATTGTCTAGTACAACAATTAAAGGAATCTTGGGTTTTGTTAAATATTCATCGCGAGATAACTTGGTTTCTCTAAGCTCTTCTTTGCTTAGCTGCATATTTGACGGCATTATTTCTACTCTTTTTACTTTGGTGATCAAACTGCTAGCGTTAAGGCTAGTTTGTAAGAGGGTTGCACTGTGGTTTTCATCGCGAAGGATTGTGCGGTTTTATCTATGGAAGATCAAATAATTATTTATCTATATCTGCTTAAGTTTTTTGCCATTAAAATAAGCTCATGCAAAGTACTTTAGTTGAAAGCGAAAGACGCAAAAAATATGCTCAGCTTGAAATGAATAATTCAGAGTAACTAGTTCAACTACTTGAAAAAAATAAGCATTTAGTACAAAGTAAACTATCATGGCTTAAATTTATTTTTAAAGAAGAGGTCTTCATGAAGGCAGTGTATAACGTTTTTACAACCAGTATTGTTTTGTCAATTTTTGTCGCCTTAACGGGGTGTTCATCAAACGCACCTTCGCTAGGTATTGAAAATGGTCAGTTAATACCGTGCCCTAATAAACCCAATTGTGTTAATAGTTTCTCACAAGATAAAGCTCAATATATTAAACCAATTGTTATTGTAGGTTCAAATAAGGATGTTAAAAATGCCATTTTACAGGTTGTAAATACATTAGATAACTCGAAGGTAACTGTGACTGAAAATAGCTACATTCGCGCTGAGTTTAGCTCAACAATCTTTGGTTTTGTTGACGATGTAGAGTTTTATTTCCCTGCTAAAACAAGTGAAAAAACTATTTATATTCGCTCAGCGGCTAGGCTGGGCTACTCTGATTTTAATGTTAATAGGGAGCGGGTTGAATTAATACGCTTGAGCCTTGAGGCTCGTGAAAAGTAAATGCATTAGCTAGGTATTAGGCTTGTTTGAGTGCTTTACTTTTTTAAATTAAGTTTCGCTCAATTTCTGGTGCTATATTGGTGAAATTGAGCCAAATATCTTCATCAATAGCCTTTTTAGTTATCATTTTTTTGCATTCAGCGTTAGAAATAACACCTTTATTCACCATTAAATACAGCTCACCTAATTGATTTGCATTATATAACAGTACGGCCAAAGTTGAGGTGGGCTTGGTTTGTTGTTGCTCTAATGCTTCACAATAAATTTTTGGCAGTTTCCACTCAATTGAAATTAAATAGCTTATATTGACAGACATTTTGGTCATTAATTTTTTAAAGATAGTGGTGCCTGGCAGGCTTGATATCTCTTCAGCTAATGCTTTTGATAGACAATCAAATATAATGACCTTTCCTAAATCATGAATTAACCCTAAAAAATACGCGTCGAATGCGTTTTCATCTTGCTTCGAGGCTAAAAGTTCACAAAGCGTTGCACATTGCACACTATGAAGCCAAATTTGTTTGCCGAACATAGCGTAATAAATAGGTTTACTGGGTATAACTTTTGCCATTAAAAGCGTTGTGGCAATTTGCAACAACCCTGTTAAACCTAAAAAAGTAATCGCTCGGTTTAACGATACAATTTCTTTTTCGCCGCGATGATAAAGGGCAGAGTTAGCTGTTTTTAAAACTGCCAAGGCAAATGCAGGGTCTTGTTCAATAATTTCAACGAAGCTTTGTACGCTTGAGTCTGGATTATCAATGGCATTTAAAAGACGAACTAGCATCGCGGGTAGTGTAGGAATATGTGTGCTAAGACTCGTAGGATTATTTAATATAGCGCTAACTTTTTCTAATACTTTAGTTTCGAGCTTGCTCATGGGAATATTAGCGTTTATATCGCCAAACATAATGTCATAAAAAATGGTCGATATATTTGAGAGCACTTGAATATCTCCTTATATTCTTTAGGTTTACATTGTTGTGTAGCTTAACTTAATACTATAACGTTAAAATAATATTACGAGTAAAATAACTATTCGTTAAAGTAACTATATCACTCAACTGTTTATTGTCGATAATTTATCAAAGCCATTTTTAGTTATACCTGATTATTCTGAACTGCTGAAGCCAAAATATCGACACCATTCTCTACCATGAATTTATGAAAAGCATTAGCAAGAATGGTGGGCTGTCGAGATGCATTTTGCACTAATCGCCATTTACTGCGAATAGGGAAGTCTTCTGCATTAATAATTTTTATACCGGGCATTATGCCAAAATCTAGGCTGTGTTTGCTTAGTACCGATATACCTAAACCTGCTGCAACAGCCTGTTTAATTGCCTCACTGCTCGCTATGGTCATTTTTTCGTTCAAACTAAAACCGTGTTGCTTAAATAACTCGACAGTATATTCGCGCGTACCCGAACCTGACTCTCGCAGAATAAATGGATAGTGGCTTAACCGCGCTAAACTCACTTTTGGAAATTGTGCCAACTCATGGTTTTCTGGCACCACTACCACCACTTCATTATCTAAAAAAGGGGTTTCAAGCACGGGCACATTTTGCGGAATATTACTGAAAATATAAAAGTCGTCGCTATTGTCATGCAATCGACTTTGTATTTTTTCTCGGTTACCTATTTCTAATTTTATTTCTACTTTTGGGTGTTGTTTAGCAAAGGCGGCAAGTAGTAATGGTAAAAAATACTGTGCGGTGGTTACCACTGAAATTGATAATGTACCTGTTATTACGCCTTGCAAATTATCTATATCAGTTTTGAGGTTATCCAAGGTCTGAAAAATAGTATTTGCACTGCGAAGTACTGCTTTACCTGCATCGGTAAGGGTAAGTTTTCTACCTTGCATTTGATAAACCGGTAAACCGATTAATTCGCTGAGATTTTTCAGCTGAATAGAGACCGAAGGCTGAGAAATATGTAAATTTTCAGCAACTACTGACAAACTTTGATCTCTAGCCAACGCTTGAACAAGCTGTAATTGCCTCATGGTGGGCTGTCGGTTTGACTGTAAATTTAATGGCATATAGATTTTTATCTATGATGTTAATTAATTTTATATATTAGACTCTATTTTAAAATAATTCTACGCTTATGTTAATTCGCTTAAAAAGAGAACAAAGCATGTTAGAAACTATATCTCAAAATATTCGCTCACTTGGCTCTGTATTGGGTAAAACCATTGCCAATGACAAAGGGCAACGTTGGTTAGAAAATGTTGAACGTGTGCGTGTACTCGCTAAAGACGGCGTAGCGCAAGATGCTTTAGCTATTAATGAGCTACAAACTTTATTTGAATCTTGTGATGAGCAAGACCTGTTAATTTATGGTCGTGCTTTTAGCCAATTTTTGAATTTGGCAAATATTGCCGAACAACAACATACCACGAGTGAACAAGGCTTGGCAGAGCTTGATTTACCGCACCCGTTAGCTTCTTTAAAAGAGCAGGTTAGTGGTTGTACGCCTGAGGCATTTTTATCAGCGATTAATAAACTTCATATTGAACTTGTATTAACCGCGCATCCAACAGAAGTAAATCGTCGTACTTTTATACATAAATATCACGAAGTTGCTGAAGAGCTAGCGCAATCAGGTGCAGCGCTAAATGGCCGAATTGAAGAGCTAATTGAACAAGCATGGCACACAAGCGAAATACGCTCGCAACGTCCAACTCCTTTGGATGAGTCGCGCTGGGGCTTAGATGCTATTCGCGATAGCTTATGGTTTGCTGTTCCGACTTTTGTGCGTGAACTTGACGAACTTTGCCAAGCGGTTACGGGCCAAGCTCTACCGTTAGATGCTACACCAATTACTATGGCAAGTTGGATGGCAGGGGATCGCGACGGTAATCCCTTTGTAACAGCGAAACTCAGTAAACAAGCTATTATCAATGCAAGGCTATTAGCAGCAGAGCTGTATTTAATTGATTTTCAAAACCTCTACCTTGAACTATCGATGAACAAAGCCAGTGACGAGTTAATCGCAGCTGATACTGATAATATTGGTCCTTATCGCCATATTTTAAAGCAAACTATTGCTCAATTAGAAGCTAGTGTTACAACCTTGAAAAATAATGAAACCCAAGGTGTTATTGCTAGCCCAGAAGACTTACTTAAACCTTTAGTTATTTGTCGAGAAAGTTTACTGGCTGCAGGGTTAGAGCGAGCCGCCAACTCAATGTTGTTAGATGTTATTCGAAAAGTACATTGTTTTGGTATTTCGTTGGTTAAACTCGATGTTCGCCAACACAGTGAGTTTCATGATCAAGCTATCTCAGAAATTACTCAAAGCTTAGGATTAGGAGATTACTTGACGTGGAATGAGAAAAAACGTTGTGAATTTCTTCAGCAAGAGCTTAATAATCCAAGACCATTATTGCCAAATGTAGCATGGAGTGAACAAACGCAAGAAGTGCTAGATACTTTTTCTTTCATTGCTGAGCAACCCAAAGAAGTTTTAGGTATTTATATTATTTCAATGGCCAGTGAGCAAAGTGATGTGCTAGCGGTTAATTTGTTAATGAAGGCCACAGGAATAACTTGGCAAATGCCGATTGCGCCTTTGTTTGAAACCTTGGATGATTTAAACCGTGCCGCTGGCGTTATTGATAAATTATTAAGCGATAAGGTTTATACGAAACGCACACATGGCGCGCAACACGTAATGATTGGTTACAGTGATTCAGCAAAAGATGCCGGTGTGCTAGCTGCTGCTTGGGCACAATATCAAGCGCAAGAAGCCTTGGTGGCTGCTGCGAAAAGCCATAATATAACCCTAAAACTATTCCATGGCCGTGGCGGTACTATCGGTCGTGGCGGCGGGCCAGCGCATGCAGCTATAGCGTCTCAGCCTCCAGGCACATTAGAAGGCGGCTTAAGAGTTACAGAGCAGGGCGAAACTATACGCTTTAAGTTCGGTTTACCTAACTTGGCCGTTCGTAGTTTACATTTATATGCCAGTGCCATATTAGCAAGCTTAGTTAAGCCACAACCATCGCCAAAAGATACATGGCGTAATGCCATGGAAGATATGGCAAAAAGTAGCTGTGAAATATATCGTAACTACGTTTGTGAACAAGACGACTTTGTTACCTATTTTAGACAAGCCACACCAGAGCAAGAGTTGTCATCTTTACCCTTAGGCTCTCGACCGAGCAAACGAAAATCTGACGGTGGCATTGAATCGCTACGCGCAATTCCTTGGATATTTGCTTGGAGCCAAAATAGATTAGTTGTGCCAAGCTGGCTAGGTTTTGGTGAAGCGCTTGCAAATGCTGATGCCGAGCACCAAAACACTATTAAAGATATGCTTGAAAACTGGCCTTATTTTAGAGCGCGTATATCTTTGACTGAAATGGTGTATTTAAAGTCAGATATTAATATCTCTAAACTTTATGACCAAAGCTTAGTTGAGAGTGAATTAATGCCAATGGGAGAAGGGCTTAGAACACAATTAACCGCTGATAGAAGAACAGTACTCGAATTACTAGGCCAAACAGAGTCTCTTGAAAGCGACCCGTGGAATTTAGCCTCGTTTAACTTACGTCGACCGTACCTTTTACCACTACATTTATTGCAAATAGAAGCGTTAAAACGCTTACGTAAACAGCCTGAACATCCTGTTTGTGAGCAACTATTAATGGTAAGTATGACCGGAATCGCAACCGGAATGCGTAACACCGGTTAACAGTTGGCTTTATAAAACAACGGTTTTCCTAGCAATATTAAGAAAGCAATGAAGAAATGAGATGAGAAGCAGCCTAAGTTTGGCTGCTTTTTTTTTGTTAAAAACCCTCTAAAGCTAATGGGGATTTTGCTTGAGCTTAGCCGTTATAAGGTTACTCGTTTGTTCCGTTTGAAGTGCTTGCTAGCCTTTGATACAACCACTCGCCATTTGATTGGCATGTGCCTGCTCAATTAATTCAGCAAATATTTCTTTATTTTCCCCATCATATAATATTGTAAAACCATCATCAGAAACTGTGTTTTCAGGCGACTGAATAAACGCGAGTTTTTTATTACAATCAAGTGAACTAACATCACTTTTTAAAGAGGGTGATGTAGCCGCACATCCAACAGTTATTGAAACCACCAAAAACAAAAAAATGCTTTTTATAAACACTAAATTCAATTTAAATATCCTTACTTTAACTAAAAGAATAACATCTTTCTAAGAGACAAAAACCAACGGTTTATTGTCCTTTAAAATGCCTTATATTTAAGGTAAAACAACAACAACTTCCACTTCTAACAAGTGTGATTTACTCCAAAGCCTTTTAACTTCTACCCAACTTGAAGACGGGTATTTACCATTAAAATGAGCTTTACGTGTTGGAATAGCTAACTTCAGTGCTTCAATATCCGTTGTGAATATAACTTCTTTTACAATAGCATCTGTTCCAACATCATAATCAGCTAATATTTTTTTTATGATCGTGTAAATATCGTCTACTTGCTCTACAAAAGTTTCTTTTTCGCTGGTAATGCCTGAGATATATAAAGTTTTATCACTTTTCACTACTTGAGAATAGCCAGTGTCATTCTCCCAAGGAAAATAATTTTTTCTTTCAATAGCTTGGTTCATAGTGGTACAACCGAACAAAAACATGGCACAGAATAAAGGTAATGATTTTTTTATGAAATTTAGCAATTTAAGCTCCAATGATGAAAAGTAAAATAAGCTCCAATGATGAAAAGTAAATACCAACGGCGTTCTTCGTTAGTTGTTATTACCACATTTTATTTGCTGTTCCCCAAAATGATAAACATTATTAACCGCTACATATACGCTTGAGACAACTGCTGATGATGGCATAGTAATAATGGATAAAAATTCATCATTCCATTTATAAAAGCTAGTGTCACCCTTCATTAAATTAACCACCTTCAGAGTTTTTTTATCTGTAGATAAACCACATTGATATTGTTGAGAATTATCCACTTCTGGAACAACAACACAGCCTGTAACTAACATTGAGCATGTGAGAACGATTATTTTATTTAACATCAAACTATCCTTTTCGATAAATGTAGAGATTAAAATCTCTAAGAAAACTAACGAGGCTGTAGAGTTTCTCTTTTAGAAAAAACAGCCTTAAAATTTAAGGTGATTGCACTAATTAATTACTTTTAACACCAAGCTTGCCAATTTCTATTTTAGATCTTTCTTCGATGTAATCATCAAGTTCTAATTTAAGGTTAATTGAATGAATTTGCCATTCATCTTTAGCCTTATAAAATTCCAAGTAAATTAATGCTGGCTGGCGGTCGTACTTTAATACATACCAACGTGATATGAATGTACCTTCTATGCCTTGTTCGTATATTAACTCCTGAGAATGGAATTTACCCAGAACGTTTAAATAACCAAAAAATTGACTATCTGATTGAACTAGGTCAGCTTTACTTATGTAATCACTGATAGAGCTATTTTCTAGCGCTTTGCTAGCCACACTATTGATTTTGTTTTCTTCAAATAAAGCCAAAACAGGTTTAGCTAAGTTGTCTATTTCTTTTTTGTCATTCGCATTACTCACGAATGACATAATTAAAGTTAACGATATTAGTAGATATTTCAATGTTCTCTCCTTGAAAGCTAAGGCACAAATAACAGACTAAGTAATGGTTGGCTAAAGTTGTGTAGCGTAGCGAAACGTAGCTAACAGTTACGTGTCCTTGTTTATTTTTTTATATGTAAACTACACTGTAGTTTACATATAAGAATTTGAAACCATATCACTTTTTAATTTTAAAATCATAATATAAACAAGATTAAGTAGGGGGGAATACACATACTGTACCTATTAAAGTCGCATTGGCAATTTAAGATGAGTGTTATGATCAATTGGCTGTAGGCACAACCTAGATTTGCTTGTCAGGTAAACTTTTCAATTAGCTCGCCTAATACGGGTAAAACCGAAATAATTAGTAGGCTTGCCATCGTTAAATTAAATACTTTCTGATTAGCTTTGGTATTTAAATACTTTTTTAGCCATGAGCCAAAAATTAGCCAAATACCTACACTAGGAAATGATAAAACTAAAAAAGTGCTAGCAACCAAAGCCACTTGAACTAAGTGCTCATCGCCTGAAGTCGTAAATGCAGCAACTGCACCAGTTGCAACAATCCAAGCTTTTGCGTTAACCCATTGAAACAACGCACCGTTAAGAAAAGTTAGCGGCTTTTGTTGCTCTTTTGATTTGAAGCTATTGCTTGAACCCGCAATAATCCAAGCTAAATAGAGTAAGTAACCAACGCCAACGATTTTAATCATTGTGTTAAGGTTCGGAAAAACCTCAAATATTTGCCCAAAACCGATACCAACTAATAACAGCATTAAAGCAAACCCAACGCATATGCCACAAAAAACAGGTAAGCTTTTTTTAACACCAAAGTTAACCCCTGATGTCATTACTAAAATGTTATTTGGACCCGGCGTCGCAGAAGATGCGACTGTAAATAATACGAGTGAGTATATGTATTCCATCACTTCCTCTATGTTTGAGAATTAGCCTGTTTGCCCACAGACTCTTTAGGGTTTTTCGCTTTTTATGTAATAAAAATACTCTAACTGGATCATTTTACTTTAACAATCATAAACATTTCGGTATTTATTTTGGGCCGAGGCGTATTATGAACAACAAAAAAGTAAAGGAAAGCCACATAACACTATCATAAGGCACTGGCTTTTAAGTGGATAAGAATATTATTTCGGTGTTGGAAAACAAAGACAGCGTATGATGAATCAACGTACTTAGCGGCCTTAAAAAGCAAAGGCTCGCCGCTATTAAAATATGCGGTGGAAAACAAGTTTTAATGCTTGCGGCCCACCTCAGGGCGTGTTGCAACGTGAATTTTGAGGCAATATTCCACTAGTAGTTAAGCTTTAAAGGCTGTATGAACACAAAAAACATCCTTCATTTTATATTTTGGGGTAATTCTACAGCCTCTACGCCTCGTTAACAGACAATAAATAGTTGTCTATAATGTGTGAGTCACTATCGCAGCCAACGGTTTTATGTCCTGTAGAATTTCTTGTATGCTCTTTACAATACGCATCGGAATGCGCATACTAAATTTAATAATTACTTGGAGACATATTATGCAAGCATTATACGATTTTAACGCCCCAAAAAAAGCAACTAATCTTAGCCTAAATAGCGACTTACTAAAGAAAACCAGAGCTCTTAACATTAATTTATCTGCAACTTTAGAGCAAGCATTAAAAGATAAATTAAAAAGTATTGAAGCTAACAAGTGGGTAAAAGAAAATAAAAATGCCATACAGGCCTACAATGACTTTGTAGATGATAATGGGTGTTTTGGTGATGAATTTAGAGAATTTTAATGTCGCAATTTGATGTATATATAAATCCAAGTAAAAAAAGCCGTGACGCATACCCTTATATTATTGATATACAAAATGCATTAATTAGCAATATTATAACAAGAATAGTGATCCCTTTAGGAAAACTCTCTCATTTTAGAAATGAGCAAATGGATGGATTAACTCCTTTGATTGAGTATGAAAAGGAACAATATATTTTACTCACACCTCAGATTGCTTCAATGCCAGCCAAATTACTCAAAGATCCTGTTGGCTCAGTTGAACCATTAAGAGACGAAATTATTGCAGCAATCGACCTTGCCATTACGGGCATATAGTAACCATTTAACAGGAAAATATTTTGGTTAAAATAAGTGAACGTAGTGAACAAAAAGCCAAATGTTTATTTCTTGTTTAATTTCTTAGATGTTTATACACCAACCATCTGAATTATTGAAATAAATAACAAACACCAAGCAATAGATATAATGATATTTCTCAAGCCTTTTTGCACTGGCACAAAACGAGGCTGTAGAATTTCTCTTTTAGAAAAATCATCCTCAAAATTTATTAAAAGTTAGGCCTCAAATTGCGTTGCTAGGTGAATTCTGAGGTAATATTCCACTATAAAGTGAAACTTTAAAGGCTGTACGAACATAAAAATCATGCGGAATTTTTCAGTTTGGAGAAATTCTACAGCCTCAACGCCTCGTTAAGAGGCATATGATATGTTGGTTAAAATAAGCGACACAGGAGCAAAAACCAACTGTTTTTTGACCTTTTGAGTGACTTATTATGTACCAGTGCGCTATACTGTACCAATTAACGTACATGAACGCTTTGGAGTTACCCATGGATGCAATAAGTTATACAGCCGCTAGAGCAAATTTAGCAAATACAATGGCGAATGTCTGTAATGATCACGCACCAATTATTATTACACGTAAAAGTGAAGCTCCCGTTGTTATGATGTCGTTAGAAGATTATAACGCCATGCAAGAAACTACATATTTACTAAGATCCCCTGCAAATGCTAAAAGCCTTTTAGATTCCATTGCCGAGCTTGAAGCTGGTAATGGAACTGAAAGAGAGCTTATTGAATGAAATTAACATTCCCAACAAAAGCTTGGGAACAATACCTTTATTGGCAAACTACCGATAAAAAAATACTTAAACGTATTAATTTACTCATTAAAGATATTCAAAGAACTCCTCAAGAAGGTATTGGCAAACCAGAGCCTTTAAAACATGGCTTATCTGGGTATTGGTCACGGCGCATAAACGATGAGCATAGGATCGTTTATAAACATCAAGGTGACGCTATTCTAATTGCGCAACTCCGTTACCATTACGGTACATAACCCCCAATTAACAGGTTAAAAATTGTTGGCTAGAATAAGCGACGAAGGAGGTGCAAAAGCCCACTGTTTTTTGTCCTTGTTTAATTCTTTGTTGGTTTTACATCCCAAAAACTTCTTCGAAGCTTTCACCATTGTCTAATCGCTCTAATCCAAAATATAAAAATTTTGGGTCTAAATTTTCAATTGCAACTCTTGAGGCTTGATACGATTTAACACTTGTATTTGGGAAGTCTCGAAGAAAAAATACTGACTTAATTTGCTCTACTTCTTTTTGTGAAACATTAATATTTTCTATTAAAAATGGGGTTCTAAAATCTACTTTTATGCCCGTACCTTCAATAAACCAAGCTGGCAATTTTGTGAGTTCAGTAAAAATATTAGTTCTATATCTAACTTCAGCATGCACTAATTCATGAGCTATAACGTCAACATTCATTCCCTTTGAACCTAAGAATATACACTCTCTAAAAAAGCCTGAATTTTGCATACCTGTAGGATTAAGTCCGAATTTTCTATATTCAAGATTATTTGTCACAATCAATCTAGGATAAGAGTTTATCTCGCCATATATTTGATTTACTCTGCTGTAAGCCTTATCGATTGAATCTAAAAGTAACGTTCGTTGTTCCCTAGCTACGCTAGGATCCGCATATACATTGGGGGGTATCTCTTCAAAATTTGTAATGCTTATAGCTTCACATGCTATTGCTTCTTTTTTAAAAAATAGAAACGAAGAAATAAAGGAAAATAATATAATTAATATACTAACTTTCAGAATGCGCACATACTCTCCTTGTAAAACTAATGCCTCGCTAAGAGGCAAATAATTGTTGGCTAAAATAGGGGCTGGAGGAGAGAAACCTCCGGCTACCCGATTTATGAGGAGTTACACACAAGACGTTCGTCTTACATCAGTAATTTCTATATCCATGTTTTCGACAATTTCATCAAATCGTTCAATCTCTCCATTTTTTATAAGGCTGTACTCATTACCAAATATTGGAATCATCCAAAATAGTTCAACATGCTGAGAACCGATATGAAAGCATGATAAATCATCAACTTCGCCTCTTGGTTCATCAAAAAGCAGAGCTTTGGGCCACCCAGCAGGCGCCAATTCACTTTCCGGAATTGTGGTTTCTGCTGTTAAATTACGATCTAAGGTCTCGATTAAGTAAGCAACTATATCAAAAATATAATTCACTATTTCATTGGTTTGCTTAGCCACTACATTTGTAGGCAAAACCATTACAATTTCGGAATTGCATTTATCTGAATTGGGTAGGATTCCAGATGATAGCCCTACGGTAGCAAAACGAGTAAAAAGTTCTTCCGGAAACGAATAAAGCTCAACACAGTGATTACCTTTATTTGTGACATTCCGATATTCAGGCATTCCCCAATTATTCATATACTTTGAAAGAATGATAGTTCTACGAATATCAAATTCAAAACTCAAGCTTCACTCTCCTCATAACGGGGCTGTAGAATTTCTATTTTAGAAAAAGCAGCCTCAAAATTTATTAAAAATTAAACCTCAAATTGCGTTGCTACGTGTATTCTGAGGCAATACTCCACTAATAAGTGAACTTTAAAGGCTGTACTAAAACAAAAATCATACGCCATTTTTCAGTTTGGAGAAATTCTACAGCCTCAACGCCCTAATAATGGGCAAAAAATTGTTGGCTAAAATGTTGAGGAACGAAAACAGCCAACTGTTTTTTGTCCTTATTAATTAGCTTGTTAGGTGCAATCAATCACAGCCACCACCACCGTCACCACCAAAACCTCCTCCATCACCACCAGAAAAACCGCCACCACCACTAGAACTACCACCATTTAAGAGGCCTAATTTGGCGAGAGCTTTGAGAAATAAATATATAGCTAAGAATATGGTAATTAATGGAAATAAGACACTATGCAATGCACTTTCAGACCTTACATCAGTGAAATGCCATGAAAAATACATAATAGTTAAAGTAATAACCCAAGTTTTCATCTAGCCTCCATGCTTAATTTGATGAGTTTGCACCTAACTAACAGCGTATTAGACAGATCAAATCCGCCTTTCCACAAGCGCAAAACCCATCTAATGAATATTTATTCAAATCAATATACATAACTTAATTTTTACATTCAATTACTTATTATCAACCATTGAATACACCTGTGTAGAAAGGCAGATTAAATCTGCCTTTCTACAATAAAGCAGGAAATACAGGTTACTGGGTGTGAATACAGCGGCTAGGTGAAATAAAAAATACTTATTTTATCTAACCTTGATAATCTATTTTCGTCGTTTTTTCTTCACTTTTATCTAGCACTGATTTAATTTTCGAAAATAAGGCTGTATTTGGGTATCCATCGGCAATAAGTTGATGTGCCAGTTGGAACGAGCGAATAGCGTCGCGACTTTTCGGCCCCCAAATGCCATCAGGTTTGCCGGTTTCAAAGCCTAATGTATTGAGTTGGCTTTGTAGGTTTTTCATCTCTTTGTAGCTAAATCTATTTTTTAGCGCTTGCTCGCCTTTTAAAAACTCAAGCCCATTAGCACCGACTAATTTATTTGCTAATAAGCCGACTGAAAGTGCATAACTTTTAGATAAGTTCCAGGTCATAATGACATTGAAATTTGGGTAGAGTAGGTAAGCAGGGCCTTTGTATCCTGAAGGAAGATAAAGCTCGGCTTGAATATCGTATGTTGATAATGCTTGATTATTCGTTGTTGTTATACCTAGTTGGCTTAAATAACTCAGTGAGTAGTATTGGTCGAAGCTCACTTTTTCGAAGGCAAAGTTTTCAGGTAACTTTACTTCTCTGCCCCAGCGTTCTTCTGGTTGCCAACCAATTTGATTTAAGTAATTTGCCGCGGTGGTAAGTGCGTCAGCTTCGCTTTGCCATATATCTACTTTGCCGTCGTTGTCGCCGTCAACAGCATATTTTAAGAAGGCTGTTGGCATAAATTGCATATGCCCCATAGCGCCAGCCCAAGAGCCTTGTAGCTGATCAACCGTTACTTTTTCTGTTTCAATTAAGGTGAAAAGGTTTAGTAGCTCTAGAGTAAAAAACTCGCTGCGACGTTGATCACATGCCAGTGTTGCCAACGAGTTAAGCACCGACATTTTACCTTTGTGTTTGCCAAAAACAGTTTCTAAGCCCCAGAACGAGACTAAATATTGTCGGGGAATACCGTATTCTTTTTCTAAACTATCAAATAATGCTTTGTTTTGTTTTAGCTTTTCTTTGCCAACGCGAACATGATAATTACTTACTCTGGCTTTAATGTATTGCTCGAACGTTTGGCTAAATTCAGGCTGCTTTTTATCTAAAGCGATTACTCGCTCAATAGGGGTAATATTATTAATTACGGTTTGCGTGATATAAGTGGAGAACCCTGTGTTCTTTGCACGCTCAGCTAAGTTTACCTTGCACTGCTGAAAATTTTCGTCAGCAATAGTTGCGTTTGCCATCATGGGTAAAAGTGCACAAGTGGTTATAAGCTTTCGGTAATTGAAAAATGTGATAATTTTTTTGACTAGGTAGTTCGATGAGGCCATGAAAAAAATATTCCTTAACTAATATTGCCGATGAATTTGAGAAATAATACGAGAGTACAATACCATGGCTAAATAATACATTGATGACAATCTTTTATTAAATATTTAATTGTTTATTTAACGGTTATTGTATTAGAAAATGTGGTTTGCACATTATTTTTCAAACGCTAGCTGGTAACAACAAAAGGAATATACTGACTAGGCATTCGTTTTTTCAAACGGTTATAATAACCACCATAAAATATCTTACGGCAAGCTTAGTTAATGTTAGAAAGTAGTAAAACATGGCAACATAATTATCAAGAACAAGGTTTCTTTGTGGTTAGAGATTATTTCAGTGCCTCAGAAATAATAGAACTTAGGGCCGTAGTGTTAAAGTTTCATCACTTGTGGCAACAAGATAATGCTAAGTTTTATCAAGAAGAAGCTTTTAACTCTTCGTTAATTACCGGTAGTGAGTACTTAGTTAGAGACGAGCGTATTTCGCTTTTTAACTTTATCAGCTCCAAGAAAGTCATGGCGGTTGTTGATGCCCTTATTGCTAATAACCCTGCGTTTATGAATACTCAATTGTTCTTTAACCCTGTTAATCCGTCGCAAAAAGATTTCTGGCATCGTGATTGCCAGTACGATCATGATCTTGAAGGACAAAAAAATGCGATTGCACAAACTCAGGTTGTGCATTTACGCGTACCACTTTTTGATGAATTAGGTATGGAGCTAGTTCCAGAAACACATAAGCGCTGGGACAACGAAGAAGAGTTTAATGTTCGCCAAGAAGAAAAAGGCAAAGTAAGTAGTGACGATTTAACTACCGGTAAGAAAATACGCTTAGCGGCAGGCGATTTATTAGTGTTTTCTGCCGATATGATCCATCGTGGGTTATATGGTTTAGACAGATTAGCGTTAGATATTTTGGTGTTTGATTCAGCAGGAGACTTTGCCGATTATGTTGATGATGACTGTTTACCCGATAGCTCGATGTTAGATGAAATTGTTGAGCCAAGGCTATTTATTAATACCCTTAATTTAAAGTTGCATAGCGAACTTTAAGAGAATTACTTTTTATATTTTGCCTATATTTTGCCTACATTTTGCCTTGCTTCGGCATTTGCTCGGTATTCATTCGGTATTCATTCGGTATAGATTAAGCGTTAGCTTACTATTAGCAAGTATAAGTTATGGATAGGCTCAATAGTGCCTTAGTCGTGTTCTGTATACGTAGGCTTAATTTACGTTATTGAAGTTTAAAGTTAGCTGTTGTTATGCGTGGTATTCAGATAGAATTCGGCACTTACTTTTTTCGCTACTTTTAAACGTAATATTTAATTCGCAGCATCTTTCTCTTTTTCTAAAACGGCATGAAACAAAATAAATGAATGATAAAACAATAGTAACTCATAATGGTAATTTTCATGCAGATGATGTGTTCAGTATCGCTGCGCTTAAAAGTATTTTTCCTGACTTTAACCTTGTACGTACACGAGATTTAGCGGTTATAGCGCAGGCTGATATTGTGATTGATGTGGGCGGTGAATATAACCCAGACACTGGCCGATTTGATCACCATCAACGTGGTGGTGCCGGTGCGCGTGAAAATGGTATTCCTTACTCATCTTTCGGTTTGATTTGGCAAAAATATGGCGTAGAAATATGCCAAGGCTCTCAAGAAGTAGCTCATTCGGTTGATGCGGGTTTAGTATCGACAATTGACGCGATTGACTGTGGTCATGTTGAAGGTGTGTCACAAGGTATTAGTCTCAGCCAAACTATTTCAATGTTTAACCCAACGTGGCAAGAAGAAAGTAATTTTGATGCTTGTTTTGATGAAGCGGTGGCATTTGCATCAAGGGTTTTAACTCGCTTTATTGCTTCTGCTAGCAGTGGCATAAATGCGAAATCAATTGTCGCTAAAGCGATTGAAAATGCAGCAGACCCAAGAGTTATTGTATTAGAAAAATACACACCGTGGAAAACAACGGTTCATACGTTATCTAAAGAAGCTTTGTATGTTATTTACCCGTCGGGCTCTGGTCCGTTTAGAATTCAAACCGTGCCTGTTGAACTTGGGTCATTTGAAGACAGAAAGCCATTGCCTAAATCATGGGCGGGTTTAGCTGATAAAGCGCTGCAAGATGTAACGGGTATTGATGACGCTATGTTTTGTCATAATGGTTTATTTATTGCTGGCGCACAATCGCTAGAAAGTACAATGAAAATGGCCGCTATAGCGCTTCAAGAATAGAAAAATGCTTTTATACCTAGTTATGTGATGTACCTAATATAGGGTATTTAGTGTGATTTATAGCTAGGTTTTATGCGTTTACCTTTTATTTTGCTCGGTAAACGCATAATTTAAAGTGGCGGTGGTTGGGCGTGAACTGAGTGCCCATTTAGCATTTACTGCGCTTTAATTGCTGCCGCCATCGATTTTTCAGCCACTAGCTCTAACCAATTTAAATCCATGGTTTGATGCGCTTCACAAATAAACCAAGGTTCACGCGAATCTGGTTCTAACATTACACCATTGTCTATTAAGTTAAGGGCGAATTGCGTGTATAAATCGCTGTTTGTTCTTTTCCAGTCACGATAGTTTTGTGGTACGTTTGTGCCAAAATGCACCCCAAACATGGCGTTAGGGCCTGCAAAACAGTGTTCAACACCAAACTTGGTAAACACACGTGAAAGTAATGTTTGAATTTTTTGGCCTACTAGGTCAATGGTTTCGAGTGCATTAGTTTCTTTAAGTAATGTTAATGTTGCTTTTGCCGCACTTAATGCCACCATGTTTGCGGTATAAGTACCGCCATGAGTAACGCCACCTTTATCAAAAGAAATAGTGTCCATTACTTCAGCTTTACCACCAAAAGCAGCAACAGGATAGCCATTACCCATAGCCTTAGCATAAGTGGTAATGTCGGCGTGTATATTATATAAAGCTTGAGCGCCACCTTTAGCTACGCGAAAACCTGTTTTTACTTCATCCATTATCAGTACAGAGCCATTGCTGTTACAAACATCGCGTAGTTTTTGCATGTAAGCTTGTGTTGATGCAATAGAGCCGCAATTACCCATAATAGGCTCAATTAAAATGGCCGCTATGTCATGACCATATTCTGCAAAAACAGCGTCTATAGCTGAAATATCGTTTAGTGGCACACTAACTTGGTGTTCGCGTGTACTTTGTGGAATACCCGCACCAAAAGGAATTATTTCTGGTGAGTTTTTATCGTCTGCATCCCAGTTATCAACGTCAGACTTCCACATAACTTCGTCATGTAAACCATGAAAACCACCTTCAACCACAACAATTTTATTGCGTTTGGTATAGCCTCTAGCAGTACGCACAGCGCCAATAACTGCTTCGGTGCCTGAATTGGCAAAGCGCATTTTATCAATGTTGGGGCAGAGTGATTTAACTAATTCAACCACATCAGAGTCAAGCCCTGTTGAAAAACCAGAAATAGTACCGACGTTAGTAATGGCGTTAATAACTTCGTTATCTACACGTTCATCACGATAACCTAATATAATTGGGCCATAGGCTAAACGAAAATCAACAAATGTTTGTTCGTCACAATCAGTAATAGTGCAACCTTGCATGCTTTTCAAAAATACGGTGTTTTCTTCACCCCAATAGCGGTAGCTGTCAGCAACGCCTAAAGGCATATTGGTGTGTGCTCGTTTAAGCATTTTGGCACTATTTGGCTTGTGTGTTTTGGTCATTATTTTTTTCCAATCTAACGGGTGTATTTTCTACATTTGGGCGGTAAATTTAATGGTGCAGATAATACAGGGATAGTTTGATGTCAGGAAGTGCTACCTTTGCTTTTTCGATACTTAATGGTGAAAAGTTACTTCTTTTTAGGGAAAGTTTTCAAGTAAAGCTTTTATGTAAACTTTCTAAGCAAGATTTTATCTATGATTTAACCCAATGCTTTTTTTATTTTATGTCATTAAGGTAATTGCTAAGGGTTACTTTTTACAGGTGAATTAGTAAATAACCTGAACTCTGGATAACTGGATAAGCACCACTTGCTCAATGCTCCTTTTTAATGCAGATAATTGCATAAAATGAAGCATTGATGGTGTCTATTCGTAATGTGCACCTTGCTATAGCATTTACTTTACCACCTAAACTCTTGATTCACTTGAGTATCAAACACTCATTATCCAGAGTTCAGGTTAAATAAAAAAGCGCCCTTACATACGATATGTAAGGGCGCTTGTATGCAAATGTGCGACTAATATTTAAGTTTGGCCATTCATATTATTAGCCTAATGTTTATAGGCCTGGATATTATTAACCTGGCTCTTAACAATTAGCGCCTTATAAATCAAAGGTACGAGATACAGATAAAATAATGCGTGAATCTGCACTATCAATATTCATATTCGTGTCTTCAACAGCAAGGTTAAAATCAAAACCTTCATAGCTAGTCATGTATTCAAGACGAACGTGGTTGTATGACTTATTGCCGTTCCACGCCCATTTGTTTACATCATTTGACGTTGAGCGGTCAAAACTTGCTCTAATGTTATGGCCTGGTGTTACTTCAAAGGTATGAGCAATCATTGTTATATAGTGACCAGCATCAAGCCCGAAATAATCCCAGCTGTACCAAAAGTTTAATTCTGTATCACCCAAAGATGAATTATAACTAAACTTGGCATATGCCTCTGGATAATTATAAGTATCTGAAGCTGAGTCGCCATGATAGGTATAGTAAGCAATACCGGCATCTAGGCCAATTTTTTCTTCAAGCTGAAAAAATTTCCCTGCGTATGCGTCTAATTCAAGATTGGTGTCTTCACCGCTACCAAAGTCAACCGTAGACGCCCAAACACCGGCGTAAAAACCGTCAGTGCCAGCGTAATCTAGACTTGCTTGTAATGCGGGATCGTTACCCGTTTGGCTTACACCATTAAAGGTGTAGTCAGAGGTTACGTTTACGGTGGTAGATACGTCAGCTAATGCAGCTGATGAAGCTGCTAGCAAACTACATGTTGCTAGGGCAATAAGATTGCTTTTCATTACTTGTATTCCCATTTTATTATGTCACTTGTTCTAATTTAGTAAAATCAATTTTATTTTCTTTTGGTGAACTTTCTATTGCCGCTACTTCGTTAAATTTTCTGAAAATAATATAACCAAAGCAAGAGAAAAATAGCCCAATAACTAATGCGCCAACCCATTGAATTGCTAGAAAATCTAATTTAAATAGTAAGGTAAGCAAACTTAAGGCAACAAGATTACCTAAGAAATATTTAACTTTACCGATACGGGTTACCCCTATGTTCAAATTATCAGTATATAAACGGATCAGTGAATCTAGCGAGTTAACTACAAAGGTAATACCAACCAATACCATGGCAATATTATAGAACCCTGTAGTTTCTATAGTATTCATGCTGTAGTAATACAATACGCTGAACCATAATGCGATCGGAATAGACGGAAATATCAACATAGCCAATAGCACTTGATAAGTACGTAAACCACCAACAAAACGTGATGTAAATTGGCCGATCATAATGCTCCATGCAAACCACCAGTAAAGATAGAATTCATGATAAGCATTCATTGGCAGAACAAACTCGTGAATGTTACCGAAGTAGCCGCCTAACAGAGAAAAGGTAGTGGCAAATTGACCGATGTTCGAGCTTTCACCTAAAAATGCACCGCCCCACATCACGGCAATTAATGCGATAAAAAGCCAAGTGGTTGCTAGGCTTAAAATGCGTACATAACGTATATTGGTACTTGAATATACCGCAAAGGCAATAACGAATAATACGATTAAGTAGAAGCTACCGATAACAGATTCACCATCACCAAGCTCTGGCATATACCAAGGTAAGTTAGACAGTAATAAATAAGCCGTAAATGCACAGGTACCTATTATGACAACATTATTAATGAATTTTACCAGCGGAATTTCAAAGAACTTTACGCGTGGCTCAATAACACAAAAATAAAAACAAGTAAGGAAGTAAAAACTCCAGATAAGAAAAGCCCAAAAACCAAACTCTATTGCTAGCGGGTTAGTAAACCCGTATTCAGGGCTGGAGGCTAAGTCTGCGTAGCCTGCAAACTCAGTTAATGGGAACATAATAAGCCCCACATCGAGTCCTGAAGTAAATAGAATAGCAATAAAGGTGAAGGTTTTAACCGGTGTTACACCAACACAGCGAATATTTCCCCATCGATATAAAATGAATGCGATAGCTAAAAAAGTAAATAATATTCCGCCAGATAACCATGCAGTCATGACAATTTCCTCGTAAAGTTTTTAAACAATTTAAAGATAAATTAACTCCTATTTTTTCTTATAATTATAGTGATTATTTCTAGGCGATGAAGCTTAAACATTAATCGTTGCCATGGTCTATGGCGAGGTATAAACCATGGCGATAATCATTAATGTTTGAAATAACACTGGCGATAAAACATTATTTTGTTGTGCGTTTTGGTGCATTTGAACGTTGTTGTTCTTGCCAGTTAGCTGCTAGCGTAACGTCTGCGTTAGCTGGCGCTAATAGCGTTCGTTTGCGAATAATATCAGCAGCACGTTCAGCAACCATAATGGTGGGTGAATTGAGATTACCATTAGGAATTGTTGGAAATATTGACGAATCAACCACTCTTAATCCTTCAATGCCATGAACGCGTGTTTGTGGGTCTACCACTGACATTGCGTCTGTACCCATTTTACATGAGCAAGAAGGGTGGTAAGCACTTTCAACAGATTGACGTACAAAAGAGTCGATTTCTTCATCTGTTTGTACTTCAATACCTGGCTGAATTTCTTCACCACGAAATGCATCAAGTGCTGGCTGGTTAATAATTTCACGCGTTAGGCGAACACAAGCACGAAATCCTTCACGGTCTTCTTCGTGCTCAAGGTAGTTAAATCTAATTTCTGGGTGCGCTTTAGGATCGTTAGAAATAGCTTTGATCTGCCCACGACTTTTAGGTTTATTGTGCCCAACATGTACTTGAAACCCGTGACCGGCAAACGCTTCTTTACCGTCATATCGCATTGCCGCCGGTAAAAAGTGATATTGAAGATCTGGCCATTCAACACTGGCTTTTGAGCGAATAAAGCCACAAGATTCAAAATGGTTAGTTGAACCTAAGCCTTTTTTGCTTAATATCCAGCGAGTGCCTATGAGTAATTTACTCCACCAATCTAACTTACCATTGAGTGTAATTGGCTGCTTGCACTTAAATTGAAAATAAAACTCTAGGTGATCTTGTAAGTTTTCACCTACGCCGGGTAAATCGTGTTTTACTTCAATATTTGCGGCTTCAAGCACAGCTTTAGGGCCAATACCTGACAATTGTAATATATGCGGTGAACCGATAGAGCCAGCAGATAAAATAACTTCTTTATTTGCTGCAACATCAATTATTTTACCTTTATGTTCGTACTTAACGCCGACAGCTTTTTTACCTTCAAGAATAACTTTATGTACCAAAGCATGTGTAATAACCGTTAAGTTATTACGCGACATTGCTGGTCGTAAATATGCATTTGCGGTAGAAGCGCGCACACCGTTATTAACCGTCATGTGCATTGGGCCAAAACCTTCCTGTTGCGCGGCATTATAGTCTTGCGTTTCAAAATAACCCGCTTCAACTCCGGCATTAATAAATGCTTTATAAAGCGGGTTTTTCATTTCATTGCCGTTGTTTACGCCTAATGGACCGCCTTTTGCGCGATACTCATTAGCACTAAATGCCCAGTCTTCAGATTTTTTAAAATAGGGTAAGCAATGGTCGTAATCCCAGTCTTGGGCACCATGTTGCTGCCATTCATCAAAATCTTTTGCATGTCCACGTACATAAACCATGCCGTTAATTGAAGAAGAACCGCCTAATACTTTCCCTCTAGGGCAGTGCATGCGTCGATTATCTAGAAACGGCTCTGGCTGGCTTTCAAATTGCCAAGCGTATTTTTTTGAATTCATCGGAATAGACAAGGCCGTTGGCATTTGAATAAAAATACTTTTATTGCTGCCACCTGTTTCAATCAGTAATACGTTGTTATTACTGTCTTCACTTAGACGATTTGCTAAAACACAACCCGCAGATCCTGCGCCAACAATAATGTAATCAAATTTTTCACTTTTCATTTAAAACCTTTAAAATAATTTAGTACATGAAGACTTTTTACAGCCAAACTAGCGAACAACAAACTGAGTTGTTCTATTGGTTAAAAAGGGCTGTCGAGAGGCTGTAACCCAACATAAATTGCTTTTATTTGAGTGTAATGGTTCAGTGTAGCAAGGCCATTTTCTCTACCAATACCTGACTGTTTATAACCACCAACAGGCATTTGAGCTGGTGATGCACCATAGCTATTGATCCAACAAATACCGGCTTGCATTTGATGAACAACGCGGTGTGCACGGGTAATATCTTGAGTAAATACACCGGCGGCTAAACCAAACTCTGTAGCATTGGCTCGGCTGATCACTTCCTCTTCATCAGTAAATGTTAGTACACTCATTACTGGGCCGAAAATTTCTTCACGACAAATGGTCATTTCGTCAGTACAGTCACCAAAAATAGTAGGCGCAACAAAATAACCGTTTGGCGAACTTTCTGGTTGTAACGCTTTGCCACCATGAAGCAGAGTTGCGCCTTCTTTAACGCCAATATCAATGTAACTTTCTACTAATTTTTTGTGTTTAGCTGAAATTAGTGCACCAAAGTTTGTGTTAGGGTCCATAGGATCGCCCGCAACAATATTATTTTTAGTACGCTCAAGCAGTTTTTCAATAAAGGTTGGATATAGTGATTCTTGAACGAATACGCGAGTACCGTTTGTACAAACTTCGCCTTGGGTATAAAAATTACCTAACATGGCGGCAGAAACGGCATTATCGATATCGGCATCATCAAAAATAATCAGCGGTGATTTACCGCCGAGTTCCATAGTGACATCTTTAAGTGAGCTTGCAGCTGCAGCCATAACTTTTTTGCCAGTTCCTACTTCACCAGTAAATGAAACTTTAGCAATTTCTGGATGATGTGTTAACCAAGCACCTACTTCACCCGCGCCTTGCACAACGTTAAATACGCCGTTAGGTAAGCCTGCTTCGGTAAATATTTCGGCTAATTTTAATGCGCCAAGTGGCGTTTCTTCAGAAGGTTTAAAAATCATTACATTACCGCAAGCTAATGCAGGAGCAGCTTTCCAGCAAGCAATTTGTAATGGGTAGTTCCAAGCACCAATGCCTGCGCAAATACCTAAAGGTTCACGACGGGTATAGTAAAAATCACCATCAACAGCTTGTTGATTACCTTCAATACCAGGTGCTAGCCCAGCAAAAAATTCGATTGAATCAGCGCCTGATAATACATCAACTACTGAAGCTTCTTGCCATGGCTTGCCAGTATCAAGAACTTCAATTTTGGCTAATTCTTCATTGCGTTCATGTAATAACGCAACAGCTTTAAGCAAAATTCGGCTACGTTCAGTAGCGCTCATTGCAGACCAAGTTTCAAAACCAAGCTTCGCGCTGGCGATAGCTTTTTCTTGAACTTGTGCATCGGCAACTTCAACTTGATAAATAACCTTTCCTGTAGCGGGGTTAATCACATCAAATGTTTCACCACTGGCATTATCTATATAAGTACCATCGACATAATTTTTATAACATATTAATGACAAGTAATATCTCCATATTGTTTAATTTGTTCGTCTACAAAGCTTTTACATAGTTGTTCAGCTTTGATGAATTCTTCTTCAGGCGAAGAACTTAAGGCACAGCGTAACCATAAGCCATCAATCATCGCTGCGGTTTTTTGAGATGCCATTATGGCAACATCTTCTGCTAATAACTGACGATATGAAAAAAGCAGATTGCTATATAAACGCTTACTATTGATATTTTGTAATCTTTTCAGCTTTGGATCATGCATTGACTCTGCCCAAAAACTCAGCCACGTTTTTATGGTTGGAGTAGAGCGCTGAAATGAGGTGAAATTTGCCTCGATAATCATATTGAGTCGTTCAGCAGCATTAAGTTTTTTTGGCGACACACGTTCAAGTAAAACTACTTTTAATTGCTCTAAAAGGTGCATTATTGTTGCTTCTATTAGGCCTTGTTTACCTCCAAAATAGTGACTAATAATGCCAGAGGATAACCCCGCAATTCTACTGATGGTTATAATGGTTGTACTTTGTAATCCATGTTCACCAATAGACGCTAAGGTTGCATCAATTAACTGTAGTTTACGTAGAGATTTTACTCCAACTTTAGGCATATTATGGTTTCTTTTTTATTGATTGAACGTTCAATTAATTTTTATTCTAATGGTTTTTGATGGAATTATCAACTCAGCTTTAAAAGCTGACCTTAGCGGAATGAACCTGGAAATAAGCTTTTCTTTGTATTGAATATACGTTATGGGCGAGTATTGAACGCTATTAATTAAATTATAAAAAGGTAATTAAAGGTTAGTGGTCTAACTATATTTTTACCGTGGACTGATAATCGTGTTGTTGTTTAATTTATGAATTAGAGGCCTAAAAAAGACTTAACAAAAAATAATCGAATTTATTCGAGGGAAAGGGATAGTCAAGCTGTAGTGAAGTTGATGATTAAATATTGATGGACATATCTATCGTCATTGCTAGCCAATTACAATTTAGTTTGCCACTCTAAAATGTTTAAGTTTTTATAAGCAATGGTGAAACGTGGATCATTAAATTTATCTGAAGGAGGGATAGTTTCTAGAACAATATCTGCCATTATTCTCTGATCACTTTTGAATTAGATTGAGGCTCATTATTGTCGTTGAAGTTATTATGAATCGCTTGATAATTGTTAAAGTGTACCTGACCCCACATAATAACTTTAAAATTGTGAGCGAAAATAGGAAGTAAACGAAATGGTGACTTTCGCACCATTTCGTTTACTAGGAGGTTGTTAATTAACTGTCCAAATTCTTTCTACATATTCAGGGTGGTCAACAAATGGGTTGCGATTACCTTGATGTAAATAAGCCGCTTCATTTCGGTCAATTTCTTTCTGACTAACGGGGTCATTTGCATGCCAGCGCAGCAACATATTTAACTGCCATGTTTCAAACACTTTATTGCTGCTACCATCTAATATTGCATTGCCGTAAGTGCTATTAGTTTGCCAAGATGAAATAACGTTTTGATAGCGAGTTGCCATATAAAGTTGAGCGCGTGCTAAATCACCTTTGAATTCATCAATAGGTTCGAATACGGTGCCGTTATAACCGAGTGCAGACGTTGCCGAGCCTAGTTTACTATTGTTGGTCGATGTAAAGGTGGCGCTCGCTACTTCACCGTATGGAAAGCCACTTCGCTTAGCATTTACAAAACCATCGGTAGCGAAAATATGATGAATGTCTGAATTCATCGGCTCTATTTTGCCTCCAAACCAGCTTTTTGGAAATGAATGTTCACGGTTGTAACAATCACCTTCGCCGCTATAAGAGCCACATTGATTGGTAACTTTTGTATAAGAATAACTGTCGCTACCGAAAGGCTTTTCAGAGTATATATCTAAAACTGTACCGTCGTTATCATAATAGGTATCTAATGAATGATTAGCGTAGAAGGTCCAGATTGCGCCATAGCCTTGAGCGGTGTGATTTTTAATTAGATTGTGTAAAGCGGTTTTAAGGCTGTAGCCGCTTTGCGTTGTAATCCCTTGATAATAAGTACCTGGATTACCACCACTAGTGCCGCCACCAGTATTGCCAAGTGTGAAGGTTTTATTTTCTGTTTGAGTAAACGTACCACCTGAAACAAGTGAAGTACCTGCAAGCGAGATATCATAAGAGCCGTTACCATAAGTACAGCAAATTCCATCGCCATAGCTATCGTTTATAGTGAAAGTATAATCGCCATCGGTTAAGCAAATGTTTTCGCTATAACTAGTAGAATTAGTTAAATTACTGCCACTGGCTTGCTCTATATTGCTACTGTTTTTTATTGACCAACTGGTTTCATAGCCATATTGATCTGTGGTTAAGCTAAAGGTGATTTCATCGCCTGAACAGCCAGTACCGCCGCCTGTGCCTGCACTTGCAGTGGGTTCAAAGTCATCAACATAAACGGTTTCAGAGCCGTCGAAGCCTGTGGTGTCATAAAAGCGCAAGCCAACTGCTATTTCTTTTGTGGTGCTGGCTGAGTATGTATAACTAACTTGTTGCCATTGATTAACTAAATTAGGATCTGAATAACCTCGATAACCGTCAGCGAAAAGTCTAGCTTTAACACCTCCTTCGGTATGATAAACCCAAACAGAAAAATCATAATTTTGGCCTGCGGTTACGGCTATATTTTGTAAAAAATCGGTTGAGCCTTGTGTTGCGGTATTAACCGAAATAGCGGCAGAGCTTGTGCCAGTTTTTATCGTATTGGTGTTTTGGCTAACGCTGATGCCCGTGTCTACAGTTGTCCAATTGTTGGCACTTGCATTTGACCAAGCTTCGAAATTACCATTAAGTACATCAGCATTTGCCATAAAGCTAAGGCTACTGAGTAGAGTAAGTATTAATTTTTTATTATGTTTCAAAGAATGTTCCTTCTTTTTATTATGCTTGCAATACAGAGTAAGATAAGTCACTCGTTAGATCACAAAATTATATAACCAAATAGTTAAGTCTTTAATTTCAACTGTTTGTTGTAGTGTGTTTACAAATTGTTACATTTGAAGCAGTACGCATATTGCCTACAATTTGTAGACCATTAATAGTGATAGTTTTACTTAGGATAATGAGGTGTAGGGTTTAGTTGACTAACTGGTTTGTTTTTATTGGGAAAATTTAATAAAAAACCCTGACAATAAATGTCAGGGTTTTTTCGTTAGCACTTTTTTATGAATATTTAATGGTGTAAATTTAGTGCATTGTTAGTATTTAACCGTTACTAACTTCTTCAAAGTCTGCATCAATAACATCCCCTTGGTGAGCTTCATCATTAGCAGCATTTCCTTGTGGTTGTTCTGCTTGCTGTGATTGCGCTTGTTGAGCTTGCATCATACTAGTGTAAGCTTCTTGTAATGCTTTTTGTCGCATTTCAATTGCGCCTTTGTCATCACCATTAACCGCCATTTTCAGTTGCTCGATTAAGGTGTTAAGCTCGCCTTGTTGTTCCTCACTTAACGTGTTCATCGACGTTTGTACGGTATGAATTAATTGATCCGCTTGGTTACGTTGCTCAACTAACTCACGCTTTTTCTTATCTTCAGTTGCATGCATTTCTGCATCGTTCACCATACGGTTCACTTCATCTTCAGTTAAGCCACTTGAGGCAGTTATTTTAATACTTTGCTCTTTACCTGTTGCTTTGTCTTTCGCGGTAACATTTAAAATACCATCGGCGTCAATATCAAAAGTAACTTCAACTTGAACCGTGCCGCGTGGGCCAGGGTTAATATCAGTTAAGTTAAATTGCCCTAACGATTTATTATCTGTTGCCATTTCACGCTGGCCTTGCAGTACATGTACCGTTACCGCTGCTTGATTATCTTCAGCTGTGGCAAACGTTTCAGATGCACGAGTAGGTATCGTGGTATTTTTATCAATAAGCTTAGTCATAACTCCGCCTAAGGTTTCAATACCTAATGATAATGGCGTTACATCGAGCAATAACACATCGCCAACGGTTCCTGACAACACGCCTGCTTGAATTGCAGCACCCATAGCAACGGCTTCATCTGGGTTTACATCTTTACGTGGTTCTTTACCAAAAAAGTCTTTTACGGCTGCTTGCACTTTTGGCATACGAGATTGGCCGCCCACTAAAATTACTTCGCTGATATCGCCTTTACTTAAACCCGCATCTTTTAATGCTTGCTCACAAGGGGCAATAGTACTTTTTACTAGGTCATCAACCAACGACTCTAACTTAGCGCGAGTAACTTGTATTTTTAAATGTTTTGGCCCACTAGCATCAGCGGTAACGTAAGGTAAGTTAACGTCGGTTTGTAATGCTGATGACAACTCGATCTTCGCTTTTTCAGCCGCTTCTTTAATGCGCTGTAAAGCTAAAGGATCTTGTTTAATATCAATACCATTTTCTTTTTTGAACTCATCAGCTAGGTAATTTATTAAGCGTAAATCAAAATCTTCACCACCTAAAAAGGTATCACCATTGGTTGCTAATACTTCAAATTGTTTTTCACCGTCAACATTGGCTATTTCAATAATAGACACGTCGAAGGTACCGCCGCCTAAGTCATAAACTGCTACTTTTTGGTCAGCTTTACTGTTTTTGTCAACACCGTATGCTAATGCTGCCGCTGTTGGCTCATTAATAATACGTTTAACATTAAGCCCTGCAATTTTACCCGCATCTTTGGTTGCTTGACGTTGTGAATCATTAAAGTAAGCCGGTACGGTAATTACGGCATCGGTTACGGTTTCACCTAAGTAGGCTTCTGCGTCTTTTTTCAACTTACGTAAAATTTGTGCTGACACTTCTTGTGGTGATAACGCTTTGCCGTTTACTTCAACCCAAGCATCACCATTTTTAGCTTTTACAATTTTATAAGGCGCTAATTTAATATCTTTTTGTACTTCTTTATCTTCAAATTTTCGACCAATTAAACGTTTTATAGCAAATAACGTGTTAGCCGAGTTAGTTACTGCTTGTCTTTTTGCTGGCTGACCAGCTAATGTTTCGTTGTTAGCATAAGCAACAATCGATGGTGTAGTTCGGCTACCTTCTGAGTTTTCTATAATTTTTGCAACGCCGCCTTCCATAACTGCAACACATGAGTTTGTTGTACCTAAATCAATACCAATAGTCTTAGACATAATAATCACCTATTTTAAACTTCGTAAAAGGTCTGATGCTTAAGGCTATTTCCCAGTAAGCAATTTGACCATATAAACAAACTTGTATTAATGGTTTAATGCAAGCTGGTTGGTTAGTGGGGCTATAATACGTAACTAGGGGAAATGCTTCTGTCACAAATATGACAGTTGTAATGATTTAATATTTTTTATAATTAATGACGCCGTACTGAACTTATCGGCTGCTTAAACTGTTCTTTAAATAATGCTGTTGTTATTCATGTTTTTTAGGTTACTCACATAAACCTGAAGATTAATTTTTGCTATATAGCTACAACTCAGTAAAATAAAATTACTCGTTTACGCCAAAGCTTAAATCACACTCCTTATGAAGAAAGATGTTACGCATTTACCCCATAAAGCCAGCCCAGTGTTAGTTAAACAAGCTAATATTTTTGCCGACTTACCGACCAAGTTAATTGAAGACTTTCAACAAGAGTTTCAACTTGATGAATGGCAAAAAGGTGATTACTTTAACTCGCAGCTATTAACTCAGCGCTTTTATGTTTTGCTTGAAGGGAGTGTAGAGATCAAGCAAAGTAATCCCGAAACTGGCAGAGAAGCAACCGTAGACATGCTTTATGCTGGCGATTGCTTTGATTTAATTGTGTTATTAGATAACCAGCCTCACGAGGTGATAGTCTCTCCTTTAACAAAGGTTAAATTATTATCAGTTAAACTCGCTACTATGCGAGATTGGCTGTGGACTTATCCCGAATTTAATCAGCAGTTTATGCCTTATTTAGCACAAAAAATGCGTGAAAAAGAGCAACAAGCGAGTAGTTTAGTTTTACATGATGTAACTACGCGTTTAAGCCGTATTATTCTAGAGCATATTAATAAAATTAAATTTTACACGGGGGCAAAATCTCAAGAACATCAACATCATTTAGTCAATGGCTTAAATGATGAAACCTTGGCGAGAATGAGTGGGTCGGTGAGGCAAGTGATTAACAAGCAATTACAGCTTTGGAAGAAACAAGATATTATAGATAAAAAACGCAATCAATTGGTAATCAAAGATTTAGAAGCTCTAGAAAAAGAGGCAAAATATACTCAAACCTTAGCTAACGCGCCGTCGGTTAAACGTTAGTCAAATATGTAACGTTTTTATTACGAACGAATAAATAGCCTTCACACTGATTAGAGTGACAATATTTTCATTAAAAATAGAGAGATGTTAAGTTACGCGAAAATTCTATTATAGAGAAAAGTTGTCCTATGAAGAAACAGTCCGGTTTCACATTGATCGAATTGGTTGTTGTAATTATTATACTGGGAATTTTATCCGCTACGGCATTACCTAAATTTATAAACCTGCAAGATGATGCAAGACAAGCGGTAATGAATGGCCTTAAAGCCTCGTTGCAGGGAGCATCTAATTTAACTTACACAAAAGCAATTATTGAAGGTCTTGGTGACTCTTTTGATGAAGAGCTCGAATCAGGTATCAGAATTCGATATGGTTATCCATTTGCTACGCAGGAAAATTTAAAAAAAGTGCTTAACTTTACTGAAGATGAATTTAAGTTAACCGGTTCAAACCCCGCTATTACTTTCACACTGACAAAAGACACTGAAGATTTGAGCACAAGCGAAATTGACAGTGCAGATGTTTGTAAACTCGTGTATACCCGAGCAGATAAGGGTGAACGTCCCGATATCACAATCTCTGGTTGTGTTGATTAAATATAGAGTCCTTATCGCATTGGCTGTTTAATGCATAAAATAAAGCGCGATATTATTACCATAAGTGGCAAAAATATCGCGTTTCAATTCAAGCAAGTCAATTTCTACTAACGTTTTATCTTTATCTTTATCTTTGTCTGAAGTCACATTACATATAAAAGTTTAGTTAAAGGCTTACGGATGTTGAGTACTTAACCTGAACTCTGGATAATGAGTGCTTGATACTCAAGTGAATCAAAAGCTTAGGTGGTAAAGTAAATGCTATAGCAAGGTGAACATCACGAATTTACACCATCAATGCTTCATTTTATGCCATTTCCAAGGCAAAACGTTTATGAATAGCGGGCTATTTATCGACGTTTTAACGCAGGTAATGGCTTAAAAGGGAGGATTGAGCAAGTACTGCTTATCCAGAGTTCAGGTTACTTAAGTTTTACTTTCATTATTTGCTTTCGTTTCTATTGTTTTTAACTTTTGATAAAGAGCTTCCTCTTCTGTTGAAAGCGTTTTAGGGAAAACAATTTTCAGTTTAACAAAAAAATCTCCCGCAACTTTACATGGTAGTCCACGGCCTTTTAATCGCATTTTACTGCCACTACTGATCAACTTTGGCAAGCTTAAATCAATATTACCTGTGGGTGTTGGCACAATTACTTTTTCACCTAACGCGGCTTGCCATGGGCTAATGCTAACTTCTGTTATAACATCAGCGCCTTCAATAACATATAGTGGGTTTGGATTGAAAGCCACTTCAAGGTATAAGTCGCCATTTGGCGCGCCGCCAATACCTGCTTGTCCTTGCTTTTGTAACCGTATTTTTTGACCAGGCTTAATCCCTTTAGGAATACTCACTTTTAATGTTCGATCTTTAGCTTGCGCTCTACCTTGCGGGTTCACCACTTGGTCTTGCAGCGAAAAGTTACGGGTTGCTCCAGTGTAAGCGTCTTCAATATTGATCAAAATTTTTGTGTTACTGTCTTTTCCTTTCATCGGTCGTCGGCCACCTGATGCTTGTTGTCCTTTGCCGAAACCACCACCAAATAAAGACTCGAAAAAATCACTAAAATCGCCTTGGCTACCAGCATTGAAATTTCCGTTGCCTTGTTGATATTGGTTTTGCCAACTTGGCGGTGGCGTAAAGCCAGATTGGCCTGCCTTCCAATTGCTGCCGAGTTGATCATAAGCGGCACGTTTTTCTTTATCGCGTAATACTTCGTAAGCTTCGTTGATATCTTTGAAGCGAGTTTCTGCATCTTTTTCTTTACTTACATCTGGGTGAAACTTACGTGCTAGTTTCCGATATGAGGTTTTAATTTCATCTTGGGTAGCCGTTTTATCAACAGCCATGATCTTATAGTAATCTTTATAATTCATACTGATCTCTTGCATATACACTGCAGATAATTAATGTCATTAGTTTTGTATATCTTTTATATAGTTGTGATAAAAAGCGTTGATGATTATTAAATTCGAACGAGGGATCACCAACGAATAATTTGAGTAAATCCTATTTGGTATTCTGAGCATAAATACATAGGAAAATAACTCATGTTAACAATACGACACTAGCAACGAATTATGACATGTACTTGTTAATATTTCGTGCTATTTTCAGAAGTAAAGTTAACCCTGTCGATTTCAACGGAGAAATTATGGCCACATTAATACATAACTCAAAAGACTCTAAATATGAATTCCATATTGATGAACATATTGCTTATATAACATACGATGATCAAAATGGAAAAATGCATTTAACGCATACCGTTGTACCTGAGGCACTTTCAGGTAAAGGGCTAGCTAAAACTCTTTTAGAGGCGGTACTCGAACAGATTAAAAAAGATAATAAAAAAGCTGTGGCTGATTGTTCGTATATTGTGAATTATCAGCAGAAACACCCTGAAAAAAGCCATTTATTTGCATAATTATAAGTAACCTGAACTCATTATCCAGCGTTCAGGTTAAGTAATAAATGAGGTTGATAAAGTTATAACGGCTAACTTTCTATTGGATATATTACGTTAGAATTTAAAAATTAAACTTAACAGATTTAAAAATGCGCTCAGCCTCTTCAGCTTTCAACGTATCTTTATACTCTAACAGCATAGAGAATCTATCATTACCTGCTATTTTCTCTATGGTGAGTGCTATGGTATTTTTAAAGGTAAGTACTTTTCCTTTATAACCATCAACCATTATTGGTGCTGAGTTAGCCGATGTTAGTTCGCGAAATGTTGATGCATATAGCCCTAAATCATAATGCAAAACAGTTTTATTATTCTCTAACTGTCCGGCAAGCGAGTCAATTGCTTGTACGCTAGCAGGTTTTAAACTTGCAGGGTGCTCAAAACACAGTCGTTTACTTGGACAATACTCAATCCAACTCTCTATTTCAGTTTGCTCATAGCTATTCGCTGAGCTTGTATATAATAAGGCAGACAATACAGTAAATAAAACGCACTTTAGAATTTGCATAACAGTCCTGCTATTTAACATAAAAAAACCTACGCGATTACCGTAGGTTTTAATATTGATGATTATTGAAAAAGTGTAAACTAGTTTTTTAAACGATTTTTTCTCACAAAAAAACTAATAGATAATAAGAGTAATAATAAAGTGCTAGGCTCTGGTACTTGTGTCGTAGCGGCAGCGACTATTGCTACAGGGTTGATGTTAATCCAAAAATTTTGGCCATCAGTTTGAACTAATCTACTGTTTCTGATAGTTGAAACTTCAGTTGAACTTAATAATGTACTGTTATTAATGTTAGGGTCCATTAAGCCGCCTGAGCGATGGTCTAATCCTAAATTATGCCCCAACTCATGCGCTAATAATTCACTGCCATTAGCCCCTGCAGCAAAACTTGACTCTACAACAAAGTCGTTCCCTGGAAATTCACCACAGCCAACAAAATTATTGTTATTGGCGTTACCACAAGCACTGATGAAGTCAATAAAGTAAAAATTTACAAAATCAAATGGACCAATATGCTGGTTAAAAAGTTTAGTCACTTGTTGTTTGGTGGTTATGTTTAGCAGATCTGGAAAAACTAATTCGGTTGCTGTGCCAATACGAATATCGATAGGATTATTATCAAAACTCGATTGAGAAAATATGCCATCAAGCGCTGATTCATTGATAGTGATAAAACCAGCTTTGGCTTGAGAAGCCACTAGTAAGCTGAAAGCTAAAAGTAACGTTTTTAATGCGTTCATAAATATTCCTTATTTCAAGAGAAAACTATATTGGTTATTTGTTTTTTGCATTGATTTTAATTATTCATTATTAGCGAAAAACACAATATGTACAGTATGTGATGTGAATAAATTATAGCGGAAAAATCTATTATCAGGGTATTATTTTTTAAAAGTTCCCATTCAGTATATTGAAAAAATTGTGGCTTAATTAATACAGAGCTACTTTACAAAATTAATAATGAAATTAAATGCTTAACTTTGATGTTCGTGTTGTTAGCAATTCGTCTGTATTGTGAATAATTCCTGATAAAGCAAATTGAACATTTAAGTACTTATTATTCATGCACTTTAATGGCTGCTTTATAAATGCAAAGCTTAATGGCTGTAAGGAAAACGGGTAAAGAATAAAGTAAACTGGCTTTGTCTATAAAATAATCATTTTAAAGCAAAGTTTAAGTGGGGATCATGGTGTTATTACTGTATAATGCGCGCCTTTATTATGGTGGCTGGCAGTTGTTTATCGATCTAACTGGCTTGGTTACAGCAATTACAGTATTAACTCTTACTTTAACGCTAACTTTTAGTCGTTGTTAATTGGTGAGTTTAGTTAACAGAAAATAGGATTATCTCTTGATCACGACATCGAACATTACTATGCAATTTGGCGCAGAACCGTTATTTGAAAATATTTCGGCTAAATTTGGCAACGGTAACCGCTACGGTTTAATCGGCGCAAATGGCTGTGGCAAATCTACATTTATGAAAATATTGAGCGGCGATTTAGTGCCAAGCTCAGGTAATGTGTCGGTTAGCACAGGTAACAAGGTGAGTACCTTAGGGCAAGATCAATTCGCTTTTGAAGAACACAATGTTATTGATACTGTGATCATGGGTGATATGCCGCTGTGGAAAGTTAAACAAGAGCGAGATGCTATTTACGCACAGGCTGAAATGAGTGAGGCCGACGGCATGCGCGTTGGCGACTTAGAAAGCCAATTTGCCGAAATGGACGGTTACACCGCAGAAAGTCGCGCGGGTGAAATATTACTTGATGCCGGTATTGAAGAGTCTTTTCACTATGGCTCTATGCAGCAAGTTGCGCCAGGTTGGAAACTACGTGTGTTACTAGCACAAGCTTTGTTTGCAAACCCTGATATTTTATTACTTGATGAGCCAACCAACAACTTGGATATTCATACGATTAGTTGGTTAGAAGGCGAGCTGAACAAACGTAAATGCACCATGATTATTATTTCCCATGATAGACATTTTCTTAACTCTGTTTGTACTCATATGGCCGACATTGATTATGGTGAATTACGTATTTACCCTGGTAACTACGAATTCTACTTAGCTCAATCGGCTTTATTACGTGAGCAGTTACTAGCCGGTAACGATAAAAAAGTCGCTGAAATTGCTGAACTACAAGACTTTGTTAACCGTTTTGGTGCTAACGCGTCAAAAGCTAAACAAGCAAGTTCTCGTGCTAAAAAAATGGATAAAATTAAGCTTGATGACGTTAAATCATCAAGTCGTATTACACCTAAAATTGCTTTTGCTCCCGGTAAAAAAATGCACCGTCAAGCCCTAGAACTTGAAGGCTTGAGCCATGGTTTTGATGGCGAAGTACTATTTAAAGGTGGCGATTTATTACTAGAAGCCGGTGCAAAGTTAGCTATTATCGGTGAAAACGGTGTTGGTAAAACTACACTATTGCGCTGTTTAATGAATGAATTTGAAAACGTTGAAGGTGTAGTTAAGTGGTCTGAAAATGCTTCAGTTGGCTACTGCCCACAAGATAGTGGTCACTTTTTTGATAATGACTTAACACTAATGGACTGGATGTCTCAATGGCGTAGACCTTGCCACAACGACTTAAGTGTTCGCGGCATGTTAGGCCGTATGTTATTTACTGATGACGACGCTAATAAAAAAGCCCGTAACTGCTCTGGTGGTGAGAAGAACCGCTTGTTATTTGGCATGTTAATGATGGCTGATGTTAATGTGTTAATTATGGATGAGCCAACTAACCACATGGACATCGAAGCCATTGATGCTTTAAACAATGCCTTAAAAGATTTTGAAGGCACATTAATATTTGTTAGTCATGACCGTGAGTTTGTTTCAAGCCTAGCAACTCGAGTTATTGATATTAAAGATAAAAAATTGATAGATTTTCAAGGCTCGTTAGACGAATACCTTGATACCGTAGAGCAAATGAAAAAAACAGCTTAGTTAACTCGTTATATAAATAGCGAGTTAAAACCTGATTTGTTAATAACGCTTAAATACAGTTTATAACACTGTATTTAAGCGTTTTTTAATTTATGGCTAGTACAATCATCTATTTAAAAATAATATTTAGGTGAGATGTTAAATGTAATATCGAAAGCTTATTTGATCTGTAAATTTCATGCCTAATTTCGTGGTGTTAACTCCAGACGTTAACTCCAGACGTTAACTCCAGACGTTATCTCCAATCGTTAACTCAGAAATAGCTATTGATAGCCGCGACAATTATCGAAATTTAGTCGTTTAGCCTTGCTTAGCGCCTCATCTGAACAATTTATTCAATTTATAAAACAAAGCTTAAGTTAATGCCGATACTTGGTGTTACTATGGCGCATATTCAATTTTATTTAATTAGCTACGCCATGTTAACTTTCCTCACCAAGACATATTCTCGTTGAACCATATTCAAAAAGTTGCGCTTACAAAAGACCTTACATTATTTGAGCCACTGTTTGAGCGCATATCGAATGATATTATCGAGAAGGGCTTTAGTATTTGTCCTTACGCTTTACCTGAAAGTTTAACCACTTTGTTAGCAAAGCATATTATCGACATGCCACAAACCAACTTTAAGCGTGCTGGTATAGGTCGATCAACAGATCATGTTATTAATAACTTTATTCGCACAGATGAAATTTGTTGGATAACAGGTAACAGTGATGCGGGCTCTGCTTGGATAGAATGGACCTCAGAATTACAGCATTATTTGAACAGGCGACTGTTTTTGGGCTTATTTTCTTTTGAAAGTCACTTTTCACATTATGCCAAGGGCGATTTTTATAAAAAGCATAAAGATGCCTTTAAAGGTGAGGGTAATCGCGTATTATCTGTGGTGGTTTATCTTAATCAAGAGTGGTCTGCTGATGATGGCGGCGAGCTTGTGCTTTATCCAGACAAAAAAGCCAGATCTTCATTAATAGATAATAGAAATATTTCGATAACACCAAGTTTTGGTACTATTGTGGTGTTTTTAAGTGAAGAGTTTCCACATGAAGTGCTACCAGCAATGCGCGATAGATATGCCATTGCAGGTTGGTTCCGTTTAAATAGCAGTATTGCTAACAACATTGATCCGCCGCGTTAGTACTAAACTTGTAGATTAAAGAAAATTAAGGAAACTTTCATTGCCAAAGAAACTGACTAAACCGCTGTATGTTATGCGTGATCTTACTGATATTAACCAAGAGTTATTGCCGCTTAAAGCATTAGCCGATCGTGAACTTGCCTCTATTTATGGCCTAACAGGTAAAGTTTATACACCACACATTGATGCATATATGCAGGTTAGTATTAAAAAAGCTGAAATCTTAGCCAGTTTAAAAACTCAAGGGTATTTGCCTTTATCGGAAGTTGAAATAATTACCGCGGCACTAGACTTTTTACATAAAAGAGCGCGAAACAATGCTGTTTTCGAATACCAAGGTAATGAATACAAGCGCCGTTTTTTGCCACTTAAGTTGAGTAAATCAGGTAAAAATGTGCAAAAGTGGGCTAAGTTTTGGCTATTACAATTACCCGATGGCAAAGTTGACCCACAATGGGAGCGAGAAGTGCGAGAGATTTGGCCAAGCTATTTTCTGATCAGAACAGTCGAGATGTAGTTGCTAGTATTAGTTAAATAACCTGAACTCTGGATAATGAGTACTTGATACTCAAGTGAAAAAAAAGCTTAGGTGGCAAAGTAAATGCTATAGCAAGGTGTACATCAGGAATAGACCCCATCAATGCTTCATTTTATGCCATTTCCAAGGCAAAACGTTTATGAATAGCGAGCTATTTATCGACGTTTTAACGCAGATAATGGCTTAAAAGGGAGGATTGAGCAAGTGCTGCTTATCCAGAGTTCAGGTTAAATACATCAGCAAAAAGACAGACATGAAGATAAACTTCTATGTCTGTCGTTTAGTTATCTAGTTATCTATGCATTTACATCAACAACAACACGACCAGTAACCTCACCATTGAGTAATTTATCAGCTACGGCTATTGATTCTTCTAAACTCACGGTAGTTGATATTTGCTCTATTTTTTCGGCTAACTTTGACTGCTCAAGGCGACTCCAGGCTTCTAACCTGTCTTCTTGAGAGCGCATAACACTGTCTATTCCTAATAATGAAACGCCTCTTAAAATGAAAGGTGCAACCGTCGACGGAAAGTCCATACCTTGAGCTAAACCACAAGCGGCAACACATCCGCCATAATTTATGCTGGCACAAACGTTTGCAAGTGTTGTGCTGCCAACAGAATCAATAGCAGCAGCCCAACGTTCTGGCATTAATGGTTTACCCGGTGCAGATAATTCAGCGCGATCAATAATTTCTTTTGCACCTAGTTTTTTCAAGTAAGCGGCTTGTTCTTCGCTACCGGTTGAAGCAGTAATGGTATAACCTAACTCAGCAAGAATTCTAATAGCAAAGCTACCAACTCCGCCCGTTGCACCGGTAACTAAAATATTGCCGCTTTCAGGCGTAATACCGTAGTTTTCTAGTGCCATTACACATAACATGGCTGTATAACCAGCGGTGCCAATAGCCATAGCATTATAAGGGGTTATTCCTTCTGGCAATGGAATAAGAAAATCGCTTTTAACCCGAGCTTTTTGTGATAAACCGCCAAGGTACTTTTCGCCAACACCAAACCCATTTAAAAGCACATGATCGCCAATGTTAAATTTATCATTATCACATTGCTCAACAACACCAACCAAGTCGATACCAGGTACCATCGGAAAACGTCGAATTACCGGAGCTTTACCTGTAATCGCTAAAGCATCTTTATAGTTAATTGTGCTATATAGCACTTTAATTAGTACATCACCGTCGGTTAAACTCTCTTCAGAAAGCGCTTCAATACCTGTGTGATAGCCTTGGCTATCGTTTTTATTAATGACTAAACTCTTAAACATGTTTATCTCCGATGTACATTGATTGTTTGTATGCAATTAACATTATTTTGTAATTACTTATTTTTTAACTAATAGTAGAAAAGTATCGATAAAACCATCAATTGGCGCTAGGTTTTGTGTCAATTTACTTTTAGCAATCGCACCTTCCCATCCTAACCAAAAAAAACTTGCTAAGGCATTACAATCTAATGAAGGGGCTATGGCATTTTCCTGTTGTGCTAATTGTAGACAAACGGCCATTTTTCGCTGCCAATCATCAAATGTCGCTAATAATTGCAGCCGATGACTTTCAGGTAGTTGAGTAACTTCTTGTTCGAGGTTACCAATTAAACAACCGCGTTTAAAATTGTAACGTGTCATGCCTTCTTTCGCGTCAATGGCAAAGTTAGCTATACGTATTAATGGTTTGTTATTTTCATTAAGCAAATGTATATCTAATTTTTTAGCGAAGTAGCGACTATATTCCTCAATAACCGCCAGTCCAAACGCTTCTTTACTCGAAAAATAGTGGTAGAAAGAGCCTTTAGGTACAGACACTTTCTTTAAGATCAGATCAATTCCTGAAGCGGCAAAGCCAAATTCAGTAAAGTATTCGACACCACTTTGTATCAGTAGTTGTTTCGTTTGGTTACTGTCGCGACCTGATTTAGCAGGTCGGCCACGTTTGGGTAGATTAGTATCTTTGTTCATTTTTATATATTAGACCGATCGTCTAGTTAATTGCAATGGTTAATTAAAAATCTCTTTTAAAGTGCTTTTTACGTTTAGGTTTAGGTTGTGTTGTATTGTATTGAGTGAACTTAATAATAATGGGTTGTCGCAGATATAACTCGTCTTGACTCATTTCTTGCTCGTTGACTGCTATTTGTTATATCTTTAGCCATGACGTTGGCTAATCAAGTGACTTATCTACAATGGAAATAGCGCCAAAAAATCATGAAGAAGGCACTCTTGAATTAGGCCCGCAGGCTTTTTCCAAGCAAAGCCATCAGTTTTGGACCTTACAAATTACGGGTTGGTTAGGCTATTCCGTAGTGGTGTTCTTAGCTATTATCCGCCCGCAAATTGGGCTTGAAGGCTTTAATTTTTCTGGTCAAATGATAAATTTAGTACTGGAAACGCTCAGCGGCTTTATTTTATCTTATTTACAGTGGCAGCTGATCCGTAAAATTGTGCACTTGCCACTTAAAAAAACTTTATTCCTAAGTTTTGTTTCCGCAGCTTCATTGGGCTTGTTATTTAATGTGCTCAAATTAAGCTTTTTTAAAATGTTGGTTTATCAACAACAATGGAATGAAGCATGGAATACTTTAGAGTTTGGTGGCTGGTTAATGTTCTCATTGACCACTATGTTTGTATGGACTTCAATTTATTTTATTATGCTTTATAACACTAAGTTGCAAGGCGAGCATGAAATGTTATTACGTGCGCAAACCGCTACAAAAGACGCACAATTACAAATGTTGCGATATCAACTCAATCCGCATTTTATGTTCAATACGTTGAACGCCATTTCAACTTTAATTTATAAAAATGAAAATGAAACAGCTAATGAAATGCTCGATAAGTTATGTGAATTCTTTCGTTATTCGTTAGATAAAAGTGACAAAAGTAAAACGAGTTTAAAAAAAGAACTTGAGTTAATTGAGCTTTACCTTTCGATTGAAAAAGTTAGATTTGGTGAGCGACTCGATGTAGACATTGATGTGTCAAGCAAAGCGCTGACTTGCCAAGTTCCTTGCATGTTATTACAACCTTTAGTCGAAAATGCAATTAAATATGCCATTGAATTAAGAAAGTCTGGCGGCAAAATATGTATTAGCGCTAAACAAATAAATGATCGATTACTACTGCAAGTTATCGACAATGGTCAAGAAAGTCATGATAAAGTCAGTGATGGTTTTGGTATTGGTTTAAGTAATACTAAAGCCCGATTAAGTGCCATGTTTAATGGCGACTTTGAAGTAAATATTACCGATACTGCAGAGGGTGGAACTATGGTTGCTATTTCTATTCCATTTGAGAAAAAGGTTTAATTTATGATAAAAAAACCACTGACGGCAATCATTGTTGATGATGAACCTCTCGCCTTGGAAGGGTTAAAGTTAAGGTTAGAAAAGCTACCTGAAATTAACGTTATCGCAGAAGCTAGTGATGGAGATGAAGCTATTCATTTGTGTCAAACATTATGCCCTGATGTTCTGTTTTTAGATTTACGCCTACCTGGATTAAATGGTATTGAGGTTGTGCAAGCATTACAGGCTGATATTATGCCTATGGTGGTTTTTGTAAGTGCTTACGGGGAGTACGCGCTAGAAGCATTTGAACTTAATGCTATAGATTATGTTTTAAAGCCAGCTAATTTAGGGCGTTTACAAAAAACAGTGGAGCGTATTCTACAGCGCATTGAACCTAAAGACTCCAGTAATGAAAAATTCAAACTTTTACGTGCATTAGGTGAAACGTCTGGCTTAGCGGTAACAGAGTTAGAGAACTGGCTAGCAACAGACTTACCTTTACCTACGCTTTTTAATCAAGAGTTAGTGATTAAAAACAGTGATAATGAAAAAGTATTCTTACCCATAAAAGCGATTCGGTGGATTGATGCCGCTGGCGATTATATGTGTGTTCATACGGCTAATGAAACCCATGTTGTGCGAATAACAATGAAAAAATTAGTGAGTCAACTCGACCCGAAAGTATTCTCTCGAATTCATAAATCTACCTTGGTTAACGTTAACTGCATTAAAAGCATTAAGCCCTTGCGTAATAGCGAAAGTATTCTTGATTTAGGTGACGATGTGCAGTTAAAAGTAAGTCGTAATTTTAGCTCAAGTATCCAAACAATTGTTGAATCAAAACAGCTTTAACCACTTATCGTATTTTTGTTTCGTCTTGTCGCTTATTTTTTGAAAAAACCTTCTATGGCGCATGCTACAACCATGATGGCGCATTTCATTTGTAACTATTTGTAATTTAAATCAGTATGACTTTCGGGGGTAGTCTGTTCTGTTATGCAAATAACATTATGGCTGCCGAACTATGCTACTTGTGAACTCGTATCAGATAATATAATTACAATCATACGCGTTTCTAGTACAACAAAAATAGTTGGGTAATTGGAAAACAAATTATGTTAAAAGCTGCAAAAAATATAACACAGTTGCTTGCTTTGCTATCAACCATCGCCTTAGTTGGGTGTGGTGGTAGTAGTGCTGAAACTGAAACAAAACCAGATAAAATTGATCCACAATTGCCAGTTAGCGACTGGGGATTAGTATGGAGTGATGAGTTTGATGGCACTGCAATAAATAGCCAAAACTGGACGCACGAAGTTAACTGTGACGGTGGTGGTAATCAAGAAAAGCAGTGTTATACCGATAGTGCTGATAACTCTTATTTAGCCGACGGCATGCTAAATATTGTCGCGCTACCTGCCGAAGAAGGCGCGGCACTGCCTTACACGTCAGCACGTATGATCACTCGTTACAAAGCAGGCTTTAAATACGGCCGTGTAGAAATGCGCGCTAAAGTGCCTGCCGGACAAGGTAGTTGGCCAGCGTTTTGGATGATGCCGACAGATGAAGAGTACGGTGAATGGCCACGCTCTGGTGAAATCGATATTTTTGAATCTGTTAACTTAGGTGTTTCCGATGCTGAAGGTAACGTAGAGAGCAATGTTCACGGTACGCTACACTACGGAAAAAGTTGGCCTGATAATTCGTCATCGGGTAAGTCATATAGCTTAGCTGATGGCGCAAACCCTGCAGATGGCTTTCATACTTATGCTTTAGAGTGGCAAGAAGGTGAAATACGTTGGTATATGGATGGTTATTTATATGCCACACAACGTCAATCAAGCGTTCGTTACAACAGTAAAGATGAAGCTGTAGGTCTTGCACATAAAGGTTGGTTTACCGAATATTATGAACAAGTATCAGGTGAGCTTAAAACCTTTTGGGATACCGCTCCTTTTGATAAAGAATTTTATTTAATTCTTAACTTTGCTGTCGGCGGAAGCTGGCCTGAAAACGTAAACGAATTAGGCGTTGATGCTACGGCTTTTCATGCAGACAACAAATTTGAAGTTGATTATGTAAGAGTTTATGAATGTTTGTCGAATCCTGAAACAGGTAAAGGTTGTGAAACAGTAAGACCTGGCTACGATAGCTTAGAAGACGGTCTTGTTGAAGGTAAGGCTCCAGTGCCTGTGCCTCCTAGTGATGGTATTGCTAAAAACCTTAGTATTTTTTCAGGCGCTTTTAACCCAAATTGGCCTGCATGGGATTGTTGTGGTGGCTCAACACCAGCACTAGTTTCTGATGCAGACAAAGGTGATGTGGTTGAGTTTGTTATTGGTGGCGAACCAACAGTAGTTGGTTTTATTTCACGTGATACTTTTATTACAGACCCCGAAGGTAAAGGCACTCCATTCGATGCTTCTCCGTTAGTAGATCTTAATGGCGTGATCACTTTTGATATGAAACTGATCACAGCTCCAGGGGCTGGCGCAAACTGGAATTTCAAAGTAGAAAGTAACGATGCTGACACGGCAGCAGACATGCTGTTAAATCAAAGTAATGAAGGTGTAGACCCGGTTGTTGGCCAATGGCAAACCTATACATTTCCATTGTCAGCCTTTGTAGCGAAAGGCTTAGACGTTAGCGCAATTGACGTTGTCATGATATTTCCTGATTGGGGCGCTGGTGAAGGTGCTGTATTTCAAGTTGCTAATTTTTCAATTGAAGGCGATATCGGCGCTTCTCCTGAATTAGTTATTTTTACTGATAACGAAAACCCAAGCTGGCCAATGTGGGATTGCTGTGGCGGTTCAACACCTACGGTTGAATTAGATGACGACGCTCACGGCAACGTAGCTGAATTTTCTATTGGTGAAACGCCAACAGTGATGGGCTTTATTTCACGTATAGACAACACTGAAACACCTGCACCATTTGATGCCACAAGCATTCTTGCCAATGGCGTTATTCAATTTGATATGAAAGTAACCTCAATGCCGAGTGCTGACACTTGGCTTTTTAAAGTTGAAGCTGACAATAATGCTTCGGCGGTTGAGTTGGCATTAACAGACAGTGTTGAAGGTGAAGCACCAACCACAGACCAATGGCAAACATACACATTTAATCTAGCTGATTTAGCTGATGCAGGTTTGGATGTAAGCGCTATTGATGTACTTATGGTATTTCCTGCCTGGGGTGCTGGCGATGGCGCAATTTATCGTATAGACAACGTGAAAGTTTACGACCCAACTAGCGCACCACAAATCAACGTTTTATTTGGTGAAGCTGCTGCAACAGGCTGGTCTATTTGGGATTGCTGTGGTGGCTCTACTCCGACACTTGAAAATGATGACACTGACCATGGTATGACCGCAGAGTTTGTTATTGGTGCTCAGCCTACGGTGATGGGTATTCTTGCTGATGATGATGTATTTCTCGATGCTTCAGCTATTTTAGCCAGTGGTGTTGTGCAATTTGACCTAAAAGTTATTTCAGCGCCAAATGATGCTTCAGCAACGTGGTTATTTAAAATTGAATCTGATGGCGCAACTACTGCTGTTGAATTGGCTTTAAATGCTAGTACTGAAGGCCTAGACCCTGTTGTTGGTGAATGGCAAACCTACACATTTCCATTACAAACATTATTCGATGCAGGCTTAGATATTAGTTTCATTGATGTCGTGATGGTCTTCCCTGAATGGGGTACTGGTGAAGGTGCGGTATATCGTTTAGACAACGTAATGGTTTACTAGCCAATTCACCAATAGAAAATAATAGATAGCAATTAAAAAGTTAAGCGGCTTTTCAGAGTACAACAAGTCGCTAATAACAAACTATTTTTAGTAAGTAGGGCAATCATGAAACAATCAACTTTTACCAAAACGCGTATAGCATTGACTATATCGTCAATATTAGCGGCGAGTATAAGCACGCAGTTAGTAGCAGCAGAAGAAAACTTATTAGAAAACAATATTGATGAAGTAGAAGTCATTGAAGTTAAAGGCATCAAAGGTAGTTTGATCCGCTCAATGAATGTAAAAAGAGAAATGTCAGGCGTCGTTGATGCGATTTCTGCAGAAGAAATGGGTAAATTCCCTGACACCAACTTAGCAGAGTCTTTGCAACGTATAACAGGTGTTTCGGTTAGTCGCTCAAATGGCGAAGGTAGCCAAATAACAGTTCGCGGTTTTGGCCCTGAATTTAATTTAATTACCCTTAATGGCCGCCAAATGCCGGGTACGGGTAATTCTCGTTCTTACAGTCTAGAGAATTTGTCGTCAGATGGTGTTAGTGCTTTAGAAGTTTACAAAACTGCTCGTGGTGATTTACCTAGCGGTGGTTTAGGTGCAACGGTTAATATCCTTACGGTTAAGCCGTTAAATAGTCCAGGTGAAAAATTCTCAGTATCAGCAAAAGCCATTTATGATGAGTCAAATGTACAAGGTGATGATGTTACACCTGAAGTATCTGCCTTATACAGCAACACTTTTGCCGATGAGACCTTCGGTGTAGCACTTTCTTTTTCACATCAACAACGTGACTTTCAGCAACAATCAGCGGGTATTCAAGGTTGGCAATTTCAACCTGATGCACAACTCCCTAGTTTAGATGCTGATAAAGTTGTTGATAACCGTTCTGCTAACGCAGCCGCTGGCGCATTTTTCCCGCGCGATATGAACTACGGCATTGCTGATGTTGAGCGTGAAAGAACTAATGCCAATGTAACTTTTCAATACGCACCACTGGATAGCCTAGTGATGACACTTGATTACACCACAGGCTTATCGACTACCGGCACAAATGCAATTGGTTGGGGTCAGTGGCATGATTATGGTGGCAACATCAATGCGTACGAGTTAGATCAAAATGGCACCGTTATTTATGCTGACTTATCGGGTAATGATGGTTCATATACTGCCAATAGAGATACCACCGAAGTTGAAGAAAACTCAGTAGGCTTTAATATTGAATGGCAAGCAACTGACGAGTTAAGTCTTTCATTTGATTATCATAACTCTGAAAGTAGTACTGATAATGGCAAAGATAAAGGCATGAATGGTACTGGTTCATTAGTATTTGGTTCAGACCAGTTAGTAACTAAAACTTATGATTTTCGTGATGGCGATATCCCACAAGGCACTATTTTTTGGGATAATGGTTCAACTACGCTTGCACCCAGTGAAATGGATTCACATTTTAGCCAATTCATTCACAGCCCAGGTAAATCTGAAGTTGAGCAATTACAAATAGATGGTTCGTGGGATAACACTTACGACATTCCATTGATGACAGTTAAGTTTGGTATTGCACGTACAGAGCAAAAAATGAGTGGTTCAAGTGCTTGGAGTGGCTTAATTGGTGGCTTCTTATTTAATCCTAATTACTCTGCTGCTTTTCCAGACAGTATGTTTACTTACAACAGCACAAGTGGCTTTTTAGATGAGTTTTCAAATGGTGACAGCCCTATTGGAGCTGGTTACTACTACAGCTTTGATTTTGACGAGGCGGTAGCTCGTTCACAAGCTTATTTAAACCAAAGTTTACTTGGCGATGATTACTTCAGTACTGATCCATACCGTGAGGGCAGTGTTAAGTCGCAAGGCTCGGTTGAAGAAAACACCAACAGTATTTATGTTTCATCTTTGTGGGACTTCGATGTTGCAGACTTCCCAGTGCAAATTAACGTTGGTTTACGTTATGAAGAAACAAAAGTTGAGAGTAATGTCTTACAAGATGTGCCTACCAATGTTTGGTGGCTAGGTGGTACAGAATGGCATACGCAATATACCCCGGGTGAAAACAACTTTTATGTTGAAGAAGGTGAATACGATATTCTTTTACCTATGATCGATATTCGTGTTGATTTAACCGATGACATTGTGGCTCGTGCATCTTGGAGTAAAACAATTTCTCGTGCGCCATTAGGTAATCTTGCTGGTGGTTTAGCGTTAAGCCCAAGCCCAGGTTTAGACTCGCGTACAGGTAGCCAAGGTAATACGGATTTAGACCCTTACGAATCTAAGAACTTGGACTTTAGCCTAGAGTATTATTACGGCGAAGGTAGCTATGCTGCAGTGGGTTACTTTAGAAAAGACGTTAAAAACTTTATCAGCAGTCGAAGTACTACTAGTCAATATGATGGTATCCGAGATATTTCTCAAGGCCCTCGTTATGCGCAAGCCATTGCTGATTTAACGGCAGAAGGTATAGCAACTACCGGTGATAATGTTTTTGCAAGAATGCAAGAAAATGGTGCCGAACTAAATGCACAAGGTTACATCGTGCCAAATGCTGATGATCCATTAATGTCGTGGAATATCAGTGAACCGTATAACTCTGATGAAAAAATGGTTGATGGCTTTGAAGTTGCTATTCAACACCTTTTTGGTGAATCAGGTTTTGGTTTTGGCGCAAATGCTACCTTTGTTGATGGTGACGTTAACTTTGATACCGAAAGTTTAGAGCAACAATCTCCACTTGTTGGTTTAAGTGACTCTGCAAACTTTCAGGCATTTTATGAAAAAAATGGCTTATCAGTTAAGTTAACTTACGCTTGGCGTGATCAGTACCTCATTGGTGTTGGGCAAGATCAAGGCTCTAACGATGCTCCTCCACAGTTTGCTAAAGAGTTTGGACAAATTGATATGAGCGTTAACTACGATGTTAATGAAAACTTAACAGTTTTTGTTGAAGGCGTTAACTTAAATAACGAAACAGAAGAGTCTTTTGGACGTTACGAAGCACAGTTTTTATCTGCTCGACAATACGGTACAAGATACACTTTAGGCGTTCGTTATAGCTTTCAGTAAACGTAAACATAGCGCCTGTTTAACCAATAGGCGCGCACTTCTCTTTATTTAGTATTACCACTTGTTAAGTGTGCTTAATTGAACTCAACAAGACGATGGTATGACTAATTCCAAAGTATAGGAATTTATCTTATGGCTAGTTCTTCAGTCGTAGTAGACAAACAACTTAGCACTGCAGATTTAGGTGCACCCAACCAAAATCGATTTGCGCTGGTTTCATTAACATCACTGTTTTTTATGTGGGGCTTTATTACCTGCTTAAACGACATCCTTATTCCACATTTAAAAGCTATTTTCGATTTAAGCTACACACAATCGATGTTAGTACAATTTTGTTTTTTTGGTGCTTATTTTATTGTGTCTTTACCAGCAGGGCAGTTAGTGAAGAAAGTAGGATATCAAAAGGGAATTGTTGCAGGTTTAGTGATCGCCGCATTAGGTTGCTTAATGTTTTATCCTGCGGCGTCAATGCACAGTTACCCAATGTTTCTTTCGGCATTGTTCGTTTTAGCAAGTGGCATTACCATTTTACAAGTTTCGGCTAACCCATACGTTACATTACTGGGGCCAACAGAGTCAGCTTCCTCACGACTAACCATGACTCAAGCATTCAACTCTTTAGGTACCACAGTTGCGCCATATTTAGGTGGTTTGTTTATCTTAAACGAAGCTGTACATTCAATGGCCACAGAGCCTTCAGCCGATTCAGTAAAAGTACCTTATTTAGTCTTAACTGCAGCGTTATTAATTTTAGCGGCTATTTTTGCTTGGTTAAAGCTACCTCATATTGCTAGCGCTGAAACTAAAGCGGATGAAGTTATTTCAGGTTCAGCTTGGCAGTATCGCCATTTAGTTTTAGGTGCATTAGGCATATTTGTATATGTAGGCGCAGAAGTCTCTATTGGCAGCTTTTTAATCAATTTTTTTGGTGAAGCTAACATAGGCGGTTTAGAAGAGTCACAAGCCGCTAAGTACCTCACCTATTATTGGGGCGGTGCTATGGTAGGTCGCTTTATCGGCGCGGCGGTAATGCAGAAAGTTGATGCAGGGAAAGTTTTAGCATTTAACGCATTTTTTGCAGTGATTTTAATTAGTATTGCCATGCTAACCAGTGGCGGTTTAGCCATGTGGTCCATTCTTTTAGTTGGGCTTTGTAACTCTATTATGTTCCCTACTATTTTTAGTTTAGCGTTAAATAGCTTAGGTAAACATACTAGCCAAGGCGCAGGCATACTTTGTTTAGCGATTGTTGGTGGTGCCATTGTGCCATTAGTGCAAGGTGTTTTAGCTGACTTAGTTGGCGTGCAATTATCTTTTATCATACCGGTAATTTGTTATATCTATATTGTTTTTTATGGCTGGACCGGCTCTAAACCTGCAGCGAATATTTTGAAGGAAGCAGCATAATGAATAAATTCTCTTACCTATTTATCTCAACTGTTTCTGCACTGAGTTTAGCGGCTTGTAACTCTGGAACAAGCGCTGAAGTAAACGCAAATACATCAGACCTTAAACAAGTAGCGACAGAGCAATCAGTATTAGCTCAAAAGAACTTGTCAATATGGCCAACAATTACTTCTGAAGTTAAAGCAGATAGCGATGTTGAGAGGCAAATACAGCGCATATTATCAACTATGACGTTAGAGCAAAAAGTTGCACAAATGATCCAACCCGAAATCCGTGATATTACGGTAGCCGACATGCGTAAATACGGTTTCGGCTCTTATCTAAATGGTGGTGGTGCTTTTCCAGATAATAACAAGCATGCAACGCCACAAGATTGGATTGCTTTAGCTGAGTCTATGTATCAGGCATCAATTGATGACTCGCTTGATGGTTCAACTATTCCTACTATGTGGGGAACAGATGCGGTTCATGGTCATAACAACGTTATTGGTGCAACATTATTTCCACATAATATTGGTTTAGGTGCAGCAAATAACCCAGCTTTAGTTGAGAAAATTGCAAAAATTACCGCTACCGAAGTCATGGTTACGGGTATCGATTGGGTTTTTGCACCAACAGTTGCAACCGTTAGGGATGATCGATGGGGCCGAACTTACGAAGGGTATTCTGAAGATCCTGAAATTGTTAGATCTTATGCCGCCTCCGTGGTTAAAGGCTTACAAGGCCATGCAGATAATGACTTTTTAGGTGACGATCGTGTGATCAGTACCGTAAAGCACTTTATTGGTGACGGTGGCACCGTTGACGGTGACGACCAAGGCGATAACTTAACGTCAGAGCAAGACTTATTTGACTTGCATGCCCAAGGTTATGTGGGTGGTTTAACCGCTGGCGCTCAATCGGTTATGGCATCATTTAACAGCTGGCATGGTGATAAAATTCACGGTAACCGTTATTTGTTAACTGATGTGTTGAAAAACAAAATGGGCTTCGATGGCTTTGTTGTTGGCGACTGGAATGGTCACGGACAAATTGTTGGTTGTACTAATGATAACTGCCCGCAAGCAGCAAATGCAGGCCTAGATGTTTTCATGGTGCCTACAGATGCTTGGAAGCCGTTAATGGAAAACACGCTAGCGCAAGTTAAACAAGGTGTTATTCCTCAGGCGCGCATCGACGATGCGGTTAGTCGTATTTTGCGCGTTAAATTACGTGCAGGCTTGTTTAATAAACCTAGCCCAGCTAATCGACTTTTTTCAGGTAAAACTGAATTAGTAGGTAGCGAAGAACATCGTGAAGTTGCTCGCCAAGCGGTTAGAGAGTCTTTGGTATTGTTAAAAAACAAAGCTAATTTATTACCACTTTCACCTAAGTTAAATATTTTAGTCGCTGGTGACGCTGCCCATAACATTGGTAAGCAATCAGGTGGCTGGAGTATTACATGGCAAGGCACTAATAACAGCAATGAAGATTTCCCTGGCGGCACCTCAATTTATCAAGGTTTAGCATCTCAAGTTAACGCTGCAGGCGGAAAAATTACGTTGAGCGAGAACGGTCAGTTTTCTCAAAAGCCAGATGTTGCCATTGTTGTTTTTGGTGAAGAACCTTACGCAGAAGGGCATGGCGATAAAGATAATTTAGCCTATCAACGTGGTATGCAAACAGATTTAGCTTTATTGAAAAAGCTTAAAGCTCAAGGTATTCCTGTTGTCAGTATTTTTATCAGCGGTCGACCTATGTGGGTAAATGCTGAGTTGAATGCCAGTGATGCTTTTGTTGCTGCTTGGTTACCAGGTTCTGAAGGTAAGGCTGTAGCCGATGTGCTATTAACCGATAAAAACAAGCAAATACAGCATGACTTTACAGGCAAGCTTTCTTTCTCATGGCCAAAAACGGCGACTCAAATTGTTAACCGATTTGATGAAGTTTACGAGCCGTTATTACCTTACGGTTTTGGTTTAACGTACAACAACAATAAAGGCCAAGTGCAATTATCAGATACACTATCTGAAGAGATGAGTAATGATGAAGGCCTCGCCAAAAACACCACGATATTTTCTGGAAAAGTGGCTAAACCGTGGCGCATGTTCTTATCTTCTGAGCAGAAACCTTCTGATCAACAATCATCAGAGCTACGTTCAAATAGTGCCAAACTTCCCGGTATTACTTATCGTACGGTAGATAAAGTTGTTCAAGAAGATGCCTTTCGAATTGATACTTCAGGCACGGCAAAAGCAGGTGTGATATTTTCAAGTAGTTTCAGAGAAGATCTTGGTTTTGAATTAGAACAAAATTCTGCCTTGGTAATTTCTGTTAAACGTGATTCCAACATAACTGCGTCAGTAACTGTTGAAATGCACTGTGAATCTATTGGTGATGCACTAGGTAGCTGTCGAGCAGCTGTTGATATTACTGAGCAAATGCAAACATTAGTGCAAGGACAATGGCAAAATATCGCCATCGATTTACAATGTTTTGTCGATAAAGGTATTGCGATGGACAAAATTGTTTCACCGTTTGCCCTTTATACCAACGGCGCTATTAAACTTTCAGTAAGCGATATTCGCTATCAACCTCAAGCTGAAATTAATACACCTAAACCTTTATTAATTCAGTGCCATTAAGGGTGAAACACTAAAGTATAAATGCTGATAAAAAGGCGAGTAGCTTTCTACTCGCCTTTTTCTTTGCTCAATTTTAGGGTTTTATGCAATTAACCCAAGACTATTGCGGCAAAAACCACGATAATTCCCGCATTAAGATAAATTCGCTGGTTAGCAAAGTTTCAAAGTGAAATTTTGGTAGTTACAGCAATCAATTGTGGGATCCAATCTAATGGAAATTAAAGTTAACTTTCTCGACAACGTAAAAGTTGAAGCCAAATTTGATGACTTTACCGTCGTCGCCGACCAACCAATTCGTTATAAAGGTGATGGTTCAGCGCCCGGACCGTTTGATTACTTCCTTGCTTCGTCAGCTATGTGTGCGGCGTATTTTGTTAAGGTGTATTGTAATTCTCGCGATATTCCAACCGAAAATATTCGCTTATCACAAAACAATATTGTTGATCCTGAAGATCGTTATAAGCAAGTATTTCAAATTCAAGTTGAGCTGCCTGAAAGTATTTCAGAAAAAGACCGTTTAGGTATTCGTCGCTCAATTGACCGCTGTACTGTTAAAAAAGTGATACAAACAGGGCCTGAATTTAAAGTTGATTTGGTTGATAGCTTAGAAGATGACGCACAAGCCATGTTAATGGCAGGCGCACAAGGCACAGACAGCACTTATATTCTAGGAAAAGATTTACCGCTAGAAGAAACCATTAAAAACATGACCGCGATATTAGCGGGCTTAGGCATGAAAATTGAAATTGCCTCATGGCGTAATATTGTGCCAAATGTATGGTCATTACATATTCGAGATGCCGCTTCTCCAATGTGTTTTACCAACGGTAAAGGTGCCACAAAAGAAAGCGCACTATGTTCAGCCTTAGGTGAGTTTATTGAACGCCTTAACTGTAACTTTTTTTATAATGATCAGCTTTTAGGGCAAGAAATCGCTAACAGCGATTTTGTACATTACCCGAACGAAAAGTGGTTTACGTTAGATGAAAGTGATGATTTACCTGAAGGTATTTTAGATGATTATTGCTTAGATATTTACAATCCTGACGATGAACTTCGTGGCTCTAACCTAATTGATACTAACTCAGGAAACGTTGAACGTGGTATTTGTGCTATTCCTTACACACGCCAATCAGACGGTGAAACAGTATATATTCCTTCAAATTTGATTGAAAACTTATTTCTAAGTAATGGCATGAGCGCCGGTAATAACTTAGCTGAAGCACAAGTGCAGTGTTTGTCTGAAATTTTTGAACGCGCAGTTAAACGCCAAATTATTGAACAAGAAATTGCCTTACCCGATGTGCCTAAAAGCGTATTAGATAAATACCCAAGTATTCTTGCTGGTATCGAAGCGCTTGAAACACAAGGCTTCCCAGTAGTAATTAAAGATGCCTCGTTAGGTGGTCAATTCCCGGTAATGTGCGTTACTTTAATGAACCCAAAAACCGGTGGCGTATTTGCCTCGTTTGGTGCGCACCCAAGTTTTGAAGTCGCGTTAGAGCGTAGCTTAACTGAATTATTACAAGGCCGTAGTTTTGAAGGCTTAAATGATGTGCCAAGACCTACATTTAGTAGCCTTGCGGTCTCTGAGCCTGAAAACGCCGTTGAGCACTTTATTGACTCAACCGGTGTAATTTCATGGCGCTTCTTTAGTAATAAGGCAGACTTTGAGTTTTGCGAATGGGACTTTTCTGGCACTAGTGCAGAAGAAAACGATCGTTTATTCGGTATTTTAACAGACTTAGGTAAAGAAGCTTACGTGGCGGTATTTGACCAACTAGGCGCAACCGCTTGTCGTATATTAGTACCTGATTATTCAGAAATATATCCTGTTGAAGACCTAGTTTGGGATAACACTAACAAGGCACTTAATTACCGTGAAGATATTCTGAACCTGCATATTTTAGATGATGATGCACTCGAAAGCTTAGTAACACGCTTAGAAGACAGCCAATTAGATAATTATATCGATATTAGAACATTAATAGGTATAGAGTTCGATGAGAACACCGTTTGGGGCCAACTGACGATTTTAGAGCTTAAAATACTGATTTATTTAGCCTTAGGTGCCTTAGAAGACGCGCAAGAATTAGTCGAAGAATTCTTACAGTTTAATGATAATACCGTTGAGCGCCGTTTGTTTTATCAAGCGATGCAAGCGGTACTTGAAATTGAAATCGATGAAGACATGCAGCTAGAAGATTATATTCATAACCTTAATAGAATGTTTAGCGAAGAAACAATGAATAATGTTATTGGCTCAACTGAAGGCACAGTGAAGTTTTACGGCTTAACAAAAACCGGCATGAACTTAGAAGGTTTAGATAAACACTTAAGATTAATCGACAGTTATAAGAAGCTTCATCAAGCAAGAAAAGTGCAAGCTGAAAGCAAATAACACTAGATTTTCTATGTGTTAACTATCAATAACTATCATAGCAAACGCTAGGTTACGCAATAAATAGTCGCATGAGTCATAACTTTAAAAGCCAATACCAGAACTTAGGTATTGGCTTTTTTATAAATAATGTTTGTAGCTTAGTGTATATCTACCACGCATTTAAGCTTTAATCGTATATTTCATCACACGAGTTCAGCGGCCGTTGCATCTTTACATCATTATGCTCGTTTTTTGACATTGTGAGCTAGGTCAAAAGCTAGCCACAAGCTAACATTAGCTTCTTGTGTATGCTTTATCACACGTAAAAGTATATTAGCCAATTATTTGTCAACTACTGAAAGTTAGGTGTGAGTGTTGAGTTAATCCGGTCGTTAAAATTATTATTGTAAGGCTGATAGGTATTAAAGTTGACCCTAGTTAATATTGTTACTGGGTCGTACCGACTAATACAATTAACTTATATCAATACCGCTTGATTCCTTCCGCCTTCTTTAGCTATATATAAGGCGCGATCGACTTTTTTGAGTACTTCTGGCCAAGTTTCCTTATTGAGTTGACCTGGTTTAATATTAGCTGCTCCTGCTGAAACGGTAACCCGTATTTCACCAACACTTGTCGTGATAGCCTTACTTGAAATGGTTTTAATAATTCTATTAGCAACAGAGGTTTTGTTGTCTTTATTTCCCCCCGCGATCACAAAAACGAACTCTTCTCCACCCCATCGAACCAGTTTATCTTTGTCCCTAGTTTCAGCGCTCAATCGATTAGCCACTTCACCAAGAATTTCATCTCCGACCATGTGACCATAGGTATCATTTACATTTTTAAAATGATCAATATCAAGAATAACAACATAGTGTTCAATATTTTTTGTATTGTCCTCAAGCATCGTAATATATTCGGCAAGCGCTCTTCTGTTTCCGACTTTGGTTAATGGATCAATAAAGCTGTTATCAAGTAACGTAGCATTTGATTTCTCTAAAAAAACTGTCTGTTTTTTGATCTTTATGTAGTTGCGAATAAAATACAGTAAAAAAATAATTGAAAAAATTGATATGATGATTATTAGCTGGTTAGTTAATGCGTTCTCTCGTAATCTAGCTGACTGTAGATCATTATTAGCTTTAAGAAGTGCTATTTGTTTATCTTTTAATTTAGCCTCAAAAGCCTCTTCTATTCTAGATATCTCTTTTGTTCGTTCATTAAACATTAGATCAATGTTTTGTTCATAATACTTTTTCAATTGTTGTAATGCAGTGTAATAGTCGCCTGAGCGCTCGTAAGCGACACTTAAGCTAAGTTGTTGCTGTATGGCAGCTTTCATATTATTCTTTTTCTCAAAGCTACTTTTTGCTTGTTTTAATAACGTAATAGCTTCGGGATAATTGCCTAATTCAATTTCAATATGGGCTAAATTTGATTGGCAGTAAGACAGAGTAGAACTTAAACTATGTTGAACTGAATCTGCAATACATTCTAAAACCACTTTTTTGGCTTCATTTGCTTTATTATCCGCTAATAATGCGCCTGAAAGGTTACTTTTTACATTCAAGATTAGATTAATTAAACCTGATTTTATGGCACTATTTTCAGCTTGATAAAAAGTTTTAATTGCTTGCTCGTAATCATTGGTATTTTTCAAGAAAAGAGCTTTCATTATTAATAGTGATGTTTCAATTTGATCGTTTTCTATTTTTTCTTCTTTAAATAATTCGAATGCTAAATCGTTTATTTCCAGACCTTTATCGTAGTCTTCTATCTCTAAGTAGATAATAGACATGTTTGAATAAATTGTTATAGCCCAGCCTTCATTTTGATAACTAGATGAATTGTTTAATGCTAAATGGAAGTCTTTCAATGCACCGCTATTATCCCCACTGTTTTGCTTTGCAATAGCTCTTAAATTATAAAGACGATTAACGAGGTGTTGAAAATTAATTTCAATAGCTTTTGGTAATGTTCTATTAATAAGCTCAAGAGTCGTGTTGTTGTCTCCGTCATTGATTAAGGCAGCATCGGCTCTATGGTAATTTGATTCTAAAACTAGCCATTCAATATCGGTACTATTAGCAAATTGCCTAAATTCTTCGATTAGCCCTTTAATCTCTGTTGAAGCTGATAGCCTACTAAGAATTTTCAGCTTCAAACTATAGTATCTAGCTATTGTGGTAGGGCTATCTACCCAACTTTCTGATTTTTTGAGAAAATTTAAACGCTCTAAAGCTTTACTTGCTTCATTCTGATAACTTTTTTCAACATCTAATAACGCTAAACCCAGTTGAGTTTTATTGAGATGGTCGTAGGGATAAAACTCTGAAGTAGCAGCCAGTGTGGGTAATGAAGTATAAACTGTACATAGAAAGATAAGATAGAAAAAGAGAGTTTTTAGGTTTAATATTTTACTAGATGACATAACTAACCTTTAGAGGATAAACCAAATACTTACAATATTCTAAACATCCTTATATGAGCACTGAAATTACATCAAACTATAGTAAACTATATTAAGGCTAGCTTCTAATCTTTATTATATGTTACTTGGATAATCCCTCTTGCATTGGTAATTTACTATTGAGCTCATCACGTTCTTGAATTCAGACAACTTCATCGATGCCAGTATCTAGTTGCTGCATCGTAAAATAGTATTAAAAATTAATGTGTTTTATTACCTGCCATGTGAACTGTTAAATTACAGACAAAAAAAAGCGTTTACCTAAAAGATAAACACTTTAAAAAACATAAAATATAAACATAAAACACTCAGGGAAGTAAGTCTCTCATAAAGTATGAGTGATGTTTTTAAGATAAGTTCAATTAGTTTTAATATTTTTATTTCTTTTTTATATTTTTGGTAATTTTAGGCAAAAAAAAGCGTTTACCTATAAGATAAACGCGTTACAAAACATAAAATATAAAAACTCAGGGAAGTAAGTCTCTTATATAATAAGAGCGGTGTTTTTATGATAAGTTCAATGGGTTTTCAATATTTTTATTTTTGCTAAATTTTGGGCAAAAAAAAGCGTTTATCTAAAAGATAAGCGCATTACAAAACATAAACATAAAAACTCAGGGAAGTAAGTCTCTTATATAATAAGAGCGGTGTTTTTAGGATAAGTTCAATGGGCTTTAAATATTTTTATTTTTGCTGAATTTTAGGCAAAAAAAAGCGTTTACCTAAAGATAAACGCATTACAAAACATAAAATATAAACATAAAAACTCAGGGAAGTAAGTCTCTTATATAGTAAGAGTGGCGTTTTTAGAATAAGTTCAATTGGTTTGTAATTTTTTATTTTCTTCTGTATTTACAATCAAATTATGAAAGATTATCTATTAAATTGATATTTGAAGTTTGTGTCCTCATCTTATAATAAAACTCCTTTGTGAAATGTATTATGTTTTCCTTTTTATTACCTGTATTTATTGGTTTACTGCTGATTGCTTATTTGGTTGGAAAACCCCATTGGCTAGAATATAAGCGGCGTTTAATAAAAGCCAAACCGTTTAAAAAGCAATGGCGCAAAATTATTCAGCAGCGCATGCCATATTTTAAACAAATGCCAGCAGACTTGCAGTTGCAGCTAAAAAAACACATTCAAGTTTTTTTAGCTGAAAAAGAGTTTGTCGGTTGTAATGGCGTTGTGATCACAGATGAAATAAGAATTACTATTGCGGCTCAAGCTTGTTTATTATTACTCAATCGTAAAACTAATTATTATCCTAAGCTACACACTATATTGGTTTATCCCAGTGCTTTTGTTAAACAACAACAAACACGCAGTAATGACGGGGTTTATTTTACGCAAAAATTAGTGCTAGCGGGTGAATCATGGGATTTTGGCAAAGTAGTGCTGTCGTGGCAAGATACCTTAGAAGGTGCACAAATACCTGACGATGGACGCAATGTGGTGATTCACGAATTTGCCCACCAACTTGATCAAGAAGACGGTCGCGCTAATGGTGCACCTATATTGGCAGCAAATCAAAGTTATCAGTCTTGGTCAGCCATTTTTAACAAGCAGTTTGAAACATTACAAAAACAAGCGAGTAGGGGAGAGCCTTCATTGTTTGATTATTATGGTGCAACAAATCCTGCAGAATTTTTTGCTGTAGCGAGTGAGGTGTTTTTTGAGCAATCTAGGCAGTTTAGTCAGCAACACCCAAAACTATATCAACAGCTAACTCAGTATTATCATGTTGATCCTATGCACTGGTAGGATTGATGCTACAAAAAAGCGAGTATAGCCACTAAGCCATACTCGCTTTTAATATAAAACTAACTCTGTATTACATTTACTTTAGGTCGAAACGATCAAGTTGCATAACCTTGACCCATGCTTTAATAAAGTCATTAATAAATTTATTGTTTGCATCATCAGAAGCATAAACTTCCGCAATAGCACGTAGCTCTGAGCTTGAACCAAAAATTAAATCAACAGGGCTTGCCTGCCATTTTAATGCATTAGACATGCGGTCGTATCCTTGATAAACGCCTACGTTGTTTTGGTCTTTTTTCCATGTGGTAGACATATCAAGTAAGTTAATAAAAAAGTCATTAGTTAATACTTCGGGGGTTTTAGTTAATACGCCCAATGAAGAACCGTCAAAATTGGCATTTAATACACGCATACCGCCAACCAATACTGTCATTTCTGGTACATTTAAGCCCAATGAATTTGCTTTATCAACCAACATTTCTGCAGGTGACATGTAGCTATCTTCATTGTAATAGTTACGAAAACCGTCGGCGTCAGGTTTTAAATAATTAAATGATTTAATATCAGTTTGCGCTTGAGTCGCGTCGGCTCGACCAGCAACAAAAGGTACCTCAACTTTATATCCTGCCGCTTTAGCTGCTTGCTCGATAGCTGCAGCACCCCCTATAACAATAAGATCAGCCAACGACACTTTTTTGTTCTTTGACTGCTGATTAAAGTCTGCTTGAATAGACTTTAACTTCGCTAACACTTTACTTAACTCTGCAGGATTATTTACCGGCCAACTCTTTTGCGGCTCAAGTTGAATACGGGCACCATTGGCACCACCGCGCATATCGGTCACACGGTGACTCGCTGCTGACGCCCATGCTGTTTTAACTAATGCAGAAGTCGCTATTCCAGAATCTAAAACTTGTTGTTTTAGCTTGCCTATATCTTTAGCAGAAATTAACGGGTGCTTTACTTCTGGTAGCGGATCTTGCCAGGTTAGCACTTCACTAGGTACTTCTGTGCCTACATATCGAGCACGAGGTCCCATATCGCGATGAGTTAATTTAAACCAAGCTTTAGCAAATGCTTTGTCGAACTGTTTTGGGTCTGCTCTAAAGCGCTCAACAATTTTAAGGAAGCTAGGGTCTTCTTTTAGTGCTAAATCTGTGGTGAACATAATCGGCGCATTACGTTTGTTTGGAATGTGTGCATCAGGCACTAAGTTTTCAGCGCCTTTTTCGCTTGGTATCCACTGAATAGCGCCAGCTGGGCTTTTAGTTTGTATCCAAGTAAAGTTCATTAAGTTGTCTAAATAGTTAGATGACCATTGTGTTGGCGTTACTGTCCATGCGCCTTCTAAACCACTACTGCTGGTATCTGCTCCAATACCTGAGCCACATTTATTTTTCCAACCTAAACCTTGCTCTTCAATAGCGGCAGCGGCAGGCTCTGCGCCAACACACTTGTCAGGTTTTTTCGCGCCATGTGCTTTACCTAAAGTATGACCACCGGCAATAAGGGCAACAATTTCTTCATCATTCATCGCCATGCGACCAAACGACATTCTGATATCATTAGCAGCTAATAGTGGGTCAGGTACGCCATGAGGCCCAACGGGGTTTACATAGATTAAGCCCATTTCTACAGCGGCAAGTGGGCCTTTTAATTTACCTTTTTTGTCGCGACGTTTGTCATCAAGCATTGTTGTTTCTGGTCCCCAATAAACTAAATCGGGTTCCCAGTCATCGCTTCTGCCACCGGCAAAACCGAAGGTTTTAAAGCCCATTGACTCTAATGCTACATTGCCAGAAAGTACCATTAAATCAGCCCAAGAAAGTTTACGGCCGTATTTTTGTTTTACAGGCCAAAGCAGGCGACGTGCTTTGTCGAGGTTTACGTTGTCTGGCCAGCTATTTAATGGATCGAATCTTTGTTGACCGCCAGAAGCACCACCTCGACCGTCATGTACGCGATAAACCCCAGCGCTATGCCATGCCATTCGAATCATTAACGGACCATAGTGTCCCCAATCGGCAGGCCACCAAGCTTTAGAGTCGGTTAATGTCGTTTCAATGTCTTTTTTGAGTTGCTGTATGTCTATAGTGGCAAATTCTTTTGCATAGTTAAATTCGGCCCCATACGGGTTAGATTCGGCGCCGTGTTGACGAAGCGGGCTTAAGTTTAGTTGTTCTGGCCACCAAAATTGGTTGGTCTTTGTTGCGTTAGTAGCTAAAGCGTTACTCGACAGTGTGATGGTTGAAAGCGCAACGGTAATTGCCGCAGCTATTGGAAGTGATTTTTTAAGCATAATAGTTCCTCAGTATTTTCTGACGGTTAACTGATTGTCAAAATTAATGTGCTATAAGCTTAGTGTGGAACCACTACCTTGGATAATCTATTAGATAGAAGATAGTCTTCAATTTTTTAGAATTATTTGTTTTTTATTTTTAAATCAATGCTTTAATTTTTACATTAAGCAATATCGAGTTAACTTAACTCAGTAAAGAGAACATGGTTGCAAAAAATTGATTAAACTAAGAAAAATGTTCGATATTATCTATTAAAACAATTAACGATTTTACTGAGGTTTTGAAATTCAATATTATGATTTCACTTAAACAATTACATTACGCCCTTGCCGTAGAAAAAACCTTACACTTCAAAAAAGCTGCAGATGCTTGCCATGTTTCTCAATCGGCTTTAAGCACAGCCATTATTGAGCTAGAAAAGCAGCTAGGTACCATTATTTTTGAGCGTAACAATAAACAAGTGCTGATCACTAACCATGGCCAGTTAATTTTAAAAAAAGCAAAATCGATAAAATTTGAGATTGATGAGTTACTACAAATATCGCAATCGAATAAACAGCCTTTTGCTAATGCGATGACCATAGGCGTTATACCCACTATAGGCCCGTATTTATTACCGAAAGTGCTGCCAGAAGTGAGACGACAACATCCTGACTTTAAATTAAGAATAATTGAAGAACAATCACAAGTCTTAGTCGATATGGTCAGGCGAGGTGATATTGACGCCGCAGTACTTGCGCTGCCGTTTCCGATAGAAGGCTTAATGAGCTTCAACTTTTGGCAAGAAGATTTTTATTGGGTTAGTCATAAAGATGAATGTTCGAATCAGCTGAAAGAAATTACCAGTGAAGAATTAGAAATTGACAAGCTTATGTTGTTAAAAGATGGCCATTGCTTAAAAGAGCATGCTTTAGCGGCTTGTAGCATGCAAAGTGAAAAACAAGATACTGATTTCGATTCTGCAAGTTTACATACTTTGATTCAAATGGTTGCAGGTAAGTTAGGAACAACGTTAGTGCCACAAATGGCATTAGATCAATTAATTTACAATGAGTCAGAAATTAGAGCGATACATTTAAATGAGCCTGGTCCACATCGCACTATCTCGTTAGTTATTCGTCCTAATTACGTACGCACAAATGAACTTACCCTGTTAAGAGATATATTTAGCCAAGAATTGTCTAAAAAGTGCAGCTTAAGCCTTTAGTGTTGGCAGGTTACTAAGTAAATTTTATGTATCTGTTTTATAGGATGACTTTATTGATTTAATCAAATTTACCGAACCAATACTTTAAGTCATCATGAATACGTTATCAGAGTGTTATATCTAATTAAGAGGAAAAACAATGAAAAATATATTGATAAATATAACTGTAAACCTTCAAAGCTTTTTGAAACCTAGCCATCAAGCTAATGTAAATACCAATAAATCGAATGTAATGTGCAATTACAGTAATAATTATTATGGCGATCAGCAATGTAAGCCAATAAAAGACTGATAATTAAACTATTTATATTGAGGAGTATAGATTAGATTTTTCTGTTTTGTTGTTAGTGATACCAATATACAGTGTTATTGTGGCTAAAGTCGCTGAGGTAATAAGCGACTTTTAAACTCTCTTCGTAAAAAGTAATAACTGAGCAGCGCTTGAAAACAAACAGTTGATACAGATATGTACCACAACTGCTCAATCTTAAAATCACTTTGATTCGACAACCAAAGCGCTGGAAAAATAAAAGCCAGTAAACGCGCTGCTGTACTTATTAGCCCCGGCCAAGTATTACCTAATGACTGAAACATACCAGAACAAGTAAACACTATGCCTGAGGGAATAAAGTTCCAGCAAATAATTTGTAAAAAAGCGGCACTGATCATGATCACTTGCTTATCGGTAGTAAAACTTACGAGTAATAACTCTGCTTGCCATAAGCATACAATTGTTAGCAGAGTCATTAAGCTGCAGGTCATAATTGCAGACCACTTAAATGTTTCCCGAACCCTTTGGTAATTTTGTGCACCAAAGTTTTGTCCTGCAATGGCTGGAGCAGCAAAAGCAATAGCCATTGCAGGTAAAAATAGCGCCTGCATTACTCGTGAGCCTAGGCCAAACCCTGCTTGTGCGTTGGCACCAAAGTGCTGAATAAGCCAATAAATAGTGGCCATATAAAGAAACATGAGAAAGAACTCACCGCCTGCGGGTAAACCTATTGCAAATAATTTTTTTATACTTGTTTTATCGATTTGCCATTGATTGAAATCAAGGCTGATGTACTTCTCTGAGGTTTTAAAATAGTACAATAACAAAATAACGGCAAAAACTACTGAAATAGAACTCGCCAAGCCAGCACCAGCAATGCCCATTGCGTAACCTGTACCCCAACCGGCAATTAATATTGGGGAAAGTATAATATTAACCAAAATCGATAACATTTGAATCATCATCGTTGGCTTTACTATGCCAGTTCCTCGAAGTGCCGCGCTGATAGAAACCATTAAAAACTGTAACGCCATACAGGGAATAAACCAATATAAATACCTTAAACCCATAACGATTGTTTCTGCATCTTGAGAAACAAAACTAAGGTAACTATTTGCGCCAAGATAGCCGATCACACAAACGACAATTCCAATGGCACTTGAGATCATCATTGATTGGTTGAATATGCCATTGGCACTTAATTGATCTTTTGCTCCAACCGCATGTGATATAAGGGTTGCTGTGCCAATATTTATAATTTGTGTTAAAGCAAAAATTAAAAACATAGCGTTTCCTGCTAAGCTTAATCCAGCTAAAGCCGTTGCTCCTAATTTACCGACAAAATATAAATCAACAAGAAAGTACAAGGTTTGTACAAACATTCCTATCATCATAGGCATTGCCATAGAGATTAAATGCTTTGGAATTGAACCTTGAGTTAAGTCTTTCATTTCGTTGTGGGCCATCTTAAAGTTTAAATATCAATAAGATGAATTCTATACTGTCTAAAAGTATATTGCTTTTATTGATTCTTATTTAGCGCATTTTTATTATCAATTATTTTAAATAATAGTAGCTCTTTGCAGAGCAACGTTATTAAAAAAATATTGTTGAAAATTTAACTATTATATATCTTGACCAAACCAGAGCGTTGCCGCGATTCATTAGCTTTTGGTTAACGTGAAACTTCACTGTAGATGAATAATTAATCAGGCGATAAATTAACTTAGGCTAGATAGGTTAATCCTCAAAATTAGTTTTGTTACATTAATAAAGTTGATAACTATATGTACATAATTTATGCTGATTACGTTAATTAAATGTAAATATTACATGGATTAAAACTCTATTCACACAATACGGAAGGACATATATGAAGAACTTATTAGGAGTGGTACTGACTTTTTCCTTATTATTTCTTTCAGTTAACTTGAAAGCGGAAGAAATTGTAGAATGTCAGAGCAAATACTGTGTTGACTATTTTAAAAAATTTAAAATGGGTGCAAAACGAGGTTATGTTCAAGCGAATGCTACTTTAGGCCAATTTTATTACATTGGTTATGGTACTGATAAAGATGAAGATAAAGCTTTAAAGTATCTTAAAAAGGCCGCTAAAAAAGGAGAGCCATCATCTCAATATCTTGTCGGTGTTATTTCTTTAATTAGCGAAAAAAATAAAGATGTTGCTACCGGCGTAAAATATTTAGAGAAAGTGGCTAAAGATAATTATAAAGATGCAAATTATCTCCTAGGTACACTATTTATAAACGATAAATTAGTGAGCAAGAACTTGTCGAAAGCTGATCTTTATTTAGCAAAAGCGTATAAACAAAAAGACAAAAGGCTACCTGAGCTATTAACGTCAATTAATGAGTCTATTAATAAAAACTCAGCGTCATTTCCGAAGCTTTTAGCGGCGATGGAAAAGAAACCATTAGTTAAAAATAAAGATGATAACTTTGCTTGGCCAAAATCACATATCGAAATAATAACGGTTAGCTCTGCGCCGTTAACGACTTTATTTGATGAGCAATTAGTTACTTTTAAAAGAAGAAAGAAAACGACTGGCTCAAAGTTACAAGGAAAAACGTGTGATGAACAAGTAGGTTGTTACCAAGCTAGATTAGGTCGTCAATCTGCTGATACTTTCTTCAACATTACTTCTAACTATTCTTACTCTAACTAAAAAATTAGATTAGATAAAACCCGTTAACTGGTAGTTAAAAAAATGCCAACTAATCATATTAGTTGGCATTTTTTATATAATGATTAAAGTATTATATAAGAATTTATAACGCATTAGCTTTAAACTCCTCAGTAAATAAAATACTTATTTAAACTCTGCTCAAGCTACAAGCGTAATTTTAAAACTGCTATACTCGCACTTAACCTCCCTGTTAAATATTTTGAGTTTATTTGGTCTTACTTTTTGTATGCCAATTATACATTTTGGACACCGTATGCCATTTTCCAAACTCGGGCTCTCTAGCCCAATTATCAACGCGATAGCTGATTTAAATTATAGCGAAGCGACTGATATTCAAAAACGTGCAATACCGGTTATTTTATCAGGTAAAGACCTGATTGCTGCAGCGCAAACCGGAACGGGTAAAACCGCGAGCTTTGTATTGCCTTTATTAGAAAAGTTGCACGCTGTTGACAATGAACCAGAGCGAAATCTTCGCGGTAAGCGCATTCGTGTGTTAATTGTTACACCAACGCGAGAGCTAGCAATTCAAGTTGAAGCTAGCGTTGCTCAATACAGTAAATATTTAAATTTCAGTTCTATGGCTATGTATGGCGGTACAGAAATAGAGCCACAGAAACAACGCTTAATTTGGGGTATCGATATTCTGGTAGCAACGCCTGGACGCTTACTTGATATGTTGCACCAACGAGCAGTCTACTTTGACCAACTAGAAGCATTTGTGCTTGATGAAGCTGACAGAATGTTAGATATGGGCTTTATTGATGACATTAATAAAATTATTGAACGTTTGCCTGAGCACCGTCAAAACTTATTATTTTCAGCGACCATTTCCGATGATGTTAGAGCACTGGCAAAACGAACACTGCATCATGCTACAGAAATTTCAATTGCTCAAAACAGTACATCTAAGCCGAAAATAACGCAATGGTTAGTTACCGTAGATAAAACTAATAAATCAGCATTATTAAGTTATTTAATTAAAGAACAACACTGGCAGCAAGCATTAATTTTTATTGAAACAAAACATGGTGCGGCTAAGCTTGTTAGTCAATTAGAAAAACGTGGTATTGCTGCAGAGTCGATTCACAGCGGCAGAACACAAGCCGTGCGCGAACAAATATTAAATGACTTTAAGGCCGGTAAAATTAACTTCTTAGTGGCTACAGGTATTGCGGCTAGGGGCATAGATATTGGTGAGTTAGCGCGCGTAATAAATTACGACTTGCCGGATAAAGTTGATGACTATATTCACCGTATTGGCCGAACGGGTCGAGCAGGTAAAAATGGTGAAGCAGTATCTTTTGTTGCCAAAGATAACTTTAGAAACCTTTGCGCTATAGAAAGCCGATTAGGGCACGTTATTGAACGAAGAGAGTTTGAACCCTTCCCAGTTAAAAAAGTGGTACCTGTTTCAATTTTAAATTATGTGCCGAAAAACCAGCGTACTTAATCAGTACTATATTTTGTTTAACAAATTATAGTGTAAGTTTTTACATTTAAAGCGGCAATAGTATAATTGAAGCCACGACAGTAAAGCTTGTAATTGATATGCTCAAGCCCAAAGTTAGGCAAATCCTAATTAACAATTAAGCACCAAAAATTAAGTTATAAAATAGAGAGTAGTAAATTCATGAATCCAATTATTGCAATTTTAAAAGAACATAACGTAAGTGACGAACAAACAAAAACAGTATTTCAAGCATTAACAGAAAACCCTATGATGGCGATGGTAACGGTACAGCAGTTAGGTATTCCACAAGAAAAACTGCAAGCACTCATGATGATGTTAATACAAAACCCTGGCTTAATTGAAGAAGCAGTAAATGAACTCGGTTTTGATTTTTCAAAAGTAGAAGCGGCTAAGGCTTCGTTGAATAAAGAAAATTCTTAACCGTAGGTAATTAGGCAGAGTTAACAGCAGAATACTTGTTTATCTGCTGTTAAGGTCTATTTTAGCGCTTCAAGGCTGTTATTCTTCAACCCGAATAGTGGCTTTAATAATTTTTACTTCTTTTTGAGTACGGCCAGAGCGACTGCCAAGGCTTTCAATGGCTGGCAATGTGGTATCTAACCCTTCGACCACCTCTCCAAAAATAGTATGTTTACCATCTAACCAAGGTGTTGCAGCAAAGGTTAGGAAAAATTGACTTCCGTCAGTATTGGGTCCTGAGTTTGCCATACTGAGTAAGCCAGGTTTGTCGTGACTTAATTTACCGTCAAATTCCCCCGCATATTTATAGCCAGGATTACCACTGCCATTTCCTAAAGGATCACCACCTTGAGCCATAAACTTATAAATAACGCGGTGAAATACTAAATCATCATAAAAACCAAGCTTGGTTAAATATAGAGTACTTGTGGCGTGCATCGGTGCTGTTTCAGGAAATAACTTAACTACTATCTTTCCTTCTGTTGTTTCAAGGTCCCAGAAGTATTGAGCTTCAGGGTTAAATGTTACCACTTCAGGTTTTTCTAGTTTAGTTTTCCATTGTGCTTGATTTTTATCTATTTTTTGTTGCTCGATATATGCATTGACTGCTTTTACAGCCGGATCAGCGTTAAAACAACCGGTGAGTATGATGGTTAATAACGGTAATAAGTAATACTTGAGTGATGAAAATTTACCTTTGAGCATGTGTTTTTCATTCCTTTCATTGAGGTGGCTTAGCACAGAGTAAATTCGGCGCTTACATCTTAGCTTTGAAATAGTAGGTTAGTGAATTAACCAGTGTTAATCAACTTTAATTTCAATGATTTATGTTTGTATTCTAGGTAGGTTGAACGGCGTAATTAATTTATATAAGCAGAAAGAAATAACTTTCGTCAATAATAATACTATGTGATATTGTTCAGAGGTTAAACAATATAAATTTAAATAACTTATAAAGTTAAAGGAATGACAATGAAAAAAATAAACTTACTGAATTTTATAATACTCTTACTGTCTTTAACCTTCAGTCAACTTAGTGCAGCTAAAAACATTAGTGATGAAGATGTTACACAATATTTAGCGCTTTCAGGTATAGACTCTGCCTTGCAAGGGATTCCTGCACAAATGCGCGCTATGAATCAGCAAATGCAGATGACGGCGAAAGATCCGGAGCAATCTCAAAAAGTAATGGAAATCTTGTTGAATGCTTGGCAGCTAGAAGAGGTGAAGCTTGTTGTTTCTGAACACGTTAAAGACAATTTTACCGCTAGTGAAATGCAGCAGTTACTGCAGTGGTTAAATGGTGATTTAGCCAGAAGAATAAAATTGGCTGAAGAAAAAGCTTCAGCGCCTAGCTTTAATCAAGACTTTATGAGCTACATGGCAGCACTTCAAACAACCCCTCCAACACCTGCTCGAGTTAAAGTCATCAGAGAATTTGTGGAAGTAACTAACTTGGTAGAGCATTCGCTAAATATAGTATTGGCAGTTGCAAAAGGTACGGTTGAAGGTTTAACGGTTGCTAACCCCGGTCAGAGCATTAACACTGAGCAAGTTCAGCAGCAAATGGCTCAAATGGAACAAATGATGCGTCCAGCCTTAGAGCAACAAATGATCATGGTTTCATATTTTATTTACGATCAGTTAACAGAGCAAGAAATTGAACAATACACAAAGTTCTATCAACAACCGTTAGGTCAAAAAGAGTTAACCGTTATGTATGATGGTATTGGTCAAGCGTTAAATTTTTGGTCAACTACTGCTTTTGAAAATATTGCATCAGAATTTATTGAATAAGCCTTTGTAAAATAATAATTTTAAGCGACTCAGTTTTAAATAATCAATCTAAGGTAGTTCAATGGAAAATAACGATATATCAGAAAACGATAGGGTACAAAATATTGAAGCGGTTCAATATGTTGGTTTTGGGTCTAGATTTTTAGCCAGCATTATTGATTCAGTACTCGTGGTTATGTTGACATTACCTATCTTATATTCGATTTATGGCGCTGAATATTTTGAAACAGACGACTCGTTTAAAGGTTCAAGCGATTTTATTATCAGTTATATTCTACCTGTTTTAGTTGTTATTTTATTCTGGATATATAAATCAGCAACGCCAGGTAAAATGCTTGTTTCAGCAAAAATTGTAGACGCTAAAACCGGTAATCAGCCTACACCATTGCAGTGCATTACTAGGTACCTTGGTTATTATGTATCTATGTTTGCTTTAGGTTTAGGCTTTTTATGGATTGTATGGGACGATAAAAAACAGGGTTGGCATGACAAAATGGCAGGCACTGTGGTGATATATTCTTAATAATAATGGAAATAATAAAGCGAAGCCTGACGTTTGACGTTATATGAAATAATGGCCAAATTTAATGTTTAGTTACCGTCTTTGATTAAACGAGCTACACATCAGTAACATCAAAAAAGTCCTGACAAGGACACTAATTATAGAAATAAAGGAAGTTACCATGACTTTAAGAAGTATTTTATTAGTACTAGCGATAACGATAACAACCGGTTGTACAACCCTTGCTGATTCAGTTAAAGGTAAAGGTACGGGGGTTTCAAAAACATATAACTATTCAAAAGAAGATATTTGGCCATTAGCGGTTAATGCTGTTAACGTTTCAGAGTTAGAGCTTATTTCTTCATCAAAAGAAACCGGTATTATATTGGCACAGCGTGGTATTACAGCGTTTAGCTATGGCGAGAATGTAGCCGTTTTTGTTGATAGTGAATCTGATAACACGTGTAAGGTTGAAGTGGTATCTAAGCGAGCAATGCAAACTAACGTTTTTGCACCTGATTGGTCAGCGAAAATTTTAAATGAAATTACTTATAAACTCGATGAAGTTGCTAAGGTTGACTGATTTTTAAGTAAAACTTTGTAAGTATATTCCAAATAAGTCGTAATTTTTATTAGCTTGCGAGTCTACCTTATAAAAGCACTATCAAAGCAGTTATATTGATAGTGCTTATTTTAAAATAACGGCTTGTTTGTTTGCACTTTTATTTGATTTTATCATCTCTATATTATCCCTTTTATTGTTCTAATCATTCTAATATTCAAGTAAGCTATTGTTTATCTATTCTTAATCACTTGTCTTTATCATGTCCACAAAATCTATTCTAATTACTGGCTGCTCAAGCGGCATTGGCTTACATGCAGCCTTAACCCTTTCTGCACGAGGTTATAAAGTATTTGCCACGGCACGAAAACCACAAGATGTTGCTGACTTGAAAGCTAAAGGCCTGTTGGCATATCAACTTGACCTTACAAATACTGACAGTATTACCCAAGCGGTTAGCCAAGTGCTAGAACAAACAGGTGGACGTTTAGATTATCTATTTAATAACGGCGCTTATGGACAACCAGGAGCATTAGAAGATTTACCCTCGCAGGTACTAAGAGAGCAATTCGAAACCAACGTTTTTGGCTGGCATGAACTCACCAAACAAATAATACCAATAATGAAACGCCAAGGGCATGGTCGAATTATTCAATGTAGCTCAGTTTTAGGTTTTGTCTCTATGGCATATCGCGGTGCTTATAATGCCTCAAAGTATGCCATTGAAGGGCTTACAGATACCTTAAGACTAGAATTAAAGCGTGCGAATATTGAAGTGGTTTTACTTGAACCAGGACCGATTAATACGCAGTTTCGCGCTAATGCACTAGCGGCTATTAACGCCAATATTGATCTAGACAATAGCGATCATAAAGAACAATACCAACAACAGATTGCGCGCTTAAATAGTGAAAAATCGAATGCGCCTTTTACCTTAGAGCCACTTGATGTTACCCAAGCCTTAATTCATGCCTTAGAGAGTAAAAAGCCTAAAGTGCGCTATAGAATTACCACGGCAACAAAGTTATTTGCTGTACTTAAACGACTATTGCCAGCACGCTGGTTAGATTATATGCTCGCTAAAGGGTAATAAACTATCTTTAAATATCATGAATAATAAGCCTATATAGCGTTAATCATGATATTTTTCGAGAAGTACAAACTAATTAAAATGGATTTCTAAATGAAGTTATTTGGGACATCAAAAACCAAAGAATCAAAATATAATTCAACCGTTAGTTTAGTTGTTGGGATCGGGATGTTAATCGTTGCCTTAGTGGCATTCGATTTTTCAGAGATGCCACTTTTTGGTAAGTTATTTATGATCGTTTGGCTGATTGTGGTTTGCGCAAATATTTATCAGTCTTACCGCAATGCTTTTGGTAAGAAGAGCCTTCACCATGAAGTAACCGACCATGATTTAACGCTGAAAGGTTTTAAAAGTACAAAGCCAGATAATTCGCCTCCTGAGAAAGATTACGCCAACCGTTTAAGAAAACTTGAGCATTTATATCGAGATGGTTTAATTACAACAACAGAATACGAAGCGAAACGACAAGATATTTTGGATGAGGATTGGGGCAGTTAATCAAAAATTAGCTAAAACATGAGCTAAGCTTTACTAAGGTTTTAGCTAAAAAACTAAAAACTAAAAACTATTTCGCCTTTAAAGGGCACTTATTTTATCGAGGTACGGATGCTATTTAAAATACTATTTCTAATTGCGGCGCTTAAATTGCACGATATTAAAACTGAGCCATTATCTCCAACATTGCTTTATTGCCTACCTATTTTTTTCTTTAGCCTGTTCTCAGATATTCCATTTTTAGCGCTCTTTATTGCTAGCATAATTATGTTGTGTGTTACCTATGTGTATTTTGGGTTATTGACTAAATTTAACCAAGGGATTGAATATTTCGCCATTATGGGCGTTGGTGGGGCAATTTTACTTTTATTTATATAAAGTTATAAGTTTCATGATATTAGCTATATAAAACATTTCAGTAACAAGAAATTATCAATCAATAATTTAGCTAATTCATTTTACTTTTTAGGTAGCTCAAACGTTACTTTACCATACGAGCGCATCAGCAAAGGTGCACTCGTTCATCGTATTGGTTAAATGCTATTAGCTATAATAAGTTGATTAATACCTCATAACTTATCAAACGTAACCGCAATTGATTTATACGTGGGTGTGCCACAATTATCAGCTGTACTTTCCAATGGTACTAAGGGATTTGTTTCCGGGTAATAAGCCGCTGCACAGCCTTGTGGAATAGCATACTCAACTATTTTAAAGTCATTAATTGAACGTACAATATTGTCATTTGATACGGTAGTTATTTTTACCTTGTCACCATTTTTTAGTTGCTGTTTTATCATATCTTCAGCATTAACAAAAACCACACGACGTTCGCCATATATACCGCGATAGCGATCGTCCATACCATAAATAGAGGTGTTGTATTGATCGTGTGAGCGCAAAGTTTGCAACGTTAAAATTGGTTTTTCGGTATAAGCTTGAGCAACTTCATGTGCTAATTGTTCGGGTAACAGGGCGCTTGAAAATTCTGCCTTAGAAGAACGTGTTTTCCATTGACGTTGCGCCGCTTTATTTTCTAAATGAAAACCTCTACCAATTTTTATTCGTTGGTTAAAGTCAGAAAAATCAGGCAACACTTTACTGATATCGTGACGAATTAAGCTGTAGTCGCTCATGAGGTTTGTCCAATTAATCACATCTTCACCAACAGCCGCTTTGGCTATTCCGGCAACAATGGCTGTTTCAGAGCGTAAATGCTGTGAAGCTGGTTCATTTTGGCCAGTAGAGCTGTGTACCATACTCATGGAGTCTTCAACTGTAATGCACTGCTCTCCACTGTTTTGGTTATCAATTTCAGTACGTCCCAAGCAAGGTAAAATCAACGCTTGTTTACCGGTAATAACATGACTTCGATTGAGCTTAGTACTTATTTGCACGGTTAAATCACATTGTTGCAATGCTTGATATGTTCTTGTGGTATCTGGTGTCGCGGCAGAGAAGTTACCACCTAAAGCAATAAAAACTTTAGCCTGACCAGATAACATAGCCTGTAAAGATTCAACGGTGTTTAAGCCATTTTCGCGCGGTGGTTTAAAGCTATATTGTTTTTCTAAAGCATCAAGAAATGCCGTAGACGGTTTTTCATTAATGCCGACGGTGCGATTGCCTTGTACATTTGAATGGCCACGAACAGGGCATGCTCCAGCGCCTAGCTTGCCAATGTTACCTCGAAGCAATAATACATTAACCAGTTCTTGAATGGTCGCTACCGAGTGCTTATGTTGCGTAATGCCCATAGCCCAGGTAAAAATTACTTTTTTCTTACTCGCGTAAATATCAGTAATTTGTTCTATGTCAGCTTTTGTTAGCCCGCTTTGGTCGATTATTTGCTGCCAAGGCGTTGCTGTTACGCTGTGTTGATAAGCGGCAAAGTTATGGCAATGTGCTGCGATAAATTCGTTATCAAGTACGCTTTTATCATGCTCGAAGCGCTCTAATAATAACTTAGCTACACCACGCAGAATAGCCATGTCGCCACCCAACTTAGGCGTGAAATAATACTGACTAATGTTGGTGCCAGTAAAAAGGATCATTTCTTTCGGGCTTTGCGGATCTAAAAATTGTTGTAAGCCACGCTCTTGTAAATTATTGATACTCACAATAGTTGCACCTCGCTTGCTGGCTTTTCGTAAGGTGCCTAGCATGCGCGGGTGATTTGTCCCTGGGTTTTGACCAAAAACGAAAATAGCATCTGCTTCATCAAAATCAGCCATGGTAACCGTGCCTTTGCCGGTACCTAAACTACTGGTCATGCCTATGCCAGAGGCTTCATGACACATATTCGAGCAGTCGGGAAAGTTATTAGTACCTAAAACTCGGCCAAATAATTGATACAAATAAGCGGCCTCATTACTCGCTCGACCAGAAGTATATAAGAGTGCTTCGTTAGGAGATGGCAGCTTTTTCAAGTTGTTAGCGATAATGCTGAACGCATCGTCCCAAGTTATGGCTTGATAGTGATCATTTTTACCATCAAAAAACATGGGTTGTGTTAATCGGCCACTTTTTTCGAGTGAATGGTCATCCCATTGTTGTAGCTCGGTTATCGAATGTTGCTGGAAAAAGTCAGCATCTACTCTTTTACTTGTCGCTTCCCATGCGATAGCTTTCACGCCATTTTCACAAAAATCAACTTTACCGGCTTTAGGCGCGTCGCCCCAAGCACAACCAGGGCAGTCAAAACCCCCAGGCTGGTTTGCGCGTAATAATGCTTTAACGTTTTTAGCGGCATTCTCACTTTTAATTAAATGTTTAGCTGAGCTTTTAAGTGCGCCCCAACCACCCGCAGGCGAAGTGTATGCGGGAGTAGACTTTGTAGGTTTAGACATGTTAATTCTCATTTGGGTGTTGCGTTAACGTTTATTAAGTTGAACCGATCAAACTTATATACCTTGAAGATTTTATGCTATTAAACGTTGATATAAGTGATCTTTATGTAACTCTGTTTCCATTTTAAAGTCACAACAGCCAATAAACTTAAAACCTTGGTTTTCATAAAATGCCTTCGCTTTTACATTACCTGAATATACCAAAAGGTTTAATACTTGGTAACCTGAGGTTTTTGCATAATCGATAACGGCTTTATACAACTTTTGTGCAACCCCTTGGCCATGATAACAGGGTAAAACATACAATTTTGATAGCAGTGGGCTTTGCTCACATTTAAGATCGATAACCGCCAGCCCAACGGGTTCATTTGAATCAAGTGCCACCCAAACCTGAAGTTGATCATCACTAATAAATCGTTGAAAGTGTTGAGCAGATAAGTGCCTAGCTATATAAACTGATTGCAAATCTCTATCAGAGGTTGCTGGACAAGCAAGATGAAAAGTTGCTTGTATTATCTCTGACAACCTTTCTGCATGTTTATGTTTAGCTAGCATAATGTTCATCGTTATAACCTTGTCTTAGGTTTTAAATCACTTACCTTGCGCCATATTTTGCAACAGTTGTAATCGCTGTTGTTCTTGCTGACTAGGCTGGTATGGTAGCGCACTTAAACTTGAAGTGGCAAAGTCTATTATTTCATGCTTTTTGATACTGCTATCGCCATATTTTGTCGGCTTACCAGGTGCTGGAGACATTAACTCAACAGAAAAAGTTGAGAGATAAAACGGTGCTTTCCTGCCTTGTAATACACTTTGATGGGCTTTTAATTCAAGTGAATCAGAACCTTTATTAAGCCTTTCTTTACTCACTAAATGTGCGATTGGCTGGTTGTTAGCATCAAATAAATTAGCCCTTACACGATAAAGTCCTTGCTCTCTGGTAGTTAAGTTTGCCGTAATTACCATATCTGCATCTTGGCTGATAGCAGGTTCGAAACTTTCAAGAGTGGCGACCGAGTCAACATATTGTAGTGCTAATGCTAAGCTTATCACTTTACCGTTAATACTTGCTTTAACCGTTGCTTGAAGCTGATTTGGTAAGTTTCGCTCGCCGTCAAACTCTGCATGCCAAGTGTTATCTTCTTGATTAAATGAGCGTGTTAGTAGTGTTTTACCACTATTTATATCGACAAGTTGTAGCAATGCGTTATCGATATTCTCACCTGAGAGGGTCGCATAAACTATTTCAGGATAAGTATAACGATATTTAGATAATGCTGCCGATACGCTGTTGCCAAAATCATCAACTGGAATAGATTGTGGGTTGAAATGATTAGGTTCTAATCGGTCAAAATCTTGTGAGGTTAATGGTTGTGAGTAGGGCGGGAAATTAAGCTCGCTAGCATAGGCTTTGGCTACGAGTGTTGCTGAGTCGTTAGAGGTTATTTTGTCTGGTAAAATAGACACTGCTGCAGTTTGTGGGTTGCTCTTATTTTGTTTGGGGCTGTATGGTTGAACTGTTTTTTTTACCTGCTCCTGTTTGGTTTTTGGCGTTTTTTGCTCCGACATTGTGGGCCAGAACAGCCATGTAATAAAAACTACTAGGCTTAATATAATTGTTCGCTTTAAAACAGCTTTTTTTCTCATGTCAAAGTCTTCTACTTTTTAATTTTTTATTCGTATTTAGTTAAATGGCTGTGACTCTATAGTGCTTACATTTATAGAGCACAGCCATATTTAACTCAAGTTGATATTTTTGCGGTTATTAATAAAAACTAAGGTAAACTTTAATTAGGGATAGCATCATAAATCAATGTTGACATACTGTCTGATACTGAATTTTCTACATAAAGGTAGTTACTTTTCCAAATCCACCAACCACTTGTTTTAGTGTATGTGTCAAAGTGAACACTTTCACCAGATAACGTATTTTGATGATTACTTGCTGCTGTAACTTTACCCGCTTGCGAAGGTTCAAGCAGTGAGCCATGGCTATATTTTTCACCCATTAACATAGGGTAGTGATAAGGCATGAAACCTGAAACAGCATTATTTTGATTGGCAATTTTGCCGTTAAAATCAACTTGTGAGCTACAACTGCCAAAGCGTGCTTGGCGATTACCACCACATGCCGAATGACTACCAACAACACCGTCGTCATTACCTTGAATAAAAGGGCTTGTAACACCTAAATATTCTGAAGCATCTCCCACAAAGCGTAAACGTGGAATTCGTGCATCAGGTAATGGTGCTAAGCGTCTGGCATTATTCACTTTTAGGTCGTGAAGTACACCCATTTCATCACTTAAGTCGCCTCCAAGCCAAGCCTCTAAAGCAGCTTCAATAATGAAGGTCCAAGTTTCTGTTCCTTGGGCAACACTTACCGCTAAATCTGCAAGTTCACTGCCGCCTCCAGCACCAGCAATATCGAATGTTGCAACAATATTAAGTGGTGCAAGGCCAGCATTTTCTAACCAAGTTTCTTGATTGTCTATAATGTATCGTGCCACTAAATCGCCGGTTGAATGTGTTACAAATATACAACCAGGGTCGCAAAAATTGCTTTGCGAGAATGATTTTAACTTTGGCCATAAATAGTCTGTGGCTATTTTACCTTCAATGCGCTCGTATGAAGGCCAATCGATTCTAGCGTCACTTACGTTATTCCAATAACCCTGCCAGTAATCTTGTCCGCTAGCTGTTACGTCTCCATCTGATATCAGTTGTTGTGGTTGTAGGCCGTGAATCAACACTATTTTGTGCTCTTTACTTTCTGCTGCGGTAGAACAAAGCGTTAAACCCAGTACAGCAATCGCTGCCACATTTTTGATTAAATGCATATATATCCCCATAATTTTATAATTTTATAATTTTTATTTTACGTCATAGTTTTATTGTTTAGCTTTAGCTGATCGGACGTTCGACCAGTTAGATGATAATAGAGCAGACTTAAGGTATAATCCAGCCCAAACTTTTCACGCTTTAAACATACTATTTAGTGAAAACTCACTTATTTTCCAGAAAAATTGCTAAAAAGTTTGTTTACCAACCATAATATATAGAAGGAGTTGAGTTTTTAATTGTTGTGCGAGGTGTTTGTTTTCAGTGTTGTTTACATTTTCCATGTGCAACTTATAATCGTGGCTAATCGAATCGATTGATATTTTAATACATAAGAAAGTTTATTTAGAGGTGTCTATGTTCAACCTACCATTAACAATAAAACAAAAAATAATAATGGGGTTTAGCACAATAGGGATTTTATTGGTTGCAGGAAGCATATTTTTTTACAATTCATTAAACCAAATTAGTCAAGCTAACACTAATGTTGAGTTGTTGGCTGTGCCCGTTCAGAAACAAAGCAACGCTTTACAGATCAAATTACTGAATATGATGAAAGTAGGCGCCTTGGGGTTTACCCAAACCAATACGTCGGACTTACTTAAAAGTGAACAAGCATACGCTGATTTAAACCAAGAATTTCAATCGGCAGTGACTGTGTTAAAAGGCAAGTTAGTTGACCAACCTAAGATGCTAAAAACACTGGAGCAGGCAAAAATACATTATCAAGCATATGTAAGCCAAAGTGAAAAATTCTATCTGTCTAAAAAAAATGTAGCTTCAGCAAATGAAAGGTTTGAAGCTAACTATCAAACCTTTTTAACAAGTCGTGACCGAGCAAGTAATCATATGCTCGATGTAGAGTTACTTGTATTGCCCGGCGAAGCGCGTTTATTAGAAGATATTATCGGCAACGGTACAAGAATAGATGATATGTTGTTTACGTTGCAAAGCACTATGTCAGGCTTAAAACAGGTCTCTGAACTTAGTGTTTTGGCGCAGCACAAAGATGATGTAAGTTTTTTAATGGCTAATATCAACGATAATTACGAATTTATGCAGCGGTTATTTACCGATGTTAACGATAAGTCGTTACTAGAAGCATTTGCTATTGAGTTTGCAACCTTAAATAACTTATTAGTTGAACCGGCTGAGTTATATCAAAATAAACAACAAGCGCTTGATGATTTTACCAATGCAATACTTGCATATAATCTTTCTGTTGAGAGTTTCAATGAAAGCTACCATCAATTAACCTTGTTATTGTCACTGGCAGAAGAACGTTTCGATGAGTTGCAATCAACGACAAAATCTAAAGTCGCTACCGGTGTTAATTTAGCTATATATATGGCATTGATTTTTATAGTTTTAGCGACCTTTATCGCAGTAGCAACTACACGCACTATGTTAGGGCCTTTAGCATCAGCGAATAAATCTTTGGCGTTAATTGCACAGGGAGATTTAACGCAACGTTTAACAATTACCAATGAGGATGAATTTGGTGATTTATTTAATAGCATCAACAAACTCAGTGATGATTTAACGCTATTGCTTAAAAATATAAGTCAAAATGCATACTCTTTAGATGAGTCAGCGAAAGTCACCAGTGAACAGAGCCATCGAATTGCCGAGTCTACTTCAGCACAAATTGCTCGCGTAAATAATGCCAAGCAAATCGCTGAAAAAATGTTTATTAGTTCCTCTAACGTAACTGATGAAGCCACTTTAACTGCTAATAATGTTTCTGAAGCTTCAAAGCATAGTTTTGAAATACGCACGATAGCTGATGATAACAGCAGTCGTATTGAGTCATTATCAAGCAGTTTAAGTGACTCAGTTGACGTAATGGCAAGGCTTAGTAAGCACAGTGATAGTATTGGTGGGATTTTAGATACAATTGGCAGTATTGCTGATCAAACTAATTTGTTGGCTTTAAATGCAGCCATTGAGGCAGCAAGAGCGGGTGAACATGGTCGTGGGTTTGCTGTTGTAGCTGACGAAGTTAGGTCACTTGCTTCTCGCACTCAAGCATCTACAGCTGAAATTCAGCAAATGATTAACTCATTACAAAAAGAAACTCAATCGGCGGAACTTGCCATTTCACAAGGACAAAATAAAGCAGGGGAATGTGTCGCTCAAAGCCAAGAATTAAATAATGCTATCAAACAAATTGAAAGTGCATTACACACCATTGATGAAATGAGCAAAAGTATTAGTGTCGCTTCAAATGAACAACTAGGCTTTAGCCAAGAAATTGAAGTTACAATGAATGAAGCCGCGCAAGCTGCGACACATAATGCAGCAGAATCGCAAGAGTTATCAAACCGAAGTGATGATGTAAATCAACTAGCGCACTCGTTAACAGACTCTGTAGCTCGTTTTAAACTTTAAATTGTTACGTATAAACTAATAAAAAAAAGCCCTAAATAATACAGGTTATTTAGGGCTTTTAAGTGTTTAAATTAAGCTGTTTTTATCGAGGCGCATCAGCATAAGGATCAAATGGTTTATTTTCATTAGAACCTTTTGTAGAGCCACGTTCACGTTTGTCATTTGATTTCACGTTACTATTACTGCGACTGTGTTCAGACTTATAAGGCTTTTTATGCTCAGGTTTACTTCGATGAGTTTCTTTAAAGCTATCTTTACTCAAAGGAATAATGGCTTCGCCGCGCACTAAAACTTTTGGTTTCTTCGGCTTTACATGTAAGGGAATAATACGTTTACGTGGTGGTATTTCAAATTCGTCTTCACCCGGCTCAGGTAAATTTTTAAAATCGTAAAGGTAAAAACGCTCTAGTTTCTCTCTCGCCCATTCGGTTTTGCGGAGAAATTTTAAACTTGATGCAAGGCTTGGATTACTTTTAAAGCAATTAATTCGCGTATACTCAGCCAAAATATCAAAACCATAATGAGTGACTAGCTCGTTTAAAAGTGTATCTAGTTTTAATCCGTGCAAAGGATTATTTAATTGTTCGTTTTCTTGACTCATGATCGACTTAATTTGGCTGACATTACTTAATATTATACACCTAATTGCCAGGGTTATAAGCTTTGATTTTTTAGTTTTAGCCTGAAGAAAAATTTAGCAGTTCATATCCTGAAGTTAAATGTTGTACAATTGTTACAATTCTTAAAACTAATTTATAAAAATGGATGTTCCAAATGAAAAAAATTATCGTACTTTTAACGATTTCAACTTTAAGCACGTCGGCTTTAGCAGAAGAAACTAGTTGGTTTGACAGCTTAAAAAGCTTAGTTGGTTTAGGTGAAACTAAAGAGCAAACAATCGAAGCACCAGCAGTAACTAAACAAAGCACAGATGGTTTAGTAGATATGTTAACTAGCTCATTAGATGTTAACGCAGACCAAGCAGCTGGCGGCATGGGAGCTATTTTTAATTTTGTTAAAGATAATGTTTCTGCTGACCAATTTAGCACCTTAGCTAAATCTGTTCCTGGCGTAGAAGGGCTTGTTAGCCAAATGCCAGACCTTAGCCAATTAAACTCTGGTTCTAGCGAAGGCTTTGGCGGTTTACTTGATAAAGCTTCAGAATATAGCGACTCTTTAAAGTCAGTAAACGATATTAAAAAGCAATTTGAAGCTTTAGGTTTAAAACCAGAAATGATCACTAACTTTATTTCTACAGCCCAAAGCTATTTAGATACAGAGCAAGGACAACAAGCCAAACAAATATTAACAGACGGTTTAGGCAAATTTTTAGGTTAATTTAACCTTTTAATTTTTGTCGTGTTTTTTGTTATTTATTGAACACTTTCGAGTAATGAAGTTTACTTGAAAGTGTTTTTTTCATTTTATATTTATTACCTTCACCGCAGAGCCAATCTTGCAATATAAAAGCAGTTCAGTTTAGTGTTTTTATAACTGCATAATTTTAAAAAGTAACGACTATTTCTACTAACACCCCCTTATTTCCTTCTCATTGTTTCTTGTAAAAATAAAACCATCTCACAGGGAGAAAAGAAGGAGGACTGCAGGAGAGCAACACTAAGAAACAAATTAACCCAGACACTCATCCTAAATTGAAAATATTAAATTCAACGCTAAACATAGAGTGTTTGTCAAAAATAGAGTTAAGATAAAAAGTGTTATTACATTTTTGTGGTTACTTACTGCACTGAAGCAC
>OJBZ01000034.1_pt1 | contig 95579 bp, 79 predicted proteins | sample 1591671 | NCBI WGS metagenome assembly OJBZ01 (sample SAMN05416850, study PRJEB24817) | seawater metagenome | isolation source: Sea water | place: Canada:Atlantic | collected 2013-07
ACAAAAAAGACCCAGTCGCCCTTGAGAGTGGGCAAACGACTTATTGTTCAACAAAAAAGACCCAGTCGCCCTTGAGAGTGGGCAAACGACTTATTGTTCAACAAAAAAGACCCAGTCGCCCTTGAGAGTGGGCAAACGACTTATTGTTCAACAAATACGCAAAAAAAGACCCAGTCGCCATTGGGGGCAAACGACTGGGTCAACTTCGGATCGTTGGGGAAGTACCGAAGAAAAAGAACTACCTATGACGGGAGAGCCAATCCTAGGCTCACAATCAAAGGGAACAATTTCACTATAGACCCACTCAGCAACCTCGCCTGTTATTTTCCGTTTAAATTTTGTATTGATTATTGATTAACGATAGTTAACATTTATTCCTAAAGGGCCAAATAACCTGTGAAGCCCGCCAAATCTCACGTTGATGATAAGATGCATTCATCACGGATCTTTTAACTTGAGTAATGACTCACAGAATAATCTTATTAGTCGGCTCAAAATGGCGTGTTTCGTCCCGCAGAACGTATTTAATCGGGCCAGTATTCAGTTATTACTTATCTATCACTAGATTCAATGAAGGTTCCTAAGGCACTGTTGCACCCTACAATAAAAAAAACAGGTTCCACTATGTCTATCACACGCTCATTGCGCTTGATGCTTGCGCCCGCACTGCTCGCTAGCGCTATCACCTCTCAGGCTGATGTAAACTGCAATCCAACCTCGGTCGGCACTTGCGGCCTGCCATTTCCATCGAATTACTGGAGCCTTGATGATAGCAATTCACCGACGGGCAAACGCCTATCGGTGCCAAACGGCGTAGTAAGAGACGAAGTGATTGCCCAATTGCCGGTGGATGATGGATTTACGCCGGAAGGAATTTTTAACGATTTTAGTGGTTTTTCTGCTGCCACACCGGTGATGTTCGAATTTACCAGCGCCCCGGATGCTGCGACTTTGCCGCAAAATGGTGGTGATGCGGTGATGGCATTCGACTTAACGACAGGCGAACAAGTAGCGATTCGCACTAAGGTAAGCGATTACGCTCAGTCGGATAAAGTGACAGAAAAAACCCATGTCATCGAAGTATTCCCACAAGTTCGCTGGGGATATGGCCACGAAATCTTAGTCGTCGTTACCGATAAACTCGATTTAGAGTATTTAGAACCCGGTATCGTCTCCAAACTTTTAAGCGGCACAAGCGAACAGCGCTCGTACACTTATAAGCTAACTAGCTTGTTAACATCATTGGGCATCAACTCACTAAACGTACGTAACGCTACGCGTTTTACCGTGCGTGATCGTGCTGAAGTCGTGCAACCAATGCAGACCTTAGTGGATAACGTTTGGGATATGGAGCACCCGGTTCGCAATCTCAAAACCACCTACAACTACATCAATTCCAATATCGCTGCACGCGTTGACGGTGAAGTTTTAATCTACAACTACCGTACCAACGACGGCACTGGGGTTGTTGATTTCGACAAAGAACCGACTGAACAGTGGATAGAATTCCGCCTGACTCTACCGAAGGCTTCTCGCCAAGGTCCTGTGCCCGTAGCCCTTTATGCTCATGGTTTAGGTGCAACAAAAGAAACAGATAGTACGGTGACCGACATGAATGCGGATATTGGTATTGCCACTTACTCAGTTGGTTTCCCGAATCACGGTGATCGTGCGGAGGCTGATGGTGGCTATGTATTAAGCATTGCGACAACAGACCAGTTAGCTAAAACCATCGGCATGATTCAACAAAATGCCATCGACTTTGCTTCCGCTCATCGTGCGTTGCAAACTAGCCTGGCGAATATCGACGTTGTTGGTAAATCAAGCTGGTCAAAATGGTGTAGCAACTGCCCTGATGGCGTTGCCGATATCGATGCAACCAATGTCATGATGGAAGGCACATCGCTTGGTGGTGTTCTGGGTTCTGTATACGGCGCACTTTCACCCGATTTGAAAGGTGCGGTGTATCACGTAACCGGTGTTGGCATCACTAGCATACTATCCGACTCTATTTTGTGGGACGCGATGTTCGTCAACCTAGTACCAAGCGAATCGAACGGCAGTGAAGCGGTTTTACTACGTAGCTCGATTCAACAAGCATTGGATTACGGCGATTCCATTAACTACATCGACTACTTCCGTTATCCTCAAGCAGGTAAAAGCGCTCGCCCACTGATGATCACAACCGGCGCAGGCGATACCATTGTTGGTAATCAAAGCAGCGTTGCCGCAGCAAACTTAGTTGACCTGCCTATCGTTGGTGAGCCTTTGTACGATATGCCCGGTGTGCGCTTAGAAGCCGATTATGACGAAGACGGATATGGTATTCGCCATTACAAGCCAATCGTGGGAACAGTTCCCTTAATTTGGGACGGCACTTGGGCAGAAGCATTGAGCGGTGCTTCGGGTCACTTAATCTTCACTCGCAAGTCGAAACAAGGTGATCAACAAGAATTCATTAAGCGTTTCATTATGAACTAACGCCTTGATCTACCAATAAAAAACCCCGGCTAGCCGGGGTTTTTTATGGTTCAAAATAAGCAATTACACAGTCGTATTGAGATCGTCGTCAGCCACGTCATCATCCGCTTGCTCGTCATCGGCCAACAGAGGCGGTAACAGCCAAGTGTTCAAACGTCGCTTCAATTCTTTCATGCCATCACCGGTGAGTGATGAAAATGTCTGAACTGTGACCAGATCGCCCAAATCAGCAACGGCTTTCTTTACTTTAAGTAAAGTCGACTGAGCAGGGCCGCGTTTAAGCTTATCGGCTTTGGTTAACAGGATATGCACGGGCATTCCAGTTTCACCAGCCCAATCGAGCATAGCGTTATCAAACTCTTTCAGCGGGTGGCGGATATCCATGAGCAGGACTAATCCCACCAAAGAATCGCGGTTATTAAGATAATGATCGAGTTCTTTTTGCCATTCATTTTTAACGGCAACCGGGACCTTGGCAAAGCCATATCCGGGTAAATCGACCAATGCGAGGGGTGCTTCACCTACCTGAAAGAAGTTAATTAGCTGTGTTCGACCCGGTGTTTTACTGGTTCGAGCAAGTTTTTTTAACTCGGTCAGGGTATTCAGCGCACTCGACTTCCCAGCATTCGAACGGCCCGCAAAAGCCACCTCACGCAGGATATCTGTGGGGCACTGACTCAACTTCGCAGCACTTTTAACGAAGAAGGTATTGGTATATGTCAATGAAACCTGTTCTATCATGGGGTAAACGTAATGACCGTCCGGAAATTAATGTTATATAATGCGTAGCCTTGGATGACGGTCCCATTCTATCACAGGGCAATGAGTTCGAGGCCAAGCTGTTTTAACGGTTACGCAAAACAAGCAAGAGAGAGACTCACTATCATGAAAAAACTCGCTGTGATGGCGGCAATTGTCGCCGCTATGAGTGCCAACGCTCAGGCATTCGATGTTGACGCTAAATACAAGCAAACCTGCGGTGCTTGCCACTCAATGGGTGTTGCTGGTGCTCCTAAAGCATTTGATGCGGCTGCTTGGGCACCGCGTTTAGCAACGGGAATGGACGCACTGGTGGCCAGTGTCACCAACGGTAAAAATGCCATGCCTCCTCGTGGATTGTGCATGGACTGTACTGCCGATCAGTACAAATTATTGATCAATTACATGGCGACGCCGAAGGCGAACTAATTCACCCTTCGGCTACACTGCTGTAATAGACGAATTCACTTACAACCTGGATCTGATGATGAAAAACCTGTTGATTAGCCTGATTGTTTCTGCCGGACTAATGTCTGTTGCTCATGCGGGTGACGCGGAAGCCGGTAAAGCAAAATCCGCAACCTGTGCCGCCTGTCATGGTGCCGATGGTAACAGCATGGCCCCAACCTTCCCTAAGTTAGCCGGTCAGGGCGAGCGTTATTTGATTAAGCAGATCAAGGATATTCGTGACGGTCGTCGTGTAGTTCCGGCCATGGCTCCTTTCGTTACGGGTATGAGCGACACTGACGTTGCCGATCTTGCCGCTTACTTTGGCAGCCAAGTTCCAACAACTGGTGGTGCTAAAGAAGAATTGGTTGAACTGGGCGAGCGAATTTACCGCGCAGGTATTGCCGCAAAAGACGTTCCAGCCTGTCTGGCCTGTCACGGTCCTGATGGTAAGGGTGTTGAATTGGCAGGTTTCCCGCGCTTAGCTGGCCAGCATGATGCTTACACTCAAGCTCAGCTAAATGCCTTCAGCACGGGTACTCGCGCCAATGATGGCGACAGCAAAGTGATGCGCACTATTGCTTACCGTCTGCATAGCAGCGAAATTGAAGCAGTGTCTTCGTACATTCAGGGCCTGCGTTAATTAACAACGCTGTAAAAAAGGTGGCTTAGGCCGCCTTTTTTTATATCCCGACCCTAAGCAACCGACCGAGCTTGCGTTAGGACAGTTTTACAGTCCTTTGCACTATCGGCGGTGGGCAGCACTTATGCTTTTGTGTAAGAATGCTGGAACAATAATTCATATCTAACACGGATTGGAACTCTCATGCTTTCTCAGTTCAAACACTGGTTTTCAGCCGCCCTTATGTTGGTGAGCGTTTCTGCTTTCTCAGCGGAATACGAAGCAAACAAACAATACAAAGTTTTAGAGCAGCCAGTACCTGTAGTGCAGGATGGCAAAATTCATGTGGAAGAAGCCTTTTGGTATGGCTGCCCACATTGTTTCGATTTGGAATCAATTATCGAGCCATGGAAAAGTAAACTAGCCGCTGACGTCCAGTTCGAAGGTGTCCCGGCCATGTTTGGCCGTACTTGGGTATCTCATGCACAGTTGTACTACACCGCCGATGCTCTGGGTGTACTGCCAAAAGTTCACACCAGTATCTTCGATGCTATCCATCTGCAAAAAGTACGTTTGGTTACTCGTGAAGACCAGCGTGCATTCTTGATGGAAAAAGCCGGTGTTAGCGCCGAAGACTTCGATAAAACCTATGAGTCATTCACAGTTAAAACTCGCATGAACCGTGGCGACAAGCGCGTACGTTCTTTCCAGATTAATGGTGTTCCTGCCTTGGTCATTAACGGCAAATACGTCGTTGATGCTACCTCTGCCGGCGGTCAAAAAGAGATGCTTGAAGTCGCAGATTACTTGATCAACAAAGAGCGCAACGGCCTATAAGGTTGACTGAACGCGTTACACTCCGTGAGTTTGTCGCAGCCCCAAAGGCTGCGGGAAGCTTGCGACTACTGACTTTCAATATGCAGGTCGGTATTCAAACCCGTGCCTACCACCATTATTTGCTCCGCAGTTGGCAGCACCTTCTGCCTTTTAAAGCTCGACATCTAGCCCTAGATGCCATCGCCGATCTGGTTAGCCACTTCGATATTGTTGCCTTACAAGAAGCTGATGGCGGTAGCTGGCGCAGCGCAAAAGAAAACCAAGTGGAATACATCGCGCAGCAGGCTAATTTCCCTTATTGGTATCATCAAGTTAATAGAAATTTAGGACAGCTAGCCCAGCACGCCAATGGCTTACTCAGTCGCATGGCCGCGAAACATGTAGAGAAACACACGTTACCGGGTGTTTTACCGGGTCGTGGCGTTATGGTTTTTCGTTTTGGCTCCGGCGATCACGAACTCGTCATTGCCGTCACCCATCTCGCTTTGGATCGTCGTACACAACAAAATCAAATCGCTTATTTAGTAGACGCCGTTAGTGATGCCAAGCATTTGGTCATTATGGGAGATCTCAATCAAGAAGCTGAGTGGCTACTGCAACACAGCGCCCTGCAAACGTTGAGCTTACACCCGATTGCGTCACATTTATCGACCTACCCCAGTTGGCGTCCTAATCGTGCCATTGATCATATTTTAATTAGCAGCAGTCTCAAGCTAGGTCGCATCGCGGTTATAGATCACCCACTTTCAGATCACCTGCCCGTCGCCGCAGAAATCAACTTTGCTATTTAACGTCCCCACGCTCAATCATCCGGCACTTCATTAATTCTTATCTATACTTGCATCAATAATACACTTTATTTTTTAGGGGCATTAAATGGCTGCTGGATCAGAAGCGGATGCTGCGCGCCGTTGGCGGGATAAGTACTTAAACTTACTCGACGAACACGAAAAACTTAAAGCTTCGTCAGACGACCGTAGCGATCAATTACGCCGCGGTTTGTTAATGGTGTCGCTACTCGCAGAAGGGCAAGCCGGAAATGTCGACTCTGCGCTCGGCAATCTAAGAGAGGCCATGAAAGGCGGCAGCTTAGGTGTAAGTCGCAGCATGGATGAGTTAGAAAAAGTCGTGCGCCGCTTTGAAACCCAAAATGAAACCCAAGCTGGGTTACTAGCAGATGAATTAAGTGCGGTCGCCGATAAACTTTTACAGTGCCCACTGCCCAAAGAACTGCTAAAAAAGATCCGCGAAGTGCGCAAGTCTACCGCCAAAGACCTTAGTACTTGGGCTGGATACATCACCCAGCTAAAAGCATGGAGCGATATTCTTGCCGCCGTAGCCACTCTTGAAGGTTACGATGAAAACGCTAAATCATCCGCATGGTGGCAGCGCTGGTTAAAACCGCAAGAAAAGACAGAACAGCCCGAACCTGCTGAAGAAATTGTAGAAGAAAACAGTAGCACACCTCAGCAAGAGCCGGGGTTTTCGCATATTGCCGCAGAAGTTGCAGACACCTTAGGCAATTTACTCTCTCGCCTTGTTATTCCAGAGCGTCTCGAAACCCGAGTAACTACCTTGCAAGAGCGCCTTAATGGAGGCCTCAATTGGTATGAACTCGTTCCTCTGTTAGAAGATACATCACAATTTTTACTCGACTGCCTTGGTAGCGGCCAAGAAGAATTTGAGCGCTTCTTACAAAGTCTCGATCAACGCCTACAAGCCATCCAGTTGATGGTATCGGACGCCAACACAGGCCAAAGCGACCGCGAAAAAGCGCGTCACGATTTAGAAAGTATGGTGCGCGAACAAATTGCAGATATACGATCAGTCGTTAACGGGCTCGGCGACTTAGGGGAATTGGGGTCAAGTGTTCGAGACCATCTTACCCTTATCGTTCAGGCAATGGAGCATTACCAAGAATGCGAAGTCGCGCGCGAGCAACGTTTGGCCGAGCAGTTACAAATAATGCAGGCTCGCCTCAATGAAATGGAGAGCGAAGCCTCACAAGCACGTCAGATCATTGAAGACCAAAAAGCACGCGCAACCCAAGATCACCTCACCGGCTTACCCAATCGTGGCGCTTACCAAGTGCGCCTAGACGAAGAATTGTCGCGTCGTTCTCGGGGCGGCGGTGCGCTATCGATTATTATTGCCGACGTCGATCACTTTAAACGCATCAATGATGGTTATGGCCATCTAGCCGGCGACAAAGTATTGCAACTCATCGCCTCCACGTTGCGGAAAAATCTACGCACTATGGATTTCATTGCCCGCTACGGCGGTGAAGAGTTTGTCATCTTACTGCCCGAAACCAGCGCCGAAGAAGCGATGGGCGTCGCGGAAAAACTGCGCAGCAAAATAGAAGCTTGCCCATTCAACTTTCGCAGTGAACGCGTCGTCATCACTATGTCGTTTGGCATCAGTGAATTTCGCACTCTTGAAGCCGCTGAAACGGTATTTGAGCGTGCCGACAAAGCACTCTATAAAGCAAAAGATGAAGGCAGAAACCAATGTCAGCGCGGCTAGTGAAGACAACACTTGCCATTTAGTTTCGTTTTGATTATTTTGCTCAGCTAAATTTCGAAACGAAACCTTATTAATGACTCGTCGACCCACCATTGCTCGCCGTGAGCAAATTTTACAACGCTTGGCCGAATATGGCCGCGTTCAGGTCGACGAGCTATCACACCTGCTGAATACCTCTGAAGTTACCATTCGCAAAGACCTTACCGCATTAGAAGAAGCGGGAAAGCTAGTGCGACGATACGGAGGGGCAGTTCCATCTTTTGCTGCCGATACAACAAACGATGGAACCGACACTGAAGTTTCGAATCGAAAGATAGCAATAGGAGCTGCAGCTTCTCGCCTGATCCGTGATGACACTCGTATCCTTATCGATTTTGGCAGCACAACGACGACTCTGATTCCTCATCTCAGTCGCTATAGCCAGCTGGTCGTCATGACCAACTCGATGCGCACCGCCAATGCCGTACTGGCGTTAACCTCAGCGCCGACCTTGTTAATGACAGGCGGAACTTGGGATGCCCAAACGCACTCTTTCCAAGGGCAAATTGCCGAACAAGTATTACGTTCATACGACTTCGACCAGCTTTTTATTGGCTGCGATGGCATTGATTTAGAGCGAGGCGCCAGCACCTTTAACGAATTACTCGGTTTAAGCCGGGTGATGGCCGAATCAGCAAAGCAGATTATCGTAATGGCCGAGGCCGACAAGGTAGGCCGCCGTATTCCAAATTTAGAAATTCCATGGCGTCAGATTGACGTTTTGGTCACAGATAAGCGCTTAAGCACAAGCGCCAAAACTCAAATTGAGCAGCACGGTGTCGAGGTCATTATTGCCGACATCTCTGCAACCCAGAATAAAACCGGAGAACAATAATATGTGTGGAATCGTCGGAGCAGTCGCCCAACGCGATGTGGTTCAAATCCTATTGGAAGGCCTACGTCGCCTAGAGTATCGCGGATATGACTCCGCCGGTGTCGCAGTAATCAACCCAGCCCAAGCGCTAGTGCGCGTGCGCCGCATGGGCAAAGTTCAATCGCTGGCAGAGGCCATTGATGCCGAACCCGTTCCTGGTGGCACTGGTATTGCGCATACGCGCTGGGCAACTCATGGCGAACCTTCCGAAGTCAACGCTCACCCACATGTCTCTGGTGACATTGCTGTAGTACACAATGGCATTATCGAAAATCACGAACACCTGCGTCGCGAACTGCAAAGCCAAGGCTATGTATTTAGCTCACAAACCGATACTGAAGTCATCGCTCACCTCGTTGAACGCGAATTGCGCGATGCCAGTGGTGACAATCGTTTGCTGGCAGCGGTGATGGCAGCACGCACCTTGCTTGAAGGCGCTTACGGCATGGTCGTCATCGACCGCAATGACCCAGAGCGCATGATCGTCGCGCGCTCCGGTAGCCCACTTGTTATCGGCTACGGTATTGGCGAAAACTTTGTTGCCTCCGACTTATTAGCCTTACTCCCCGTAACACGCAAATTTGCTTACCTCGAAGAAGGCGACGTCGCAGAAATTACCCGTTCGGACGTGCGTATCTTCGACGCCGGTAATGAACCAACAGAACGCACAGCCTCCGAAACGACGGTTGAGCACGACGCCGGTGACAAAGGCGAATTCCGCCACTACATGCTGAAGGAAATCTACGAGCAGCCAACCGCTATTACCAATACCCTCGAAGGTCGCTTAGTGGGCGGGAAACTCAATCTGGAAGCACTCGGTGATTTAAGCGATATCGACCAAGTGCAAATCATTGCCTGCGGCACTAGCTATCACGCCGGTATGACGGCCCGTTACTGGATTGAAGAACTGGCCGGCATTGCCTGCAATATCGAAATCGCCTCAGAATTTCGTTATCGCAAGTCAGTTGTACGCCCAAATAGCCTGTTAGTAACGATTTCACAAAGTGGCGAAACGGCTGACACCCTTGCCGCCCTGCGCTTAGCCAAAGAACTCGGTTTTACTCGTTCGCTCACCATCTGCAACGTACCGGGTTCTTCGTTGGTACGCGAATCCGAGATGGCGCTACTGACTCGTGCGGGTACCGAAATTGGTGTTGCCTCTACCAAAGCCTTCACCACTCAACTCGTTGCCCTGCTACTGTTAACCGTCGCACTAGGTCGTGGCCGCGGCTTAACAGCTGCCGCTGAACAGAACGTCGCCAATGCGCTGACCTTACTGCCGGGTTTAATCGAAAAAGCCCTCACCATGGACCCAGCAATCGAACAACTGGCAGAACACTTCGCCGAGAAAAACCACGCCCTCTTCTTAGGCCGTGGCGATCAATATCCGATTGCGATGGAAGGCGCGCTAAAGCTAAAAGAAATCAGCTACATACATGCTGAAGCCTACGCCGCCGGTGAGTTAAAACATGGGCCACTGGCTTTGATCGACGCCGAAATGCCGATTGTTGTCGTGGCACCGCATAACGACTTGGTCGAAAAATTAAAATCGAATATTGAAGAAGTGCGCGCCCGTGGCGGTGAGCTCTTCGTATTCGCAGACGAAGCCGCCTATATTCGCCCAGAACGCAATATGAAGGTCATGGAAGTACCGCATTGCGACGCCATCATCGCGCCGATTGTTTACACCCTGCCGCTGCAGTTGCTTAGCTACCACGTAGCCGTGATCAAAGGCACGGACGTAGACCAACCGCGTAATTTGGCCAAGAGTGTGACGGTGGAGTAACTCCACCTCAGATTCCTGAGCAATTGTTAACACATTAAATGAAGACGCATCGGGAAGATTTCACACCCCAAAATATAAATCCGGTGCATAAATCATGCATAATACCGCCCCCACCTTAAATATTATTGCGCAGGTGAGGCATCGACCTTAAGGAAGAAATATGACTATAGGAATATTAATCGCCCTAGCTATTATACTGGCCATCACCATCGCGGCATGGATCATCCTAAATAAAACCAATAAAAAATCGACAACCGCATCCACAGACAAGCAAAACGCTGAGACGACCGACCCCAAAAAAGCGCGTACAGACTTAGTCGTTGAAACACTGCTCAAATTAAATATCGACATTAGAATCAGTGGTATTACAGAGAAGACGATGCTTGTCTGTGAAGACATTATTGATTCACTCATCAACCTACTCCCTCGCATTGAAGAACAAGACACTCTGGATGGCGAGTTGAGCTGGACAGTGCGCCGCATCGCGTCCGAATACTTGCCAAACAAATGCGTATATCCATATATCCGCTTGAGCCAAGCACAGCGTGACAGCGAAGAAAACATATCAAGTCTGAATCAAAGTCTCAGCAAACTGAAAACCGAAATAACAAATATCGATGAGCTGATCGCTAAAAAAGACGTTCAGTCATTCAAATCAAAAGCCGAATTTCTCAACCAACGTTTCATGACTGATGGAGAAGCCTAATGACCGACTCACAAACTCCCGTAAAAGCGCCAAAGTGGGCCTCAGAAGAGCAACTTGGAACGCTAACCGATAAAGCCAAATCATTAATTGTAGCGACCAAAGAAAAATCAGGTCCGGCCCTTAATCGCGTTATCGATACCTTAGGCCTGCAATCACAAAAAAGCATGGCCGCAGCAAATGACATTATGGAACAGAGCATCAGCAGTCTGTTAAAAGATGTCGACGGTGATTCTCCTACAGCCAATAAACTACTTGAGCTGAGATCGACAATGGATGAGTTAAACCCTCATTCACTGAGTAATACTTGGTGGTTTTCTTGGGTGCCGACCAGCATTAAACGCAAAGCAGTCACTCGTTTTATTCGCCGCTATGAGCCTATGCGCAATCACCTGACTGCGATATTTGACGGCCTTCGTAACGGCAAAGACCAACTGATTGAAAGTAATATTATTTTAGAAAATCAATACAACTCAGTGATGGACGCTAAACGCGACATCGAATCGGAAGTATATATTGGTGAATTATTTTTAGTTCAAGTTGATCAACTTGAAGCCGATGTCGATCAAAGTGATCTGGTGGAAGTGCAAAAACTTGCTACGATCAAAAATAAAGCAGCGCGTCGTATTCGCGAATTACGCACCAAAGAACAAGCGGCGATGCAATTTTTTATCAGCATTAATCAAACGATTGAAAACAACTCACTATTGGGCGAGCAAATTGAAAGCGCCTTGTCCGTGGGTCCAATGGTATTAACAAATGCACTTCGAATTCAGGCCGCACTCAGCCAGCAAAAAGCGATTAAAGATGCCGTGAATGAATTCCAAACGGGTCTCGGCGATTTAATGACTCAAAATGCGAAAGCGGTCAATCAAGCCACTCAAGAAATTGGCGATCTTTACAACAACCCGGTTATCAGCCTTCAGAAATTAGAAGAAGGATTTGATCAGCTTATGCAAGCGGTTAACAACGCCAATGAAACGATGCGAATCAGCACAGATAAAGCTCGAGAATCCAGTTCGCGCTTAGCAGAGATGACCGCCGAGCTTGCACCTGTTGTCGAAGGCACAGAACAAGCTAGAAATCTGAAGACGTCAATGTCCATAACCGAAGATGACATGACGCTAAAACTAGATACCCCTGAAAATAAATCAGGAGGTCCTAGTGTATAACACCCAACATCAGCTTGAATTGATTCGAGGCATTCATCCAAATGCATATGCACCACAGGGAACCTCAATCACAGAACTGTCGGCTGGCGGTTACATTGAATTTGGCGGTGCCTATTACCATCTGGTAACTGTCTCGCGCTACCTGGACGTAAAGTGGAATAACTTTAAAAAACGGAAAAATGATTATTGGGTTTATGAACTTCAATTGGTGGACTTGATGACATCCGAAGTCCGCTGGATTGAATGGGAGTACGACGACGAGCTAGAAATCACCGAGACCCTTGCTCGAATAGCACTTCGTGAGATCTCACATAAAGGCCAGACTATCACGCTCTCTGCACTTGCCGAGATTGCGGAGAACGAATCCGGACAAGTGACCTATCAAGGGAAGACTTACGACTACGTCGAAGATGATGCTTGGGCTGCTCTGTATTACAAAACGGAAGAAAGCGAACCCGCAGCCGTTCGAATGTTTGAATTCACCTCGGTTGACAATCAATACCTGACGATTGAAGCTTGGGATAATGAAGATGATCGACCGGATAGAGAGGCATTTTTAAGCAAACCACTTGCAAGCTCATCGATTCGAGTAGTGCAAAAGAAACCTTATATAAATAAGGAGCAGTGATGCAAAATTCAAAAGCGAATATGATCTTTGCTGCGATTGTAGTTGTTGTATTAACCGCAGGAGGCTGGCTGATCTATAAAGAAATGACTCGCCTGCCCGACTTCTTAATAAAACAAGCAACCACCCTTAACTACGGTCTTGTTAGCTCTCGCAAAATAATTGACAAAACAACATCAGAGACTAAAAACCTAGAGCGCAGTGAAGACTGGGAATTTCTAGCGCCTTACGCTGAACGAGAAAATTGGTCCAGCCAGATACAGGAATCCAACACGCTGATTGATTCAGCCTCAGCAAAGTACAGTAACACTGTAGTTCCGATTCTCGATAGCAACCATAATCGAGATGAAGAAAAACTCGCAAAATTAATAATAGAAATTAAAAAGCTTAATAAAAATGCGCTCGAAGCTGCAAAATTTATTGAAAAACGTCCCAGCGAGCTGCTAGATATTCGCAACAACAACACTCTTTATTATCAGCGCAGTGAGACAGCAATCGAAGGCGCCAGAAAGAGAATTTCAGAACTGAGGTCTAGCGCAAAACCCTATGCAGAAAAACATCTAAATAAAGCAGAAGACATACAAAGTAAAATAAATGCAGGGGAAGATCTTCTTGCTGAAGCAGAAAAAATGTTTGATACGATAACGACAGAGTACAACTCGGACTCGCCCGATTACGCCGTTTTCATCGACACCTACAACTTGCTTACCAAGCAAACTAACCTTATTGCCAACTACACAACAGATACTTTAACGCTATTGAAAGAGCTTGATCGCAGCTATGTAAAAATTCTAGCGGATCAAAAAGTAACGTATTTGATCACTGTGGCACGACAAAGTTGGTGTGAAGGAGACTTTTGCGGCGAAGGTACTTATTACAAATACCCGCCTATTTCTGTTGATGGAGAAACCTTCGAATATTTTGACAACCTAACTCAGGACACTATCGCCTCCTACGGTGGTGCCTTTTATTCGAGCTTTACATTGGCAATTCCACAGCCTCGCTGGGATGAGCTTAATATTAATTATAAAGCCCGCATGCCATCTTCCGAAAACTACGCGGAATATTGGATAGCCAAGACAGAGATCAAAGGCTATCACTCCTACACCATTATTGAAAATGAGCAGATTAAGACACTCGGTATGCAAAAAGTATCTGATACTGAGTTTTGGGATAATTATGACAACCTAGGAATGGCGCTGGTCACAAAACCCTACGGTTACTATGAATCCGAATCATTAAATGCACCAGAACCGATTGGCATGGCACTTGTTGCACCTCCTACGGTTGAAAATGGCGTCGCCACGGGAGCTAATCAATATGGCCAGTGGCAGCATTCTAATGGGCAATCATTCTGGATTTACTACGCACAATACAGATTTTTTTCTGACCTATTAGGCGGCGGTTATCATCATTCACCTTCGAGCTACAGCAGCTATCAAAATAGAAATCGAGCCAGTGCTTATTATGGTAGGAACAATGAATTTGGTACGTTTGGTAGTCAAACGTATTCGACCAGACAGAACGGGGCCTTTTATAGAAGCAACCCGAATATATCCAAAAGCATTCTAACCGGTAACACCGACAAGACCGCATCGTCTGTTCGTGGTGCTGGAAGCTCAAACCGCGGCAAAGGCCCTGGCGCGGGCGGAAAATAATTTAATTATCGGAGTTAATATCATGATTCTTCAACAGTATGGCATCTATTTTAGTTACGCAGCCTTGTGCTTTTTGCTCATGGTTATTCTTAAATACCTACTCAATTTCCGTGCAAACAAGGTGTACTCTGCGGAAGCAGAACTCTCTGGGGGCAACGTTGCCGTTGGGCTTCGTCGTAGTGGCGCTCAACTCGGTTTAGCTATTGCGTTACTGGGTGCGCTTTCGGGCAGCTCGGCCGAGACATTAGTATCCGATTTATTATTGACGGCGGGATACGGAGCGCTGGCCATCGGCTTTATTCTTAGTACCTTATACATTGCGGATCGTGCAGTACTGCCCGGCGTACGCAACTTAGAAGAATTAAAAAACAACAACATTGCTGTTGGCATCGTTGAGTTTGGCATGCTAATCGCCACTGGGATTATTGCCTACGCCAGCATTCTTGGTGAACAAGGTGGCGTACTATCGTCGGTTGTTCACTTTGCGGCAGGACAAGCTATTTTAATTTTACTCACCTTAGTTTTTGAGAAAGTGGTAACACGAAAAGTCGCTTTTATTCCTGCAATTGCAGCAGGAGAAATTGCATCGGGTATTTATCTTTCAGGTAAGCTGATTGCTTATTCTCTTATATTGAAGAGCGCTATTATCGGCGAAACTCACGCAATAACCGTTACAGATAAAGCCATGGAGTTTTTAACCTTTGCGTTTGTCGGCATGCTATTTCTCTATATGTTTGAGTTGTTGCTCGATAAGTTCATTATTACTTCAACGACCGTCACTGAAATTCTATCCGACAATAAAATCGTACAATCGCTGCAACTCTCAGCGTGCAAGGTGGGTATTGCCCTTATTTTGAGTGCGGGCATTCTTTAATGAGTCACACGCCTCGCTTCTTACCATTGCTTCTCGCGTTCTGTATGTTTTCTACGGGCGCGAGCGGCTTGGTTAATGAATACGTTTTAGCAACCATTACAACGTATATCCTAGGCAACTCAATTGAGCAGTTTTCGATTGTTATTGCATCAATGATGTTAATGATGGGCGTCTCTGGGTTTGTCCAGAGTAAAATGTCTGACCGCTTTTTATTACAAAAATTTATCGGCGTCGAAGTCTTAATGGCGCTACTGGGAGCTTTTGCCCCCCTCGCCATTTATGCCGCCTTTGGTTACATGAACGAACACTTCACGCTGGTGCTGTTTTTTTTCATTCTCTCTATCGGTTTTCTTATAGGCTTTGAGATTCCTCTGGTGATGAGGATTATTGACGCACAAAATATTCAGTTGAAAACCAACTTAACCATTGTCTACGCTATGGATTACATAGGCGCGTTTGTTGGGGCAATTATCTGGGTGAAGTTTCTACTGTTAAACTTCCCGTTAACAGAAATTAGTTTTATTGTTGCGGGCTTTAATTTTTTTATTGCAGCCATTGCCATTCTTTATTTTCTTAAGCAACGAATTATTCAATCTCCAGTCATTATCTTGCTTATTATCATCTCCACAGCTTGTGTTCTTATTGCGGGGTATTTTAACAATCGAGAGCTCAACAATTTATTGGAACAACGATTTTACGATGACCCGATTGTTTTTAAAACAACCTCTAAATACCAACATATCGTCATCACTGAAAACAAAAAAACGGACGACACACGACTTTACATCAATGGCAATACCCAATTTTCATCACTGGATGAAGTTCGTTATCATGATTTTTTGGTACACCCTGCGATGTCACTTTCACCGCGTCGATCAAACATACTGGTTCTTGGTGGCGGTGATGGACTGGCCCTTAGAGAGCTCAACAAATATAAAGACATTCAATCGATTACGCTCGTCGATCTTGATCCAGAGATGATTAAGATTGCGTCTACCAACTCGTCGCTGGTCAAGCTGAATAACAATGCGTTTGCTAATGCGAAAGTTAGCCTAACCCAACCAGATCTCCACAACGAAGGGTTTAAGCAAGCCGTATATCAAAGATCCGGTTCGGGCGAGAGCCCAGAAAAAGTGGCGTCTATCTCTGTTTATAACCTTGATGCCGAGCATTTTCTTAGAAATGTTAAAGATGTGACCTTTGATGTCATCATTATTGACCTACCGGACCCGTCATCGGTCGAACTCTCTAAACTTTACAGCAAACAGTTTTATAAAAGTTTACGTCGGCACTTAACTCCCGGCGGATTTGTTGCCATTCAGTCTACCTCTCCGTTTCATGCAAAGCCTGCGTATTTGGCAATCGGGGCGACGTTATCGGCGTCTGGTTTTACCGTACTGCCATACCGACAAAACATCCCATCGTTCGGTGACTGGGGGTTTTATCTCGCTTGGTACTCGGACACGACACCAAACAACGTACGTTCACAAATTAAAAACATCAGCGAATTTGATGTCGAGACTCAATTCATTACGCCAGAGTTATTGGTTGCCTCATTAGCGTTCGGTAAAGGTGAGTTAGATGCAAAAGAAATATGTATCAATACAATGATGAAACCCTGTTTGCTTCAGGCTTATACCCGCCAAAGCTGGTTAGTTGAATAGTAGGCTGCAATATCATTTAAAATCATGTTCTCTCTTAAACACATTTATTAAAAGACTCAATGTCTAATTTCCGCATATTAAAGTGCGCATGTTAAGTTCAGGAATAAGAACAATGCTAAAAGCTAGGATCTTTTAAATCATGCAAATTTTGTTAAGTAAATATCTCAGGCGCCTATCCTTTAGGATGTATTCCAACGCTTGGTTGACGCTGTCTATCATCATCACTGGCCTGTATACCTTAGGTTATGTCGGCATGTGGCTGTCAGATGAAACTCAGATTTTAGCGCACTACTCTTGGTGGTTTATCGTTACCATTACGACGGTAGGTTATGGTGATTTTTCACCCAAAACAAACTCCGGTCAAACCATCGCAGGTTTCATTATGATTCTTGGAATAGGTGCGATTGGTCTTATTATTGGTAAGTTATCAGAATTTATATTGGATTTATCACAAAAACGAATGAAGGGACTTGGTTATATGAACCTGACTGATCACACTATTCTTATGGGATACCGCAAAGGAAGCACCGAGCAAGTAATCACTGAATTACTGGCAAATAATCCGGACGAGCACATCGTCATATGTTCTGAATCACAAGTAACCCATCCTCTTCCAGATACGAATATCGGTTTTGTTCAGGGCGAATTATCTTCTGAGGATGTACTGCAACGATCCTGTGCCAGCGACGCTGCCAATGTCATTATCCATGGGGAAGATGACAATCAAACCTTCTTTGCGGCCTATGTGTTTCGCTCAATTAATACACATGCGCATATGGTCTGTTATTTAAATAACGAATCTCATCGGACCAAAATATTGGGTTTACCCGTCGACCAAGGCTGCTTGAATCAAGTGCTATTACCATCCAATGTTTATCTTATGGCTCAAGAACTTCAGGATCGTGAATCCAGCGATGTTATTCAGCAGTTAATCTCAACGCTAGATGGTGAAAACCTATATCGCACAAATCTTGGTGATGATTTCGACAAAACGGACTATTTATCTTTAATGGTCGATTTAAAGAAAAAGTTCAACGCCACACTCATCGCGGTAAAAAGTGACACATTACTCGTAAACCCGAATCATGATTTTTTGGTATGTCCTGGCATGGCTATATTCTACGCCTCAGCTCATCGTATAAAAATTTGAACATACATTAAGCTAACATGGTGCCACTTATTTTGGTTCAATACTTCCGGCACCAACCTATCATAACGCTCCAACATCCCCTGCTGGTAATCATGATACAGCTCCAATAGAAACGGATGAGCCACTCCAACTTTCAGCTCTTTGAGATCTTTGGCTAGAACACCTTCTTTTTCATTCCTTAAGGCCATCGAACAATGATCGACGCCGAGATGCCGATTGTTGTGGTAGCACCACATAACGACTTGATAGAAAAACTAAAATCGAATATTGAAGAAATGCGCGCCGATTGTTTACACCCTGCCGCTGCAGTTGCTTAGCTACCACGTAGCCGTGATCAAAGGCACGGACGTAGACCAGCCGCGTAATTTGGCCAAGAGTGTGACGGTGGAGTAACTCAGTAGCGCCAGCGTATTCTGCTGTCGGTTAACAATAAAGTTGTTAACTTAATAATAAAGTTGTTAACTTGACAATAAAGTTGTTAACTAAAGCCATCTCAGCTATCTTATTTAAAGAATAGTTAAGGTGGCTTTTTTCATATGGCTAGAAAAAAATATTGGAATTCAGAGGCTACTAATGCTCGCTGGATAAAAGAAGGACGTGGACAAGGGGTTGGTAATAATTATAAACCTTGGTTAAGCGTAAGAGATGTCGCTTCTGAAGGCCGCTCTCACAGAGTTTATGGGCATCTTACCAATCGAACTCATCATCTTTTATCAGACCTTGAATTAGCTACTTTTTTGCTACTTCAGTGGCGGCCAACAACTACCGACATTCGAGAACAATTTCCCCTAGACCCTACCACTACTAAGCAAATCAGTATCGACACTGGTATAACACATCCTTCTCACGCAGGTGTCATTCAATACATGAGCAGTGACCTTGTTGTTAATAGTAGTGAAAAAGACAGATCTGTATTTGCACTTCAGGTAAAACCATCCTCGAAGCTGGAAGATAAGAGGACAATTGAAAAACTAGAAATAGAAAGACGTTATTGGTTACAGAAAGGGATACCTTGGTCTCTTGTAACAGAAAACCAAATCCCTTCTACAGTTTTTAAGAATATTGAGTGGCTTTATAGTTTACAGGCCGAAAATGATGATGAGGCAGACTATAAGCATTTAGAACAGTACTCGGCCTGGATTTTACAGAATTCAAACTTAAAAATAATTGATCTATGCAAGGACTTAGACTCCTCATACTCCCTTCCAATAGGTGAAAGCCTATTCCAGTTAAGAAACTTGTTAGCAAAGCGGTACTTTCATTTTGATATTAGAATTCCATATATAGAATTGAGGTGTAGTGATTTAATTTCAGAGCCCATTGAAGCAATAATTGGGGTTTCACATGTTCCAAATTAATGAAGTCGTGGACCTTGATGGGCAGCTATACCGAATATTGAAAACTGTAGGTGATCAGATTATTTGGATAGAAGTAGAAAATAAAAAAGCATTCCCTTCTTTCATTCATATTGATGAGTTGGAACAGTTGATAATGAGTGAGAAACTCACTCGCGTATCTGATCCTTTTAGTTATTTATTGCAACTAACACCAACTCCTGGCTCTAAAGAAGAACAAAAAAGAGATAAATACTTCGAAATAATTAAACCATTGGTTATAAATGATCAGTTTTATATACCAAAAGTACGCGCTGAGTATATTAAGCAAATCTTGCAGGGAGGCGAAATTTCCAAGCCCTATCTGTATCGATTAGTGCGCCAATATTGGCAAAGAGGTCAAATTCAAAATGCTCTTTTGTCTGATTACCACAAGTCTGGAGCAAAAGGGAAAAAGCGCACAGCTAATGATATAAAGCTAGGAAGACCTAGGAAAATTACTAGTGGAATTGGTGCAATCATCGATGAAAGGACTGAGAAACTATTCCGTATAGTGATAGACAAATACTTATTAACGGAGCAAACATTCACGGTAGCTTTTGCTCATCGCAGATTAAAACTACTGTATGAGCAGTATTTTCCGAACCTCTCAGAGGCCGAAAAGCCAACTAGAAGACAGCTGGAGTATTTTTTTAATAGAGAATATTCAGATGCACATAAGCTAATCTCAACGAATGCTCCAACAACTTACCGTAAAGATATAAGACCCCTACACAGTACTGCCACCATGCAAGCCTTGGGGCCTGGGTCACGTTATGAGATAGATGCAACCATTGCAGATATTATTTTAGTTTCTGATGATAATAGAAATCAACCTATTGGAAGACCAATTTTATATATCTTAGTGGATGTGTTTTCGCGATTTATTGTCGGCTGGTATATCGGCTTTGAAAACCCATCATATGTTGCAGCCATACAAGCTCTCCATTTAGGTATGACGGATAAAAATAAATTTTTACAGAACAAAGAGCTTAATTCAGAGTCTTTTGAATGGCCGAGACCGGGTTTACCAGAAGCGATACTTGCAGATAGAGGCGAGCTTATTGGTCATCAAATTGAAGGGCTAGAGAAGAGCTTTAATATTCGAATAGAAAATACACCGCCCTATCGTGGTGATGCCAAGGGAATTGTCGAAAGAAACTTTAAAACACTTCAAGCAGAGTTTAAACCCTATGCACCAGGGATCGTTACAGGGGTTACAGTAAAAAAAGTAGGTGGCAGAAATTATTGGCTTGATGGAAAGCTAACCCTTTCTGAGTTCACAGAAATTATTGAATCTTCCATCGTTATGCGTAACTTTGTTGATCCATTGTCTAAATACGACAAAAGTAGTGACATGCCAGCTGATTTGCCTTTGATTCCAGTTCATCTCTGGAATTGGGGTTTGCAGAATAGAACAGGCCGCCTTCGCACAGCAGACCCTGAAGATGTTCGAATTGCATTGCTACCAACGGAAAAAGTAACAGCCTCGGAAAATGGGATTTGTTTATTTGGTCTTTACTATTCTTCCCCTGAGATATTATCAGCTGGTTGGATGCATAGAGTTAGTAGCTCCAATAGACCCAAAAAATTGATGGCAGCATATGATCCCAACCATGCTAATGAAATCTATTTGTTCCATGAAACGAACAGTCGTGCATATTGGGTTTGTAGGTTAACTGATATGTCGCGTGCATATCGTAATAGCTCATTTTGGGAAGTATGGCGAAATCTTGAGTTGAAAAAGAAAGCAATGAACCAAAGCAGATTAAATGCTGATAAAGTCAGAGCTGTGCATGAGAAAAAAATTGAAAGCATCATATCTTCAGCAATTAAATCAACACCGAAAGCAACTAATACTAATACCGAAAGAATGAGGAACGTAGGTCAAGCGCGTGAAAAGCAGCTTGAGAGTGAGCGTTTAGACAGAAGACCAAAAACGAAGGTAACTTATCCATCATCTAAAGTAATTTCACTAAGGGATAACGATGATATAGATGAATACCCTACTTATGAAGATGAGTTATTTGATGATGGGGATGATTAATGCAAGTACCTAAGCACTTCGTTAAAGCGGAATATTCTAAGACAGGCGTTCGGCAATATGACAATAATCCGTTTATCGAAGCTTTACCCCCAATAATTCTTTCAGTCAAACAAGCTGGTTCAAGCCTAAAGGGACAAGTAGAGTTTGAGCCGTCTGATCGACTTGCTCCCCCTAAGGCAAGAATGCATATGGTTGTGTCATTACTAGATGATTTTTTCCAGCCTTTATCGCAACATATTCTACTAGAAGAGCGATTGGGCATGATGATAAGGAGAGGATATGTTGGTAGAAATTTGAATGATGGTTCTCTAAATCAAAAGCTACAAGAAGGCTACGAATTAATAAAGTCAGGTGAAAGCAGTTCTATTAATTTCGCTACAGAAAAAACAACTGCTCGCAGCATGTCTCTGATTGGAATATCTGGCGGGGGAAAAAGCAGCTCATTAAACCGAATATTGGAAACATACCCTCAGGTCATTTATCACGAATCTACTAATTTCATTCAAATAAGCTACTTAAAAATAGAGTGCCCAAGCAACGGGGATCTTGAAAGTTTATGTTTAAACTTCTTTAGTGCGGTAGATAGCATTTTGGAAACAGATTATGAAAGACGGTATGCCAACCGCCGTCTTTCTGTACCTAAAATGCTCGCATTAATGCGTCAAACTGCAAATCACCGAGCAATTGGTGTGCTGGTAATTGATGAAATACAGCGACTCAGTCAGGTCAGATCTGGTGGTAAAGAACAAATGTTAGAGTTCTTTGTTGAATTGGTAAACCAAGTTGGAATTCCGGTCGTGCTTGTTGGTACACCGAAAGCACGACCCATCTTTGAGCTTGAGCTCCAGTCTGGGCGTCGTAGCGCGGGTATAGGTTCAATTTATTGGGAAACAATTCAGAAGAAGACAGAAAAGAAGGGGTATGGACTTGTAGATAATCCAAACTGGGTTGCTTTTACAAATAGTCTTTGGAAATATCAATGGCTAAAGCATGGCGATGACCCTTTAACCGATGAAATTCGTGATTGCTGGTACGATTTATCACAAGGCGTACTTGATATTGTTGTGAAATTGTTTGTTTTAGCGCAATTAAGAGCGATAGCGAATAAGCGCGAAAGAATAACGGTGGGTATCTTGAAATCGGTATACGATCAAGAGCTAAAGCCTGTTCAGCCGATGCTTGATGCTCTTCGATCAGGCAATGCCGATATGATTGTGAAATATTCAGATTTACGAGTATTAGATCTAGAAAAAAGATTGATTGAGCTTGGAAGTCAGATCATGTCATCAGCCCAAAAAGAGGAAGAGGGGCTTTTTGGTGGGAACAATGAAGCCTTAAAACTGTTTAATTTAATGCTACAGCTTGATGGGAATTATGATAAAACTATCTTAGTAGCACTTATTAAAAGAATGTTTAAAGAAAGCCCAGAGCTAAGCTTTACAGAAATGCTACCAAGCATGATCAACTGGTATAAAGAATATACTGCTGAAGAAAAGGTTAATAAGAAGGTCTCAAAAATTAACACCGTAAAGCGTAAAGACTGGTATGACTTAGATAAAGAAGATTTAAGGTATTTGTTTGATTATAGTGAATCAGAAGGTCTTAACTTGAGCGATAACTTAGAGCAGCGCGGCTTGTTTTTTAATCTTGAAGACTGGGCGGCAAACTACTAGTGCTGGGCTTTCCTACTCCATATGCAAATGAGTTGCTTTATAGCACTATTGCACGAGCAGGAATACACGATGGTGAGATGTCACCAAAACAGCTTCTTGATTCTGTATTTTCGAATAGAAAAGTAATAGCAACAGTAGATTTACCAAGCCATATACAGGACATTGAAGACCAATATCCAAAAGCTTTAGGCTTAGATGTAACACAGCTAATTAATTCACACACACTTCTGCCTATCTACGAACCATTTATCCCCACTGAGCGCATAACTGCTATTAGAAATTGGATGAGTGATGACTCTCAGGGGGCTGCTCATCTCGCTTCGGGTGTAGCTGCTTCTCGAATTAAAACTAAAGAAAAGCTGTTGTTATGCCAAGAGTGCGTTTCAGAGCAAAGAGCTATCTATGGAGAAGCATATTGGGATAGGCGCTGGCATGTGCCGCTAGTCAAATATTGTATTAAGCATGGGCGGCCCCTATTCGAAACTGATATCGAACTCAATGGGAACCAGCGACATGCATTTAGGTCTATCCTAGAAGTTACCCAGATCCACCAATTAAATGTGACTGATAGCGATGTAAAATTTGCAAATCTTGCATATCAATTAATTGATTTTAAAACGACCAGCTCACCAAGTATTGGTCAGTGGACGGCATTTTATCGAAGACTAGCGGTTGAATATGGATTTCAGCTTGGAAATAGAATTGATCATCGTAAGATAGATGATCACTATAATGGTTATTGGGGTAAAGCTTGGCTTGCTAATTCAGACTTAAACACGACAACTAAAGATACATCCTGGTTAAAAGGTATATTTCGTAAGCATAGAAAATCATTTAGCTTTGCAGAGCATCTTACAGTAATTGACGCTATAAGCTCTGGTTCTCTGAGTATAGAAGAAGCTATAAATCGAGCGATGAATATTCCAGTTCAGCACCATAAAATAAAAAAAGAAGTTCACGTTAAATTAGTAGCAGCTCATACCGATCAGTTTGAGTGGATAGATTTGCTAAAAGAGCACAGCCCTAAAGCTGCAAGATTATTAAAGCAAGCATTGTATACAAGGCTGTATCGCAACCATTATGACTGGTTGATGATTATTAATGAAAAAAATAAAGGCAGTACAAATTACATTAATAATAGAGTGAATTGGTCACAGAGAGATCGAAGAGTCGCAAAGGCATTATTGATAATTATTAATACATTAGAGCAGGATTTATCTCTACCCAGGTTTAGTCGGGCATACTTACTCAAGAAATTAACCCCTAGAACGACGATAGAAAAAAATTTACACCGATTGCCAAGAACGCTAGCGTTATTAGAAAGGTATTCAGAATGTATTGATGAGTATCAAGCTCGTAGGCTTACTAGAGCTATAATCTTACTGCTTCAAAGAAAAGAACCTGCCAAACCTTGGCTATTACTACGAGAAGCAGGTTTAAGTCATGAAAGAATGACTCATTCAGTAAACAAATTATTTGAGGAAATTTTGAAGCATGATTCGTGGCGCAAAATACAAACATCTTGAACAAGATTCGCAGATTGCGGGCATTGGAACTATGTTTCGTGGCATAGATAAAAAACAGTGGTGTATTAATCTCGATTTTGTCAGAAAGAAATCTAACCAAATCAACTTTAGCGCTGCTCCTATCTTAGCGAGGCGAAGATTTATAAATTCAAGCAGCCCAGCTAAGAGAAACGGTAAAGTAATTAATATTACTGTTAAAAATGCGCAGAACTGGGAAAAAGCACGATTAAAAGAATATCCAGCAGCTCACAAGCTACCAAATATCACAGATGGTACTCAGCATTGTTTTGTAGCAGAACAAGAAGAAATGAAGGTATACATTCCGCAGTTAGAGCTTGCGCGAGTGCTATTTTATCATGATCCATTTATGACAAGAACAAGTCTACGACACAATGCATTGGCGGAAAGCTTTCAAGTTGATTTAACCGATGGCGACCCTAAAATTTATGTAATAGAGGGAGCTGATTATCCATTGTATTATTTTAACAAAGATACAAATCGACGCTTTCTTAGCTGGGTTTTAATTGATAAAGATGCGCGGGAGTCCTTTGAGAGTATTGGGAACAGTTTATTTAACCTGAAAAACCGAAGGGGTAATTATGATTTTTGGGACTTTGAGTTTACCCCGCCCTCTTTAAGCGGAGTAGAGCTTGAGCTGTCTGGTTGGCACGATTTTGAGACAAATAGCTTTTTTGTCTGGGAAATTCAAAGTATTAAAAAATTACCCTCTAATGTTAAAGGGGTGGTAGATATAATTCACCCCATTTACGAGAGACGAGTTGGTGGAAAACCCATCTCAGGAAATGGCTCATCCCCTGAGGCACCTGATGAATACGAATTAGATGACGATGAGTTGTCTGATATAGACAAAGTAACGATGAGTTTGATGTCTGAAGCCGTGACTATTAGCTTTAAAGACCCCTTCATTACCAATAGACTAGGTAAAAACATGAAGCCTGTGAAGGCTGTAACAAATGATGGTGAAAAAGAAGTTCTTGATAAAGAACTGAGTGCCAATGAACAAGATGAAACGGGGAAGTTACCTGGAGGGGCTTGGAATAATTTAAATGATCAAACAGATGACGCTCATCTCTACCTTAGTAAATTCAAATCATTTTTAGAAATGACTAATTTATTGGTCTCAAAACATGGTTGTGAGCTAAAACGAAAAACGATAGAAAAGCTTCCTAAATACGGACATGGAAAAAAACACTGGCTTTCTGATACCCAAAACCCAAGGCACTTAGCGATTGTTGAACTTGCCTATGCTGGCCAGCTAATAACTTTGTTAGAAGTTGATACCTCTGATGGTGCTGCAAAGTTAAGTACAATGATGTTAAAAACAGCTGAAGATGGATGGGTAATAAACAATATAGACGCAATAAAGCTGGGGATCATGAAAAAATCATTAGGCTGGCCAACCGCATTATTCAAGGAAGCCTTAACTGATAAAGGATGTTCCGGAATACCCCACCCCCAGTCAAAGCATGTTGGAAGCCTACCCCCTGAGGAGATTGCACCGTGGGCACAGAGATTCATTAATTGTATGACTCTATAGAGATAAATAGCGCTTTGTATGAATAAGTCGTTACTTACACGCTGTTTTAATCTGTGAATCGCCCCTAGTTCACTAGACACTCTTTAACTATATAATGAGTTAACAGAGGAGGCCATTATGGCTGGTGAACGATATAACGAAGAATTTAAGATAGCAGCAGTTAAGCAAGTCACCGAAGGCGGTTATTCAATAGCCGATGTTGCTAAGCGTTTAGGCATCACAACCAAAAGTCTTTATAACTGGCGTGATCGCTACGGTGAGAACGCACAAGCCTACCAAGAAAAGCAATCCAGCTCAGATGAACTACGCAAGCTTAAAGCTGAACTTAAGCGTGTAACCGAAGAGCGTGACATCCTAAAGGAAGCCGCCGTGTTCTTTGCCGTCGAGTCGAAGAAAAATACACGTTCATAAAAGATCGACGCCTACGCTACCCTGTTCGGACGCTCTGTCGGGCACTAGAAATTCATCCTAGTGGTTTCTATGCCTGGCTAGCAAACCCACTAAGTAAGCGTGCAAAAGAAGACGAATACTTATTAGGGTTTATCAAGCAATACTGGCTAGAGAGTGGCTGTGTTTATGGCTATCGAAAAGTCTATAAAGACTTACTAGCCGCAGGTGATCTGTGCGGTAAAAATCGTGTATATCGCCTGATGCGAACCGAAGGACTTCAAGCTCAGCGAGGCTATAAGAGAAAAAATAACTATGGAGGTGGTGACTTATCGACCGTTGCACCGAATCTACTTAAGCGTGAATTTAATGTCGAAAAGCCAAATACTGTCTGGGTTACAGATATTACTTATATTCGTACACAAGAAGGATGGCTTTTTCTTGCAGTGATCATTGATCTATTTTCTCGACAAGTAATTGGTTGGTCTATGGGAGGTCGTATTAATACAGATTTGGTACTTAATGCGATAACCATGGCCTGCTGGCGACGCAAGCCAAGGGGTGAGGTTATTGTACATTCAGATCAAGGGTGTCAGTACACGAGTTATGATTGGCAGAGCATGCTTAAAGCGAATAACTTGGTCGTGAGCATGAGTCGTCGAGGGAACTGTCACGATAATGCATGTGCTGAAAGCTTCTTTGCATTACTAAAAAGAGAACGTATTCGCCGTAAGATTTATCGCAGCAGAGAGGAAGGTAAAGCCGATGTATTTAATTATATTGAGCTGTTCTATAATCCTACTCGACGTCATGGAAATAATAATGACTTGTCGCCAATGGAATATGAAAAGAACTATTTTTTGAAACAAGGCAGTGTCTAGATAACTAGGGGCGATTCACATTGTCTGTTGGTAGTCATGCGCAGTCCAGTTTTATGGCTTTTGTCTCCTATACCTTTCTTGGTTTCTGCTCAATTAAAATGATTCTTAGCGTAATTGTTGAATTATTCTGAGGGATATTAGCGATGATAATGCTTGTTAAGTTGTAGAGTGTTTAGGAAGTCGGTGTCTATTCAAGCATTCTCAAAATAGATATTTCGGAAAATAGCTATACCTAATAAAGATTAATACTTAAAGTATGATACTTTATTGTCAGAGAAATTAAGCTACTTGGAGTTTAGGCTTAGCAAAGTATGATACTTGCCATAATTTTAAGTGCCTGAAATGGCCTAAAACGGACAAAAATCAGGCTAGAAAGTATGATACTTTATTGTCTGTTTACAGCTGCTATCAATACGGAATTGCTTGTAATCCGCGGCTTGGAGGTTCGATTCATTCCAGTCGCGAATCAACTCGAACTGGGCGCTCCAACGCGGTGTCATTTGCCAATCAAGATCGGCGCTTAAACGGATTTTGTCATCGTGGCGCGCGGCGAGAATATCGCTGCGAATGCCATCGTATTGGCGCATTTCATAACGAGCCTTTATCTGTGTGCTCACAGTATCAGTTCCAACTTGCCAGGCCCGTTTCCACCCGAGGCGTACGATACCGCCTTGATATTGATAAATATCATCCGGGGTTTGTTCGCGCTTCAATTGCACATTAGCACTGATAAAATGGCGGGTTTTATCGAGAAAGCGATAGAGATATAAACCCACTGCGTCACCATCACTATCGCGTAATGGGTAATCGACAAACTGCTTTTGCGTGCGGTCGTATTGCGCACGCCAATACCACTGCTGACCAATAAAAGAACCCGTCGCTGGGCTAATACGCCGCATGGTTAAAAATGCCTGACCATTCACATCTGCTTGCGCATAAACGCCCGCTAACTCGTTAATAAAATGTGAGGATTTGTACGTTACTTTGCCAAGGCCGGTGTGCATTTGGGTATCGTATTGCGAGTAGTTTTGCCACTGACTGTCGTAACCTTGGTAGCGGCCACTCCACTCCCAATTGGCCGGCCACCGGCCGCTAGCTCCAAGCGCAACATTAAGATTTCTCGACCAATCACCAAGACCGGAAGTGCTATCAATAGAGTCTACGGCCACATTGCTGTCGTACTCTAAGCCTGCAGCCAATTCGGCGCTGAATTCCGCCTGCGCCGAAACGGCAAAAACCGCCAACATGAAGGCGGTTTGCACTGGTCCCAATAACGTTTTCACATACAAGATTTAAATCCTTCTTTACGGTAATTCCATTCAGTTAGAAGCTGCTCGCAGTTGTGGAAGCCCGTAACCAAAAACAGTGTCCTTGCCGCGAGCGCCTAAATCTTTGGCCTGAACTTCCATACGCTCTACTTTATCTGCGCCGTCACTCTGTTCTAACGCCAATGCAGCGGCAACAAATACCGCAGCAACCGAGGTGCCGTCCATTGTTTGTTCCCGTCCTGTGCTTGCATCCGCAACTCGAACCCCAACACCAGGGGCCGAGAAGGCGATGTGGTCCCCTTGGCAAGCTCGCGAATAAATATTCAGCGCGGCATCAATCGCTGTCACGGCCACCACACTAGAATACGCGGCAGGATAACGAGGAAAGGCAACAGGGCCATCATTGCCAGCCGAGGCGACGATGACCACGCCGCAATCATGCACACGATTTAATGCTTCTTCTAGCACTCGATTCGGAGGCCCAGACAAAGAAAGATTAATCACATTAACCTGTTGCGCTAGTAACCAATTCAAGCCAGCGACTAAATCAGCCGCGGTCGCCACCACTAAGCCATGATCTGTGCGAGCAAATACCACAGCATTGTCTAACTCCGCCTGCGCTAATATGCCCGGCGCCGCACAATCCGCTCGACCTGCGAATATTGATGCCATCGCAGTCCCGTGAGCATCGTCATTCGTTGCCTCGGGCGGGTAATAAGCCGCTTGATTAATGTGTACACCGGTTAAACAAGGATGGTCCTCCTGAATATGAGAGTCCATCAAACCGATCTTAACGGGTAAAGATATCGGAGCCGATATGCCCATCATCTTTGCCAACGTCGGCACAGGAGTCGATATTGAAGATGGCGTCGTTGTCCCGTCCAGCCCATATAAATGATTACTATCTGAGTCTTTTGGTGGGACTACACGCGAATCGCCGAAGGTAACTAAAATTCCACCTAATTCTGTCATGACTTCGGTGGCGATAATATCTGCACCACTCGCTTTGGCATCGTTTAATTCTTGCTCGGTTAGCAAAGCGATGGTTTGTTCAGGTAGCGCAGGAAAACCACTTTCATCGAGCATCTCTTCGAGTTGCCAAAGTTGATGAATATGATCCTCAATGCCTTGGGTGATGAAATCATCATCACCATGACTGCGAGCCTCAAACATACGTTCTAAGCGCTCTTCGAGTTCATCTTCTAATTCTTCGGCTCCCTCAAATTGCTCTTCAAGCGAATTCTCAATGTCGTGCTCGGCGCGTTCAAAGGCCTCATCTTCATCCTCGCTTTCTATCTCTGCCGTCATCGATTGTTCTAACGCTTCTTCTGCATCGTCATCCGCCCACACACAGCCCACAGCGATGAGCAGGCAGGTCGAAATAACAAAATGGCGCCAACTGGCGGTGTTGCGTTTCATGAAGTTCCTCGGTACAAACTTGGCAGCTTTCGTCACTATAACGAAGATTTTGCATTTTTATTTCACAACATGGGAATAAAGCCCATTAACGGGCGTTGTTACAGGTATGGATACAACCGAATCGGCCTTTCGCCAACAACTGATTGCCGCATTGCCAGCATTGCCAGCATTGCGGCGCTATTGCTACGCCCTAACATCACATCCGCAAAATGCGGAGGATCTATTGCAGGCATCGGTTGAACGCGCACTCAGTCGATGGCAACAATACCAAGTCGATAGCCATTTTGATCGCTGGTTGTACCGTTTATGTCGAAACTATTGGATCGATACCATGCGTAAACAGAAGCCCAGCGAAACGTGGGACGAAGAACATGATTATGAGCAGCAAACGCTATCGACCGAACAGGTTTACAGCGCCAGCGCCGCCTTAAACAAGGTTCAATCTCACATGCAAAAATTGAATGAGGCAATGCGCTCTGTGCTCTACTTAGTGGCTGTAGAAGGCCGCAGCTATCAAGAAGCAGCCGATATTCTTACCGTACCGATCGGCACGGTAATGAGCCGTTTAACCCGCGCACGTCAGCAACTCAGCCGCAGCGTTGGCGATATTTAAGGGGAGAGCAATGACTAATTACAGCGATGAACAATTATCTGCATTTTTAGATAACGAACTATCACCGAGCGAATACCAACAGTGCGCCGAGGACATCGCCGCCAACGCAGAACTGCAACGACGTGTGGATGCCTTGCGAGCCGCTGACGAAATCGCCCGAGACTATTTTAAACGTGTCGATGAGCAAGCTGACAACGGTGCCTTAATAGACTTAATCAACTCGGCACCATCAATGGACTTGGCAACGTCCACCATGAACAAGGTCGTTACCCTGCCAACGAAGAAGCCTTTGTTAACTCGCATTACTAGCTTAGCCGTCGCCGCCAGTGTTCTGTTTGCAGTCGGTGCTCTATGGCGTACTGTCTCAGTCACCTCACCCTATGCACAAGAGCAAGTTTTGTTGTCAGAACTGAGCAGCGGTGAAATACGCAGCTATGATGATTCTCGTGCCGAGTTAGTGCAGAGTTGGCGGACAAGTAACGGTGAAATCTGTCGCGAATTAATGCTGCATCGCGCTGAAGGCTCCAACACTATAATCGGCTGCTGGCACAATCATGGGTGGGAAATTACAACACTCGACAACGATACCGCCGACTACCAACCCGCATCGTCTAACGATGTCACTTTCGGTGCTGAGCGCTTAACGCCAGAAGAAGAAAGACGCTGGCTTGAACAACACTGACGTCTATTACCAAGCCTAGTTCGGCCACATCCCTCCGATGGCGGCAAGTTTCTGTCTAATTTGCTGAGTTTAACGTCAAGTTATGCTCAATCTTACTTGCCTACGCGCCCCCAAACCCTGCACACTCCTGTGCTGAGCGGCGAATGACTAGATAACGGATGTATCGCAGCCCATGATCAAATGGATTGCAGCATGAATGCTGCCAAGGAGAAAGTTGCCATGAACTTAAAGCCGACGGCGAGTCTTATCGGCATGCTACTGGGTGGCGTTTCACTACTCTCAGGATGTAGCCCCAGCGTACAAACGAATTTAATTCACCCCGATGCTGATAAGAGCATTGTTTTTAGTGCCAGCAAAGGCGGGGTGAAAGGTAATGTCAGCCTACTTGAGCTAGAAGTCGGTGGTAGCATCGTCGCCTCCACCAGTGCCTCGTCGTTAGAATATACCGGCGGCCCCTATCCCATATTTAGCAATATGATGCTGCCGTATAAAGTCTATGCGCATTCGAACTATGGTGTAAAAACCAACACAGGCTCACTTTACATCGCTAACCCGAAAGGCCATTACCGCTACACAGTTGCATCAGGCAGTAACAATGGTTACCCCAATAGCACTGCCGAGCAAACAGGGCCGAATCTTTATCGGTTAGATAAAGCCGTTGTTCGCACCCATGCACAGAATGCCGTTATTGAATACGCCAACGCCCGAGGCTTAACAACTACTCAGGTATTAGCCACCGCCGATCATATGGTGGAAGCGGTTGCGCGCTATGTTTCTCAGCATATGAGCTGGCGCTCGGACGAACTCAACCGCCAAGTCTTTGCTGACAATGGCTACGAATCCTACTCTCCGGGATGGGACTTTCCACAACCGGCCGATTTGACCTTAACCATCTCCGGCGACTTAAATAACGTCAGTTCATCGGATGATTTTATGGGCGACTGCGAAGACCATGCGATTTTACGCGCTGCCCTCTTGCGAGCGTTAGGCTTCGCGCCGTGGGCAATCTGGGATGTAATTGATAATCCAGTGAGCCACGAATATAACGTCGTACTTTACCAAGGCGCCTTTCGCTTAATGGATTACGGCACCATCGACCGCTGGCTAGAAACCCATACTTGGGATGCCCACCAAAGCTATTACGGATGGAATGAAGAGCATGGCCCGCGTGGAACCGCTGACCTGAATCACGATTATTTAAAAGATAATACGCATAATTATCCTGGCGGACGTAGCAACGGCAATACCTGGAGCTACCAAGGTTACTACGAAGACGTCGCGCCATAAGCCCAGATTAAAGAGGAATGAACATGAATTGGTTACGTATGATGGGCTGCTTGGTTGGCGTTATTGTCAGTGCTAGCACCCTTGCTGTTGAGCAAAAAATATCGACGATGGACGTCGGACCTGCAGGTATTATTATCACCCATATGGAAGGCAAGATAGCGTTACAAGATGGTGCCGCACCGACGACAGATATCAAGCTGACCATTACCAATAGCTCCGAAAAGAACTTCACCGGCACAATCGGATTTCGTGGCGGTGATAGCCAACCGATTACTTTAACGCGTGGCAATACAGCGACCATAGCGGTAGCACCGGATGTGCAATACCGCGGCGAACGCGGTCATATTCAAAAGGCGGCGATTGATCTAACCATTTTAATGGATGGTGACCTACCCCAAAACGCCGTTGAATCGGTGAACGTTGCCGTATCTCTGCCAGTGGGTGGCAGCCCATTGATGAAAGCCACACCGCCGCTAATCGAGAACGAAGGAGCTGTACCGTCGTATATTTTGTTTTCTCGCGGGCAATACACATCGCCTCTGACCATGCTCTATACCATGGCGCCAGTGAATGTACGCATTCACAAAACCCTAACGCCTAATCCAATTAAAGAAGGGCCTGTGACCGTGTCGCTCACCCTAACCAACGTCGGCAAAGAAACGGCGAAAGGCTTAATTATTAAAGACAGCCTAGATCCGCGTGATTTTTCCGGCGAAGGAGAAGGCTTTACACTCTATCAGGGTGAAGTCAATGATCAGCGTTTGTTATGGGAACACACGCTAGAGAGCCTTGGTGCAGGAGAAAAAACGACCATCTCCTATGAAGTAATCGCCAATGGCGCTGTGCATGATGTCGCTCTTGATGCCGCTAGTGTCATTGTCGATCAAGAACTTGCGGGAATCAGTAATAAGGTTTGGCTACATAAGTAGCACTGCCATTACTGAATTAAAACCGAGTAAATCCCTAGGTTTTTAATAAGTGGCGGACATTCCTGTCAGCCACTTCCTGCTAAATAACAAGAATAACAGTATCTAAACTTCTGCAGCCCAGAACCTGAGCGACCTGCACAATTCAGCAACATTTCTTAACGATAAATAACTACATTTTGTAGGTGTATTTTTCAAAACACTCGCCAAATAACTGCTTAACTCAGTGCATCGACCGAAGGTCACGTCATTAGTTAGGAGTTACAGCATGAATCGAATTACCCCATTGCTAGCAGCCATGTGCGTATCAAGTGCACTGGTCGGTTGCTCTAATACCAATAACGATAACGCCTCTGCCTCGACAGAAACCGGCAGCGAATCATTATCGGGTAAAGTCGCTGACGGTTACTTAGCCGGAGCCACCGTCTGCTTAGATCTGAATGACAACCAAGAATGTGATGCCGACGAACCATCAACGACTTCCACCTCTGGCGGTGCCTACACCCTCGAAGGCGTAACCGCAGAGCAACTAGCCAGTACTGCGATTCTGGTAGAAATTGTCGTCGGTGAAACCATTGACGAAGATAACCCTGGCGTTGCCATTGATCGTACCTACACCTTAACCGCCCCTGCAGGTTATAACTTCGTCAGCCCTCTCACCACCATGGTACAGAACGAGGTGCGTGAAAGCGGTTTAACTCCCGACGAAGCCAAAGCTAGCGTACAAACGAAACTCGGTACCGAAATTGATCTTGCCGACGACTATGTCGCCGGTAGTAGTGATGAAACCAACGGCGCTGAATTTGCGCGCCTGCACAAGGTGGCTCAGGTTACCCGTGTGGTAATGCAAAATAACATCGAAACCGTCAAACAGCTCACTGACGGCACTGGTGTTGCGTTTGAAGACCTACTGTCACTCATCGTTAAACAAGTTGTCGCTGCACTTGACACTATTTCAGCACAAGTGGATGCCGCAGGTGAAAGCTTTGATCCTGATGATGTTGTTTCCTCGGGTGGCGTTGACGGCGCCAACGTTGATACCGCAACCATTAACGACGATCTTGCCGAACGCGAAGCAAAACGCAGTGCGACCGATGTAAGCATTGCCGAAGTATTAACTTCCGGTGACAGCCTGCACTTTTTTGAAAGTGATGAGTACGACCAAGGCGTTGTTGATTTCTTTTACGGCACCGTGAGCGCCGATAGCAGCAATAACGTCACCATCTCGCGCTCCATTTACAACAGCTCAACCGAATCTTGGGATGCTGACTCAGAAGACAATGCTGATACCTACCAAGATTGTATTTTGGATAGCGGTGCTTGGAATTGTGTCTCGGATAGCTCTGAAACCATTACGGTATCGGGCGATAGCGTTATTGTTAAGCGCGGTGGTCTTGATGCCTCTAAGGAAGTCATTACCGGTATTTCAGTCGATTTAACCGGCAAGCGCATCGCCAGCTTCGCCGACGACGAACGTTATGAATACGTACTCGACCCTGCCGCAACCTTTAGCGAGGGCGCTACTGGATATCGTTTAAGCTTTGTTCGTGACTCGGCTATTCACGTTATTTTTAACGATAACGTTGAAAGTGTATCTGAGTGCTGGGAAGGTTCTGCCAGTTCTGAAGGTCCATTCTCTCCAACCGATACATGGTGTAATAACGTATTCCTGCGCACCGGTGACGGCAACTACGAAACCGATGGCGATGCGGCGACGACTCTATCTCAGTTAGTTTCTAGCACAGCAGCTAGCAACCCAAATGATCCTTCCGATATTAAAGGCACCGAACTTTATGGTCGTGATATTAGCATCATGGCGGAGTTCGTCAGCGGCGGCGTCGCTAACTATTATTTAGTCGACTATCGCGAAGGCTCTACGACGTCATTGTCCACTAAATACACCGGCACTTGGGCACAAAATACGGTTGATACTAAGGTAATCATGCAATTCACCTTACCTGCCATTTTGATCACAAAAGGCGATCTGGACGACGACGAGAAAACCCAGTTCTTTACTGTTCATGATGGCTATGTACGTCGCGGCGGCATCATTCCAGCCGGTAGCAGCAATGACAATCAATGGGTATTCAATAACAGCGCACGCGATCAAATCAAAGCCGCATTTGATTACAGTTTGCTAACTGACCTTGAACCTTGCTCAACCGGTGATATTGAAGAAGGCGAAGATCAAAGTGGTGTTGCAACGGGCGGAACGTCATCCGATTTTATTGCCGCTGCTGAAGCATGTTCAGCCTCTAGCTTTGTCAGTGCAGACCTAACCAATCAAACCTTTGTATCGGATTTTGGCGTGTTTAATTTCAAAGCCGCTGGTGCGGGTGTGTTTGTTGGCGAAGTAGGTGGTGAAGAAGATTCCGTTCTCGACTTTACTTGGGCAATCAATAGCGCTGGCCACGTGGTCATTAACACGTCTAATACACAAAAGGGCGAGACAACATTCCTGCGCTTAACGATGGCGAAAATTGAAGTGAATGCACGTCAAATTAGCTTGAAAACCTTTAGCCAAGAGGCCGGTACATCTGCCGCGGTTGATCAAGCCGTTGGCGAAGTGTACGGCGAGGTTTGGGCAATTAAATAACCACAAACCCAACATAAAAAAGCCCAGCAATTGCTGGGCTTTTTTATGTTCGTTAATCGTTAAAAATCAGCCAACATATTGCGCAAACTGCTCAGCGTTTCTTGTCCGCGCTGCTTTTGCTCTTCAGCGCTGGTTTCGGTTTTACCTTCCCAAAGAATATCATCGGGCGGTAATTCATCCAAAAAGCGCGAATGCGTAGTCGACGCTGCCTCACCATACTGACGGCGCTTCGCTGCATACGTCAGTGTTAACGTCCGCTTTGCACGGGTAATACCCACGTACATTAAACGGCGTTCTTCTTCGATCGTATCGGCTTCAATGCTGTTGCGGTGCGGCATGAGTTCTTCTTCCATGCCCATGATATACACATGCGGAAATTCCAAACCTTTTGACGCGTGCAGCGTCATTAACTGCACTTGATCACTTTCGTCTTCTTGCGCCTGTTGCTCCATCATATCGCGCAAAATCAAACGTCCTACGGCATCTTCGATGGTGCATTCATCACCCTCTTCTTCCGCTTTTGAAATCATCTTGCTAATGGAGTCGATTAAAAACCACACGTTTTTCATGCGCCGCTCGGCTTGATTTGGCGTACCGGAGTTTTGCAATAAATAGCTTTCGTAATCGATGTCGGTGATCATTTCTTTAATCGCCGCCACTGGGTCATCGGTATAAGCATTGCGAGTAATCCCATCGAGCCAATGGCCAAACCGACGCAAGCGATCCAGCGCCTTAGGCATCAATGACTGTTCAAGCCCCATCTCAGTGGTGGCCGACAACATACTGGTGCCACGCATGGCGGCGTATTCGCTTAGCTTTTCAATCGTGGTCGGGCCAATTTCACGGCGCGGGGTATTAATAATGCGTAAAAAAGCAGCATCATCGCTGGGGTTAATGATTAAGCGTAAATAGCCCATGATGTCTTTAATTTCATTGCGGCCAAAAAATGACTGGCCACCACTGATTTTGTAAGGCACCTGATAGGCCTGCAATTTCATTTCGATATTGCGCGATTGATGATTACCACGGTACAGCACGGCAAAATCTTTATAGCCGCAGCCATAACGCAAGCGGCGCTCAACAATTTCCGTCGCGATGCGCTCGGACTCAACGTCGTCGTTGCGACATTTAAGAATCTTAATCGGATCGCCGTAGCCCATATCGGACCAGAGCTTCTTCTCAAACTCGTGCGGATTGTTATCAATCACACGGTTAGCGGCGTTAAGGATTAAACCGGTGGAGCGATAGTTTTGCTCCAGTTTGACGATCTTCAGCGTTGGGAAATCTTTCTTCAACAGCGACAAGTTTTCTGGCTTAGCGCCGCGCCAAGCATAAATCGACTGATCGTCATCCCCAACCACAGTCAAACCGGTACGATGACCCACGAGTAACTTAACCAGCTCATACTGACTGGTGTTGGTGTCTTGATACTCATCCACCAGCAAGTAACGAATCTTCTTCTGCCAGCGTGTTAATACTTCCGGGTTATTCATAAACAACACGGTTGGCGCCATGATCAAATCATCAAAATCGACCGCGTTGTAGGCCTTGAGCATGCGCTGGTAAACCGAATAGGTTTGCGCAATCAGCGAATCTTGCTGAGTTTGGGCCATGTTGACCGCTTGCTCAGGAGTAATAAGATCGTTTTTCAGATTGGAAATAGCGCTCTGAATCATGTCGAGCATATCGCCATCGTCACCGTGCTCACGGTGCATAACGTCACGGATAATGCCTTTGCAGTCGTCTTGATCAAGAATCGAAAAGCCCGGCTTGTAGCCTGCTGTTTTGTGCTCAAAACGAATGATGTTCAAACCGAGGTTGTGGAAGGTAGAGACGGTTAACCCTTTGGCTCCGCCCTTGCCAACCAAGGCGCCGACCCGCTCTTTCATCTCGCGCGAGGCTTTATTGGTAAAGGTCACCGCCGCGATGTGGTGCGGCTTAATGCCGCAAACACCAATGAGATAGGCAATCTTACGCGTGATCACGCTGGTTTTACCCGAACCCGCACCGGCCAGCACCAACAGTGGACCGTCGATGTATTTGGCTGCTTCTTTCTGGCGGGGATTGAGTTGACTTAGATCGACCACGGACATACCTCTCTCTGGGCCGGGGATTTTAGCAGTTATCGACGGCGATTAAATCGTTCCTTTACTAACAAGACCTGACATTCGGCAGCAAAAACGCCCCAGCGGCTCTCGTGTTTTCATATTTTTTCGCAATCCAACGGCAAGAGTCGCGCTAATGACCTATACATATAGGAGCCTTTAATTTAATTACGGTTTTATTGTTTTCTTATGGTGTCTCTACCAGACCACACAATACTCGACCTATTGGTTCTAGGGACGGAACGTCCCGTATCCTCAACCTTGATTCAATGGTTAAGTGAGCAACCAGGGGCCGCTGCGCATCCCATTCGTAGTGGCATGTTCGACGCCTTTATGCCGATTCCAAATGGCCATATGGTTATTGTAATCGCACCTCATGACTCACCTAATTTACGTGATCGTATTCAAGAAATGAGCAGCCACCATGCCTGCTTGATCATAGGTCGCCCTACGGAACGCGCTTATTACCCTGACGCGAGCGTGTGGCTAGATGAAGATCAACTATCACCGACATCAATCAACCATGGCTTAGAAGATTTACGTACGAGCGCTCTCGGCTTGCAGTGCCCATTACTCACGCGCCAGATGTTCTTGCGACAATTACGCATCCGCTTAGAGAAGCAATCCGATCTATTTTTGCAGGTGGTTAGTTGTCGATGGCGACCCGCAGCATCCGGCGATAGTGCTGAACTGCGCTTTGCCACCCAACAAGCGTTTGAACATCGTCTGCGCTCAAATGCACCAGCCGACGCCCTAATCGGCAAATTATTAGACGATCAGTTTGTTGTGGTGAGCACCCAACAAGCAATATTGGCAGAATCTTGGCTTGCCTCATATGAAGACGACAGTGCCTATCTGTGGACGTCTTTCCTTAGTAATCCCTTGATGTTGCACAGCTATAATGACCTTGGAAAAACACTACAAGCCTGTGTGCAGCAAATTGAACACAAGCGCATGATGCAAAGCGGCATAGGTACGCGGTCACTGAGTACATCTGAGAGCTTGGTCGTGTCTGATTTAATCCGCGCGCTAAGACGCAAAGAGTTCTACCTAGAATTTCAGCCACAATTCGAAACCGCGAGTGGAAAGTTAGTGGGGGCAGAAGCCCTATTACGCTGGCTGCACCCAGAGTTAGGGGTTGTGCCACCAACGGTATTTATTCGCGATGCTGAAATGGCCGGTTTAATTCGGACTTTGGGCTTATGGGCTTTGAGCGAAACGTTGAAAGCATGGCATCGACTTGCTGAGCGCGGACACTCATTGCGCATGGCGGTGAATGTATCCTTCCCCGAAGTAGCCGATCCTGATTACGCCGAGAAGGTGCTTCGCCTGCTGGAAGAAAACGGCGTGCCATCCTCTTGTTTAGAGTTAGAGCTGACCGAAACTGCCATGATGCTGGATGCCAGTGTGTCACTGCTAAATTTGCGCACACTAAAGCAGGCGGGTGTTCACATCGTATTGGATGATTTTGGTACGGGGTTTTCATCACTCTCGCACCTCAACGAGCTGCCACTAACCGGCATAAAACTCGATCGTGCGTTTGTAACGCCGTTAGGTTCTGACGGCCCACAAACACATATCGTTAGCTCTATGTTGTATTTAGCGCGGCGCTTAGGCTTAGAAACAACTGCCGAAGGCGTAGAAGACAGCAAATGCTTAGAGGTAATTCACTCTCTCGGCTGTGATCGGGTTCAAGGCTTTTTATACGCCCAACCTATGTCTCTCGATCACCTCATCGAACGCATTGATGGCGAACTAATTATGAGCGAGGGATCTGGGCAACAGTGCCTGTTTTAGGCGCTACGGGTAAGGGAACAACAGGAACAGCACCCGTTTCACCGAAGAAAGCCTTCGCATCAAATGGGCTAGGCGTTACCTTGTGGTAATACACCATACCCGCCACAATAACAGCTGTAACAGCTAAGAAAATAACCAATTGCTTTACCGAACCAGAGTCGCGCATCAAGTGCTCCAACGCTACAAAAAAAGATGAACTGTCTTTTTAGTCTGGTCTAGTCTCGGTAGAACGCAACTTTACAAAGTTTACCCTTCCCTCTTTACAATATTCATAGATAAAAGACGTCCAAGATCTCTAGCACTGACATCTATAGTTCGGGCTGATCGACTAGCATCGGCCATCGCCTGACCGCTAATTGAAGACCATTCAATGAAGTAATCGTTTTGACTAGCTAACTGATCAATAAAGACACGCTGCGTTCGCCCGTTCCCTTCCCTAAATGCATGTATCTTATTGATCCAACCCAAATAAAAACCAGCTCTTTGCCCAAAGGTATTAGCGTCTAAGCCTCGTAAATAATTTTCAGTCATCAATTGCGAGAAGCAGGCAGCAGCTTCGCGATGAATCAAAGCATACGGTAAGAAAAGTTTATTCCCTTTTCCAATTTCTACTTTTCGTAATTCTCCAGCAAACGGGTAAACATGGCGAAAAATTCTGCGATGTATTTCAGCTAAGTGTTTCAAATCAAAAGAAGGCTGAACGGGTGAAGCTATTAACTGCGCTAATGTCTGCTGGGTAATACGCCTTTCGGCTTCATTAAGAGAGGTGGTATTCGTATGCCCTAATAAATTTTTTAAACATGACGAATTGTTAATTAAATACGGATCGTGTTCAGATAAGTCGTATTGTGAATAAGCTTCCATGCGTTGGGTTCCTTCAGATCAATCAAGTCGCATTTTTATTTGTAGCCTTGCAGGCTTGAACAATTTTTTCAATTTCAGCTTCGGCATCAACCCTACCGGCGATAATGTCGCTCATCAGCCGCTCTTCTTCAGCAGAAACCTTTAGCCCCTCGATCCTGCACGATCCAGCCGCCTGAGCAGCTAAAAATTCACTGGTGATAGGTTTGTTTGGCATTGTAAAGCCCCCCGATTTACCGAAATTCGAGTTTAACATGAAGTGCTCTTTACGCAGCAACATTGGTATAAGGTACAGATTAACGCAAAACAAAAACAAATCTGCACGCTAATAGCAAAAGAATCACTCCCAATCAAAGTTTATATCTTTACGTTATTACCCGAATTACGCTCAACGTTTAAAAACATAAATACATCAAGTCACCTGCCGGTAACGATCCAAGCTGCGATAGCCTAAGGCCTCCATAAGATGAATTTTCTCGATATGCTCGGCTTCGGCCAAGTCGGCAATAGTGCGGGCAACATTTAATAAGCGGTGATAGCCACGAGCGGATAATTGCAGTCGTTCGATAGTATCCAACAGCCACGTTTGATCATCTTCTCGTAACGCGCACACGCGATCACGCGTTGCACCCGATAATTCTGCGTTAGGGCAGCCTTGCCGTTGTATTTGACGCGCACGCGCCGCGATCACCCGTTGCTGCACCTGCTCGCTTGGCTCTGATAACGGTGCTTGTTGCAAAACAGCCACGGGAAGCGGCGGCACTTCAATATGCAGGTCAATTCTATCAAGCAGTGGCCCAGACGTTTGTCCTTGATAGCGCCGTATTTGCTCTTGGCTGCAATGGCAACGCCCCGAGGGATCACCGAAATAACCACAAGGACATGGATTCATAGCCGCGATAAGCTGAAATCGAGCCGGAAAGGTGATGGATCGATTAGCACGACTGATCACAATACGGCCGCTTTCAAGCGGTTCGCGCAATACGTCGAGTACTTTGCGACTGTATTCCGGTAGCTCATCTAGAAAGAGCACACCGCCATGAGCTAACGATATTTCTCCTGGCTTAGGATTTCCTCCGCCTCCCACCAGTGCAACCCCAGATGCCGTATGATGCGGTGCGCGGAATGGACGCTGACGCAAGCGCGTTAGAGCCTCTCATCGTCAATTTAGAAAATTAACAAAAATAAAAGTAGTTTTTCGAATGAAAACAGTTTGCTCAAGTTACTATATGCCGATATTTTGAAAGCGTCAGACCGATGGACTTATCTGGCTCAAAAATAGAACCTGACGCTAGCACAATTACTAATACATTTTGAGGTACTGTTAAATACTCAGACTGTTCTGTAAATTATCTAGCACTGAATTTTGAACATACCCTACTAAGCTACGACAAAGTCACCCACTAAATCTTTAAGGAACAAAAGTCCTTCCAATTCTAAAAACTCAACCAGATCCTTAAAATCATCTCCGCAGTAGATAGCTCCACAACGATCGAATTTCGATTTGAACACTAAATTTTTGGCGATATCGTCGGACTCAAATCCTATCGACTTAATACCCATCCAAAGATCATCAACAATATCGGCTTTAGATTGTGTTTTGTCTGCGTAAACCAGATTCATACAGTTAAATATGTAATTAGTTTCCCCATCAATAGTAATCGGAAGAAACTCACCATATGAGTTCAATCGCTCATGAAGAAGATCATATGCTTTTGGGGATAATACTAGATTGGCACCATTCCAAGTCGTGATGTCGGGGCGCTTATCAGCTTTCAATCCCTCTACACTCACAAATGAACCTCCTAGATCAACCCAAGCGTCCTTAAGAGAAACGTTATCCCATCCATAGCTCATGAACGCTTTCGAGCCTCCAATCCCCTTACCGACAGCCAGCATAAGCTTTTTCTTATTTATGTCTAAGTTTAGATAATCTAGGTAGTTGAAACTGAGCTTATAAACGTTCATTTGCCTGTCCATGCTTTATCCGGCTTTTGAGTTACTTGCGGTGGTTGAGTGCCATTTTTAAGATGTGCTCTGAGAATCTGCAGTTTTCCCCGAATCTCTTGTTCACTTTGCAAATGTTCAATTTGACCATGAATCCAGCGTTCATAATTGTGCGTATGGATGCGACTATGAGGAACTGCTTTTGGCATCGCCCAATGACCACGATCCTCGTCGGTTTGAGGCATCCAGACGCCATTATCTGGGTCATTGATTCGGATGTCGTTAAGAAACAGAGTGAGCCTTACATCTGCAGTGATAGGAAGTTTACCTTTACCTTCAACAAGATGATGAGCGGTAAATTTCTCACTCGGCTGCGCTCGGCCCACAAGTCTCAGATTGTTCTCCAGAACTTCAGTCGGATGGTGTTTCTCGCCCTCGTAAAGAGCAAGCCTCTTCTCCTCATTCTTTTCGTTTCGAAATTCGCTCCGATAGGCGTCAAGCTGAGCTTCTACGGATGTCATACTTATGATCCGTCTTTTCTCTAAGTCCAAGTACGCTTTAGCTTCTTTTAGCTCACTAAGCCTTTGCTCTCGTTGCTGTTCGGTTTCGCCGAAGGGAGGTTTCTTCTTGTAATAATAATTTTTACAACGCTGTTCATACTGATAAATAGACAGATCGAGGGGAGAGAGTTCCCACACCTGAGGGGATATGCGCTTTCCATGGCTAACTTCCATTGACTAACATCCTTATAAATAAAAGCATAAGCAGCACGCTTGTCCACAGTGACAAATACGCCCAGTGTCAACTCCGTGGCCCTTTGATTACCAGAAAGTGAGCTATCCTCTCATTTTGCCACCGAGCTGCGTTGCAAAAATAATACTTGATAACTAGGGATGTCAACCTATACCACCATGCTATTGGCCAAATACCCTAGGCGATCCCAACTATCATTGTCATAGTTTGTTATTGTTAATTGCCTGATGCTAATTCCGTTCAGCGGTTCCAGCACGAATGGGAGTTAATAAATTGAGGCAAACAGACGGATTTTTCATGATAAATTGCTGATCAGCATTGGAGTCACCTGCATCATCGGAATTGGATAGTAACCCTTCGTATTCATAAATGAACATCCCCAACACCTGAACTGATTCCTCGCGTGCTAGTTTCCATAATTTAGCCAGAACTTCAAATGCCTCTACCACCTAAATTTAACGAAAAACTGTATATCTGACTCTTTCATAATCAATCCTCATGTTGGGATTATCGCAAACGAGTATCGTACGATAAATTTAACCATTAATGTTATGCCCATGCAGTCTTTCCATCATGCGGTGGCTCATTGATCGAATCAATAAGGAGACGAATTCTAATCCTTTGGACATCAAAACTGGCCTGTGATGTTTGTAACACTATCAATTGCTACGTTATTCCATATTCTTCTTTATAATTGAAATCATTTTCTATGAGAGAGTGGATACAGTTTTGAATATGCATGCTAATACGTTCCAGTTGTTCACACTGAACATCTGTTTCTGTAGGTTTTAAGGGAAAAGCTCCTACACTAGGCATGAAATTGCTATACCGATAAGTTTTGTCTGGGTTACGCACATACAGCTCATTAACGCGTTCGCTTCCAGGATAGAGAACATAGCTTCCTCTCGTGCCAAGTACAGCATCACGGTAGGTGTGCATCTTATGAATATCTTCGCGCTTAAATGACGATACAATATCCGTTCCACTCAATTCAGATTTCCACTTCGATAAATCAAGGCGATATTTCGCATCAAAATGCAGCCAATGAACAATGCCATTCATTTCCAGAGAAATACTTACATCAGGATTGAATACGCCAGAGTAGGAATCCGCCCACTGTGTAGACTTATCATTCAGCAAGTTAAAATCTTTGTTGTAATAAAGCTGTAGAATCACCTGTTTATCATTGTATTTATAGATGAATTTAATCGGTTTATCGTTCTTACTGATAAGGTCTCTCATGAACTCTTTATCTCTGCTCATAAACGATAGTTCTGGAGCGCCAGTGGAGTCCGTCAAACGGCAAAGCAAGTCGTGCATCATCAGAAAACACCACATCTCATAAAGGTGAAAGACGGGCTTTATATCGCCTCCGATAGCAAGCAATGTGGTTTCACTTTCAAGTTTTATGCTCAAACCAAAGGCAAGGTAGAACATCATAAACTCGCGGTAGCCTTTACGATTAACCATTACCATCGAGTTAGGAAACTCTTCGCTTGTACCGATATCTTGCCAGAAGGGATGGAACAACATATAGTCGAGCTCTGCTCCCCAGTTGCTCATTGAATTATGCGAGGCTTCATATTTCTTGGGCATTTTTCTTTTTAAATGCTCTAACCGCTCTCGTAGCAACATCAGTGAGATTTTCACAAAACGATTATCTTTCGTGTCGCAGGACGTTTTAATACGAAGCTCTGGTAGCGTTAAGGGCGTATGCCCTGAAAAGCTGTTCTGCAATACGCCGCCGCGCATGAAATCATAATCAATTGCGGATCGTGCCAATGTCGCCCAATCTGGGTTGGTTGCAAATGCAGCACTCTCTTTAGCAATAACAGACGAAATTTTGGATGAAGGATTATTGATAATATCGCGTATATAATTCGTCAAACGACCGTTACGAAATAAACGCCTGAATGCCATTAATTCCGCCATTGGCGAAATATCATTATCACTGGAAACGCCAAAGGCTGTTTCGGTAGCATTATCAAAGCGTATAAGCAGAGAAGCACTGTATTCTGATATTTGATGAAGTAGCTGTTGAAATTCTTCGTAGTAATCGAGTTTTTGTGTCAACACTTCAACAGGAATAGATATGGGATAGCCTTGTTCGACTTCAATGTCAAGGTAGGCTGTACCTGCACTGTTCTCGAAATTAAACCGCCCCGTGACACGATAACGTCCGCCCTGAAGCTCGGCACAAGAATCAGGGCCATTAAATTTTACAATATGTTTAAGACCATTGTTTGCAAAAGGAAAAATAGGGTTTACTTCGCAAGCCTCTAAAAACTCATCGACTGTTACAGGCAATTCTATCGAAAATTCATATTCCGTATTATCGCGTAATTGGATCTTCTGAAATATATCTGCGCTCGCATCATAAACCAACAACGGAACGCCTCTGCATTCTTTATCATCAGGAATTCCGCGAATCAAACTACCATCAAGGTCAATCATCAATTCATCATTGAATGCTCTGACTCCATTGGGATAAAGGCTGAATACAATATCTGAACCAGCAATTTTTAATTTCCGTACTCGCATCATAACGTCGAGAAGTAATTAGCAAAGCCTGTATTCATAACATCTTTACGCATCTGCTCCAATTTCTCGGCAGATTGCGTTAAGCCCTCTTTTTCAAACAAGGTTTTCATGCCCTTAAATATTGGTGTTAGCGTATCTCTGTTTCCATGAATTTTCGGCAGAATCTTTTGCACAGTCACACGATCTAGGATCAAATTTTTCGTGTTATATCCATCCTTTAAAGAAAAATCATCACTGAGCCTTCCACATACAGAAATATAACGGCGCACTTCATTGGTGGTACGCGGCCCAAAACGGAACTTACCAAGCACATCAAATAACTCATCAAGATATGCGTCATAGTCTGAGCTTAATTCAATAGCGGAACTGGATGTCATGAAGGCAGATAACTTCTCAGTTGAGACGCTCAGAATATCGTCTTCCAACAAGGTAAATTCATGCCCCACACTCGACGGCTTGGGTGGTGCATATTGAATAACAAAGGAACGATCGAGCACTTTCGGTGAAAACATATAGGTGGTTTCATCCATATTAACGGTGCCGATAAAGAACACATTATCGCTGATATATAGTCCTTTTTTACCGATAGCGCTGAGAATATAAGTGGTTTGAATGGGATCAGTAACACCCGATTTATATAATAGATGTAATTCCTCAAGTCCCAGTACGGACTCAGGTTTTTCGTCTTTGGATGTTTCCATCACTGATAAGAACTTAGAAAAATACATCTCTACATGAGAAAGGTTCATTTCATCCAAGATGATGAAGAACGGGATGTTGGCATACTCGGGGTAATTGGCTTTAAGCAAAGTATCAATCAGCTTGGTTGATACATAATTCTCGCCAGATCTGCCAAAAGGGTTTTTATACCCAAGTAGATGACGACCATCTGTCCAGCCTGCTTCCACGGGAATAAAGGCATGGTTAAAATCAGGCTCATCAGGTACGGGATTCATTTTTGTGGCAAGGTCACGAATAGTTTTTGTTTTACCTGTACCCGTTGTCCCTGCCAGAATCACAAATGGCTTTGATGCGAGTGCAGATATTAACACAGAACTGGTTTCTGTTTCTTGATCTACAATTTCTAGCTTAGGCGGCTCTTCTTTCTTTACCTCGTCGCCTTCAAGCCATTGTGTAAACTGCTCCATTGATATGCCAAGCACATCATGGAAGCCGTAATACTTGCATTGCTCATAGAAATCTCTGGAAAAATAATCATCCTGCGCAGGATCTTGCCAGCCTGTTTTTTGTAACTTATAGCCAATAATTTTTTTAACTAATGGGCCGATTTCCAAAAGAAACAAAGGCGACACATCGTAATAGGTTTCATGCGCGCCCTGATTAAGTGGACACATGCCCTGCTTATGCATCGAATGGACAAGGTTCGTATAGGCTTTTTCTGAGAGATCATCCCGTTTCAAACAACCACGCATTTCCGATAATTTGGATTTGGATAGCACTTCAATGAGTGTTTTATGAGAGTAAATAATAGAAATGAAGACCAATGCATCAACGGCTTTATCGTCGAATGATCTAATTTCATCCCACACAACGGGAAATTCATGCGTCGTTTCATTGTAAGAAAGCATCCCTTTAATTTGCGCAGCCTCAATATTAATGCCCTCATAAACCCCTTCGATATTATCAAGAATCTCATTTCGAGGATGTTTTTTGATAACTTCGGCGACCTTGAAATATCCGTTCTTAGTAAGTGATACTTTTAGTGCATCCAGACCTTTTGCCATTATTTTCTCCTCGCCAGTAACATTAATTCTTTAACGTCACGAGAACGATCATTCTGGCGCCCCATAGTCATGTGTTGATGATCCAAGTCTTCAACCCAAACCTCATAATTAGATTTAAGCGTTTTCTTCGAGATGTCGAGCAAGGTTTCCAGTGAAATCATTGCCGTATCGCTGTAACTCAAAGCGAGATTAGCGCCTGCTTTTTTGACGCCAGAAAATAAATCTTCAAACGCTCCATTTACCTGTGTTCTTATACAAAATGGAGATTGATGGCGTTCTTCTCTGTAACGCCCTTTAACGATGCTACCGCCTTTAATTTGTAGGTCGGGATAGTCATAGAGGCAAAGTGTTTCCATTGCATGATAGAAGCGGCTGTAATGCACAAATGCATAAGGAGGGTCAGCATAAACAGTTCCGCCGTTTAGCTTTTTAAGGCAATCTGTATAGTCAAGAGTGGTAAGGGAATGATTGAGGTCGATAACATTTTCTTTAGACCAAATAATCATCTGGTCTAATTTTCTTACAAAAAGATCCTGTAATTTTTTCTGTCGATAGATATTAATGTCGAGCATTGAAGATTCCGTTTTGGCATCTCTATATTGCGCATAATGTCCTGTCCCCTGACTGCTATAAGCCATTGCATGCAATAAAGTGGACATAGTGAGTGCATATTCTGCTTGTCCATACTCTCCGCTTTTTACACGCTTATCGATAGCTTGTTTGATAGCATCAATCCAAAGGCATTGCTCGCCAGACCACCAAGTACCTGAATAGTTTTTCACAAACAAATGATAATGATGACGGAAATTTTGATCAATCAAAGTTCTATTACGTACCTCGATCTCATTGAACTCTTCTAGAGAAGTAAAGCCTTCATAATCTATATCAAAGTCTATTCTTGATTTAGCTGTTTTATAATTAACTACCGAATCTTGAATCAATGCTTCAGTGTCAATTTCCCTCACGGGTTTTAAATAAACAGAAGCAATAAGCGATGAATAATGCTGGATATCGTTCGTCAATATAGGATAGCTTGCTCCTAATGCTCCTGACAGGCTGGCAGCACCGCTAAATAAGTCGCAAATAACGCCTCCATCGTAAATGGATTGAATGGAATCTGAAACAAAGTTGATGATTTTAGCTTTCGATCCCATATATTTTATGAGCTGTGGGTAGACTCTTGGCGCAACGACGTGCACTTCTCCTGGGGCGTAATCAATGGCTGCTAATGTGGTCATGTACGATGAATCCCCTAACTTACGTTTTTTTTAAATATTGGTTGCCGAATAGAATTATGTTCCGACTCAATCCACGCGTCGATCTCACAAGATTTAAACCGCCAAGAAGACCCGACCCGAAAGGCTGGGATCTTACCCGACATTGCCATTCTGTATATTGTTCTGTCATTGACCTTAAGATAAGTAGCAACCTCCTTAACGGTCATTATTTGATCTGTCATTGACGTTCACCACACGACGGGAATAAAAGTGTCGAAATTGTCGAAAAAGTACAATGATGTACTCCATAAGTCAATAAAATCAAGGTACTCTACCTCAAATAGACGATTTACCTAGGGTTCTCAGAACCTTTCAGAGCGCCGTATTTATAACCAAATTAGAGGGTATGGGATTGTCTTACATCCCTTTCGTCTGAAAGCAAACAGAGCGACAGCTTCCAGCACGCGAAAACGATAAAAGACGGTATTACCCATCAAGCCTCGCCCTGCAAAGCACCACTTAGGGCCAGCTCACCAATAAACTCGTATTTTTCTAAAGCATCGGCGGGGATCTGATCGGACGCAGCGAGTATGCCTAAAGCAATGGCCAAATCATAACGACCACCTTCTTTGGGTAAATCCGCAGGGGCGAGATTGATAGTGATGCGTTTCGCCGGAAATTCAAACTGGCTGTTAATGATGGCGCTGCGCACGCGATCTTTTGATTCGCGCACGGCGGTCTCGGGCATGCCGACCAAACTCAACGAGGGCAAACCATTCGATAGGTGAACTTCAACTTGGACTTGGGGCGATTCAATACCCAATTGTGCGCGGGTATAGACCTTGGCGAGTGACATTGGCATTCCTTGCTGGCGTCATTTTATTCAGACTAATAAAAGCAACTGAGAAGTGCCATAAGGCAAAAGGCTGATGAAAAACGGATAAAACCGAAAAAGATACTGCGCCAGCTCGGTAAAATGCCTAACATTGAAACAGTTATTCAATTTGTTACGTATAGATATCATGAGGGAAAAGCATCCAATTCCTCTGTTAAGACGTATGTCATATAACCGAGCTTGCTTAAGTGTTTCGCCAAGCTTGTGGAGAAGTTAATGATTACACCCGCTCGTATCACTCTTTCGATTGCCTTAGCTTGCGCACTTATCGGCTGTAAATCTGGTGGCGGTAGTAGCAGCGACTCTGGCTTAAGCTTGTCGGGCCAGTTAAGTATTCCGGTTAACACAGTCACCGACTCCGATGTTAACGATAGCTTGGCAACCTATGCGTCTAACAATGATCCATCGACACCACAAAGTATCCCTAACCGCGTGACGGTACATGGCTTCGCCTCGGCGGTGCCTATCTAAGCGGCGGCCAATGATCAGCGCCCTCCAACTAAAATAGAAAGAGGGCGACTGGACTACTTACCTATTCCTTGATTGGGCTTTGGAACTCTTTCCTTTACCCAAGTAGACCTAGGTTTATTTTTAGCTTCATCTTCTGTAATAAACAGACCAGTGTTGCTATCTCGATATGTATCGAATGTTTTACGCTTATTGCCCATTGTTATTACCCCTTAAGAGTAAATAGATCTAAGGTAAAGACTAGGGCCGAGATTCGACCCTAACCCTGACGATTAGCGGCTAGGTACTAAAAAGCACCATGCTTCATAACCGTAGTCACTTGCCTCAAGGTAACGATCTGAGTTTTTAACGCGTCGACGAGGACAACAAACCCAGCGGTAACCTTCAGGAGCTTCTCTACGAGAATTAGTCATAAGACATCTCCAAAATGTTAGTTTTGTTGTCGACTTTTGTTGGCGAGAGATTGTAGTCAATGTACACAACTGGATATATATACAGTTCCACTCTCTACATAGGAAATGATAACGTTAGCTTGCGAAGACTATGTGGCGTTATGATTCCCAATGTTTTCAAGCCCGCGACAACACACGGCTAGAAAGTTTTGTTTTTCAACTTATGTCATGTAGCACCCCCCCCCTCTCTAGAAATAGGGAGGGGTTTTTTCCTTTAAAATTTATTTCCTTAAAACTCTACGCATCAAGATAATTTGGAGACGAAGGGGATACAACCCCGAGTAACTGTTGATAACTTATCCCCTCATTGATCTTCGACAGATTTTTCAATAAACCGCCTCCGTTGCAATGCATACCAAGATAATGCGGTGTCTAGGGGAATTCAACCCCAAGATGTTGGGGTTATCACATTATCAGGTGTGGATAACTTGTGTGTAGGTAGTGGACACCTTCGAGATGCTTTTCCGCAGGCGTGATGGCCAGTGAGTTACGAGAATTTGCAGACATTTGCTCGGGTAACCGGAACAATGCATAAGTTACTGTGCACATTGCGTCATTTGTTTCTTTTAACCTAGCGCTAGGCATTGGTGTACAGCCTGATAGAAACCGCCAAAGCGAACGACCTAGAGCCTTAAGCGTATTTACGTACGGTACTGACGCGATTACCGCACTGTGAAACGGTGGACGATATTGAAAAACTGCTGCCGGAAAATATAGAACTGGCGGTTATCTAATTGGTAGATGGGGTTGTTTGAGCGCTTACGATACAACAAGATAATATGCTGGTAGCTATCGTAAATAAACCGCGTAAATATACTGCATAATCATCAAAATCCGTTGTTTTTCTGTGCACTGTAACGCTGAGGGCAAAACACCCGATACCGGCTGTAAAGCACCACTTAAGGCCAGCTCACCAATAAACTCGTATTTTTCTAAAGCATCGGCGGGGATTTGATCAGAGGCGGCAAGAATCCCTAAAGCAATGGCTAAATCATAACGACCGCCTTCTTTGGGTAAATCCGCAGGGGCCAAATTAATGGTGATGCGCTTTGCCGGAAATTCAAACTGGCTGTTAATGATGGCGCTGCGCACGCGATCTTTTGATTCGCGCACGGCGGTCTCGGGCATGCCGACCAAACTCAACGAGGGCAAACCATTCGATAGGTGAACTTCAACTTGGACTTGGGGCGATTCAATACCCAATTGTGCGCGGGTATAGACCTTGGCGAGTGACATTGGCATTCCTTGCTGGCGTCATTTTATTCAGACTAATAAAAGCAACTGAGAAGTGCCATAAGGCAAAAGGCTGATGAAAAACGGATAAAACCGAAAAAGATACTGCGCCAGCTCGGTAAAATGCCTAACATTGAAACAGTTATTCAATTTGTTACGTATAGATATCATGAGGGAAAAGCATCCAATTCCTCTGTTAAGACGTATGTCATATAACCGAGCTTGCTTAAGTGTTTCGCCAAGCTTGTGGAGAAGTTAATGATTACACCCGCTCGTATCACTCTTTCGATTGCCTTAGCTTGCGCACTTATCGGCTGTAAATCTGGTGGCGGTAGTAGCAGCGACTCTGGCTTAAGCTTGTCGGGCCAGTTAAGTATTCCGGTTAACACAGTCACCGACTCCGATGTTAACGATAGCTTGGCAACCTATGCGTCTAACAATGATCCATCGACACCACAAAGTATCCCTAACCGCGTGACGGTACATGGCTTTGCCTCGGCGGTGCCGACTTTTGCAGCCGCCAGTGATTCCGGCGATTACGAGCGTTTTAATAACGATGCCGATGAAGATGATTACTTCTCGGTTAGCCTCCAAGCGGGGCAAAAAATAACGCTGCAAGTGGTTGATTATGAAGGTAATAATACCGGATCGGCGTACAGTGGCGACTTAGATCTTTATCTATTTAAACCTCCTCTAGAAACCTCAATTTTAAGCTCACTCAATGAATCTGAGTTTGAAGAAATCATCGTTCCTGCCGATGGTGAGTATTTAATCAATGTTTATGCTTATAGCGGCATCTCTAAATACGTACTACGTATTCAACCAGCAGATACCAGTATTACCAGTGCATCCAATAGCAATAGTTTAACGCCTTTCGTACTCGATCAAGCCATAGTGCAGTGGAAGGACAATAGCTCAGCGGCTAATGCGAAAGCCCTATCAGGTATAAAGGCGTCAGCAGAAACGCACAGCCGTGCATTAGGTACAACGCGGTTGAATGCCGACCATTACTCCAGCGAGTATCCGGCCAAGGTTAAAATGGCGCGCATTCAAGCCGCGGCGCTAACACCACTACAAGCTTTCAATCCTGAGCTAGCTCGCGCAAGGCAAACCCTGATTGATATCAAACGCTTAAACGAACGCGAAGACGTTGAGTTTGCTGAGCCAAACTATATTCGCCATGCGCTGCGAACACCCAACGACCCTTTATATCGTAATCAATATCACTACAACGACATCAACCTGCCTCAAGCATGGGATATCACCACTGGCAGCCGTGCTGGCGGCGGCAATGTCATTGTTGCCGTACTCGATACTGGAGTATTTCTCGCGCACCCCGATTTAAGTAACCAATTGGTGAGTGGTTATGACTTCATTTCAGACAGCACTAATGCCAACGACGGTAACGGTATTGATAGTAATCCTGATGATCCCGGTGACAGCACTCAGCGGGGCGGTAGCTCATGGCATGGTACACATGTCAGTGGCACGGTCGCAGCGGAAACCAACAACAATACTGGCGGCGCTGGAGTTAGCTGGAGCGCTAAAATTATGCCGGTGCGCGTGCTCGGCATCCAAGGTGGGGAATCCAGCGATATCATCCAAGGGATTCGCTATGCAGCAGGGTTAAGTAACAATAGCGGCACAGTGCCCAACCAGAAAGCCGACATCATCAATATGAGTTTAGGTAGCTACGGTGCATCAACCGCCGAGCAAAATGCCATTACCGCGGCGCGTAATGCAGGTGTCATCATTGTCGCAGCTGCCGGTAACGATGGCAGCTCCGAGCTATCCTATCCCGCCTCCTACAATGGTGTGATATCGGTTAGCGCCATCGGTCCTGATGGCAATATCGCTTATTACTCCAACTCCGGTAGTAAAATCGACGTAGCAGCACCTGGGGGTGATCTAACGGCTGATCGTAATGCCGATGGACAATCCGATGGCATATTAAGTACTTCCGTCAATGACGCCAGTGGCGCTCGTGTTGCCTCTTACTATTTAGAACAGGGCACCTCAATGGCGACCCCGCATGTGGCTGGCGTGCTGGCGTTGATGAAAGCCGTCAATCCCAATCTAACACCCGTACAAGTCGATAATGCGCTTACAGCAGGAGAGCTAACAGATCAAAGCGGACGTAATAACGAATTTGGATACGGCGTTATCAATGCCTATAAAGCAGTTGTCGCGGCACAAAATATTGGCGGCACTAGCAGTTCCACTCCCGTGTTGGAATCTTCACCGAATAGCCTCAGCTTAGGTACGGATGACAGCGCGAACTTTATCGTTAGCAATGCCAACCAAGACTCTACCGATCCTATGATCACTAGCGTCACTGACGATGCTAGCTGGCTAACAGTGTCGTCTAGTAGCGTCGATGCTAATGGGCTGGGCAGCTACAGCGTCACCCTTGACCGTACCAACTTGATCGATGGTATTTATGACGCAACAATTACGGTTACCCCCGACAGCGGTTACCCCTTGTCAATCAGCGTCACTATGCAGGTGGGTGAGGTCGTGAGCGGTGGAGGCATGACGCAGCAGTACATTTTATTACTCGATGCCGACAGCGAAAACGAAGATGTTGTCGCCGAGACACAAAGTGATAGCAACGGTAATTATCAATTCACCGACCTAAAACCCGGTCGTTATATCATTAATGCGGGTTCTGATATTGATGTCGATTTGTTGATTTGCCAAAGCGGGGAAACTTGTGGTGCCTACCCGAGCTTAGGAGCAGAACAAATAATTGAACTGACGGATACAGACCGCGCTAATGTCGATTTTGTTATTAGTGTGATCGGTGGTTTTAACAGTAATGCTGCCAGCGTTCAAAGCCGCCCAATTACCAACAACAACGCGGAAGAGAGTAACGGCACAGAAGAAGATAACAGCAAACAATCAGTCCACTCTATCGCAAACTGATTGTTCATAAGCCTAGAATCTAAGCACACCAATGGCACCTGAATGCAGGGTGCCTAGGTGTAAACCATCGTCTTCAGGTTGTACCGAGGTCACATTACCCACCGTAACCGCCGCTCTGTCATGTAAACTTTGCAATACTTCGCCTTGCTCAGAAAAATGTACAATTAAACCGTACGCAGGTGGCACAGGTAATAGCCAACTGGGTAATTTGGCCATCTGATTTTTTATCCAAGGATACGGATGCAGCGCATCTAAAACGGGGCTGCGCAGAGCATACATAGCTACCCAAAAACTGCCATCGCCAGCACGCGCAATGCCATCGGGAATGCTCGGCAATCCATCAGCAAAAATCGCTTTCTCGCCTTTTCTATCGCCTGTTAGAAACACTTTGGTAATTTGATAACGATAGGTTTCATTGACCAACACAAATGACTGATCGCTGCTCACTGCGACACCATTTGCAAAGGCTAAATCATCCGCCAACAAGGTTAATTCTCCGCTCGGTTTAAACGCAAATAAACGGCCACTAGGGCGGGCTTCGAGTGCGTCATTTAAATACTGCGCTAATGGCCAATGCGTACTAGCATCCGAGAAATAAATCGTACCGTCATTACCGATATCGACATCATCAACAACGCCTAATGCCTCGCCCTGATAATGGTCTGCTAATACTTGCAATGTCCCCTCATGCGTCCACTTCAATAAACCACGAACACCATCAGCAATAATAAGTTCGTCGCTCGGCGTCATGGCCAGCCCAAGGGGACGGCCTTGAGTATTCGCAACCGTTTGCCAACGATCAGCCTCCTCACCGCCAGTGCAGAGTTTCAGAATGCTGCCATCATCGACACCAGTATACCGGCAGCCATTGCTATCGAGTGCGACATCTTCACCACCATGCACGCCTGCTGGAAGAAGAGTCATTTGTGCCGACTGCAACATGTCGTTAGGCGCATAGGCACCGTCCAGCAATTGGGGCGTTGAGGGTGTCGTCGCCGCAGAGTTAATCGGAGAAGGCAGCAATAAAGCCACACCGATAATTACGCCGAATCCAACGGCGACGTAGGTTAGTGATCGCATAATGTCCCTTTTTTATTTATAAAAAAAGCTGAGGATCTAACGACGCTCAGCTTCTATTGAAGTGTTTAGGCTACCAGATTACACCAGTAAATAACCACCATCGACATTAATGCAAGTACCTGTTGTGTAGCTTGCGGCATCTGATGCTAAATACAAAACCGTACCCGCCATTTCTTCCGGCATGGCAACACGCTTCATCGGAATGTGCATCATTGCATGTTTCAAAATAGCGTCATTCTTTGTTAGCGCACTGGCAAACTTAGTATCCGTTAAACCGGGCAACAAGGCGTTCACACGAATACCCAGTTGCGCGCATTCTTTTGCAAACGCCTTTGTCATCGCTATAACTGAAGATTTAGTAATGGAATAAATACCTTGTAAATCACCCGGCACAACGCCATTAACGGAAGCAACGTTGATAATAGTGCCGCCGCCATTTTTCTTCATCAAGTTACCGCCTTTAACGCACATAAAGAAATAACCGCGAATATTTACATCAACGGTTTTACTGTAAGCGCCTAAATCGGTATCTAAAATATGACCAAAATATGGATTAGCAGCAGCGTTATTAACTAAAATATCCAACTTGCCATGCTTAGCTTCTATCGCGCTAAAACACGCTTCAATTTGATCCATCTCGCCAATATGGCACCCCAAGGCTTCAGCGCTGCCACCGGCTTCGTCAATGGCATTAGCAACCACTTGGCAATCGTCGATCTTACGACTAGAAACAATCACATGCGCACCTGCAGCGGCGAGTAATTTTGCAATGCTTTCACCAATGCCTCGGCTAGCGCCTGTTACCAAAGCTACGCGGCCAGTAAGATCAAATAAGCTCGTTGGGTTCATATATGTTTCCTAGTTTTAACGATAGGTCAGATACTGTTTACCAGCACTGGCTAAGTGATGATGTTCATTACACGAGGCTAGGCTAACTTTGCCTTCGCGGTTATAGAGTAATTGCGATATTCCAGCATTGAGCAAGGTCCAATTTAATTCGAACGCTTTGTCATGGCTTAATCCCAAACAGTGTTGGGCAATCGCAGTGACGGGGCCACCCGAGGTAAATACCACAACATTTTTGCCCGCAGCATTGGTTATTAGATCCTCTAAAGCCCGAGTGCAACGCCCAGTAAAGTTATTCCACGATTCGATATAATCATCATCGTGCTCGCCCGACGTCCAACGTTCTACAGCCTTTGCAAATAATTCCTGAAATGCTTTACGACGATTTTTTTGTGTCAGCAACCAAGCGCCTAACGCAGCTTTATGTTTAAAGTGCGGAAAAGCACAAGCAATAACATCGTCTGAATCAAATTCATTAAACCCAGACATTTCGACAATCGGCCCAAAACTATGCCAATGCCGCTGCGCCGATTGCATCGTTTCGCGATGGCGCTGCATGGCGCCATGCACAACCATCGGCGCTTCAATGCCGCGCTGAGCCAGTGCCTTACCGACTAGCTCGCCTTGAGCAAAACCTAATTCGGACAGTTGATCATAATTTAATTTGTCAAAACCCGCCTGACCATGACGTACCAGATAGATGCTGGCCATAATTTAATGGCCAGCCTTTGGTAATTGGCTGCGCTTGATAATGCGATTACAGCGCCAGTTTAAATAATTCACCATAATCCAAAAATTCTTAAAGGCTGGATTATCGGTTTGCTTATGGTGATAACGGTAATAAATTTGTTGCGCAATAACCGCTAAGCGAAACAAACCAAAGACTTCATAAAAAGGCCACATGGCTTTATCGAGATTCATACGTTGACAATAATGTTCAACGATTTCGTTACGCGTTAGCATGCCTGGTAAATGGCTCGGCTGACGACGAACTGATCGCATAACTAAGTCATCGTCAGCTTGTATCCAATAAGCCAATGCACCACCTAAATCCATAAGAGGATCACCTAAGGTTGCCATTTCCCAATCAAGAACACCGATTATTTCACCCGGATTATCGGGATTAAGAACCACGTTATCCATACGAAAATCGTTATGAATAATACACGTCGCTACGTCGTTCGGCTGATGCTCTTGCAACCATTTAATGGTCTTTTTAAAGCTGGGAACATTCCATGTTTTCGATTTACCATAGCGTTTCGTCCAGCCTTCAACTTGGCGCTGCACATACCCTTCGCCTTTGCCTAATGAATCAAGACCCGCTGCCTTGTAATCCACTTGATGCAAGTCGATAAGTTTGTCAAACGTGGAAATGCATAGATCTCGTGCTTGTTCTGCACTCAGCTGCATACCTTTCGGTAAATTACCGCGAGGAATAATTCCAACTAGGCGCTCCATAACGTAGAAATCGCTACCGATAACGCTTTGGTCATCACACATAGCAATCATTTGTGGAACATAAGGATAAACAGGTTTTAACGACGCCATGACGTTATATTCACGCTTCATATCGTGAGCACCGGCGGCCTTATGGCCCGACGGAGGACGTCGCATAATATAATCGACTGGCTTACCATCCGCTTGCGCAGGGTAACTCAATTGATAGGTTAAATTCGATGCTCCACCAGAAAACTGACGCACCTCTGGCGTACCGCTTAAACCGTCAACCTGCTGCTGCAACCAAGTATTTAGCGCTTCAACATTAAAACTGTCGCTATCGCGTAAGGCCTTGGCCTGATCGATATATTCCTTAGACATATTATTTCCTGCGCTCTTCACGCTTTTTCAATGCTTCAGCCATCTTGCCGATTTGATTACGGTAAATCCAAGGCAAGAAGCGTTTTACAAAATACGCACGACGACCGACGGGATGCGGATTGCAAATCAGTTCATTTTTCTGCATCGATACGTAAGCCGCATCAGCTACATCATCAGCATCTAAAGCGGATGATTCGAAGACTTTATCGACGAATTTCAACATATCCGGATCAGATGTCTTCATTCCCACATTTAAATTGGTGCGGAAGAAGCCTGGGCATAATGCGGTAGTGCCAATGCCGTACGGTTTTAATTCGTAATGCATAGTTTCTGACAGTGCAACAACACCGGCTTTTGTCACGTTGTAGGATGCCATCGAAGGTGCCACCATTAAACCGGCAAGCGATGCAACGTTAATAAAGTAGCCAGAACCTTGTTTTTTCATCAAAGGTGTAAAGGTGCGACAACCAAGAGCCACACCTTTTAAATTGATATCGATGATCCATTCCCACCACGCCCATTCACCGGCATCAATACGATCTCCAGTAGCAACGCCCGCATTGTTAATGACGACATCAATGCTGCCCCAACGCTGACTCACTTCTTCAGCTAGCGCTTGCCATTGTTCAGGACTGCGAACATCCAAAGAATAAATCCAACCATCACTGCCGGCAGCTTTTACCATGGCTAACGTTTCTTGCGAACCGTCAGCATTAATATCGGCGATACAAATATGGGCTCCAGCTTTAGCAAAGCGTAACGCTAAGGCACGACCTAAACCGCTAGCGGCACCGGTAATTAAAACGTGTTTCATTGTATATTTACCCTAACTTAAAATTATCGCTGAACGCTTCGACCAATGGTGTATCGCATTCTAGTCCGCGAACAAACGGCTACTTAAGAGCCGTTTATGCCACATCCGTTTGATTCTTACTTTTCTGCCATGTATTTGCGATATTTCATCAGCTCGAACTTCGCTACCAGCCCACGGTGCACTTCATCAGGGCCATCAGCCAATCGTAAAGCGCGAGCCTGAGCGTAGATACCGGTTAACGGGAAATCATCGGATAAACCGCCGCCACCATGAATCTGCATCGCGGCATCACATATTTGTTGCGCAATATTCGGGGCAATGACTTTGATTTGCGAAATTTCACTCATGGCAGCCATAACGCCGACCTTATCTATGATCCATGCAGCCTTAAGAACCAACAAACGCGCTTGTTCAATACTCATACGAGCATTGGCAATGATGTCGCGGTTACCACCCAGATTGGCAATCGGTTTACCGAATGCCGTGCGGCTAACGGCACGCTTACACATCAACTCAAGCGCTTTCTCCGCCCCACCAATTAAACGCATGCAGTGATGAATGCGACCAGGCCCCAAGCGACCTTGAGCAATCTCAAAACCACGGCCAGGGCCTGCAATCATGTTGCTCAACGGTACTCGTACGTTATCAAAGGTCATTTCACCATGACCAAACGGCTCATCGTAGTGACCAAACACAGGCAGCATGCGCTCGATTTTCACACCAGGAGTGTCAAAGTCGAACAACACCATAGAATGCTGCTGGTGACGATGTGCCTCAGGGTTGGTTAACCCCATAAAAATACCGACTTTGCAGTTAGGATGGCCGATTCCGGTAGTCCACCACTTGCGACCATTAAGTACGACTTCGTCGCCTTCAACAATTGCGGTTGCTTCCATATTGGTGGCATCAGAAGACGCCACGCCGGGCTCAGTCATGCAAAAGGCCGAACGGATTTCACCCGCCATCAATGGCTTTAGCCACTTCTCTTGCTGTTCGGCCGTGCCGTACTTCTCTAGCACTTCCATATTGCCGGTATCTGGCGCATTGCAATTGAAGATCTCGGACGCAATAAACGAGCGCCCCATAATCTCAGCCAACGGTGCGTATTCAAGGTTGGTCAAGCCAACACCGTGAGATTCATTCGGGAAGAATAGATTCCAAAGGCCTGCAGCTTTCGCTTTTGCCTTTAACTCCTCGATGATCGGTAGCACAACCCACTTATCGTCTAGGCTGTGCAACTCGCGCAGGTAGCTTTCTTCAATCGGATCAATCTCGTTCTTCATAAACTCAGAAACGCGTTTGATGTATTCCTGAGCCTTGGGGGAATGCTGGAAATCCATTCGATTTCTCCTAGTGGATAGCAATGATTGAATTCAGTGTACGCAGAGGATTCAGATAGATGAAATGAATAGTTGTTATCTTCAACTATTCTTAAATCTTATGAGTGAGAATCTAGCACTGAATGCGTCAGCGGGACAAAATCGGACACGAGCGCAGAATGAGATACGAACCAATCTAAAGCGCAAACAACGAACTCTGCACTTTAGAAGTGCAGCAATCAAAGCACTCAAACGAAATATTGGCTCAATCCGCAAAAAATCCGAAGAATAACTCAGGATTTTTCTTATTATTAAATATGGCATAGCTCATGCAGTGATGTTAACTAGTGAGCCAACGGCGGCTCTTACAATTTAAAGAATTCTGGATAACGGCGTCCATCTCACGAGCAATTTTTGTTTGTGGGAGGACGCCGTTTTTTTTGGCTCCGAGCCAAGCTGTCCAAACGATTGACTAACTTTTAATAACCTTATGAGGTGAGACTATGTCTTATTTAGCTCCAGCGGAGTTCGTCACCAAGATGGTGGATGCAGGCGAATCTAAAATCTTTATGTCGACGCGCGATACATTAATTCGTGCTTATATGGCCGGTGCGATTTTGGCATTGGCTGCGGCATTTGCGGTAACCGTCGCGGTGCAAACGGGTGTGTTTTTAATCGGTGCAATTCTATTCCCTGTCGGTTTTTGTATGCTGTACTTAATGGGTTTCGACTTATTAACCGGTGTGTTTGTACTTTGCCCTCTAGCTTTATTAGATAAACGCCCAGGCGTAACGATTGGCGGTGTACTTCGTAACTGGGGCTTAGTATTTCTAGGTAACTTTGGTGGTGCATTAACAGTAGCCTTTATGATGGCCTTTATTTTTACTATGGGCTTTAACACTGACCCAGGCGCTGTTGGTGCAAAAATCGCAGCTGTTGGTGAAGCGCGTACTCTAGGTTATGCGCAATACGGTGTTGATGGCTGGTTCACAATTTTCATCCGCGGCATGTTGTGCAATTGGATGGTATCTATGGGTGTTGTGGGTGCAATGGTTTCTACTTCCGTTAGCGGTAAAGTTATCGCTATGTGGATGCCTATTATGTTGTTCTTCTTTATGGGTTTTGAACACTCAGTAGTAAACATGTTCTTGTTCCCTTCTGGCATCATTATGGGTGGCGACTTCTCTATCGCTGATTATTTCATCTGGAACGAAATCCCAACCGCTATCGGTAACCTTGTCGGTGGTTTGGCGTTCACTGGCCTAACTCTATACACTACTCACGTACTGACTAAGCCAAAGCGTAATGCTTAATAGAACGCGGGCTGTCTTTAAATAAAAGACGGTAACTTAAAAGCCTCAGTAAGTTATTACTGGGGCTTTTTTCTTAGGGAAATAATGATGGAAAGATGCCTGAAAGTAACCGTTGGACAATGCTCAGATAAGGGCATTAAAGATCTCAATCAAGACTTTCATGGCGTTGCTATTCCGCAAGAACCCCAGCTTAGCTCTAAAGGCATTGTCATCGCTCTTGCTGATGGCATTAGCAGTAGCACCGTCAGCCAAATAGCAAGCGCGGCAGCTATTAATGGTTTCTTAAGTGATTATTACTGTACTTCCGAAACTTGGTCGGTAAAGCAGTCCGCACAGCGTGTTTTATACGCCACAAACTCATGGCTGCACTCACAAACGCGTCAAAGTCAATATCGTTACGATAAAGACAAGGGCTACGTCTGCACTTTTAGTTGTTTAATAATCAAGTCCAATACAGCACATGTTTTTCATGTTGGCGATACGCGCGTCTACCGCTTGCATGATACATCCATGGAGCAACTCACTAACGATCATCGCCTGTGGATATCGGAAGACAAAAGTTATTTAAGTCGCGCGCTTGGCATTGATCAACAACTGGATATCGACTACCAAAGCTTTGCCGTAAGCACAGGCGAAATTTATATTTTAGCTACCGACGGAGTGCATGAATTCGTCAGTGCCAATGATATTATTGCCAGCATAAAACAGAGTGGCGACAATTTAGACTTAGCCGCTCAAACAATTGTAGATACAGCTCTTGCCAACAAGAGTGATGACAACCTCACGATTCAGATATTACGCATCGACGACTTGCCTGATCAAGGTCTCAACGAGGTTCAACTGCAAATTACCGACTTACCTTTCCCGCCAGAGCTGGATGCTCGTATGGAATTCGATGGCTACGAAATTATTCGTGGTTTGCATTCTACGAGTCGCAGTCATGTATTTCTGGCTAAAGATATTGAGTCTGACCAACGCGTGATTCTTAAAATTCCTTCAATTGATTTACGTAACGACCCCGCCTATTTAGAACGTTTTTTGATGGAAGAATGGATTGCTAAGCGAATAGACAGTGCTCATGTACTAAAGCCTATAGCCAATGCCCGCCAACGACAGTTTTTATATGTAGCAATGGAATTTATTGAAGGTAAGAATCTTGCCCAATGGATGCGTGACAACCCAAAGCCGAACCTAGATGACGTGCGCGACATTGTTGAGCAAATAGCTAAAGGACTGCGAGCATTCCATCGTTTAGAAATGCTGCACCAAGATTTAAAGCCCGATAACATCATGATTGACCAAAGCGGTACGGTGAAGATCATCGACTTTGGTGCCACCTTAGTCGCTGGCTTAGAAGAGATGGAAAGCGCTATCGATCAGCCATTGATCTTAGGCACTGCACAATACAGCGCACCAGAATATTTTTTAGGTGAAAACGGCAGCATCTATTCCGATCAGTTTTCATTAGGTGTGATCACCTATCAGATGCTAACAGGCAAGTTACCTTATGGTTCGAATATCGCTAAAGCTAGAAGTAAAACAGCACAAAACAAACTAAAGTATCAATCACTGATTAGCGATGACTGCGAAATTCCTGCATGGATTGACGATGCTATTCGCAAGGCCGTACAGGTCAATCCTTACAAGCGCTATGAGGATTTATCTGAGTTTGTTTACAATTTACGCCATCCCAGTAAAACCTTCTTAACTAAAACAAAACCGCCCTTACTGGAGAGAAACCCAGTCGTATTTTGGCAATCGGTCTCGATCATATTACTGATCGCAGTATTTATACTACTGTATCAAAATAACTAACGTTTGAATTCTCTTAGTGCTTACGTTGAAGGCGCAATAAACGTGGAGATCTGTCGCCAGGATTTTTCTCCACTCGTCGCTACAAAATTTATTTTTGTCCGGTAGGGCAGATCTTCCTTTGTGCACACTTTTATCAGTTGCCACTGTGCATTATCACTTAGTGCCGATAAATTGGTGGCCCCCTCAACCGTCGCTTGGTTTAAGCCATTTACAGTAATTTCTACTGAATCTAAATCATGAACAAACGATTCTATTTTGACCTGATATGAATTACACAATCTATCATCAGCTTGAAGTACATATAATTCATTTCTATCCCGCTGAACATTGAATAGAAGATCGGTTTTATTCACAAAACCTATCGTTATGATGACGATGCACACAGCAGTAACCGCGGAATAAGCAAATAAACGCGGACGCCAGAAGCGTGCTTTACTAGCAGTAAGTATATTATCTGATGCAAATCGGATAAGTCCTTTCGGTTTACCTAAGTGACCCATGACACTGTCACATGCGTCGATGCATGCTCCGCAATCAATGCACGCCGCTTGTAAACCATTGCGGATATCAATACCAACGGGGCAAACCTGAACACATAAAGTGCAATCTACGCAGTCCCCTTTTATGCCTAGAGCCTTACTTTTGTTTCTAGGCTCTCCTCGCTCGACATCATAGCTAACAGTATAGGTATCGCGATCAAACATAACACTTTGGAAACGTGCGTAAGGACAAGCATGAAGGCATATTTTCTCGCGCACATAACCCGCATTTAAGTATGTTAAGCCGAACATGATTAATAACCATCCGGCGACATCAACTGGCAGCGTAAACGTTAATAGCCCATGCAATAACTCTCGACTAGGAAAAAAATAGGCTGAAAAACTAAAGGCGGTTACAGCAGAAACAATTATCCATAAGCCATGTTTGGTTAGCTTTCTGATCATGCGATTGAATGTTAACGGTTGTTTTCTTGCCCGCTTACGCGAATTACCTTCAGTAAAATCTTCAATGCGAATAAACATCCAGCTCCAGATACTTTGTGGACATGCAAAACCACACCAAGCGCGACCAATCGTCATTGCCATTACAAACAATATTAGTGCCGCGACGATCAATAGCCCTGCCAGCAAAGGCAAATCGTTCCACGAAAGGCTCCAAGCAAACACTCGTAATTGATGCTCTGCTAACGAAAACTGAATGGCCTGTTTGCCGTCGTATTGAACCCAAGCCATGACGACAAATAGTGTCACTAATGGAGCTGACACTAAGTAGCGCAGACGCTGAAATAATCCAGATACCAGCCGTACATGAATAGTCCCATTCGCAATATGCTTGGGGCTATCAAGATTATAAAGAGGAATGTTAGTCATACGTTTTACTCTGCTGCAGGCCACCTCGCTATGAAACACCATTAATTGTTCCTATATTAGGTATAGATTCTGAATAAATAATAGGTACAGTTGAGCAGGGTGAACTAGACAGCACGAGGACGAATGAATAACTTTCGCTATTTAGAACTTGAAACGTGGTTAAGAGAAGGCATTACCAATGGCCGTTGGAAGAGAGGTGCTCGGCTCCCATCCATCCGCCAACTTTGCGAAGACCACAAAGTCTCTAAGGCGACCGTTCAGCATGCTCTACATAGGCTTGAGGCGCAGCGCCTAGTCATTGCCAAGCCTAAATCCGGCTACTTTATCCCGCACGAAAGAGCCGTGAAAGTGTCTTCAAAAGCACAAGTAACTAATGCGCCAACGCTGATTACCGTTAGTGATGTGCTCATCGACGTCATGTCTAAAAATGCGGCATTTGATCTGATGCCAAGTTTCGTCGACGGTGAAAAGCCTTCTAGTATTGTCGCCTTAAATCGAAGCCTTACTCGAGCGCTTAGAAGACAAAAAGGTCACTTACATCAGTATTACGATGTCCCAGCCGGTGATATCCACTTACGCAAGCAGTTGGCTGAAATGATGCACCGAAGAGACTGTGCAGCGCAGCCAGAAGAGCTATGCATCACAAACGGCTGCCAACATGCACTCTTCCTCGCGTTAATGGCTACGTGTCAGGCTGGGGATGTCGTTGCGGTTGAGTCACCTGGTTTTTATGGCGCCTTACAGCTGTTAGAACAACTGCAACTCAAAGTCATTGAAATACCAGCTTCATACACGACAGGAATTGATATTGCGGCGTTAGAATCAAACTTAAATGTATGGCCGATAAAAGCCATCATTGTGACGCCCAACTTTTCTACCCCAACCGGCTCACTTATGCCAAACGATAACCGCACTAAACTACTCGCTCTCGCCGAGAAATTCGATTTTGCCGTTATCGAAGACGATATTTATGGAGAAATGGGATTTCATAGCGCCACTCAACCACTGGCTGCACTTGATGAACATAGCCGCGTCATTAGTTGCAGCTCGTTTTCTAAGAGTCTAAGCCGCGATCTAAGAATCGGTTGGATCAAGGGCGCTCGATGGCATGAAAAAATAATAAAATTAAAGCTGATAACACAGTTAGCGAGTAGCAGTAGCACCCAACAAGGCCTCTGTGACTACATTGCCGATGGCAGCTATCACCTCTATCTTCGTCGGCAAAAACAGACGCTACTACAACAGCGTGATCAATTACTGACTTACCTGTGCCAAAATTGGTCTTTTGCTGACTATACTGTACCAGAAGGAGGAATTTCGTTATGGGTAACACTCCCCGAACATTGCGATACGATGCAGTTATATTCCCAGCTTAGTCGATCTGGAATTACGATTATTCCCGGCCCTATTTTTTCAATTTCTAATCAATTCAAATCTAACCTCAGATTGAGTTTCAATCATCAGTGGACAGAAGAGAGAATAAAAGCCTTAAATATATTGAAGAAATATATTTCGTAAATTCATATACCTAGACAATAGCCAAGGACTAATAAAAAACGCAGCTTAAAGCTGCGTTTTTTAAAACCGTCACTGGTAAATCTTACCTTTTTTCTCATTTTTATCAGGCCGGGTCTTAAAGCGCTTATGTAGCCATAAATACTGAGAAGGATGTTCACGCAGTCTGCTCTCTAGAAAAGCATTTGCTACGCGTGCATCTTCGACTTCATCGTCACTAGGGATTGGTAATGGATCATAAGCGGTTAGTACATAACCACTATTATCTTCTTTACGAAAGTAGGTCATTGGAATGACGACCGCGTTGCCTGCCTTGGCTATTCGAGAAGTAGCAGTAATAGTTGCTGCTGGTACACCAAAGAAATCGACAAACACACTATTCTTACGTCCAAAATCTTGATCTTGAGCATACCAAAGCACATTGCCTTTTTTCAGCGTTCGAATAAATCCACGAATATCTTTACGGGTGAAACATTGCTGATATAAACGATCTCGATTGCGTTCCATGACATAATTCATGACAGGATTATCTTGAGGGCGATAGCTCACGCTTACAGGCAAGATATTCGTGGTTAATGAACCTGCCAAATCTAGCATTGAGTAATGAGCGCCTAAAAGCATCACACCACGACCTTCAGCCAGGTGAGATTTAACCTGATCAAAGCCAATGAACTCGGTACGATCAAGTAGATAATCTGGAGCACGAAACCACGCCATCATGGTTTCCATTAAACCAATGCTGTTGTCGATGAAAATCTGACGAACCAATATTGCCCGCTCTTGCTCTGATTTCTCCGGAAAGCAGAGTTCAATATTACGTTCAGCAATGCGGCGCCGACTTTTTGCAACTTTATGCAGTAACAAACCAATAACGCGGCCAATCGCTAACTGCCAAGCATAAGGTAAAAACGTAAGAGCGCGCAGCAATCCCAGCCCCAGCCACACGAACCAGTGCTGGGGCATCAATAAAGATTTAGGCATTCAACCAGTCCAAGTAGGCGAACACACCTTGTTCTACGTTAGCAAATGCATCGGTATAGCCTGCAGCACGCAATGCACTAATATCTGCTTCAGTGAAGCTTTGATATGCGCCCTTCAAATGTTCGGGAAATGGCGTATACGATTTACTACCTTGCAGGCCTTTTTCACCATGCCACTTAATCACGGCGTCAGCGACATCATTAAAGCTCTGACAGTTACCCGTTCCTAAGTTAAAGATGCCACTTTGTGTTGGGTTTTGCCAAAACCATAAATTGACTTTGACGACGTCACCAACAAAAACAAAATCGCGACGCTGTTCGCCATCACCATAGCCACCGCTGCCACCAAACAACTTACAGATACCGTTGTCTTTTAGTTGATTATTAAAGTGGAAAGCGACCGATGACATTGAGCCTTTATGCTGCTCGCGCGGACCATAAACATTAAAATAGCGGAAACCAACAACCTGACTTGGAAATACTTTATCTGGATAAGTGCACTGTAGTTGGCGTACGTATTGATCAAACTGCCACTTGGAGTAGCCATAAACGTTTAACGGCTTTTCGAAACGACGTTCTTCTTTAAAAACATCGCTGCCACCGTATACAGATGCACTGGACGCATACAAAAAGGCGATGCCTTTTTCTAAACAAGCATGTAGCAAAGTTTTAGAATATTCATAGTTATTTTCCATCATGAATTTGCCATTCCACTCTGTAGTGGAAGAACAAGCACCTTCGTGGAAAATCACTTCAACGTCATCAAGCAGGCCGTCATCTAATTGCACACGCTGCAAAAAATCGTCTTTATCTAAATAGTCAGCAATATCGCAATCGCTGATATTGTAAAACTGCTTACCATCACTAAGGTCATCAACCACAATAATATCGGTGCGGCCTTGTTCATTAAGCGTTTTTACAATATTGCTACCAATAAAACCCGCACCACCGGTCACGATAATCATGCATCTGTCTCCTGAATTCGTTTTACAATCGCACTAGTAGAGCAGTTGTCTTTAAAGCTTAAAATAATAACGTCGCCACCATTTTTTTGTACGCACTGGCCACCGGCCACTTGCTCAATTTTATAGTCGCCACCTTTGACTAAAATGTCAGGTAATACTCGGCAAATTAAGCGTTCAGGCGTGTCTTCAGTAAACGGGACAACCCAATCAACACTTTCCAGCCCTGCCAACACCGCCATGCGATGATCAATGGTATTGATCGGTCGGCTTGGACCTTTTAAACGACTTACCGACTCATCCGCATTAACTGCAACTAATAGTCGATCACCTAGTGCTTTGGCTTCTTTTAAATACTGCACATGGCCGGGATGAATAATGTCAAAACAGCCATTGGTCATGACTAATGTTTCACCACGCGCACGCGCTTCTTGCACTAAAGCCATTAAGGATTCTTCATCAAATAAACCAGCACCTTGCTGACTCTCGCTGCGTAACTCACGACGTAATTCTTCGGTTGTTACGGTTGCCGTGCCCAACTTACCAACGACAACACCCGCAGCAGTATTAGCTAACGTCGTTGCCTGTTGGAAATTTTGACCTGCGGCTAAACACGCGGCTAATACCGAAATAACGGTATCGCCGGCACCGGTAACATCAAACACTTCACGAGCGCGCGTTGGTAGGTGGAAAGGTTCTGCATCGCGCTCGATCAGTGTCATACCTTTTTCGCTACGCGTGACCAATACTGCCTGCAAATTATAACGCTGAATTAACTCCTGCCCCTTAGCGACCAATTGCTCATCGGTTAAGCACGGACCAACAACGGCCTCGAACTCACTAAGATTGGGGGTAATTAAAGTGGCACCGCGATAGCGCTCGAAGTCGGTACCTTTTGGATCAACCAAGACAGGAACATTTTGCTCACGCGCAACTGCAATTAAGCGCTGCGGATTACTTAAAGCCCCCTTACCGTAATCCGACAAAATAACGACACCCGCACCTTTGATACGCTGATCAAAATCGACATACAGATGACTTAAATCGGTCGCATCAAATGCTTCTTCAAAATCCAGTCGAATCAATTGCTGATGACGGCTGATAATGCGTAGTTTGGTAATCGTGGGGTGCAGAGGATGATGGAGAAAGCTACAATCGACGCCAGATTTTGCCAACATATCAGCAAGCGCAGAGCCGTTGTCATCATTACCTGTAATTCCGAGTAAATCCACTCCTGCGCCAAGCGTCGCTATGTTGAGAGCTACGTTACCGGCACCGCCTGCGCGATTTTCAATATCTTGAATTTTAACCACTGGGACAGGCGCCTCAGGTGATATACGCGAGGTCGGCCCTTGCCAATAACGGTCCAACATTACGTCACCAAACACTAAAACACGGGCTTGATGAAAATCGGGAATGGTTACATCCATCGTTAACTTCACACGAATTTTGAAAGGCGCCAGTCTAACATATTGATCTAGCCAGTTCCGCTATTCAGTGTTTCATTACCTAGGCATATCAGCACTCACATTGGCTTGTGCTATGATTTGACTCCCGTCGCCTGTGTTGATTTGGATTATCGTGCCTCGATACTTATACACCCTGCTTTATACTCTGTTACTGCCGATTTTTGTTGCGCGCCTCTGGTGGCGTGGTCGAGTAAATCCCGGCTATCGTCAACGCATATCTGAGCGTTTTGGCATCATCCCACATCGTCCTGCAGCAAATGGCCTCTGGATTCATGCGGTATCGGTCGGCGAGACCTTAGCCGCTGCACCACTGGTGCGCCGCTTTATGCTGCAACATCCTAATGTCCCCGTGATCGTTACCACCACAACGCCAACGGGATCTGAACAAGTTAAACGACTATTCGGCGAAAGCGTGTTTCACATGTACTTGCCTTACGATGTTCCATTATTTTTAACGCGATTTATCCATAAGTTACGGCCCGGCTTATTAATTATTATGGAAACAGAGCTTTGGCCCAATTTACTGGCTAGCTGCGCCAAGCACCGAGTGCCGGTAATGCTTGCAAACGCGCGCCTATCGGAGAAATCAGCGCGGGGGTATCAGAAATTTAACAAGCTAATCGCACCGATGCTCAGCCAGCTGAGTCTTGTGGCCGCGCAGAATGCGGATGATGGCCAACGCTTTTTGGCCTTGGGGCTTGCTGAAAATAAACTCGATGTCACCGGCAGTATTAAGTTTGATGTGACGGTTCCAGCAGGTATTAACGCTAAGGGGGCGGAGCTACGTCAGCAATGGGGTAGCGAACGTCGTGTACTGGCTTTAGCCTCAAGTCATCCGGGCGAAGATGAACGTCTTTTAGACTTATATCCGCTACTGCTTAAAGCCTGTCCAGATTTGCTACTGATGCTGATACCACGACACCCAGAACGTTTCGAGGCAGTGACCAACGCAGTACGCAGTCGCGGACTAAGAGTGCAACGCCGCAGCAATGGCCCAGCAACAAAAACAACCCAAGTATATGTCGCCGACAGCATGGGTGAGATGCTGCTGTTACTGGCCGCCGCCGACGTGGTGCTGATGGGCGGTAGCTTGATCGAACGCGGTGGGCACAATCCGATTGAACCAGCAGCGCTCGGTAAAGCGACGTTGATTGGCCCTAATTACACCAATTTTGCTGCAATTGTGGACACCTTAGTGGAAGCGGAAGCGCTTGCGGTCGTCGATGCCGATGACGGCTTGTTAGCGGCTCTACAGACATTTCTGGCCGACCCTGAGCAGTGCGCTACAATGGGTCGCAATGCTCAGCAAACAGTCGATGCAAATCGCGGTGCCGTTGAGCACTTAAGTGATATAGCGGCTGGATTTTTAAGACTCTAGGCTAATCACTAGGCCAACTAATAGGCATAAAAAAACAGCGGATTAGCCGCTGTTTTTTATGTCTAACCTTAGGCTTTAGTGTCTTGGTTATGCATCCAACCAAGTATTTAGCATTTGAATATCTTGCTCATTCAAGGTGCCGGCAAAGAACTTAAGGTTCAGCAAATTGATGATGTAGTCATAACGAGCATTCGCGTAATCGCGCTGTGCTTGATAAAGATTACGCTGTGCATTCAACACTTCAACGATGTTACGCGTACCCACTTTATATCCTGTTTCTGTTGCATCTAAGGCACTCTTAGCCGACTTGATCGCCTGCTTACGCGCTTTGATATTCAACACGTCTGTACGCACTTTGTGATAAAGACTACGAATATTTTGCTTCACATCACGACGTTGCTTCTCTAAATCATAATCAGCGGCGGCATAATTCAACGCTGCTTGCTTGCTCTGTGCATATAACGACCCTCCAGCCAGCAATGGTACAGATAACTGAACCCCTACCACTTTTGTAGTGCTATCGGTTGGGTCTTCACTGGTACCAAATGGTGCCTGATCGGCTTCTGAATAAGATGCGACTAATTTTACCGTTGGTAAATGGTTTGAACGCGCCGCATTGCGCTGCAAGCGCACCGTATCCCGACCACTTTCAGCCAACAATATACTTGGATATTTGCTCAAGCCTGAAGCAACCCACTCATTCGGATCCGAAGGCTCAGGCAACTCCATCACTATTTTTTCTTTTAGGGGGGCAACACTTTCGTAGCGCTCACCGGTTAGGTTTTCGACTGCTTCATAGCTGATCTCTAGCGCAGCTTCTTGACCTAACAGATTCACATAGCTCAAATCGTAACCCGCTTGCGCTTCATATACTTCAGTAATGGCAATCAAGCCAACGTCGTAACGCTGTTTCGTTTGCTCAAGTGAACGCTTAACGGCCTTTTCTTCTGCTTTCGCAGTCGATAGGTTGTCTTGTGAGCGCAGCACATCAAAGTAAGCTTCTGCTGTGCGCAACAGCAACTGTTGTTCTGCCAACTGCAACTGGAGCTCCGAGCCTCTGTTCCCTGTAATCGCTGCCCGATAAGAATACCAACTATTCAAATTAAACAGCGACATGCTCGCCGCTAGCTCTAACTCGTTAAGGGTATAATTTTTGTTGGCATCGACCAATTGACCAGTGGTGAAGTCGATTGACTCAGCTTCTGAATTAATCTTACTGATGTTGTAATTTAGCTGGGCCTGCGGCAGTAAAGCACCGCGAGCAATCATGACGTTATAGTCATCCGCTTCGCGGGAAGCGCGCGCCGAGGCCACTTCAGGATCGTTACTGGCTGCTTGTTCATAAATGGTGCTAAGGTCAGCAGCGCTAGCAAGGGTCGACGCTAGCAGGGCTGAGGTAATCGAAAGCAATTTTTTCATACTAGTGCCTTTCGCAACGGGCGGTGTAAAAATAGAGTATTTGGATTCTACCAGAAAAAATCCAATCTACCCGGCGAGGATTGTTCCACATTTAAGAACACAGAGTGCTGTCACCGTCGGGTTTTACATTCTTATTCAGTAATATAGGTAGGTCAAGCATGGCAGAAATCCCCACCACATTTGATGCCGCTGATATTGTAGTTGAAGATCGTAGCGTCCTATTCAAACGCTTCTTTGCTATTGAAAAAATTCGCCTCAAGCACAAAACCTTTGCCGGAGATTGGACGGAAAGCTTCGAACGTGAGTTATTCGAACGAGGCGAGGCAGTATGCGTACTACTGTTCGATCCTAAACGCGATTGCGTCGTGCTCACCGAGCAATTTCGGATAGGAGCGTTAGCCGATGAGCGTTCACCTTGGTTGTTAGAGTTAGTGGCCGGCATGGTTGAAGAGGGTGAAAGCTACGAAGACGTGGCCGCGAGAGAAACAGAAGAAGAAGCAGGATGCCAGTTCACAAAATTACATCCTATATGTCGCTATTGGGTATCTCCGGGTGGCACCAGTGAAAGGGTTCAGCTTTACTGTGGAATTATCGACAGCAAGGATGTTGGCGGCATTCATGGCTTAGCGGAAGAAAACGAAGACATTCGTTTAACGACCCTATCGTTTGCTGATGCTTGGTCGGCTGTTGAAACTGGGATTATCAACAATGCTGCCACCATTATTGCGCTGCAATGGCTGAAGATACACCATGAACACATGACTAGACCTTAGCTGCCAACAAAACTGATTTGTCGGGGTATAGACACTTAAAGGCTAAGAGATGCCTTACTTAGTTCGATTCATTCTGTCACTAGTAAGCGATTAAGGGATTCGATAGGCTGCTTGACCACCTGTAACAAAACAAGGTGTTCACAACATTGAAGGTAACGAGGATATCGTGATTCGTAAACGCTACGTGCCAGATCTACAAGAGTTAGCTGCCCTATGCGAAGCTAATTATGTGCGATTTTTAAAGCTTCTTCCTGATAGTGAAGAGGGTAGCGAACGCGTATTTGCCATTACCTATGATTCCGAAAACCGTGCGCAGGTGCGTATCCGGGTACAAGAGCAGCACCCTTACACCACTATGCTTGAAGTCATTCAAGAAGGGCTAAGCCCCGCTTGGATCCAACCACCCTCGATGCAAGTTCGCTTGTACCATGACGCCAGCATGGCGGAAGTGCTTAGCTATCAAAATCAGCATAGATTCGATGGTCGCTACCAGTATCCGAATCCACAAATGCGCCTACCTGACGAAAAAGTACAACTCAATCGCTTTCTTGCTGATTGGCTCGACCACTGCTTACGACATGGCCACGTTAACATTCCATTCTCGTTCACCCCGACGTTTTAACCCCTCGGGTTCCTATTTTACGTGAGTTCATTGCTGAATTTGTGAACCGAGTCCGATACCCATAGTCTGAATCTTGTTACTATCGACGAATGATTCAAAGGGTATCTGGAGGATATCTTGCACACGCTAACGACAAACGGGCCGCTGCGGCTAATACAAATTACCGATACCCATTTGCTGGGGCCGGAGGACGGTCGCCTGCTCGGTATGCCCACGTCGCAAAGTTTGGATTGTGTGTTAAATAGCATTCGTAAACAGCACCCACAGTTTGACGCTTTTCTGGTTACCGGCGATCTCACGCAGGATGGCAGTGAGAAATCCTACCAACACCTACACGATGTCATGAGTACTTTTCAACGCCCGGCATTTTGGCTACGCGGTAATCATGACGAGCCAAGCGCAATGAGCAAAGTGGCGCAGGGAACCGAACACTTACAACGAGTGATTCGTAATGAACACTGGCAAATCATTATGCTCAACTCGCAAGTGGAAGGCGCCGTATTTGGCGAACTAGCGGGAGAAGAACTTGAGTTTCTAGATTACACACTCACTGAAGCACCAGACCTTCATACGCTTGTTTGTTTACACCATCACCCGGTATCAATGAATTGCGCGTGGATCGACCCGATTGGATTGCGCAACAGCCACGAATTCATGCAGCTACTTGGCCGCCACGATAACGTACGCGGTGTCGCTTGGGGTCACGTTCATCAGGCACTAGAAGGCGTGCAAGATGGTATTCGCCTGATGGCAACGCCCTCGACCTGCATCCAGTTTGAACCAAATTCAGATGACTTCGCCCTCGATGACCAAAATCCAGGCTATCGTTGGTTTGAATTACACGCCGATGGCAAGTTCGATACCGGCGTAGAGCGAGTAAAAGGCGTCCACTTTGAAGTAGATCATTCGCAAACCGGATACTAGTCCTTATGCCAGCTGTATCGATTGATGGCTTACCTGCACAAGTGGACCACTTCGGTTGTTTGTATTTGCATGGCTTTTTAAGCTCGCCAAAATCGCAAAAAGCTCAAGAGCTAAGCCGCTATTTTGACCAGTATCTCGATATTCATCAGCTCAGCATTCCCACGCTCCCTTTTGCTCCCGCAGATGCCATTGAGGTTGCCGCCAAGGCACTGGCCGAACTTCAGGCCAAATATGCTCGGGTATTCATCATTGGCAGCTCTTTGGGTGGTTTTTACGCCACGTGGTTGGCACAACAAAACAACGTCCCTGCCGTTCTCGTTAACCCAGCAGTGCGGCCGTTCGAGCTATTTGAGCACTACCTTGGACCGCACACCCATTATTATTCGGGCGAAGTACATCAATTAACGACCGATCATCTCGATCAGCTGAGAAGATTAAATGTCGATACCGTTATGCATCCCGAGCGCTTACTGCTATTACTACAAACCGGTGATGAAACCCTCGACTATCGGCACGCAGCACAGCTTTACCGAGCAAGCCCAGCTTGGCTTGAAGGTGCAGGTTCTCATAGTTTCGAAGGTTTCATCGAACGACTACCGCAAATTTTTCACCATATAAGCCGCTGTTTACAACCCTGAATACCCTTAACCCGCCAGAATGGCACGTCATTCAACTGATCAATTGTGCAGAATCCTCGACACAAGCTGCACAAGTGGCGGGTCCTCGGTATACTCTGCGGAAAACAAGCACTATGGATTGCTGGCTGAGGTCTGAATGTCAAAGCAATACACCGCATCTTCCATTGAAGTATTAAGCGGCCTAGACCCGGTACGAAAACGTCCGGGCATGTACACAGATACCACCCGACCGAATCATCTAGCGCAAGAAGTTATCGACAACTCAGTCGATGAAGCGTTAGCCGGTCATGCCACCCTTATCGACGTCACCCTTCATGGTGATGGCTCGATGACGGTACTCGACGACGGTCGCGGCATGCCAACGGACATTCACCCTGAACATGGCGTTTCAGGTGTTGAGCTGATTCTTACGCAGCTTCATGCGGGTGGTAAATTCTCAAACGACAACTATCAATTCTCCGGTGGTTTACACGGGGTTGGTGTGTCGGTCGTGAACGCGCTTTCACAAGTATTAGAAGTCACGATTTGGCGTGATGGCCAAGTGCAGCGCATCGGCTTTAAAGATGGCTACAAAGCCATGGAATTGCAGGTGGTTGATAGCTGTGCGAAAAAACGCACCGGCACCAGTGTGCGCTTTTTGGCCGATCCTAAATATTTCGATTCACCAAAATTCTCCGTCGCACGGCTTAAGCACGTACTGCGCGCTAAAGCGGTGTTGTGCCCAGGTTTACGCATCAAGTTTACCGCGCCGAATGCCGAAGACAGTGCCGAGTGGTATTACGAAGATGGTTTACGCGACTATCTAGAAATCAGCTCAACCGGCTACGAAGTTTTACCATCAGCACCATTTACCGGTTCGATGATGGGCAACCACGAAGGCGTCGATTGGGCTGTACATTGGTTGCCAGAAGGCGGCGAACTGCTGCAAGAAAGTTACGTTAACTTAATTCCTACCGCCCAAGGTGGTACGCACGTTAATGGCTTCCGTTCAGGCTTGCTCGACGCTTTGCGCGAATTTTGTGAATACCGCAACTTGCTACCGCGCGGTATCAAACTGACCCCTGACGATTTATGGGAACGCTGTTCTTATGTGTTATCGGCTAAACTAGCCGATCCACAATTCGCTGGCCAAACCAAAGAACGCTTATCATCACGCGAAGCATCGGCGTTTATCTCAGGTGTCGTTAAAGATGCCTTTGCTTTATGGCTGAATGAAAATACCGCCGAAGCCGAACGCTTAGCCGAAATGGCGATCAGCAGTGCACAAACGCGTTTGCGTAAATCGAAAAAAGTCGCGCGTAAAAAGATTACACAAGGCCCAGCACTGCCTGGCAAACTCGCTGACTGTAGCGGCCAAGATACCGAACGCAGTGAACTGTTTTTGGTGGAAGGGGATTCCGCTGGCGGCTCGGCGAAACAAGCTCGCGATCGCGAATTCCAAGCGATTATGGCTCTGCGCGGTAAAATTCTGAACACTTGGGAAGTCGACTCCACTGAGATTTTAGCCTCACAAGAAGTACACGATATAGCCGTGGCTTTGGGCATTGATCCCGGTACCGACGATCTGAGCGGTCTACGCTATAACAAGGTCTGTATTCTTGCCGATGCCGACTCCGACGGATTGCACATTGCCACCCTGCTCTGCGCCTTGTTTGTACGCCACTTCCGTAAGCTAGTATCCGATGGGCATGTCTATGTTGCCATGCCACCGCTATACCGAATCGACATCGGTAAAGACGTCTATTACGCCCTTGATGAAGGCGAAAAACAGGGCGTGCTAGATCGCATTGCAGCCGAAAATAAACGCGGCAAAATCAACGTTCAGCGCTTTAAAGGTTTGGGTGAAATGAACCCACTGCAGTTGCGCGAAACCACCATGGATCCGAATACTCGGCGCTTAGTTCAATTATCCATTGAACCCGGCGATGGTACTAACGAGCTGATGGACATGTTACTTGCCAAAAAACGAGCACCTGACCGCAAATCGTGGTTAGAAGCACGCGGCAATGAAATCGAGATTCTGTAAATCGTGCATTTACGTCGCTGGTTCGCCCCATTAGCTCTGCTACTGATCGTCTGGTCTTTATTTACCGGCGCATCAGTAGCCGACGGTGATCGAAATAACAGCTTACCCACCGATTTGTTGATTTTGCTATTTACCATAGTGATACTGGGTGCTTCTGTTGTGTTTTTTTATTGGCGCCAAATTCGTCGACGCCAAGACAGTGATCAGCGCTTAAAAGAACATACTGAGCTCATTCGTAATATCCTCGATTCGCAGCCTGACATGGTGTATTACAAAGACACCGAAGGCCGCTATCGCCTTTGCAATGAAAATTGCGCCCGCTTTATCGGTCGTTCCACCAAGGAAATTTACGGCTTAACTGATGCCGATTTTTACGATAGTCCAACCGCTGCCCTCGCCAGCCAAAGGGATATGGAAACCATTGAACGTGGTGCCCAGTGCATCCACGAAGAATGGCTGCACAATGCGGATGGTCGCCCGGTATTACTCGAAACACGTAAGTTGCCGTTATATTCGAAAGACGGTCAATGCACCGGCATTCTTGGCATGAGCCGCGACATTACCGAAAGTAAAAAAGCGCAGAAAAATCTAGAGCACATGGCACATCACGACGTGCTAACCGGCTTAGCTAACCGTATTTTATTAAACGAACAACTCGACTACGCCTTACAGTTAGCCAAACGCAGTAATAAAACAGTTGCCGTACTATTTATTGATCTGGATAAATTCAAAGAAATAAATGACTCCATCGGCCATGCCGTAGGCGATTTATTATTAAAAGATGTCGCTCACAGACTAACTAAAAATCTACGCGATACCGATATATGTGCACGCTTAGGTGGCGATGAGTTTATCGTCGTGTTAACCCAGGTTGATGACGCTAGTACCATTAATGAAAAATGCGATCAGCTACTCAGCGTTATATCGCAACCCTACAGCTTACAAGGCCATCTGCTCAGTGTTTTTGCCAGCGCAGGCATCAGTGTAGCCCCACAGCATGGCGAAAGTGTCGATGCGCTTATTCGCAATGCCGATGTCGCGCTGCACAAAGCAAAAGAACTGGGCCGCAATCGCAGCTGGATGTACCAACCAGAATTAAGCCGCAACATGCACAGTCGCATGTCGCTCGAAAAAGACTTACGTGATGCCTTAGTGCAAAACGACTTCCGCTTGGTTTATCAACCTCAGTTCCGACAAAATGAATCGAACCCGCTACGAGTAGAAACCCTATTACGCTGGCCTCATCCATTGCGGGGACTCATTTCACCTCACGAATTCATCCCACTGGCGGAAACCAGCGGTTTAATTATGGAGTTAGGGTTATGGGTTTTACGCTCAGCATGCGAACAGTTTTTAGCGTGGCGTGCCCAAGGATTAACCTTAGAGAAAATTGCCGTTAACGTCTCCGCCATTCAAATCAATGGTAGCTTTGCAGAAAGCGTGGCAAAAATATTAGATGATCTAAATTTCAATCCACAATGGTTGGAATTAGAAGTAACCGAATCGTTAATGATGTCGGGCATTACCGAAGTAACTCAACAGATCCATTTACTGCGCAATATGGGTGTGGAATTCTCGATTGATGATTTTGGTACAGGCTACTCTTCATTAAGCAAAATCAAGTCAATGCCGGTTAGCGTATTGAAAATTGACCAGTCATTTGTACGCGATATTAGCGATGAATCCAGCGACTACGAAATCGCCCGCGCTATTATTATGATGGCAAAGAGCTTAGGTCTATCAGTGGTTGCGGAAGGTGTAGAAAGCCAGATTCAAGAAGATACATTACATCGCTTGGGTTGCGATTGGTTGCAAGGGTACTTCTATGGCAATCCATTGAGTGGTGAAGAATTTTTAACAAAATATAATACTAACCAATGACGTTCACTGGTTGGCATAAAAGAACAATGCGGCACGGTTGTGTTGCAATCAGGGTAGAGTCACAATCGGCTCAATAATAGGCCCGAATAAACTGAATCAAACGAAGCGATGAAAAGCGACCTATGACGGATCAGATCAGTTATACAGACGATGGCGTTGAACGCCAGACGCTCAAACATTATACCGAGAATGCGTATCTCAATTATTCGATGTACGTCATTCTTGATCGTGCGCTGCCACACGTTGGTGACGGCTTAAAGCCAGTTCAGCGCCGTATCGTCTATGCTATGAGCGAGTTAGGCTTAAAGTCGACCGCTAAATACAAAAAATCGGCGCGTACCGTGGGTGACGTGTTGGGTAAATATCATCCGCACGGTGATAGCGCCTGTTATGAAGCTATGGTGCTTATGGCGCAGCCGTTCTCCTATCGTTATCCGCTAGTTGATGGCCAAGGTAACTGGGGGGCACCAGACGATCCGAAATCGTTCGCCGCCATGCGTTATACCGAGGCGAAATTAGCGAAGTATGCCGATGTGCTGCTATCTGAGCTTGGCCAAGGCACCGTTGAATGGCAGCCTAACTTCGACGGCACCATGGATGAGCCTGTTACGCTTCCAGCACGCCTACCAAATATTTTATTAAATGGTACAACCGGTATTGCCGTTGGTATGGCCACGGATATTCCGCCGCACAATGTGCGCGAGGTGGCCAGCGCTTGTATTCATTTGTTGGATGATCCGTCTGCGGATATCGATGCGTTGTGCGAGCATGTGATTGCTCCCGACTTCCCAACCGATGCCGAAATCGTTACGCCTCGTGCTGATTTGCGCAAAATGTACCGCGAAGGCAAAGGCAGCGTAAAAATGCGCGCAGTCTACTCAGTAGAAGATGGCGACATTGTGATTACCGCGCTACCGCATCAAGTATCTGGCGCAAAGATTTTAGAACAAATCGCGGCACAGATGACGGCTAAAAAGCTGCCATTAGTTACCGATTTACGCGATGAATCCAACCACGAAAATCCAACTCGCCTAGTGATTATTCCTAAATCGAATCGTGTCGACACTGATGCGGTAATGGCACATTTATTTGCGACCACAGATTTAGAACGTAATTACCGCGTTAACATGAACGTGATTGGGTTAGACGGACGCCCGTCCGTTAAAAACCTGCTCACTATGTTAACCGAATGGTTAAGCTATCGTACCGAAACTGTACGGCGCCGCTTGCAATATCGGTTAGATAAAGTGCTGGCGCGTCTGCATATTTTACAAGGCTTATTAGTCGCCTTTTTAAATATCGACGAAGTGATTGAAATCATTCGTGCCGAAGATCAGCCTAAACCCGTGCTGATGGAACGCTTTGGTATTAGCGATATTCAAGCAGAAGCTATTCTTGAATTAAAATTACGTCACCTCGCCAAATTGGAAGAAATGAAAATTCGTGGCGAACAAGACGAATTAGAAAAAGAACGCGATTATCTAGAAAAAACACTCGGTTCAGAACGTCGCTTAAAAACCTTAATTAAAAAAGAAATCACTGCTGATGCCGAAACCTATGGCGACGAACGTCGTTCGCCTGTAGTTGTTCGTGGCGAAGCGAAAGCGTTCAGCGAAACTGAATTAGTATCGGCAGAAGCGGTCACCGTTGTACTCTCCGCCAAAGGTTGGGTACGTGCGGCGAAAGGCCATGATATCGATGCCGAAAATCTCAGCTATAAAGCGGGCGATAGCTTTATGATTGCAGCCCAAGGCAAGAGCAATCAGAACGCGATATTCCTCGATAGCAGCGGTCGCTCATACAGCCTGCCAGCACACCAGCTGCCATCCGCACGCGGCCAAGGAGAGCCTCTCACTGGTAAGCTTAATCCACCAGCGGGTGCTAGCTTCCTAAAAGTACTGATGGGCAAAGACGAAGAACAATATTTACTGAGCACCGATGCCGGCTATGGCTTTATTGCCACCCTTGCCGACATGCAAAGTAAAAATAAGGCAGGTAAGACACTGATTACCATTCCAGATAATGCCCGAATTCTTGCGCCTGCGCGTTTAGCCGATCCTGAAAAATGCTGGATTGCCGCTATCAGCAACGAAGGGCGCATGCTGGTATTCCCAGCCGCGGACTTACCGCAAATGGCGCGTGGAAAAGGCAATAAAATGATCAGCATTAACAGTGCTCGCGCCGCCAGCCGTGAAGAGTTAATGGTGAGTGCAGTCGCCTTCCATGAAAACGATACCTTGTTGGTATACGCCGGTAAGCGCCACTTAAAGTTGAAGTTTGCTGATCTGGAACATTATCAAGGCGAACGTGGACGCCGTGGTAATAAGCTACCTCGTGGTTTCCAAAACGTAGACTTAATGGAAGTGGTTAACGCTGGGGAATAAGCACCTAGCAAAAAAAAGGGGCGTTACCTCACGGCAACGCCCTTTTTTATCGACTGAAATCTGTTTACCAGCTAGAGACTTGATTCGTTTCGTCGCTGCCGCTTTCACCTTCAGCAATTTCTTCAGCGCTATTGGCATTAACGTCCACAGGCATTGCATCTAGCTCGTCACGTACATCGTTAATAACGTTACGCACCATCTGCGGAACACTATCCCAATTATTAGTACCGTTAGACTCTATTTTTGACGACGCTAAACACGTAATGCTATGAGCCTCATTCGTCGATTGCTTATTGATTTTCTCACCAGCAAAAACATGAGCAATATCTTCATCCGTTAATTCGCTAAGTGAGCCAACATCACTAAATTTATTACCCGAAATCATTGCATGCTGGATACCGTTGTAATCACCGTTACTATCTTGGTCGGTTACCAACAATACGCCATTGAGATATTGATCATTTAATACTTCAAGCTCAATTTTATACGATTCGGAATATTGCACTTCACCACGCTTATCTTGGTAAGCACCTTGATCGAATAAACGTTCACCGCGTTGCACTAATTTCGTTGTTGCGTAATCAACATCGATGTTCATCCCGCACTCATGAAAACGAAAAATACCGTCGCCAATTTCTTCTAGCACGACCAATTGTTTGCTTTCGATACTGCTAGTAATACCGAACTCGGGGCTGGTATTCGTTTCGAGAAGCTTGGATGATATTAACCAAACACCCGCTGGGGATTTTAAAACAGGAGCGTTACTGGTAACCGAATTACTAGATTGCTCAGGAATGACCGCAGAATTGGCATCAGTCGACTCATTAGAGCAAGCCATGATTGCAGCCGTCATTATTCCTATGGTGAACAATCTCGAAATCAACATCTGTGCGCCCTCTTATTTGGTCATAATATTGGCGGTATTTTTAAAACGAAAGCCACTCTAACACTCGCTTCATGACACCCAGACGACCAGATGTACCCTTTTGTATAAAATGAGGCAGGCGTCACAGAATCTCTACCATAGGGTTTTCGATCTAGGCCAATTCGATACGATCTAGGCAAATTTCAAGATCAGAGAGGACAATACGGCTAACCGATTGGTCGCATTCTAACCTAAAGGCCAGACAAAATGACCGAAGAATATCTGTTTGTTTACGGCACCCTTCGCCCCGAGTGCCAGCAGCATAGTCAGCATTTACCGAAGGGCGGCAATATTGCCCACGACGCGTTACAACGATACGGCGAGGCCATGGGGCAAACTATTTGGCAAGCACAGTTATTTGATTTAGGACAGTACCCTGGAGCACAAGCCAGCACAGAGCCTACTGATCAAGTCATTGGCGAATTGTTTTGCCTAAAAAACCCGCAAGCTGCATTGGCGATTCTGGATGAGTACGAAGCTTGTAGGGCAGAAGATCCGCTCCCGCACGAATATGAACGCTGTGAAATTCAGGTGTATATGTGCCAACAAGGACCAAATCATGCCAATCAAGCCAAACTATGGCCTAATAAGGTCTGGGTTTACGAGTACCGCCTAAGTACTATTGGCCATCGTCGAATCCTAACAGGTGACTACACATCTGTTTATCCACCCATCGATAACAATAAGGTTTACTGATGAATCTCGTTAAAAGCCTGATAATACTGCTTGTGATCGCAGTGATCGGAATATTTGCTAGCGTCCACTTTGCTCCGTTCGAAACAGCTTCTTGTCTTGTCGATATTAAACGCAATATCGCCGGCCTAGAGCGCAAAACCATTTCCCTCGCCGATGGTAACCAGTATGTTTATCTTGAAGGCGGCAAGGGTGAAACCTTGGTATTACTTCACGGTTTTGGTGCCGATAAAGACAACTTTACTGAAGTTAGCCCTTATCTAACAGGCGACTTCCACGTTATTGCTCCCGACCACATTGGCTTTGGTGAATCCTCTAAGCCAACAGGCGCAGATTATAGCCCTATCGCTCAAGCGCAGCGTTTGCATGAATTGGTTGCGCGCCTCGGTTTAGAGCGCTTCCACTTAGGTGGAAGTTCAATGGGTGGCCACATAGCGATGACATACGCCACGCTATACCCGCATGAAGTTAAGAGCTTGTGGTTACTCGATCCAGGTGGTGTTTGGTCAGCTCCGGAAGCCGAAATGCGCACTATCATTCGTAAAACTGGGGTGAATCCGTTAACAGCTAAAACCCCTGAAGAATTCCGTAAAGTATTCGATATCGTGATGAGCAAGCCCCCTTTCATCCCAGGCTTTGTACTGGATGAAATGGCGAAAAAACGCATCGCTAACTTCGATTTAGAACAGAATATTTTTGCCCAACTATCTGCAGACAATGTCGAAGAACGCGTCCGCGGCCTAACCACCCCTACCTTGCTAGTATGGGGCGCTGAAGATCGAGTACTCAACCCAGAAGCAGCCCCCATTCTGGAAGGACTTTTGACCAATGTTAAAACGATTATCATGCCAGGTATTGGTCACCTGCCTATGCTAGAAGCGCCAAAGCAAACAGCAACCGACCTAAAAGCATTTATTGCTGATTTGCCTGAATAAAATCAATAGGCGTTGAATTTAACAGCGCCCAGAAAAAAGCGGCCCTCTGCAAATAAACAGGGGCCGCTTTTTTTATACTTAAAAGGTCGAATTAATTAGCTTCAATGCTCACATCTAAAGACATTTCACCGTCGTTCTCATCCGTACCGGACGCCGAAAAAGCCAGTTGATCATCACTCGTTGCGGTAATTTCAAACGCATAAGTCGCCGTGCTCTGACAGGCATCATCACTCTCATCACACGTACCTTCGCCATAAATATCACTTTGACCGGAAATAATATCCTGCGAGAAGGTGTTGTCGTAAACCAAAGTTACGTTCAATCCGATTGTGCTCGCATCGCCAGAAAACGCTGCCTTCTCCCCCGTCAGCGTCATGATTTCAGCGTAATTGACAGCGGATATAGAGGTGTTGCTATTCACCACACCGGCACCAACTCCCTTCGAAGCACCAACACACGCTAACGAATCACTTAATTCAGCAAAGGTGGCGCTGGCGGAACCCACAGTAAAATCGACACCTATCGCGTATTCACTAGCGGCATCGGTGAACGAGGTGGCATCGCTAACCTTCACACCCACCATGCGCGTATTTTGCGCAATGCTGTACCCGTCCCCCGTCGCATTAGTCTGCAAGCTGCCAGACAAGCTGCGGTTGTTGGTTACTATCAGACTCCAATTGTAAGAGTCCTCAACCGAGCCACTTAATGTGCCATCAGCAAGCGTTAACGTGATATCGGTAAAATCCAATTGGTGGTCAATATTGCACGCCCACAAGCGGTACTCACCTTCGGTTTCTAATGCGCTCAGTAATACCAGTTGGCGACCTTGATAGTAGTTGGTGGTATCACTGCTATCGGTCACTTCATAATCAAACTTCGAACTGGTATTTATCAGCCATAAGCCTTCAGGGGTATCTGAACTTAATGCCGCATCCGCTGCCGGAAGATCTGCCCCCAATTCAGCTAAGGTTTGTTGCGCAAGTTGCGTGGTAGGGTCAACGTCGATCACGGTAGCGACATTGGTACTGCTACTGTTACCAGTGCAGGCCGATACCAGTGCAGCAACGACCAAGCAATAGGCCGACTTTTTGAATTGGGAGTGCATCATGATTTCCTTTTGATATTCTTATTTAATCCTAGAAGGGGATCATAGCAGACGCAATTGCAGACCTAAGGGCAATTCGGGCCCATTACCAATACGATTATCCCCACTTACCTTGGCCTCCTAGCGTTCGCGCCGTTATAATCGCCCGCAGAAATTCATCCTCCTATCCTCACGGACTATCTCATGACCTCTAAAACCGTCGTTTCCGAACGCCTGTATGATGGCTACGCCCAATCCTTCACTGTGAGCGAACTGCTGTTTGAAGTGAAAACGGAACACCAACATCTGGAAATCTTCGAAACGCCGTTTCTAGGCCGCGTTATGCTGCTGGATGGTGTGGTACAAACCACCGAGAAAGACGAATTTATTTACCACGAAAGCATGGTCCATGTACCTTTGTTTGCCCACCCAGCCCCTAAGCGTGTGCTCATTATTGGTGGCGGCGACGGCGGCATCTTGCGTGAAGTGTTGCGTCACAAAAACGTAGAACACGTAACCCAAGTTGAAATCGACGGCAGCGTCATCGACATGTGCAAAGAATACTTCCCACGTCATTCTAATGGTGCCTTCGATGACCCGCGCGCCACTATCGTGATCGCCGATGGCAAAGAATTCGTCGCCAACTGCCAAGACAAATACGACGTCATCATCTCCGACTCCACCGACCCTATCGGCCCAGGCGAAGTGCTGTTTACCTCCGATTTCTATGCCGACGAAAAAACCTGCCTGAACGAAGGCGGCATCATGGTGGCACAGAACGGCGTGCCGTTTATGCAAGGCCAAGAAATCACCAATACCTTCCAGCGCCTAAGCAAACTGTACGCGGACAACAGCTTCTACGTTGCCCCCGTGCCAACCTATACAGGTGGTTTTATGACCTTAGCCTGGGCAACCGACGACGCCTCATTGCGCAAGCAAAGCGTTGAACAGATTCAAGCGCGTTACGACGCCGCAGGGTTTAGCACACGTTATTACAACCCAGAGATTCATGTTGCGGCATTTGCATTGCCGAATTATGTGAAAGCTTTGATGGTGTGATTTGCGGTTATTTTTGCGGCTAAGGATATCCGCGACACCGCATTAAAACGAAAGAGACATATTCCTGTAGGAGCGAAACTTTTTCGCGAAAGCTTTGCAAAATAAAGAGCCGTATTAACGGTAAAGGCTTTCGCGAAAAAGTTTCGCTCCTACGAACACTTATAATCCACCCGAGGTAAAGTACATCGCCTCGAGCCTCTACGTCTGCCGCAAAAATAGCCCCAACCGCGCCAGCAGCGACAAAACCCACCAATAGCTACAAAATCCCACCGTCACTGTTATAATCTCGCGTCTTTAAATTTTCGAACGTTGCATAACGCACGCAAACAGGAATCCTCGCTGTGAGCCAGAGTCGCCATAACGTCAAAACATTCCAAGGCTTAATCGCTGCCTTGCAGGAATACTGGTCCGAACAGGGCTGTGTAATCAACCAACCACTCGATATGGAAGTCGGTGCCGGTACTTTCCATACCGCGACGTTTTTGCGTGCTATTGGCCCAGAAAACTGGAGTGCTGCTTACGTGCAACCAAGCCGCCGTCCTACTGATGGCCGCTATGGTGAAAACCCGAACCGCTTGCAACATTACTACCAATTTCAGGTAGTGATGAAGCCAAACCCAGTGGATATTCAAGAAAAGTACCTTGAGTCGCTGCGCGTGATGGGCGTTGATCCTTTGGTTCACGATATTCGTTTCGTTGAAGACAACTGGGAATCACCAACGCTAGGCGCTTGGGGTTTGGGCTGGGAAGTTTGGCTTAACGGTATGGAAGTGACTCAGTTCACTTACTTCCAGCAAGTCGGCGGTTTGGAATGTTTCCCAGTAACCGGCGAAATCACTTACGGTCTTGAGCGCATTGCCATGTACCTGCAAGAAGTGGATTCTGTCTACGACCTAGTTTGGACTTACGGCCCAGACGGCAAGGCCGTGACCTACGGCGACGTATTTCATCAAAACGAAGTGGAGCAATCGGCCTATAACTTCGAACACGCCGATGTCGATTTCTTATTCAAAGCCTTCGATCAATACGAAAAAGACTGCAAACGTCTGATCGACGTTGGCTTGCCGCTACCGGCTTACGAGCAGGTATTGAAAGGCTCGCATACCTTTAACTTACTCGATGCTCGCGGCGCGATTTCTGTGACTGAGCGTCAAGGCTATATCTTGCGTGTACGTACCTTAGCGCGTTCGGTTGCTGAAGCTTATTTCAACAGCCGTGCCGAAAAAGGCTTCCCGCTGGCGACCGAAGCAAACCGCGCCGAAGTATTAGCGAAGTACGAAGCAGCCAAGGCGAAAAAAGCCGATAAAGACGCTGCCCAGCAGGAGACCAAATAATGAGCACTCGTGATTTCTTAGTAGAGCTAGGCACCGAAGAGCTGCCACCGAAAGCGCTTAAAAATCTGTCTAACGCGTTTGCCCAAGGCATTGAACAAGGTTTAAAAGACGCCGGTTTAACCATGGGTGCGATTGAACAATTCGCCGCACCACGTCGTTTAGCCGTGCGCATTGCCGAGTTACCAGAGCAGCAAGCCGATCAAGAAGAAGTGTTGTACGGCCCGCCAGCAAACATCGCTTTTGACGCCGATGGTAAGCCAACCAAAGCCGCCTTAGGCTTTGCCGCTCGCGCCGGTGCCGATGCGTCTGAATTAAAAACAGCGCCAGATTCTGACAAAAAGAATGCCGGTAAGCTAATGCTCGAACGTACGATCAAAGGCAAAAATACCACTGAGCTATTGGCCGCTATTGTGCAAAACAGCTTAGATAAGTTGCCGATTCCTAAGCGTATGCGCTGGGGTTCGTCACGTATTGAATTCGTGCGCCCCGTACAGTGGTTAGTCATGCTGTTTGGTAACGACGTGGTCGATGCCGAAGTGCTTGGCTTAAAAGCCGGCAACACCAGCCGTGGTCACCGCTTCCATGCGCCGGGCGAGATCGTTATCGAACACCCGTCGGAATACCAAGACAAGTTACGCGCCGCCTATGTGATGGCGAGCTTTAGCGAACGTGGTACTTTGATTAAAGAACAAGTCACGGCCGAAGGTAAAAAACTCGGTGGCGAAGCCGTCATCAGCGACGACTTGCTCGATGAAGTAACGGCCCTAAACGAGTGGCCGGTAGCCTTGGCTGGGTCGTTTGATGAAGACTTCCTGCGCGTGCCGCCTGAAGCGTTAGTGTCTTCAATGAAAGAACACCAAAAGTACTTCCACGTGATGAAAGACGGCAAACTGCTGCCCAACTTCATCACCATTGCCAATATCGAAAGCAAAGATCCACAACAAGTGATCTCAGGTAACGAGAAGGTGATTCGTCCGCGTTTATCCGATGCCGCTTTCTTCTGGGATACCGATCGTAAAAACCCATTGGCCAGCCGTTTCCCGAAATTGGAAAACGTGGTCTGGGTGAATGGCCTTGGTTCTACTGCCGACAAAACCCGTCGTATTAGCGTATTAGCCAGCAAAATTGCTGAACACATTGGCGCCGATGTAGCGCTGGTTCAACGCGCTGCGCACCTATGCAAAAACGACCTTGTTTCAAACATGGTGACCGAGTTTACCGACCTGCAAGGTTTGGCTGGTAAGTACTATGCCGAACACGATGGCGAGCCAGCAGACGTCGCGGCGGCCATGGTTGAGCAATACATGCCTGCGTTCGCTGGGGATGCTTTACCAGCAACACAAACCGGCACCCTGATCGCCTTGGCTGATCGTCTCGACAGCCTGGTCGGCTTATTTGGTACTGGCCAGCTACCAACGGGTTCTAAAGACCCATTTGCGTTGCGTCGCGCATCACTAGGTGTGTTGCGTTTGCTGGTTGAAAAGCAAATCAACATCGACCTTGGCGACTTAATTGATTGGGCGTTGGCGAATGAATGGGCCACTGAACTGCGTGCCGATACCAAAGCAACCCTAACTGAATACATGCTGGATCGTTTCAGCGCTTGGTATCAAGACGAAAACATTCCAACGGGCGTATTCCAGTCTGTACGTGCACTGGGCGTAACCAATGCGCTGGATATTAACCGTCGCGTACAAGCTGTATTTACCTTTGGTAAATTAGAAGCCGCCCAAGCACTCGCCGCTGCCAACAAACGTGTTTCCAATATTCTGGCTAAGAATGGTGGCGAAAACGTTGAAGCCAAAGTGAATGCTGAACTGCTGCAACAAGGCGAAGAAAAAGCGCTAGCTGAACAAGTTGCCGCGAAAAAAGCCGTGGTTGAGCCGCTACTTGCGAACGGTGACTACAGCGCGGCATTAACGGAATTAGCGGGCCTACGCGAAGTCGTCGATGCCTTCTTCGACAACGTAATGGTGATCGCTGATGACGAAGCCGTTAAGAACAACCGCCTAGCGCTGCTAAAACAGCTTAGTGGCTTGTTTATGGCAATTGCGGATATATCTGTACTGTAATTGTTACTGCTGAAAAGCCCAGCCACTGAGAAGTCGCTGGGCTTTTTTATTTATACGGGTTCTATTCTGCCCTACTTAGTTGCATCCATAACTCAAAAACCGATAATCTCCCTTTCACTTTCTTTAATGGCGCCAACCTGCCGAGCATTACGGAATCCTAATTTTATGAAGCTGATTATCCTCGACCGCGATGGTGTACTAAATTACGACTCCGACAATTACATTCGTTCAGTGGATGAATGGCAGCCAATACCGGGTAGCGCTGAGGCCGTTGGTCGTTTGTGCAACGCAGGTTATACCGTTGCTGTGGCGACGAACCAGTCGGCAATTGGCCGTGGATTTTTCCCAATTGAAGTATTGAATGGCATGCACAACAAAATGAGTTCATTGACAGCTGAACACGGCGGTGAATTTGCGCATATTGCTTTTTGCCCGCATGTCCCTGATGACCATTGTGATTGCCGTAAGCCAATGCCAGGCTTAATCCACCAAATAGAACAAGCGTTAGGTGTTTCTGCTAACGATGCTTGGATGGTAGGTGATTCACTCACAGACTTAAAAGCTGGGGCCAGTGCTGGCTGTAAAACAGCGTTAGTTATGACAGGCAAAGGCGAACGCACGCTACCAAAATTAAAGGCTGATGCGGAACTCAGTGATCGGCCTGTATTCGACGACTTGTCGGCTTTTGTAGATTGGTTGCTGGGCCAAGCAGAATAAAGCTCACTTCTTATCATCGCCGCTTTATTACCATTGGGTTTCCTCGTACTCTAATTACATACAGCCTAAGTTGAATGCCCGGCTCCGCACCGCGAGATGGGTGTAAATTGGGCGGATCATAAGCCTGCGAGAAGCGATGAAAACACCACCGGTACTAACGAGTATTCAACTTACCTTTTATGGCGCACGCACACTCTTGCTGTACCTATGGCTATGTGTGTTCGCGCTATTTTGGATGCTACCTAGCTTGATATTCATCCCCCTATTGCCGCTAAAGTTACGTCATCGCTGGGTGGCACGTCCATTTTGCCGCATGATTTTATGGTCAGCAGAGGCGATTACCGGCATACACTGGCGTGTTGTCGGTGCAGAACATATCCCGGAAGGCGAACAGCGTTGCGTTATATTAGCTAAACACCAAAGCAGCTGGGAAACCTTCATGTTACCCATGTTGCTGTACCCGCAAGTTCAGGTCGCCAAGCAAGAACTTACTAAAGCGCCGCTCTTTGGTTGGCTATTGAAACACATGCACCCGATATTGATTGATCGCATGCAGCGCGCCCAAGCGTTAAAACAATTAGTAAAAGACGGTGCGGAACGCTTACATAATGGCTTTCATATTTTGATATTCCCAGAAGGTAGCCGCGTGCCGCCCGGAACTCGTAAAGCCTTCTCTAAGGGCGCGGCCATGCTTGCAGTAAAGAACAATGCCCCCGTGCTGGCCGTTGCTCATAATGCCGGAGAATTCTGGCCGCATGATCATTGGATAAAACGTCCAGGAACAATTACAGTCGTTATCAGCCGCGTGATTGATACAACGAACTTAAGCACGCAAGAATTACACGATCAGGTTGAACACTGGATCAATTCCACCGTCGAAGAGATATCATCGACAAAGTTCACTGGCACCATGATTACCAACACGACCAGTGGTAAGCGCTTTTAATTTAGATTAACCAAGGACATTAACATGCAGATTCAAATTACCGGTTTGTTTGGGCTTATTATTCTGATTGCAGATATTTACGCTTTGATTAACGTCGTGCAGTCACGCCAAACGTCAACGGGCGCTAAGGTAGTATGGATTCTTGCGATTCTATTCTTGCCCGTCGCTGGCTTTGTGGCTTGGTTGCTATTTGGTCCACGCGATAAATAGTTAAAACACTATCGAATACGCTACAAAAAAGCCCCGCTAAACAGCGGGGCTTTTTATTGCTTCCTAAATCAACTAGACCTCTTCGGTTCCTCGTTTGATGTCGGGCTTAGTCTCAGCCTTAACTTCTGGTTTAGCCTCTTGGGGTTTATCCAATTCAATTTTTGCACTTGGCGCTCGACCCGATTTATCTTCACCAAAATAGATGGTTTGATGAGGGAAAGGTATTTCAATATTACGCTCGTCGAACGCTATCTTCATACGACGATTATATTCACGCATAACATTCCAACGGTCGTGAGATTTCGTTTTAATACGCGCTTTGATCATTACCGCGCTATCGGCAAATTCGTCTAAACCGAAAATCTCCATTGGTTCTAGTATCTTGTCTCCATACACCTCGTCGTTGCGTAAATCTTCATCGATTTCTTTTAAACATACCAGTACATCATCAATATTCTCGCGATAAGCCACACCAATATTAAATAACGCAAAGCTGAAATCTTTGGTCAGATTTTTAACTACTGAAATATCACCAAATGGCACGGTAATCACAGCGCCATCCAGATCTCTTATCTGAATTTTTCGCAACGAAATTTTCTCGACCACACCAAAGTGATCACCCAACTGAATGACATCGCCTATTTGTAACAAGTCTTCGAAAATAACTGTAAGCCCGGTCAGAAAGTCTTTCACTAAGGTTTGCGCACCAAAACCTACCGCAATACCCAGAACCCCCGCACCGGCAAGCAATGGCATAATGTCGATACCTAACTCAGACAACACCACCATGATCGACAATAAACTGAGGGTGAATAAAAGTATGTTACGAATAATCGGCGTGATGGTTTGAAAACGGCTACTCGATAAATGGCTATTTCTATGCACAATAAATTCAAGTAGAGCATTGACCCCTTCCCAAATCAGCATAAAAACCAAAGCGACGACAATGAGCATAAAGGCCGATGAGAATACGGATTCAAATGCTAGAAATTTTTCCGCTTTGGGATAGTAGTCAGATAGTACGTTGGTACAGGCATAAAGACTGACAATAGAACCAAATAAATAACCTGCCCAACGTTGCAAAGAGAATAATGTTTGAAAACGATCTCGGCTTAACTCAAGACGCTTAGCAATTTTGCGCATACGTTTTTCTAAGCGAACGGCCAACATGCCATTTAAAAAGACAAAAATTCCTATAACAAATAAGGCGACCAGTAAAACCAGTAGATCTCCTATCAAAGAATCACTAAACCCATAAGAATTTAAAATTCGCATTAATTCATTGGCTAGACCATTACCGGTACTGTCTAAATCAATCAGACCCTCCACTAACGAATCAGTCTTAGCTGGCTCATTTACCTCCAGCAACAGCTTGAGCTTATCTACTAGTGCTCCCCTATCGGCTTCGCTTTCAAGGGTTGAAATTAAATTCTCTATCTTTTGAGTTTCGGTATGGGCCGTTACTTCTTCTGCATGAATATCCGCCACAGGCGGTTCGGCAAAAGCCATACTGGAAAATAAAACGGCACATACAAACCATAAATGTCGCATACTGACTCCATGCGGATGAGATTTAAACATAAGTATATCGGCTAACGCAGTGCAGTTGGGGTCCAATTGCCCGCTGTGTGACGCCACCTTCTGAATGACGTCATACTCTTTAATAGGCGGTGGCCCTAACTGACCTTGAGTTAGCCTACGATTTTCGGTTAAAACGATGACAAACACTCATTCATCCAATTGGAGAGTTCGTATGGCGACTATCGCCGAATCGACGCATAAACACATCCAAGTTCGTAAAATGGACTTCGCTTTCGATGCCATCGACAAAATGGATTGGTATCGTAACAACCCCTTTATGACAGCGTTCATGACCGTGCTGTCGGGCACCTTTCCACCGGGCGAGCAAATGTTCATTGAATCGGTGAGAGCCTTCAAAGATAAGGTGACCGATCCCCAATTGCTGCAGGATATCCAAGATTTTACTCGCCAAGAAGCGCACCACACCAATCAGCACAAGCTCGCCAATCTAAAGCTACAATCCTTGGGCTGGAATGCACTAGCCATTGAGAAACGAGTAGAACGAGCCATTGGGTTTCTAAATAACAAGCGCTCAGCCAGAGAGCGCTTAGCAGCAACCGTATGTCTCGAACATATTACGGCCATCGTGGCAGAGTATGTACTTACCCACCCCGAACAGCTCGCCGATATGCATCCAGCGGTGAAAAATCTACTGATCTGGCACGCCATTGAAGAGATTGAACACAAAGCCGTGGCCTTTGATGTTTACATGAGCACAGGCGGTAGCCGTAAACTCCTGAAAAGGATTATGCGATCTGTCTCCATCCTGTTCCCTATGCTCAGCTTTGCTCGTACCTTCTATTTATTGTTTAACGCCCGCCGCATGCCGAGCTGGGCACACATGAAAGATGCCTATGCAGCGCTGTTCAGCGAAACCGGTTTATTTACCTGTATCAAAGGCCCGTTTAAAGACTTCTACCGCGAAGACTTCCATCCTAATGACCACGATAACCGCGCGCTGGTTGAAAAGTGGAAGACCGAAATTGAGGCTTATAAGGCCTGAATCCTCCCCAAAAACGAACTAGATAACCCAGAAAGTTGCAGCGTGAGCCGAATAAAGCCTATTATTGGCTCACTAAGTGAGCCGAATAAGAAATTTAATCGGCTCACCATTCAAAAGCACCTTCCTTGGGGCAGCGCCTAGTGCATAACGTGGAACATGATTGGATCTGGCAATCAACCGCTTGGCCGAACTTCTCCTGGCAAGAATCAGCAGTGCAGCCGTTGCTACGTAAGCGCTCAAGCAACCCCACCTACCAATTTAAATAACCGCCAGTTCTATATT
>OJBZ01000038.1_pt1 | contig 91699 bp, 82 predicted proteins | sample 1591671 | NCBI WGS metagenome assembly OJBZ01 (sample SAMN05416850, study PRJEB24817) | seawater metagenome | isolation source: Sea water | place: Canada:Atlantic | collected 2013-07
GGTAGTGTGGTTCGCCCATGTGAGAGTAGGTCATCGTCAGCTCTCTATTCTAGATAAAGCCCCCAACGCGTTAGCGTTGGGGGCTTTTCTTTGTGCGCGGGTTGGTGACAGTGCTAGCTGTTGGAAACTTTAGCGCTAGATACTTTGGTCAAGAATTCAAACTTTCCTACAAACTAGTTTGATGTGATACTATTTATTCACTTCTAGAATCTACTATTTTTCATTTATTTTGGAGCACATTATGGGCGTTTCACTCTACTATACTGCTGAACGTTCTACTCTTTTGACTCAACAGGAGCAAGAAAAGATTGCGTCAATAGTCGATGAATATAATGAAAATTTCGAGCATGCAGATGATGCGGAGACTTTTGATCTCTATGCATACGATGACAGTGAGTCAGAGGTCATATTAGCAGGAGCTACGAAGTTGCCTGCTAGTATGGATGTAGGAGATCTTGTGTATACCCTAGAGCATTGGCTACTGTGTTTGACCCAGGTTCGCCTTGCGGTAACTGATGCAGAATGGCATGTACATCTAGATGATAACGATGCTGTATGGGTAGATGATAAATGGCAGATGGAAGAGTAGTGCTTCACCACTACTATGATTTGTATAACTGCTTAAATCAGTTTTTATATATTCATACGGTATTTACATAGAAAAACTCTCAACTGGATAACAGGCTGAGAGTTTTTTTATGAGGAATTATTTTAGTCTGCTTAATTTTTACTATTATCTATATAGACAATTCAAGTATCAGAAATATATCTATAATATGAATATATCCTTCATAATCTGCTCAAAATGATTTGACTTCTATCATTATAGCTGCTAATTTTAAACAGTACTTTTATTACAGGTATGTAAAAAATATATCTAAACCTTGTAGCCAATTTAATCTAGGATGAATCAAATTGTCTGCTCGTAATACCTTACTCCTATTCTCATAATTATCAAAAGGAATTGATAATGAAGTTAGCTCCTCTTTTTTCAATTGGTGCTTTAGCCGCTATTAGTCTTCTTGGCTGTTCTAACCAATCTGCTGATACGACTGATGGCTCATCAGCGACTTCTCAAGAAACTACCGTGCTACGGTTTTCGCATTTTTGGCCAGCAACCTCATCTATCAGTAAAGAAGTTTTTGAGCCTTGGGCAAAACAGATAGAAACAGATTCTGACGGCCGTCTAAAAGTTGAGCTGTATCCATCGGCGGGCCTTGCTAAAGCAGACGTTACTTACGAATCTGCGGCCAAAGGTACGATCGATATCGGTTCACAAGCGCATGGTTATACCAACGGTCGCTTTCCTTTGACTCAGATTACTGAGCTTCCAGGTTTGTCAAATTCAGCAACTCAAATGGGCTGTATGCTACAGACTTTATATGATGACGGTACTTTGGCGAGTGAGTACGAAGATACTCATTTACTGTTTATGTACGGCGGTGGACCTGGTGCACTTCATACAACGGATAAGTTAATTCGTACGCCTGCAGATATGAAAGGTATGCGTATTCGCCGTCCTTCAGCTGTGGCAGGTGACATTATCGAAAGTGCAGGCGCTTCACCAGTCGGTTTACCTGCAAACGATATGTATACCTCTCTACAGCGCGGTGTCGTTGATGGTTTGAGTTTCCCTTGGGAGGCGGTAACAGCATTTAAGATTGATGAGATTACCAAATATCATACTAACATTCCTTTCTATAGTTCAGCGCTTATGGTCACGATGAACAAAGACAAATACGACAATTTACCTGACGATCTAAAACAAGTTTTGGATAAAAATTCAGGAATGGCGTTGGCCAGTAAAGTTGGTGAAGTATTTGATAAGCATGACCAGATGGCAATCCAAGCTGCTAAAGATAAAGGTGATGAAATTGTCGAGATTCCTGATCCGTTAAATGATCCAGATTGGAAAGGGCCACTTGAAAGAGGAACCCAAAAATATCTAAGTGATGTTAACGCTTTGGGTTTAGATGCTGATGGCGTCTATGAAAAAGCAAAAGCTGCCAGTGCTGCCTGTAAGGTCTAACCTAATTGGAGGTGTCACATGGCATTTTTAGTCAAGCTCAGCGTCCTAATCTCTAGATTATGCCAGTTTATCGGTGGGGTGAGTCTCATCATCATCGTCCTAACCACCATGCTCGACGTCGTCGCACGCTACATATTCAAACTCACCGGCGGTGAGTTTGGCTTTACCGTCAAAGGCAGTGTAGAGATTGTCTCCTACTTTATGCTATTTGCATTACTAGCTGCCTTTGCCGCATTTGTCGAACGCTCACAAATCATCGTCGACGTTTTCACCCAGAAAATGCCACAGTCTATCAAAGGCTACCTCATGGGTATCTTTATGATGGGCTTCTTTATCATCGGCATCGTCTTCTCATGGGGGCTCTACGAGAGCGCCATTGACGCCTTAGAGTATGGCAAAGTCACCCAAGACCTTCGCATATCTATGATGCCTATCTATATGGTTAGTGCCTTCTTAAGCATCCTACTGGCCATTCGCTCATTGATCGAATCCATCAACATCTTTAAGACAGGCGAATTCTTTGACGCCGAGGAGACAGGCGCATGAGTCCAGAAATTATCGGTGCGATTGGCCTAGTTGTCATGATCCTGCTTGTCGTCCTACGAGTGCCTGTGGCACTTGCCATGTTAGGGGTAGGCTTAGTCGGTTTCGGTGCGGTCACCGCGCCTAGTGGTGCTCTACAAATGCTCAAAGACATCCCAGTCGATGTCTTAGCAAAGTATGACTTTAGTGCCATTCCTTTATTTATTCTTATGGGCGTGTTTGCCACTCACTCAGGTATGGCAGGTAAACTCTTTGAAGCCACCCGAACCATATTTGGCGGGGTAAGGGGTAGTCTTGGTATTGCTGGTATCGGTTCATCCGGTATCTTTGCCTCTATCTCAGGCTCATCACTCGCTACTGCCTCTACCATGACCAAAGTGGCCTTACCACAAATGGAGAAGTACGGTTATCAGCCAGGCTTTGCCTGCGGTATTTTAGCCGCTGGCGGTACGCTTGGTATTATGATTCCGCCCAGTATTGCCTTACTGGTCTATGCCATCTTAACCCAGCAGTCAGTAGGTGACATGTTCATCGCTGGTTTCTTACCCGGTATGCTCGGTATGGTAATGTACTCACTCACCGTCATGGTGATGGTACGCTGGAAACCGCATCTAGCAAAACGTGGTGAGAAAACGTCTTGGAAAGCCAAGCTGCTGTCGCTGACTGGTCTGATCCCGTTTAGCTTTATCTTTATTGTGATTATTGCCGGTATCTTCTTTGGGCTATTTACCCCAACAGAAGGCGCTGCAGTCGGGGCGTTTGTCTCATGGGCTTATGCCTTTGCTAAAGGCATGCGCTTAGATGGTCTTAAGCAGTCACTGATTGAGACGCTAGCACTCTCTGCCGTGGTGTTCTTTATGCTATTAGGTGCAGAAGCATTGGGATATTTTATCTCAGTCTCACGTTTGTCTTATACCTTGGCGTCTTGGATCGGTGGGCTAGCGGTCAGTCCAATGATTGTCCTGATCTGTATCTTGTTCATGTACTTCCTATTAGGACTGTTCATGGATGCGCTCGCGATGCTGGTAATCACGATACCTGTAGTATATCCCATCATTCTAGCGTTAGGGTTTGATCCGGTCTGGTTTGGCATCATTGCGGTATTGACGGTAGAGCTTGGTTTGATTACGCCGCCGATGGGGATGAATATCTTTGTGATTAAGGCGATGGCACCGCACATTAAGCTGAGTGATATGTTTCGAGGGGTGGCACCATTCATTGTCTCTGATGTGATTCGTTTGGTTATCTTGGTGATGTTCCCTGCCATCTCGCTTGTGCTGCTCGGGTAGGCTGAATCTAAAACCTCATGTATAACGTTATTGTATACAGCCATATTGCTAATAAAGCAGTGTGGCTTTTTTATTGGCTGATATTTTGTCTAAGAATTAAGAGAGGGATATTTTACAAACTCACAATCTATGACGCTGCATAGTGATAACTTTTCTTAGTGTTATAAAGGCCTGTGAATGTAGTAAACTGGTTTTCATTCATTTTCCTATATAACTTTATAAGTAGAGATAGTCATGGCTGTCGATTTTAGTAATACGCTTATCGTCGCAATTTCTGCGACGGCACTTTTTGATTTGACTGAGTCAGAAAACTATTTGCTAGAGCTGCTAGAGCAACGACCTACAAGTGCTATAAAAGAATTTAGGGAGTACATGACCGAGCGTGAAAATGATCCCTTGAATATTGGTGCAGGTTATCCGCTAATTAAAGCATTATTAAACTTAAATAAGTATTGTGATAATAGCGATGGACGAGATTCAGACATTGAAACACCATTGGTCGAAGTTGTTATCGTCTCAAAAAGCAGTCCAGACACTGGTATTCAGGTGCTTAATGCAATTCTAGAACATGATATTAATATCTCCCGTTCTGCTTTTGTTTCAGGTAGCCCTGTTGCGCCTTATATCAAAGACTTTAACGTTGACCTGTTCTTGACTACCAATCGCGACGATGCCCAGCAAGTTGCGGATGCCAATATCTGTGCCTGTGCCATATTAGATGCCACGCCTGTCAATACTTATGAGTTAGATACTGAGCAGCTACGCATTGCCTTTGATGGTGATGCAGTGCTTTTTGATGATTCAGGTGAACTGCTATACAAACAAAAAGGACTGCGAGCCTTTCATGATCGTGAAGTACAAATGCGTGATTTGCCGATTGAAAAAGGCCCTTATGCTGAATTGTTGATTAAATTATCAAATTTGCAAGAGCGCCTGCCTGCTGGTCTAAAATACTCACCAATAAAAATTGCGCTGGTAACGGCGCGCAATGCACCAGCTGACTTACGGGCTATCAAGACACTACGAGAGTGGAGCGTGAATGTTGATATGGCGTTTTTTTTGGGAGGATTAGAGAAAACAGCGGTACTCAGAACATTTGCGCCGCATATCTTCTTTGATGATTCAATCAAGCACATTGATGCAGCACGTCGATTTATTCCTACGGCCTTGGTTCCTTATCATTCGACGTCATTATTGCATGGTGACAACTATCTCACTGCTGATGAGGATGCATCATTGTTATCATTCAAACCTGCTGTGCACCCACTATTTGCTGTAAACCATTAAGTAGGTATAAAAAATCTAGGTAATAAGAATAGGATGGTATATGAATTGGCAGCAGTTGCTTAATTTAATTGTCGTACGGATAAAGCAGGTCGTTGGACTTTATGCTTTTGTACTTATACCGATGTGGGGCATGTTTTTTCTAAATGAAGTGGTCTTATTTGGACTGTGGAACATCTTTGGTATCGTGCCGCGTGCTTTAGATGTGGGTAGTATGATAGGGGTGTTTGCTTCATGGACCATGCATGGCAATTTGTCGCATTTGACTGGCAATACGGTGACGCTATTACAGATTTTGTTTTTATTTGGGCTGTTTGAGAAGAATGCTTATCGCACGGTAATTAAACTGGTGGTCGCCTCAGGACTGGTTACTTGGGTTATCGGGTCGCCATCTTCTATCCATATCGGCGCATCAGGGCTTTGTTTTGCAATGTTAGGTTATATGATAGGCGGGGCTATATTTGCGCGGCGCTGGGGTTATCTGATTGCTTGTATTGTTATGGGGACTGGTTATTGGCTGACCATTAAGCAAGGATTAATGCCGCAACAAGGTATCTCGTTTGCGGCACATTTTGGTGGTTTGTGTGCTGGGCTATTGCTAGGAGCCAATTCAAAGCATACTTATTCAGCCGCTTCTCAACGCTATTAAACGCAACTGGATATCAGCGTTCAATGAACCAACATAACCATAACCGTACTAAGCGTTATGGAATCAGACGCTTTCATCAGTACAAATTTTGATAAATAAAGGATCATCTGTAGTCAGTTCTCGCCATGCAGTGGTCTGTTTAATATGTTCATCCACCGTGAGCGTGCTACCTTTTTCTGGTATCACGTAGTCCGCTCGTGCAGGAGTAGTGCAGTCTATTACCTGTAAAATCTTCTGCACGCTTCTGCGTCTTTCAAACAAATACAAATTAACTAAGTGCATGTCTGGATTGTCTGCATGCATGCTAGCATTGCCCGTATCTGCCGCAATAAAGCGCAAGACTTGCGGTTTAAGATAAGACCACGGGCGAAACCATTCTGTACTTTCGGCAGTTTTCACGACTTCAACACCATCTGGCAGCTGACGGACTTGCTGACCGTACCAGTTATATTCTTGATGTACCTGAAACCCAAAAATACCAACCGCAGCAAACAAGGGAATCAGCCACTTTGGTGCGCGTTTACCTGACAGTTTACAAAGGTGAGTTATGATCAGTGCTAATCCAGCCATGCCAAATGCGGCAGCTATGGTAGCGATAAACTCAAAAAGCATAAAATATTCCTTAATGCGCTAGGCACTTTTAGTCAGGTATGTTCAATTGGACAAAGCAAAACCATCATCTAACTATTATTTTAATAAGTATTAGATAAAAAATCACTCACCAGCAGTGGCTGCCAGTGAGTGATATATAGTAACAGAAGACATATCATCATTCGTCAGGTTAATGGTCGACTGCACCGCCTGCGCCGCGTGGTGAGCGAACGCTTTCAACCAACTCTTGAATGTGTAGCGGTGGCGCTTTGGTCGCATAAGAAACGATGAATGCAACGATAAAGTTAAGCAGTGCACCAATCACACCGAATGACAGTGGTGAGATACCAAATAGCCAGTACTCCGCTGTATCAGGGAAGTTGGCAGTACCACTGATAAAGAACCAACCTTTGAAGACGAAGATGTAAACCAAGATACTGATCAAACCTGTCAACATACCAGCGATAGCGCCAAGGTTGTTAATACGTTTTGAGAAGATACCCATCATTAGTGCAGGGAAGAGGGATGCACCAGCGATACCAAATGCCAATGCAACTACCTGTGCTGCAAACCCTGGTGGATTCATACCTAAGTAAGTAGCAACCACAATCGCAATACCCATCGTGATACGCGCGACCTTGAGCTCTCCTTTGTCAGTAATGTTTGGATTTAGGTTTCGTTTGATTAAATCATGACTAATCGCTGACGAGATAGCGAGCAATAAGCCAGCAGCAGTTGATAGTGCAGCGGCTAGACCACCTGCGGCGATCAAACCAATTACCCAAGATGGCAGTTGTGCAATCTCTGGGTTAGCCAATACCAAGATATCAGCATTGACGTCGAGCTCGTTACCAGCCCAGCCTGCATCTGCAAAGCGGCCATCAAGTTCTAGATCATGTGCAGCACGTGCTGTTTCAACCGCAGTCGTCGCAGCGCCTACGTCACCACCTTCAGTCTGTGCATTGGTCAGTGCTACTTCTGCAGCGCCCAGTCCACTATCGTTGTACATCTGAATACGACCATCATTGTTAAGGTCAGTATATTTAATTAGGCCAGTATCTTCCCAAGTCCTCATCCAGTCTGGACGTTGGTCATAGTCGATTGCAGGCTCTGCAACACCTTGTGGATAGATAGTATCGATCAGGTTTAAACGTGCCATTGCGCCAACAGCAGGTGCTGTGAAGTACAATAACGAGATAAACACTAACGTCCAACCAGCGGTCCAACGTGCATCGGCAACTTTAGGAACCGTGAAAAAGCGAATAATAACGTGAGGTAGACCAGCCGTACCAATCATGAGTGATAAAGTGAACAGCACCATGTTTAGTTTGTTAGGTACGTCAGCCGTATATGCTGTGAACCCCAAATCGGTCACAACTTGATCAAGCTTGGTTAGGATAGGCACACCAGATTCGATATGGTTTGAGAACAAACCAAGACCTGGAATTGGATTGCCGGTTAATTCAAGTGAGATAAAGACAGCAGGGATGGTATAAGCAATCATCAGAACCACATACTGCGCAACCTGCGTGTAGGTAATCCCTTTCATACCGCCAAGAACTGCGTAAAAGAATACAACAACCGCCGCAATAATAAGACCTGTGTTGTTATCTACTTCTAAGAAGCGTGAAAATGCGACACCAGCACCTGTCATCTGACCGATAACGTACGTGGTAGAGGCAATTATCAAACAAACCACGGCAATCATTGCAGCCGTTTTTGAATAAAAGCGATCCCCAATAAAATCAGGCACCGTGAACTTGCCAAATTTACGTAAGTAAGGCGCCAGTAGCATGGCTAGTAGCACATAACCACCTGTCCAGCCCATTAAGTAGGTCGATGCGCCATAACCGCCAGCAGCAAGCAAACCTGCCATAGAAATAAAAGATGCCGCACTCATCCAGTCAGCAGCTGTCGCCATACCGTTAACTACTGGATGTACACCGCCGCCCGCCACATAGAATTCACTGGTTGTCCCAGCCCGAGCCCAAATCGCAATACCAAAATACAGAGCGAAAGATAGGCCTACGAAAATAATATTAACTAAATACTGACTCATGGTCTATTCCTCATCTACGCCATATTGTTTATCTAACTTATTCATACGCCATGCGTAGAAGAAAATTAAAATGATAAACACCCCGATAGAGCCTTGCTGAGCGAACCAAAAGCCCAAGTCAGTGCCGCCGACTTTGATGCCGGCTAAAAGAGGACGCAATAAAATAGCAAAACCATAAGAACATAGTGCCCAAACTACTAGGCTACCTAAGATGAGACGGACATTGGCACGCCAATAACCGGATGGATCGTTATGATCTTTCATAGGACAACTCCTTTTGTCTTCCCTAAAAAATACCAACAATATAAAAAGAACTGCGATTATTTCTTACCATAATAAGGATAAAAAATAATCAGGTACTGCTTTATATAGTTAAAACGATGATGTGTGATAGTACGTTTAATGCTCGGTAGTTCTTTACTTCAAATAAAAGTAATTAACTATTTAAGCATCGCATTAACTTAAACCATCGAATGGTAAAAATAACGTTTCTTGAGGAAGACAGAAGGGTGGACTATCCAGTGTCTTTTTAACAATCTCGTCTTCCTGACAAGAGTTTTAATCTTTTTAACGCGCTATCCTATTGTACAGCTTGATAGCTTCTTGTACTGCTTAATAGCTTCGATAACCATAAAACAGTCTAAACGGATATAGAATTTATATTAGCACGGTTTAATAAATATAATTGCAAACTACTGCGCATGAGTAATAATTAAATTACTAACAATTAGTTTGTTGGGCATTCATTAAAAAACCTAACGTTACGGAAACGGTACGGCAACCGTGTAATTTGTGCGATTAAATTATTACTTAATCTATTCTATATAAGCTGAAACATAAGCATTATTTATTTTAAAAATAATTATATGAAATTGATAAGTAAACGTGATGGTCACATGTCGCTCAATATCTATATCATGCACGTGTCTTTTTGGTATCAGGTATTTTGCGCAGAGGCTTATATAGTCCATCGCCATCAAAATATGATATCGATATGAAATTTAAGTAACGCATATAAAGAATGAATAAGGAGCCCATATGAACGAAGGGATAGTAGGTTGGTTTAATAACATCGTAAATTATGGTGTCGGTATTATCTGGGGTAACAATGACTGGCTGATTGCTAGTAACCCTTGGTATGGATTACTGATGTTCTTACTAATTGGTGCGGGTCTTTACTTCACCGTCGTGACACGTTTTATTCAGTTTCGTCATTTTGGTCATATGTGGAAGTTGCTACGCGTGTCCAACCAAGGACGCAAAGATGGTGGTATTAGCTCGTTTGAAGCATTGATGACGTCACTGGCAGCGCGTGTTGGTACTGGTAACTTGGCAGGTGTGGCAATTGCCATCTATTTGGGTGGACCAGGTGCTGTATTCTGGATGTGGATGACGGCACTGGTCGGTATGTCGACCAGCTTTATCGAGTCAACCTTAGCACAGGCCTACAAAGTACCGCACAATGACAATGTGTACCGCGGTGGCCCTGCTTATTACATTGAAAAAGGTCTAGGTAAACGCTGGCTTGCTGTGTTTTTCTCATTATGTTTGTTAGTGGCCTTTGGTTTGGCGTTCAATGGCGTACAGTCCAATACCATCGCTCAAGCGACCAATGAAGCCTTTGGTGTGCCAACGTGGATGACAGGTTTGGTATTGGTAGTACTGGTAGCGCCAGTGGTATTCGGTGGTTTGCGCTCAGTAGCTCGTATCGCGGGTAAAATCGTACCAGTGATGGCCATCTTGTACATCTTGCTAGCACTATTCATTATCGTGACTAATTTTAGTCAATTCCCAGCAGCGATCGCGTTGATTGTAAAATCAGCATTTGGTTTTGAGCAGGCGGCAGGCGGTGTCATCGGTTATGGTATTGCGCAGGCAATGATTAACGGTATCAAACGCGGATTGTTCTCTAACGAAGCAGGTATGGGTTCAGCGCCGAATGCTGCAGCAACGGCGAAGAGTCATCCTGATCACCCAGCAGTACAAGGCTTTATGCAAATGCTTGGCGTATTTATGGATACCCTTATCATTTGTACCGCGACGGCGTCGATTATTATCTTGTCTGGTGTGGTCGACCCTAATGTCGAGCAAGAAGGTATTCAGTTAACCCAGCTAGCCTTATCACAGTATGTGGGTGACCTAGGCGTGGTGTTTGTGGCGATTGCGATTTTCTTCTTCTCATTTACGTCTATCATCGCCAACTACAGCTATGGTGAGTCAAATCTTGAGTTTATCTCTGGTGCCAAAAATGCCAAAGTGATGATCATGATTTTCCGCTTTCTAGTGTTGGGTATGGTATTTATTGGCTCGGTTGCTAGTTTACCTGCTATATGGAATTTCGCTGACTTATCTATGGGTCTGATGGCTTTGGTCAACTTAGTGGCCATCTTGCTCTTATCTCCTGTAGCGCTAAGAATACTGCGTGACTATGAGCGTCAGGTAAAAGAGGGTAAAACAGGCGATCAGATTAAGTTTGATCCTGATAACTTTGTAAAACTCAGAGATGAAGCCAACCGTGATGCTTGGACAGACTAAGCAGCATTGATTGGTAAAAGTTGCTTGTTCTAAGCATTAAAAAACCGCCCGACTCTTATAAAGAGAAGGGCGGTTTTTATTGAAGTACAGTTTTAATGATATTAACTGTACCAGCTCAAACCAGAATTATCCTGATTTACATGTTTGGATAGTTAGGACCACCGCCACCTTCTGGCGTTACCCAAGTGATGTTCTGTGAAGGGTCTTTGATATCACAGGTCTTACAATGCACGCAGTTCTGTGCATTGATGACAAACTTAGCGCCCTCAGCGTCTTTGACCACTTCGTACACACCGGCTGGGCAGTATAAACGTGCAGGCTCAGCATACAACGGTAAGTTGATTGAAATAGGTACAGTCGGATCAGTAAGTTTTAGATGCGTTGGCTGATCTTCTGCATGGTTGGTATTAGAGATAAATACCGACGACAATTTATCAAATACCAACTTACCATCAGGCTTAAGATAAGTTGGTTGATAAGCATGATTAGCACGCTCCAACTGATCGTAATCTGGGGTATTGTCATGTAAAGTGAACGGCATTTTACCTTTTAACAAGTTGTGCTCGATAAAGGTGAAAGCGCCGCCCATGAACAGACCCATACGGTGAATCGCCGGTGAGAAGTTGCGCGACTCATAGTTATCTTGATACAACCATGACTCTTTGTACATTGTGCTATAAGCAACCACTTCATCATGCTGACGTTCAGCTTGCAGCGCCTCAAAAATAGCTTCGGCTGCGAGCATGCCTGACTTCATCGAGGTATGCGTGCCTTTGATTTTTGCTGGGTTTAAGAAACCAGCATCATCACCTACCAACACGCCACCTGGGAAGGTGAACTTCGGTAGTGAGTTTAGACCACCTTTGGTCAACGCACGGGCGCCATAAGAAATACGCTTACCGCCTTCTAAAACATTTTTGATAACAGGGTGCGTTTTCAAGCGCTGCATTTCATCAAATGGAGACATATAAGGGTTGTGGTAAGACAAATCCGCCACAAGACCAAAGCTTACTTGGTTGTTTTCATCAAAGTATAACCACCAGCCACCAGTAGAGCCAGTTTCAGTCAATGGCCAGCCAAGACCATGCATGACAACGCCTTGCTCATGCTTTTCAGGCTCAACTTCCCATAGCTCTTTTAGACCGATACCATAATGCTGAGGATCCGAATCTTTATCTAGATCAAAACGGCTGATTAAGCGTTTGCCTAAATGACCACGGCTACCTTCGGCAAAAATAGTGTATTTGGCAAGAAGCTCATAACCAGGCTCAAAGCTCGGCTTGGCTTCACCATTGGCGGCCACACCCATATCACCCGTTAACACACCTCTGACCGAACCGTCGTCGTTGTATAAGATGTCATCGGCAGGGAAGCCTGGGAACATCATAACTTCAAGCTCTTCTGCCTGTACGGCCAACCAACGAACGACATTACCTAGCGAGACAATATAGTTGCCATCGTTGTGCATCGGACCTGGAATCAAAGAGTCAGGCACTTTAGTTGAGCGTGTGGCAGAGTTTAAATAATAAAAACGATCTTCTGTCGCTGGCACGTTAAGCGGTGCGCCTTTTTCTTTCCAGTCAGGAATCAGCTCATTTAGAGCGCGTGGCTCGATGACTGCACCAGACAACGTATGGGCACCAAACTCAGAGCCTTTTTCGACCACACAAACCATAAACTCATCATTACCAGCTTCAATAGCGAGCTGGCGCAAACGTATGGCAGCAGACAGACCTGCAGGTCCACCACCAACGATGATGACATCGAACTCCATTGATTCGCGTTCGACTTCAGGTTCCGCGGCAACTGGCGCTACGACTGGTTCTGCTTTATCTAGCGTTGCGGTCTCTGTCGCTACTGGTGCGTCAGCATTCACAGTATTACCATCGATAACTGGCGTTTGATTGTCTTGCTCTTGCATACCTACTCCTAAACTTTTAGTGGCTTATCTCAGGGCATCATTAGCTTAACAACTGAATAATAGACTTGCGGCGCTAACGTCACTCAGACATATGGCTGCCCGATAAAACTGTCTTTGCGGCATCAATTGACCCGTCATGGTTAATATCAATTTATCTAAGAATGTCAACGCATAACGTAAGATGTGTCATCAATACAACACCCACTTGACCATTTCAATAAAAAATCGTTACTCATTATAAAAGAAAAGTCCTACAAACACGATACGCATTTATGAGTATCGATGCTAAGGTAATGTTAAGAAAATGAGGTTGTTATAACGGTAAAGTTTCATCATACCTGAAACAAAAATTTATAGTAATAATAGATAAGCCAAACTTTGAATACTAAATAAAGGGATTAATAATGAATAACGATAATAATATCACTGAAGACAGCCATGAGAGAATAGTGGAAGCACCGACCAGTAAGACTTCTAGCCTAGGCAGCTTAGATAATTTGGATGCACTAAGCCAGTATATTAAGTCTACGAAAGGGACTCGCGAAGGGCGTGCGATACCACCACTTGAAAAATGGCATCCTGAAGATATTGCTGATATGGATTTGACTATCAAGGCAAACGGAGAGTGGTGGCATGAAGGCGGACAAATGACCCGTGAGTCACTGGTCAGCTTGTTTGCCACAATACTATGGAAAGAAGAAAATAATGGCAATACTGAGTACTTTTTAAAGACCCCTGTACAGAAAATCCGTATCCAAGTTGAAGATGCACCACTGCTGATCAATGATGTTGGTATTGTCCATGAAGATGATATGAGTTGGTTGGAGTTTACAACGACGACAGGAGATGTGGTCCGCTTAGACGATGAGCATTCGATTGTATTAAAGGCGTATAATTCTAATAAGAGCGACTCTAATGACAGCGACTTTAGTGAAAGCGACTTTCATAACAGTGATACAGCGAATCAAGTGAGTACAGCTGACGATGTTGCAGATTCTCAGGAATTAGCATCTACAGAACAGGTACGCCCTTACATGATGGTCAGAAATGGCTTGACTGCGCTTATTGGCCGCAATACTTTTTATCACCTGACTGAAATTGGAGCATTATCAGAAGACAATGGTAAGACGATATTAACGTTACAAAGTGGTGGTCAGTCTTATTCATTATCGATGCCTACTGATTAAGTATTATGTTTATCTATTAATTGCTGTATGCCGATGAGTGCTATAATTTTATAATGTCGCCTGATTCTATTGGTCTGAAAAATTCCTATCGTATAAAGGTAGTTGATAGATAGCTGACGTAGAGTAACGCCACACACGCAGTATACATATAGCGCATTTAACTGGGTAATGAGATTGATGAATAATATGATAATGGCATTAGCATAAAGATGGATATCAAAAACCAGACAGTCGGAAAGCTCAGACCGTGTGTCGATATATCTGTTGACCAGAGTCTCAAAGCTATTGATCCAGTAGATGTCAATAAACATGCTGGTAACACAGTTGTAAGCGATAAAAACCGTAGCGCGCCCATTGGCGTGTTTGATTCTGGTATTGGCGGTTTGTCTGTTTATTTGCATTTAGCACAGCAGCTGCCTACTGAGCGTTATGTATATTACGCCGATACGCTGAACGTACCTTATGGCAATCGCGACAGCGAAGATATTGAAGCATTAACACTAAAAGCCGTAGAGTGGTTACATCAGCAAGGCTGTAAGCTAATAGTTATTGCATGTAACAGTGCTTCAGCATATGCGCTAGATACTGCCCGACGCTGCTATCCACATATACCTATTGTGGGTCTTGTTCCTGCATTGAAGCCTGCGGTATTGGCGAGTAAGAGTGCTCATGTAGCGGTGCTAGCAACCAAAGCGACGTTGAATGGCACCTTATTAAATGATGTTATCATAAATTTTGCTAAACCCAACAATACAATAGTCACTAAGTATTTTGATCCGCAATTGGTGCCTTGGGTAGAAGCAGGTATGTCAGAACAAGACGAGACAGCCGAGAGATTACGTCAACAGGTACGAATATTTGCTAATGAAGGTGTCGATCAGTTAGTGCTGGGATGTACGCATTATCCATTTTTTAAGACATTCTTGTTAGATGAGATTACACAGCAGCAGTTATCAATACAAGTCATTGATTCTGGTCAAGCGATTGCTGAACGAGTTAGGCAGCTATTGATTGCAAACAACTTATCTGCATCATTGATGAGTGAAAAACGAGAAAATCTGTCACAAAAAACCAGTAAGAAAAATACCATTACTAGACCGCCATTAACTTTTCACGCCACTAAATATAGTGATAGACTATGCGCTTTAGTTGAGCGCTTACTCGGTACAGAAATGGCATTGCAATACTACTCTCACTAGTTATTATCAAAGTTAGTGATATCAATACGCTGTATGCAACGCTGACTCGGTTAAAATAAATTGAGTGCATCTTTTCAAGCTAAGAGTATGCTAGGCTGAGCAAGACAAGATTTTTGTGTTCTATCTCACACCCTATCCTTTTTATGTCACGACCTACGCTTAGAGGTAATTGTGCCGAATCGTCGCTATCATATTCATATTATATGCGCTGACAACGACCAGTTGTTGGTTCTAGACAGCTTAGCGATATTTTTTCAGGCGCGCGCATTTCTGACCTATGATGTTTCTAGTAAATTATCTAAAGCCTCTTTTTATGGGCGTCAGTGTATTGACTCTTGTGATTACGCAGTCATGATCGTTGGCGACAGCTACGGGACTGTGCAAAAAAACGGTGTCAGCCAGATGCATTTGAGTTATCTAAATGCCAAAGCGAAGCTTAAGCCGTTAATTGTGCTGGTTAAAAACCACTCTCCAGATGTCGTCATCAGCCGACAACTCCAAGAGTTCATTAAATTAGTGACCAAGCAAGATAACCAGCTACATTACTATGATACGGAAGAAGATATTGAGCCATTGCTAGTACAGGCTCATTATAATGCAGTCGCCAATAATAAAATGATAGGTGGCTGGGTCAGAGCGAACGACGAAGAGAATACGACTAGTAAAAAGGTCGTGTATGAGAAGACCGTCGATATATTACCTAGTACTACCGAGGTAGAGAAAAACAGTGCTGATGAAGAAGACTTTATAGCGGATAAGGTTAGTGAGCCAATTGAGTTAACGGAGTTTTTTGAGATTCAATATAGTGCCCAAGCTTATGAGGGCGGCAATCTAACGGACGTGACCCGATCACTAACCCTCTCGTGGCACGAGATACTTATGACACTCATGAGAATACCATCTACTTTTTCGAGCTATGGCTTGCAAAATGCTATTAATCGTTTGATTACCGCTAAAGCGGAAGTAGACATCAAAAAAGAGATGCCAAACGTTCATGCTGTCTCACGCTGCCAAATCTCTCAAGCTGATATCAATAATTTGCAACGTAAGCTAGTCGGTGCAAACTGGATACAACTAATGACTTATGGCACGCGGGTATCACAAGAGCTATGGAAACTTACCTTCTACGCAAAAAACTTACTGCAAAATCATACCTCAAGTACAAACAAACAAGACTAGTAATTATTTGCTAGCGTGCTCAATAATAGCCATCTAAAACGTCCACTGTGGCATCACGACTACGTTTTGTAATACAAAGCATACGTGCAATGCTTGTGAATATTCCTCAGACCCGTAATAATGAAGTCAGTCAGTTAACAGTATTAACAACGTTGGCTGTTTGAGAATGACAACTATAATATTAATAATTAGGGAGAGCGTACGATGAGCAATGCTAAAAATGACGAACTAAAAAGAGAGATTGATGGTCTAGAAAAGTCTATGCATGATGCTGATCAGTTTCATACGTTAGAAGAGCAAGTAGCAGATATGAAACGTCGCGGTATAGATCCTAGCAAAGCCTACAAAGATTTAGACAGCAAAGCAGAAGATGAAGATTGGGGCGATGCGACTTGGAAAGAAAATGGTAAGTGGGAGCCAAAAACGGCAGCCGATTTAGATGACAAAGCTCGTGAAAACTGGAATGGTGATAATGGTCAGCCTAAGCCACCACCTATCGTCTAGATACGTATTTTGAGTCAATTGGATAAGTTCTATTAATAATTATCTATAAATAAGAAAGCCACGCTATCGTTAGCGTGGCTTTTTTGATGCGTCTAAATAGCATTACTTATCTTGCTACTATGAACCTTGGTCTATACGGACAAGTTTGATAGTGCCATCGGCATCAGTAACGCGGCGATAACGTGTATTGCCAGAAGTTGATGAGCTCACTGATGGTTGAGATGAGTAGCTACTAGGAGCAGTCGTTTGCTGCTGAATTAATTGTCCCATGCGATCGGCAGGTGCAGGATTCAGAGGCTGGCTGTTTGCAGGCTGGCCGTATTGAGTTTGACTCGGCGCTGCATTACCAACGATGGCGCGATAGAACTTCTGGCCTGCGCGTCCGTCAGCTGGGAAAATACCGCGACTAGTCTGGTATTGTTGGATAGCTGTACGGGTATTGTCTCCGATGATACCATCTACACCGCCGATATCATAACCGGCATTTAGCAACGCTTGTTGAATGTCTTTGGCCTGCTGGCGGCTGATACCAGGATCATCTGTCGGCCACGCAGTGATAAAGTCTGTTTTGCTGCTGTCTTCGCGAGTGATTAGATCTGATAAGTGTGCGATAGCCAGCGCGTAGTTTTCTGATGCGTTATAAGAGTAGAAAGTGTCGAAATTTTTACCCACCAAGAAAGCAGGGCCTTCCATACCAGCAGGTAATAATAAGCCTGCACTGCTCAAGTCATACGGTAGCGGACTGCCATTAGCCAATGTCAAACCTTGGTCGCGCCAGTGGCTTATTGACTTTTTGTCTTTACGATTCGAAGCGGCCCAAAATCCATCAGGTAGTTTGACTTCATAGCCCCAAGGCTCGCCAGTACGATAGCCGCGATTGTCCAAGAAGTTTGCGGTAGAAGCGAGTGCATCAGGTACGCTATTGACCAAGTCACGACGACCATCACCATCGAAATCTACTGCCAATTCTAAAAAGGTGCTTGGCATAAACTGTGTCTGTCCAAAGGCACCTGCCCATGAGCCTGTCATATCATTTGGTGCGATATCACCGTTTTGCACGATTTTTAGTGCATTGGCGTACTCACCTTGGAAGTAGCTCTGACGACGATCAAAACAAGACAATGTCGCTAAAGACTCAAATAATGGTTTTTTACCTAGTGTTTGACCAAAGTTAGATTCTACGCCCCAGACACCTAGCACATGCTCAGCTTTTACGCCATAACGTGATTCGATTTGACGTAGTGTAAAGCCCCATTGACGCTTGGCTCGGATACCGTCCTCGACACGCTCTTTGTCTACCAATGCTGACAAGTAGTCCCAGACGTCTTTTTGAAACTCTGGTTGGTAGTTGAGTGACTGAATGACACTAGGATCAGGCTGGCTTGGGCGATAGTTATTAAAGGTATAACCATCAACACCGCTAAACTTGCTAGAGTTTTTTAGATTGTCCAGACACTGCTGAAACTCACTATTGGATAAATCAGGTGCTGGCGGCTGCGCAGCTTGAGCAGTGGTAGCAAGGCTGATGCCGATAGCAACACTAAGCAACGACAAAGTAGAAAAAGGAGTCAAACGCATGAAAATATCCTATAAACGTTAAAATAGTTATCGAAAGGCAAAAAATGATATTAACGTAGAGTAACCAATCTAAACAGTAAAGAAAAGCTGTCGCAGTACCAAGGTTATAAATGGTTACGATAAATTGACGCTGCCGTGAGATTAGAAGAGGATTTCATAGAGCTGAAAATGCAAAGCGTTAAACAATACTTTATCTTGAGGACTATCCTTAGGAGGTATAACCTGTTTATTTAGCTAGCACATTATCTAATTCATCAATCAACGCATGAATACGTGCCGCATTTTTACCCAAATCGCTTTTGCCAATTCGTGATTTACTGCGGATATCAACCAAGCGTTCGCTATCATTGTCAGTCACACGAATGATGACGTCATCTTTAAAGCCAAACCAAGCAGTCGTCTCTGTCGCTTCAACGATGCCTTTGTCTGCATCAGTATTTACAAGCTCCCATCCTAAATTTTCTATGGCTTGTTTGGCTGCTTCAACCACTTTAGACTTCGATTGAGCATAGGTCAATGTCTGCAAATCAGGGTAGGCAGTACGTTGGTGTTCAGCTACTTCTGCGCCTGTGTACTCTACGGGATTCGGTGCATCTGCACGTAGTGGAGCAATCTTGACAAACTCAGGCGGATTCACCAGATCGGTAGAAATATCGTGAATAGGTGGTACATTTTTGGCCGTATTCATCATGCTGAGAGGAACAGCGATTGCAGCGAGAGCAAATACGGCTGAGGCTAGTGCGCTCCCAATACTGGCTGTATTACGTTTAAACAATAACTGTATAGCCAACAATACTAATGCTGCGATACCAGCAAATAACCCAAATTTAAACCCTGTAAACGCGGTGCCTAATTCTACAACGCCAAACTTATACAATGGGCCTGCCAGAGCGACTAGCAGAATAGCAATTACACTCATTAGACCGACTATCATTTTCATTCAATCTCTCCGTTACGACTTAGCAGTGTGTTAAAGGTTACATGAGTTTTTATTTATTGCTCAATAGCCAAACCTGTTCTGTGACGGTGATATCAGGTGCAGAACCTATAGAAGAAGGCACACTTGCTAGCTCACAGGTTTGGTAGTGAGCGCTATAATACTGCTCTAATTGTTCGCCATTAATAGAGAAGGGTGGTCCATTCTTTTTACGCTGATCGTAATTTAGCGTGAGTAAAAGCTGCGGTGTTATTTCATTGTTAGCACCATCAACTTTACTGGTATCGTTACTAAGTTTCCGCACTTGCTCACTATATTTCACACGCATATCAGCTGGCAGGGCGATTAATGCCGCTTTATCATATACTGCATCAATAGAACCAATATCTTTAGCGGCCAGTGCAAAGATATCAGCGACCCATAAAGTGATGGTTTGTCCCGACAATTGGCCTTGATAGTATTTAATCGCTGGATTGTCTGCCTGTTGATAGACAGTAGGTTCGATGTTTTGCTCAGCAAAGAATTCTTGTACGGCTGTTTCGACCAACTCAACGCCCACCACGTCATAGCCTTGCGTCGCTAGCCAAACCATATCGATAGATTTTCCACACAATGGAACGAAAATTCGGCTACCCGCAGTTAGATTGAGGCGGTTGAAATATTCAATCAGCAAGGGATTGACCATAGATTGATTGAATCCAATGCGACCTTCTTGCCAACGTTTTTGCCAAAACTCAGGGTTCATGCTGTGATCCTCTATTTGCAAGTTTTTATATATAGATTTAGCTTTAATAATATTGATTGGTTATGTCAAATGTATAAATAGTAAAAAGCCAAACACCTATAGTATAAGTGTTTGGCTGATATCTAACATTGGGCTAAGAAACTTTTTGAATAAATAATGTCTTATTCAATTTAGCGAACCCTCATTTAACTAACCATATATTTGCTAAATTCTTTACGCAGTTTGGCAAGCTTTGGCGGTATTGCAAAGTTGCAATAAGCTTGTCCTGGATTTCTGTTGAAGAAATCTTGATGTGAGTCTTCTGCTTGATAGAATTCAACGGCAGGGTGTACTTCCGTCACCACATTGACACCCATATCGCGTAATTTATTGATGGTGCGGTCAACGGTCGGTTTTTGACTGTCTTCGGTGTAAAAGACCACGCTGCGATACTGACTACCGACGTCATTGCCTTGACGATCCATCGTGGTGGGATCATGCGTGGCAAAGAAGACATCGAGTATTACTTCTAACGGGACGATAGACTCATCAAATTCGACTTTGATGACTTCGACATGGCCAGTCGTACCACTACAGACAGCTTCATAATTGGCAGAGACAGCATCACCGCCCATGTAGCCTGAGATGACAGATTGCACACCTTTTACCGATAAAAATACAGACTCGGTGCACCAGAAGCAGCCGCCACCTAATACGATCGTTTGCATAATTTTTCCTATTATTATAAATATGGGTTAAGCGCTATATTTGGTAATGATGCTCTCATTTTTCAATGCTTCTTTCAAACGCATCATTACCCTTGGCATTATTTATTCAGCTTAGCAGGCAAGCCAAAGGCGATAAGTAACAAACAGTAATGTTATAATGGGCTTTTGCTACGTTGCTTGGTTTTCAACTGACAATGACAAACGAAACTACCGAGCAAAAACCACTAAGTAATTTCTAATTTCAGTTCCATTCTAAAAAATGAGTCGTCCCATGAGCCAATCTCAGCCTGCTATCAAACATGACACCCTATTTGATAAACCGTTTACTACGCCACTGGATAAGGCGGCACGCTTTTCGTTTGATGAGCAAGTGGTGGCTTGTTTTCCTGACATGATTCGTCGCAGTGTACCTGGTTATGGTCAGGTACTGGCGATGCTACCTATATTCGCCCGTCGTCATTGCAAGTATCGTCAGCAGAGCGATAGTGGTCAACGCGTTAGTCGTGTTTATGACTTGGGCTGTTCATTGGGTGCAGCCAGTATGACGCTAGCGGGTGAGTTTGATCCGCAAGATTTGCAGATTAAAGCAATTGATATCTCACCAGCGATGACGACAGAGGCGACCACGTTATTGAGTGAGAATTATCCTGAGCACGATATCGAAGTGATCACAGCAGATATCCGCGATATTGAGCTTGAGCCGTGCGACATGGTGATTTTGAACTTGACGTTACAGTTTTTGCCAGCTGAAGATAGGGTAGCAGTATTAGAGAAGATTTATGCGGCATTGAGCGAAGGCGGCATATTGGTACTGACTGAAAAAACCCATGCGTTTGATGAGCAATATGATGCGTGGTTAGTAGAGCGTTATTATGACTTTAAACGTGCCAATGGTTATACCGAAATGGAAATCAGTGGCAAGCGTAATGCGTTAGAAAATGTCCTCATTACTGACACATTAGATGAGCATCATGCACGGTTGAGTAATGTTGGGTTTGCGCGTCATCTGACGTGGTTTCAGTTTTTGAACTTTGTTTCTATTGTTGCGTTTAAATAATTCTTACTTTTAACACAGTTATTTCTTAATCAATACGGTAACCTGCTTTTATGCTCAACGACACTATCATTAACGCCGAACGCGAACTATATCTAACCCTGCTAGAGCTGGCACAGCAGCAGCCAAGCGCTTATGAATGGCTTAAGCAATTACCAACGTGGCTAGGTGATATAAAAGACAAAGCCAACTATGCGCATGCGCCTGCCTACCAAGCGTCAGTTGCTCGTTTGCCAAACTTAGCTGTCAATCATGTCGATCTAAACAGCGATACATTGACGATTGAGGCAGATCTAAATGAATCTCAACGCAAACAAACAACAGCACTATTAAAGCAGTTGATGCCGTGGCGTAAAGGCCCATTTCAGATTGGCGGTCAAATCGGCGATGATGAGTCAGGTATTAAGATTGATACCGAGTGGCACAGTGATTGGAAATGGAAACGTGTTGCGCCGCATTTAAGTAGGTTAGACGGTCGCCGCGTATTGGATGTAGGCGGTGGCTCTGGTTATCACGGCTGGCGCATGGCAGGAGCTGGCGCGGATACCGTTATTATTATTGATCCGTCATGTTTGTTTTATCATCAATTTATGGCGATTCGTCACTTTGTTGGTGCTGCAGACGCTAGTGATACAGGTAGCTATCGGACGCATTATATCCCTGTACCGCTTGAAGCGTTACCTGAGCACAGCCAACTGTTTGATACCGTATTTAGCATGGGAGTTCTGTACCATCGTCAGTCACCGTTTGAGCATTTACAACAGCTGAAAGGACAGTTAGTCAAAGGTGGTGAGCTGGTGCTTGAAACGTTGGTGATTGAAGGTGATGCCAATACTGTACTGGTACCGCACGACCGCTACGCGCAGATGAATAACGTCTATTTCTTACCATCGGTGGCGGCATTAATTGGCTGGTTAGAGAAAGCAGGGTTTTCAGATGTGCGCTGCGTCGATGTGGCAGTCACCTCGACTGAGGAACAACGACAAACCGAATGGATGACCTATCATTCGTTAACAGATTTCTTAGATTCTAATGATTCTACTAAGACCGTCGAAGGATATCCTGCTCCCATGCGTGCGACTTTGATTGCCAAAAAGTAGCATTGATGGTGGTAGCTAACATAAGGAAAGCACTATGAAGACTTTGAAGACATCAAAGACTTTGATTGTAGCTACCATCAGCTTGCTGACGCTACCTGCTATGGCAGGTTATGGAACTGTATCCGAAGGCTGGGGCTTTGTACAAGACGACTGGCAAGTGGTTTGTGATAATACGCGGACTTGTCGAGCGGCTGGTTACGCCAGTGAAGCACTCATAGATGAGCCTGCCTCAATATTGTTCACAGCGTTGCCAAAAGTAGCTCTACCAGAAGCGCAAATTCAGTTTATATCAGAAGTGCCGCTAGATGATCTTAAGCCTGCTGAGCTTTGGCTAAACAATAAAAACTATGGTCTGCTGCAACCGAACAAAGAAGACAGTCTATTATACGACTTGTCAGCCAAGCAGACCCAAGCACTGCTTGCTCATGCTCGTATAGCGACTAAGATAGAAATTAGAGCAGGCGACAACTACTGGCAGATCAGCGATAAAGGCATGTCAGCCGTATTGCTCAAACTAGACGATGTGCAAGATCGAGTAGGGACGCCGATAGCATTGGTCAGTAAGCATAATCCAAATCGTCAACGTCCTAAAGCAGCTCTACCAAAACCAATCATTAAAAAAGCATTTGCATATTCAGCAAAAGACAACAGAACACTTGCTCCATCAAAGCTGGCGTATTTTCAGAAAAATATTAATAAATGGGTCGATATTAATGCCGAGCAGCTCATAGGGTCTAAGGACGTGATGGGCGACTGTGAGCTGATTAACCCAAAGACTGAAACATACCAGCGGATGTCAGAGTATGGCTCTACGATGCTTGGTTGGGACTTTATACCGGTTGATGATAGCTATACATTAGCCGCGCATAGTTGCTGGCTAGGTGCTTACAATTCCAGTAACGGCTATTGGCTCATTGATAATGCAAAACCTAGTAAGCCTATGCTTATCACGACAGCAGGAAATGATTATTTTGATGGTGAGATTTCGGCCACTCACAAAGACCGAGGTATCGGTGACTGCTGGAATCGTACTGCATGGACGTGGAATGGTGAAACGTTTGCTAAGAGCGAAGAGTCAAGTACGGGAATGTGCCGAGGTTTTGCTGGTGGAGCGTGGGACCTACCAACGTATGTGAGTCAGGTTATAGAGAATAAGGCTAAGGCTCAGTAGCTTATTTTATTTAAAAGGTTTTGATCTAAGAAGCCTTGATTTAAAAGGCCCTGATTCAAATGACTGACACCTTATAAAGGGCAGCAGTCATAAGTCGTAATTACATTTTTAGTTTTGCTATTCATGTCCTAAGCGATATCAAAGAATAGTGATGAAAATGGCTAATTAGATTAACCATTTTTTGAAAGCGACTTCCATGACTATCTTAAGGATAAAACCAACAGAACCTGCGCCTAGGGCTAGAAATATCCAAAAAGTACCAGCACGTCCAGCTTCAGACGTTTTAGAGATATCCCACATAATAAAAAACAAGAAAGCGATGAATATCGGCAACAAGACGTACAGTCCCCAACTGGTGACAGTACTGGCGGCAATAGCAAACATGGCGTAATCCTATAATAAAGTAGTAACGCGTCTTCTATATTTTAGAAGAGCCGTACAAACCATCATTATAACGTGGAAGCAGTCAGGTATAAACGACTGCCCAGTATTGAGCAACAGTAACGCTACAATTCACGTTATGAATTATTTATCAGTTTTGCATCATTGATATTAGTCAGTCTAAATCATGATAACGGTAAGATTTTAGTGCTAATTTTGGCGCAAATGGTGCAATAAAGCGCAAAGATTGTTATATTTACAGGTTACTTATCTTTTTACATTATTCTATCCCTGCAATGTCGGTCGCTATTATAATAAGCAGTTATCGATTGCTCGCATTCGCACCGTTTTTGTTGTTTATTTAATTGAGTTCAAATTCCTATGTCACAAGCCCAAATTGATACGCTTGCATCCCTATTCAACGATGCAATTCAAACCCTACAAGCAGATGGTACGCTACCAAGCGATTGGCAAAACAACAGTCAAATCACTCGTACAAAAGATTTAAGTCACGGTGATTTTGCCAGTAATATCGCGCTAACGGCAGCGAAAGCGGCCAAGGCCAATCCGCGTCAACTTGCTGAAAAAATTGTCAGCGCATTGCCTGACAATCAAGATATTCGCCAAGTAGAAATCGCAGGTCCAGGGTTTATTAACGTATTCTTAAACTCGGAAGCTAAGTTTTCTGTATTGGACGATATTTTTACATTGCAAGATCGCTTTGGCTTGAGTAATCAGTTTGACGGTCAAAAAGTCCAAGTTGAATTCGTCTCTGCCAATCCAACGTCAAGTCTGCACGTTGGTCACGGTCGCGGTGCTGCATTTGGCATGAGCGTTGCTAACTTGTTAGAAGCTATTGGCTATGACGTCACGCGTGAATATTATGTCAATGACGCTGGTCGTCAAATGGACATCTTGGCCACCAGTACATATTTGCGCTATCTACAGCTAAATGGTGAAGAGATAACTTTCCCAGTTAACGCCTATCAAGGTGATTATGTCAGTGATATCGCCCAAACACTAAAAACACAGCATGGCGATAGCTACGTACATAGCTTTGCAGACGTTGCCAAAGATGTGCCAGAAGATGCTAAGTTTGAGATTAATGCTGATGGCGAAAAAACCGTCATCTCAGGTGATAAAGAAGCGCATATTGATGGCTTGATTGCCAATAGTAAGTCTTTGCTAGGTGACAGCTACGCGTTATTTTTAAACGCGGCATTGAGCAGTATTTTGGCGGATATCAAAGACGACTTAAATGACTTTGGTGTGAGCTACGAGTGCTGGTTTAGCGAAAGATCTATCGATAGCGAGATTGAGCCTGTCCTACAAATACTAGAAGACAAAGGCTACCTATACGAAAAAGATGGCAATATCTGGTTTAAATCGACTGATTTCGGCGATGAGAAAGACCGTGTGGTACGCCGTGCCAATGGCCAGTCGACGTATTTTGCTTCTGACATCGCTTATCATAAAAACAAGTTTGATCGCGGCTTTGATAAAGTCATTAACGTCTGGGGCGCAGACCACCATGGTTATGTCCCACGCGTAAAGGCAGCGCTACTAGCTCTTGGTATCGATGCTGAACGTCTTGATGTGGTACTTGTACAGTTTGTGGCATTATGGCGCGGTAGTGAAAAGGTACAAATGTCTTCGCGTTCTGGTCAGTTTGTGACCTTACGTGAGCTACGTGCAGAAGTCGGTAACGATGCTGCACGATTCTACTATGTTGCGCGTAAGCCTGAAGTGCATGTAGATTTTGACTTAGAACTTGCCAAATCACAAAGCAAAGACAATCAAGTGTATTATATTCAGTATGCTCATGCGCGCGTTTGCCGCGTGTTAGAAAAATTGGCAACCTACGATTTGACCGTAGATGATGCCATTGGTTTGGCACATCAAGACTTGCTAAGTGCGCCAAACGAAGACGAGCTGATTAAACTGTTAGCAGGATATCCAGCGACGTTACTTCGTGCAGCGACTGGTTATGAACCGCACGTCTTGACCAACTACCTAAAAGAGCTGGCGGCATTGTTCCATGGTTGGTATGACACCAATCGTATCTTGCCAATGAGCTTGACGTCAGGTGAAACGCCAAGTCAAGATGAGCTAGACTTAATGCAAGCACGTTTGCGCTTGTCAAAAGCCGTTAGACAGGTATTGGCAAATGGGCTTAGCCTGCTAGGCTTGTCTGCACCGTCTAGCATGTAGTACTTTTTTAATATGTGACATGAGTATAGACAGCTAATAGCATTAATTCGATGATGATAGTTAAATCCAGTAGGGAGAACGAGATCCATGCTAGCCAAAAAACCTAAAGGCGCAACAGAAAAGCGCAAATCAAGTAGCGTATCAGGCTTATTGTGGATGTTTGTTGGGGCCGTATTGACCCTTATGATCGGGGTGTTTATCTACCTTTCACCATTATTCAATTTCAGCCCCGCTGATGGTAGTGCTGAGAACGATCCTGATCGCCAAGTACAGCCACGTGTGGATACTGATACCGATAATGGCGATTATGAATTCTACGATATTTTACCTAATCAAGAGATGGCCACCATCCCTGACGAAGATATCGCTGATATTGATAATGATCAAATAGGTGATATCGGTGCGTTTGAACCAGACGTCGTCGTGACTCAACCAGAGAGCGATGCAGCAGGCAGTACCGGAACGGACAGCTTCGGTGGTTCGGAAAATGCGACTGTCGAACCTGCTGGTGCTAATAATGCTGGGTCTAATGAGGATATCGTTGTCGTTGAAGAAGATGCAACTTATGATGGTACGCCGCCTGCTACTAGTAACGCTACAACCCGCAACAATAATGCAGCAGCAGGTACGGCCAGCATCCAAGCTGCCAAACCTGCGGCGACCTACATCTTGCAGATCAATAGCTTTAGTGATGCAGATGAAGCAGATCGTCGCCGTGCGCAAGTACTAATGGCAGGTGTCGATGCTCGCGTGGTCAAAAACACGACGGGTAATGGCTTGCCAATTTATCAAGTCATCTCGCGTCCTTTGAATAACCGTCAAGCAGTGACGACGGCACAGCAGCGCCTACAAAACAATGGTATAGATTCTATTATCGTTGAACAGCGTCGCTAGATGAGGCAGTTTGCAGTTATTGTATTTATTAAAAAAGCGTCGTAATGACGCTTTTTTTATCTCTTTATTTTATCAAAAGCTTTCTAGCTGTTTTATCCTATTAAACGTCCATTAAGAGTATGGTTATGACCGTATCTAACTCAGTAACACCGCAAGCAGGCGTCATCAAAGCGTTCTTTCAAAAATACTTTATCGATGCTTTTACTGGTATGGCTCTCGGGCTATTTGTCACGTTAATCGCAGGTCTGATTATCTCGCAAATCGGTGGTTGGTTAGATTTGCCAGCATTGGTCGCGGTCGGAAAGCTTGCCTCGATATTAATGGGTGCTGGCATCGGTGTAGGTATCGCTTACTATCTCAAAGCGCCAACGCTAGTGATGCTCAGCTGCCTTGTGGCAGGTATGCTTGGTGCCCATTCCGAAGCACTGATGGCAGGCACGCTCTTTACGCCGCAAGTGGGTGGGCCTGCAACTTTTGTAGCACTACCGGGCAATCCAATCGGTGCTTATTTGACCTCTGTGTTTGCTTATCGTGCTGGTACTTGGGTCGCTGGTAAGACGAAACTTGATATTTTATTGGTGCCATTGGTTGTATGCGGTATTGCTCTCTTAGTTTGCGCACTGCTTAATCCGCCTATCGTAGCAGGGGTCGCAGCTATCGGTCAGGGTATTCATGCTGCTACTGAATTACAGCCACTGCTAATGGGTATCGTCATCGCTGTGGTGGTTGGTATTTTATTAACCCTTCCAACGTCAAGTGCAGCTATTTGTATTGCTATTGGACTTGGTGGATTGGCGGGCGGGGCAGCAGTGGTAGGCTGTGCAGCGCATATGATTGGTTTTGCTGTTGCAAGTTTTAAAGACAATGGCGTTAGTGGTGTCATCTCTCAGGGCTTGGGTACCAGTATGTTGCAAATCCCTAATGTGCTCAAAAAGCCTATCGTTCTGCTACCTGCTGTCATTGCTAGCGCTATCGTTGGGCCTATCGCAACCGTTGGTTTTGGACTAGCTTGTACCGCGACAGGTGCAGGTATGGGTACCGCTGGTTTGGTCGGTGTGTTTGGGGTCATCGAGGCATCACAAGAAATCATGAGCACCGGTCAATTATGGACAGCGATTATTCTCCTGATGTTTGTATTGCCTGCGGTGATTGCAGGGTTAGTGGCTTATATCATGCGCCGTATGGGCTGGTTAGTCGCTGGTGATATGAAGCTGCCTTAATCTTTGAAGTATTGAACTGAAATATCATCAATAGTCTCAAAATTCAGTCTTATCCTTAATCAATAACGGCAACTATCAAAAAGCCCAGCTACGACTATAGCTGGGCTTTTTATATATAAACTAATCAATTTCTCATGATATAGGGAGTGTTTATAAAATATTATTCGACCGTTTTTAACTTCTTATGACGACGTGGTTTTAGCTTGCGGGACAGTTGATGGAAGTCGTTCAGAACTTGGCTATAGTGTGATGGAAATACCCGCTGAATGGCATCAATCATCTTGGCATCGTTACCAATTAAACAACGCTGCTGGTTGGTCGCTGCTGCCTGTAGGATAATCCAAGCCGCTTCATTGGCATCGAATTTTAAGAACTTATTAAAACTTCTGATGGCTTTGGGCCCAGTGCTCATGCCAATATCATGGATGCTCTCATTACCGCGCGCGCTGTTGGCAATATTGGTTTTGATGCCGCCCGGATGGATACAAGTTGCTGATACCCCGCAGTTCTGAATGTTTAGCTCTTGGCGTAAGCTCTCTGTGAAGCCGCGTACGGCAAATTTGCTAGAGTTGTAGGCTGACTGTGATGGTTGAGCGGTCAAACCAAATAGACTTGAGATATTGATAATATGTCCATGTTCGCCAAACTGGCTCTGTTTCACGCTGTTTTTGATTAACGGTAAAAACGCCTTAGTGCCGTAAACCACGCCCCAAAAATTAATGTTCATTACCCATTCAAGCTCACTAATACTACTGCCTTCGACGGTAGAGTAGAGTGCGACACCTGCATTGTTAAAGATGAAATTTACTTTACCATGCTCTGCCATTACGCTATCAGCCCATGCTTCCACGGCTTTATTGTCTGACACATCGAGTACGGTCATAGTGACGTCGACATCATAATTGGCAAGTAACTGTTTGGTCGCTGCCAACTGTTCAGGATTGATATCTGATAGTGCAACATGACAGCCCATTTTTGCTAAATGAATGGCCAGCTCACGCCCCATACCAGAGCCTGCGCCTGTGATAGCAGCGACGTGGTTGCGATAGTAGGATTCAACATTTGAGTCATCCAACGAGGTACGGTTAGAGGAAAACGGTAGGTTTTGGCGCAATGAAGTCGCCATAGCGGTCACATGGTTGAGCATAATAAACAATCCTTTGTCTTATTAATCACATGGGTTGTACAGGCTATATATGACGGTATATAGAAATAAAGTATAAAGGTCAAAACAGTCTATCTACATTAGCATGGTTTGCACTGACGTTTACTCGCGATTGATAAACGCTGCTGTCATTTCAGGACAGAAGTAATGAATATCCCTAATTTTCAGTAGGCAAGTTATCTAGTATCAAGTTATCCAATAGACAAATTGGTTAAATAATAGGCATGAAAAAAGCGCCTGAGCTAATTTAGCCAGACGCTCTTTAGTAGTCCGTTAATGATAACGGACTATTTATATCAGTTATAAATTAAGCAATTTTAGGCACTTTACCTTCATTGATAACGTCCGCATCAACCATTACAGTTTTAGCATTTTCCATAGAAGGCAATTCATACATAGTCTCAAGCAGGGCGTTTTCTACAATTGAACGTAGACCACGAGCACCTGTCTTGCGTTCCATTGCTTTTTTGGCGATGGCATCTAGAGCTTCTTGGGTAAAGCTAATCTCAGCACCTTCCATGTCAAACAAGTACTTGTACTGTTTTACCAGTGCGTTCTTAGGTTCGGTCAGGATTTGTACTAGGGCTGCTTCATCTAGCTCTTGCAGTGCCGCAAGTACTGGCAGACGACCGATCAGCTCAGGAATAAGACCAAATTTGATCAGATCTTCTGGCTCGACTTCTTGTAGCAAGTCTGAGCTACGACGGCTGTCGTCTTTTGAGCTGACATCAGCGTTAAAGCCAATACCGCCTTTTTCAGTACGTTGCTGAATGACTTTATCAAGTCCAGCAAATGCACCACCAACGATGATTAAGATGTTGCTAGTATCCACTTGGATCAACTCTTGCTGCGGATGCTTACGACCACCGTGCGGCGGGATAGCAGCCACAGTACCTTCGATTAGCTTTAGCAACGCTTGCTGTACGCCTTCACCTGACACATCACGGGTGATAGATGGATTGTCGCCTTTTTTACTGATTTTATCGATTTCATCAATATAGATGATACCTTGCTCAGCTTTGGCTACATCATAGTCAGAAGCTTGAAGTAGCTTTTGTACGATGTTTTCAACGTCTTCACCAACATAACCAGCTTCGGTTAAGGTCGTGGCATCAGCCATTGCAAAAGGTACATCTAACAGACGAGCCAAGGTTTGGGCAAGTAATGTCTTACCAGAACCAGTCGGACCGATTAGCAAGATATTACTCTTAGCCAATTCTACCATTGCATCGTCAGCGCCGATCTTGGCTTTTTTGCTGTCGTTGGCTAGTGTTTGGCTAACTTTTAGGCGTTTGTAATGGTTATAGACGGCCACAGCCAATGCTTTTTTGGCAGCGTCCTGACCGATGACATATTCATCAAGCTTGGCACGCAGCTCTTTTGGCGTTGGTAGTTTTTTATTGACCCAAGAAGTGTCTACTTCGCTATCATCATCACCGTGCTCTGCGCTGTCTGCGATTAAGTCGGTACATAGCTCGATACATTCATTACAAATATTGGCATCGTCAGCAGCAATCAGTTGCTGTACATCGCTTTTGGCTTTACCGCAAAACGAACACTGCGGGGTATTATCTTCTGCCATAAAAGGCGCTCCTAAAATTTAAAACTGGTTAGTTTATTTGTAGTATGTCGATTATCGTATTCATTCAATGGTCATACCTTTCAATAGGTCAGGTATGACATTGATAACGGTTTACTGTACGGCAAATAAACTATAAAAGGTCTTATGACTGCACTCTCAATAAAGAGGCATCACGTTAATGCTTAGATTACAAAGATTCAGGGCGACGCTCTAATACTTCGTCAACCAAACCATACTCTTTGGCTTCTTGTGCATCTAACCAATAATCACGCTCAACGTCTTTTTCGATTTTCTCTACTGGCTGACCAGTGCGCTCAGCTAAGATACTATTTAGACGTGCACGAGTTTTAAGGATTTCACGAGCGTTAATTTCGATATCTGTTGCTTGACCCTGCGCGCCGCCTGAAGGCTGGTGAATCATGACACGAGCATTAGCAAGTGAGTAGCGCTTGCCTTTTTGACCAGCGGCCAATAGGAATGAACCCATGCTGTAAGCACCGCCCATACAGATAGTAGATACCTCAGGTTTGATGAAGTTCATAGTATCAAAAATAGCCAAGCCAGCGCTTACTGAACCACCTGGTGAGTTGATATACAAATGGATATCTTTGTCAGGGTTTTCAGCTTCTAAGAATAGTAACTGGGCGACGATAAGGTTAGCCATGTTATCTTCAACCTGACCGGTCAAAAAGATAACGCGCTCACGTAATAGACGTGAAAAAATATCAAACGAGCGTTCACCGCGTGAGGACTGTTCAACCACCATAGGTACTAATGCCGCTTGTGTGGTCTGTACTTCTTTGTGCGCACTCATCAGCATATCAAAATGCGGGTTGGCAGTGATGCGATCATAATCTGTCATAGAAAAGTCCTATCGATAAATGTATAAAATAAAAATGAATTGAATGATTTTATTGTCTAGTAGTTTTTGACTAATGGGTTGTTTATAAGGGGGCTGCGCTGACTATTCAAGCCTATAAAACTGGTTTGTGCATAAAATAGGAGAAAAAGTGACCCTCCGATATTGCTAGGACTCATTGCTTATATTAAAACTTGCACTAAAAATACGTCTAAAAGTAGATAAATACTATCTTATCTATTATCGAGTCGTACAGATATTGATAGTATCTGTATCGACAGTGTCTATATCGATACAAAGAGCGTAAATCATGTCTGACCTAACTTTTTAACATAGAATACCTGATTAATAGCCCTATAATCCACCTATCTTACTGACTAAGCCTGTAAATAGTTATGCGTTTAGTATTTTTGCTTATCTAATGTCCTCAGAGGGTATTGCGCTAACAATAACGCTAAAAAATGCACTGTTATGGACAAAATGTACTGTTTTGGTGCAAATATCTGCTGATTTTATAAATAGATAAGGCTCAAAAAACGTTTAGAAAATAGATGGAAATATACGGTTATTTTTATCATTTAAGTTAAATAAAAAAAAGCGCAGACAAATCAAAGTTTTGAGTTGCTAAGGTTTTTATTTGATTATCTGCTATCAAGGGTTGGCACAATGCTTGTATCAATAAAAACATTGACGCTTTGATTTATCATGGTGCGCTGTGCACGACAAATGGTGTACGCTGTATTTCTTCGCTGTTATTCTGACATTGCTGTAGCGAATGAACTGTAGTTAACGATTGGCAAGAGAGTTTTTAACGGATAGCAAATGATAGCTGTTATATAAAATACTGAAACATATTTAATTGGTAAATGAGTATATAAAATGAGCTGGGCCTCTTCTTTAGCATTAAGCTTTGACACTGTTAGCAGTACAAGTACGGCCAAAGAAGGTACGGCTGATAACTCAAAAACGCGGCTTTATCATCGTAAGCACACGGGTGCCTTAATGGTACAGCGTGCTCTGTATCCTGAGCCAAGCGTACAGCAGGGTATTTGTCACATACTGATGTTGTACCCGCCAGCAGGTATCGCAGGTGGCGATACGCTGACTATAGACCTAAATTTGGATAGTGGTAGTCACGCTGTTATCACCACACCAGGTGCAGGTAAATGGTACGGCAAAGACAGCGTCAGTCAAAAACATAAAGTTCCGTTGGGCAGCGACGATGCTCACCAAAGTATGGGTCAAAATGAAATAGCTGCCTATGCAAGCCAACATGTACAGGCCAAACTCGCAGCACATACCCGTTTAGAATGGCTACCGCAAGAGAGTATCATTTATAACGAAGCCAATATGCATGCAGTGAGCCGCTTTGATTTGACGGATTCATCTAGTCTACTGACATGGGAGATTAGCGTATTTGGGCGGCAAGCTTACGACGAGCAGTTTTTGCAAGGGCGTTATCATACTGGATTGAATATCTACCGAGATGGCAAGGTTATCGTTGCTGAGCGAGTGGCACAGGCAGCACAAAGTCGCTGGTTTACCTCAAATTTAGGATTAGCGAACCAGCATATTTATGGATCGTTTTGGGCAGTTCCAAGCTTGAGCGACGTCCATGACAATCTTGCACTCTCTGCATCACAGACTACGCAATCGACCGAAACAGCCCAAGCAACTATCAAGCAATCATTAACCCGCTATCTAGATAACTCCGTAGCAGCATTGCGCCAAGTCATTGCTCAAGCACAACTGCCTGTCTACTGCACGCATAATTGCCAAGCGATCAATATCCGCTACATCGGCTCAGATGTACGTGGTTGTTTTGAAGCGTTTTATCAGCTGAGAGAAGTCTTGCGAGATCATTGGTGGCAACTTGAGCCTTGTCGTCCACGTATTTGGGACACATAATACGGCCGCTTTTAATAATGAAACTAAGATATATTGCGACTATTTTTAATCGATATCAAATGCTTTGAAAACCTCTAACCTGCTATAAATATAATGATAAGTACAATAAGGAATTGTCATGCACCTGACCCCAACAGAAAAAGACAAACTCATGCTATTTACCGCTGGTATGGTGGCTGAGCGTCGCAAAAATCGCGGTGTTAAGCTTAACTATCCCGAAGCCATCGCTTATATCAGTATGCTGCTGATGGAAGGGGCTAGAGATGGCAAAAGAGTTGCCGAGCTGATGAGTGAAGGTGCTACGTATTTGTCTGCTGCTGATGTCATGGAAGGTGTCGCAGAGATGGTAGATGAAGTGCAAATCGAGGCGACCTTTCCTGATGGCACCAAACTGGTCACAGTACATAATCCCATTGTGTAACGCTGTATACCATTGTTATAGCACTGAAATGCTCACTATAAAATAAGGCGGCTACCATGCAAGCAGGCGAATACCATATCCAAGATGGCGATATTATCTTAAACCAAGGGCGACGGGTACAGACCATCAGTGTCAGCAATACTGGTGATAGACCTATCCAAATCGGCTCGCATTATCACTTTTATGAAGTCAATGATGCCTTGAGTTTTGACAGAGAGCAAACTCGGGGGTTTCGTCTCAATATTATCTCTGGCACCGCCGTACGTTTTGAGCCTGGTCAATCGCGGGAAGTGGAATTGGTAGCATATGCTGGCAAGCAAGATGTATATGGTTTTGCTGGACGTGTCATGGGCGCCGCTCATCCAGACAAAGCATCAGAGAGCGTCACTGATAAAAAGGTAACCGCTACTTCGCAAAAGCGAGTCAGTCGTCGTATTTATGCTGAGCATTTTGGCCCTACAACAGGCGATAAAGTCCGTCTTGCTGATACCGAGCTGTGGCTACAGGTTGAAGCGGATTTAACCAGTCATAAAGATACTGCTGTTGATCAAGCAGATACGTCGCAAAGTGATGGAAGTAGCAGAGAATCCATTGAAATCAAAGGTGAAGAAGTCAAATTTGGCGGTGGTAAAGTCATCCGTGATGGTATGGGTCAAGGACAATTACTAGGCGCGGAAGTTGCCGATACGGTTATTACTAATGCATTGGTCGTTGACTATACAGGCATCTATAAAGCGGATATCGGTATCAAAGATGGTCGTATCAGTGCCATTGGCAAAGCGGGCAATCCTGATATCCAGCCTGCCATCGATATTCCTATTGGCGGTGCTACCGAAATCATCTCTGGTGAAGGTAAAATCCTCACAGCAGGTGGCGTTGATAGTCATATTCACTTTATCGCGCCCCAACAGTGTGAGACGGCGCTTATGTCAGGCGTGACCACAATGCTAGGCGGCGGCACAGGGCCAGCTCAAGGCACGCTCGCCACCACCTGTACACCGGGGGCGTATCATATTGCCTTAATGCTAAAGTCTACTGATAGTATTCCAATGAATATTGGACTACTGGGTAAAGGCAATGTGAGTGTACCAGAGCCCATTGCTGAACAAATCGAAGCAGGTGCCGTGGGGCTAAAACTACATGAAGATTGGGGTACAACGCCGCAAGCTATCGATAACTGCTTGAGCGTCGCTGACGACTATGATGTGCAAGTGGCCATTCATACCGATACTTTAAATGAAAGCGGCTATCTCGAAAGTACGCTCGCTGCTTTTAAAAACCGCTGTATCCATACTTTTCATACTGAAGGGGCAGGTGGTGGCCATGCGCCCGATATTCTAAAGGCGATTGGCGAGTCGCATGTGCTGCCATCTTCAACCAACCCAACGCGCCCATACACCGTCAATACTATTGATGAGCATCTCGATATGCTGATGGTTTGTCATCACCTGAGTCCTGCTATCGCTGAAGACGTAGCCTTTGCTGAAAGCCGTATTCGTCAAGAAACCATCGCCGCAGAAGACATCTTGCATGATTTGGGTGCTATCTCGATGATGAGTAGTGATTCGCAAGCGATGGGGCGGGTGGGTGAAGTAGTCATCCGTACATGGCAAACCGCGCACAAAATGAAAGTTCAACGTGGTCATTTAGCGCCAGATGCAACAGCGACCATTGAGGATGAGAAGCAGTACATCACTTTGACAGATTATGACCAAAGCGCGGACAACGATAACTTCCGTATCAAACGCTATATCGCAAAATATACAATAAATCCTGCGATTACTCACGGTATTAGCGATATGGTCGGCTCCATCGAAGTGGGTAAATGGGCAGATATGGTGCTATGGTCGCCCAAATTTTTTGGGGTAAAACCTGAGTGCATTATAAAGGGCGGACTTATCGCTGCGGTACCGATGGGCGATATCAATGCCTCTATTCCTACTCCCCAGCCAGTGCATTATCGTCCTATGTTTGCTACATATCCAAAATCGGTTGCCCAAACTAGCATTACCTTTATGTCACAAGCGGCGATCGACAAACAAGTAGATAAGCAGCTTGGGCTGACCAAAGTCATTCAGCCAGTACACGGTATCCGCAAGATTCGTAAAAGCGATATGCGCTTTAACAGCTACTGCCCAGAAATGGACATCAATCCTGAGACCTATGAAGTACGCGCTGATGGTAAGACACTCACCTGTGAGCCAGCTGATGTACTACCCATGGCACAGCGTTACTTTTTATTTTAGAGCTTATGATGTACGTTTATAGGATCTCTAGGACAGTGAGCCATAAACCATGTATGCCAATGGTCAGTTGGTTTCTTGAATGAGATCGTGTCTTTATTCCCAACACTTTTACCATCAATACTATTGACCAATAGTTTGAGCAACAACAGCCAGAGAAGAATAATGAAAATATTTAATACCCGTTTAAGTACGCTTAGCGATGTCCAAAAAGCGCAATTGGCAGAACAGTATCAAGCCGATGATTATCTGCTGTTAGACTTTGATACTCGTCAGCATTCTCGCTTTAGAGCCATTACTGTTTCAGGTGAGGCAGTTGGTGTTGACTTGCCTCGTACAGGCGTCTTAAAAGGCGATGATGTCCTTATCAATGCAGCAGGTGAGCTGATGCAAGTGATCGCCAAACCGCAAGCAGTGACCAAAGTGACTGCTGACAATGACTTTCTACTAATGAAAGGCGCTTATCATTTGGGCAATCGTCATGTGCCATTGATGTTTGACCACAGTTTTGCTCAGGGTGAGGCAGGCTATGCGCTATATTTTGAAAACGATCATGTGCTGGCACAAATGTTAGAAAATCTTGGTTTACATATCGAGTCTACCTCAGTGCCATTTGAGCCTGAAACAGGCGCTTATCAAACGGGCCAAGGGCATGCGCATGGACACTCTCACTCCCATGCACACTCGCATAGTGACTCTCATAGTCATAAGGAAAGTCATGACCATAGCCATGATAAAAGCCACAGCCACGGACATCAACATAGCCATAGTCATCATGATGCGCCTGTAGGTCGTTCAAATGATGGTTGATACCAGTGCTCAGCCTACTCAGTCTGCCCAACTTGGACAGCTACTGATGCTGGCATCGAGCAATTTGCCGATTGGTAGTTATACTTATTCGCAAGGTGTGGAGTCAGCGATTGAATCAGGGGTTGTCTCTGATGAAGCCAGTACGCTTACATTTATGCAGGACTATCTAGCGCTTGCAGTGGTTGGCTACGAGCTACCTGTATTAGGGCTAATAATGTGCGCGCTTAGCCAAGGTCATGAAGTGCTAGCAGCAAATCTAGCACATGATTATCACGCTGGTCTCGAGAGTAAAGAGTTTGTTCTAGAGTCGCAACAGTTGGCACAAGCGATGGTGTCTTGGCTCAACGAAGTCCTGAGTCTTGGTATACCGCCCGAAATACCTGAAGATGGATTTTTGCCGCTATTTGCTCATATTGCTCAGCATTGGCAGCTGCCATTAGCGCAGTCAATGACTACCTATGGATTTGCGCAATTAGAGAACATGGTGCTCGCCGCTGTGAAGACAGTACCGCTAGGACAAATGGCAGGTCAGCGTATCCTGTGGCAATTGCAAAGCGATCTGGGTGCTCAGGTTGATGCTTTAAGTGACGATGTGCAGCATGCCTTTGATGCTTTAATTACATCGATAAATACGTCCAATACTGTAGATAATAGTGAAGAGTCGTACTGTCAGCAGCTATGCCAAGACCTCTATGAATCGCTTAATATCTCGAATAATTTACCTAATTTGGCTATTCTCTCGAGTATGCATGAGGAGCAATACAGTCGGTTGTTCCGCTCATAACTGTACCTTTATTTCTATTTATACTTATTAATATACAAACTGTTTTAGGAAATTAATATGTCTCTAACTCCGCTCAAATCAAAAAATTCTCACGCTGCATTAGACGTACAGACTGATAGCGAGAGCCAGAAACCGTCTTCTACTTTATCGTGCTTACGCCTTGGTATTGGTGGGCCAGTTGGTAGTGGTAAGACTGCTTTGACTTTAAGGCTATGCCAAAACCTGCGCGATACGGTCAATATGGCTGTGGTGACCAATGACATCTATACCAAAGAAGATTCAGAGTTTTTAACCCGCAATGATGCTATGCCCGCTGAGCGTATCCGCGGTGTAGAGACGGGCGGCTGTCCGCATACGGCTATCCGCGAAGATGCGTCTATTAACCTGACTGCGATTGCTGAGTTACAAGCGACTTTTGAAGGTTTAGAGTTAATTATTATTGAATCAGGTGGCGACAATCTAGCCGCGACATTTAGCCCAGAGTTGTCTGACTTGACCTTGTACGTCATTGATGTCTCTGCAGGCGATAAGATACCTCGTAAAGGTGGCCCTGGCATCACCAAGTCTGATTTGTTGATTATCAATAAAACCGACCTTGCACCAATGGTTGGTGCTTCGCTTGAAGTGATGGAACGCGATGCCAAAAAAATGCGTGGCGACAAACCTTTTGTATTTAGCAATATGAAAACAGGCGATGGGTTAAATGAGATTATCGCCTTTATTAAAGAACATGGCATGCTTGCCTAAAGAGCAAATAAGCTTTTACCATTAAAATATAAAGAATAAGGAAAAACCGCATGACACAGTGTACAAAAGGTCTTCACACCGAAAACTCTCGCTTTTCACAAGTGCTCTCAGCCCGTCATATCATGTCTGGTTCGGCTGTGATGATGACCTCACTAATACTACCATCATTGGCACAAGCACACTCAGGACATATTCACTCGGCTACTATGCAAGCGCCGTCATTTTTGGGCGCATTGCAAGCAGGACTGATGCATCCAGTGACTGGCCTTGATCATTTGTTTTTGGCAGTAGGCATGGGCATGTTGTTTTATGGGCTACAAAAGCAGCGCTTAGGCATGATGTCGTTGACGGCAGGGTTATCACTGGGGGCGGTTTTAGGAACTATTGGGGTGCTGATTGGCGGTGTTGGGTTTGCTGCATCATCTGGATTAATTGAAATCGTTATATCATTATCGGTGGTTGTATTAGCTCTGATTCTGATGAGTGATAAGAGTCGACAAGAAGCATTTTCAGCGCGTACTCAACCAACGCACACGCCAAGCATTCAGCAGCTATCGTTATTTGGCTTTGGTGGTCTGGCGGTGTTTCATGGCATGGCACACGCGATGGAAGTACCAGCGAATGTCGGTGTGAGCGGTCAGCTGGGATTTTACGCAGGGATGATGGTCACGATGCTAGCGCTATATGCAGTTGGTACGCTGGTTAGTCAGCAGTTGCAGCAACGCTTTAGCGATAGCCTGTGGTTACAGCGCGGGCTAGTGCTGCTAGGATTGAGTGCCATATTTGCGCCTGTGTTGGTGTAAAGCGCGCTTTATAGTACAAGTACGATGCTTGTAAGTTAGATAGTTGTGGCTGATTTTATCTAGCTATCGAACGCCATAAAAAATGCGCCCCCGATCAAAAGGTCGGGGGCGCATTTTAGTTTTGATAACCGACTACAGCATATCTAAAAAGACAGCTTGTCGTATCAACTACATTGCTTGCTGCTGTTGTTGCTGAGCGGCTAGCAAGTCTTGATAGCTAACTTCTTTGTCAGTTACTTTACCTTGAGCGATCAAGTAATCTACTACTTGGTCTTCTAGTACAACAGACTCAATGTTAGCGCGCTGCTGCTTGTCATTGGTGTAGTACTCGATAACTTCTGCTGGATCTTCGTAGTTTTCAGCGGCTTCTTTGATGAAGGTTTCAACACGCTCTTGATCTACTTCTAAGCCTTTAGTGTCGATAACACGGGCAACGATGATGCCAAGACGGGCAGCACGTAGCGCTTGCTCTTCAAATAGCTCATTTGGTAGCATGTCTTTATCGAAGCTATCAGCATTCGCACCGAACTGCTGAGAAAAACGTTGCATCATCATGTTGCGTTGACGCTCGATTTCTTGCTCTAGCATAGCGTTTGGTACGTCAAACTCGTTCTTTTCTAGCAATGCATCAAAAGTCGCTTGCTTAACTTGGCTACGCGCAGCATTTTTGATTTCGCGTTCCATGTTTTTGCGTACGTCGTCTTTTAGTTTTTCAACGCCGCCTTCTTTTACGCCGAATAGCTCAAGGAACGCATCATCGATTTCAGGTAGCTTAGATTTTTCAACCAGTTTTACATTGATTTTGAACTGAGCTTCTTTACCAGCCAAGTTTTCAGCTTGGTAATCTTCTGGGAAAGTCACTTCGATGATTTTTTCTTCGCCAGCTTTCATGCCTTTGATACCCGCTTCAAAGCCAGGAATCATTTGGTTGCTACCGATAACTAGTTTAAAGTCTTCAGCAGAGCCGCCTTCGAATTTTTCGCCGTCGATAGAGCCTTCAAAGTCAAAAGTTACTTGGTTGTCTTTCGCAGCCATGCCCTTTTTCTCAACGAATTCTTCACGTTGCTTTTGTAGGTTTTCGATCATGGTGTCAACGTCTTCTTCACTCACTTGTGCAGTGTGACGCTCAACTTCGATCTCATCGATACCTTGTACGTCAACTTCTGGGAAGATTTCAACAGTGGCTTGATATACCAAGAAATCGTCTTCAAGTTTTACGTCGTCGATGTTAGGCATGCCAACAGCACGGATGTCTTCAGATTTGATCGCTTCAAATACAGTATCACGGATGACATCGTTGATAACTTCTTGTTGAATGCCAGCACCGTACTGAGAGCGGATGTGTGACATAGGGACGTTACCTTTACGGAAACCGTCAATCTTGGCAGTTTTCGCAACTTGGCGAATACGGCCTTCAACTTTGTTTTGAATTTTTTCAACGGGCACTTTAACCGTTAGCTGGGTTTCTTTATTAGATAGCTTGTTGGTTGTGACTTGTAAATCTGTAGCCATGTTAATTACACCTTTAGGATTAAGTAGTACGTTTGATTAATGAAATAGTACTTAGGGTTAAATTGTAATAGACAGACCGCGCCTCAAATTACGGGCATGTACGACGGGCTGCCGTTGAAATAAATAGGGAATAGCGATAGCGCACAACGTCAAATTCAGTGCCAGTAGCAATCGCCGCTGATACCAAAAGGTGAACCTGCTGAGGTTGTCCATGCTATCAAATATCGATAATAAACCGTTAATGCACCGCATAATAACGCTTTTTGGTGAATTATACAGCCAAATAACGGATTTCAACAAAATTTTAAAAGTAGAACAGTATAATCTATCTGTTTATTAAAGTAAAAATTATCTCTTTGACAGCATGTTTCCTTATGTTGCTTGCTCTTATATAGCTTAATTTTATATAAGGGGTTAGCCATATTCGTATTCAATAAATCAGATAATGGATAAAAAACAGCGATAAGGTTGTAAGCGCACTATGAGCATTAAGCGCACTTACGGATAGTTATGGATAGAACCGCTATAAAATACTTATAAAGGTAGCTGCGCCAATAGCTGCTGGATTGCCTGACCACGATGGCTGATGCTGTTTTTATCAGCAGCGCTCAGACTAGCCGCACTGGCTTGCAAGTCAGGTAACCAAAACAATGGATCATAACCAAAACCACCGTCACCATGTAGCGTATCCAAGATTTCGCCATGCCATAATCCTTGGGCGACAATCGGTAGCGGGTCATCGGCATGACGCACCATTGCCAGTACGCAAACGAACATACCTTTAATAGGAACATCTGGCTTCGCTGCGCGGATAGGCTGCAAGTCGGCGATGAGCTTGGCGTTATTTTTACTATCGTTACCGTGCTCACCAGCGTAGCGAGCAGAGTAAATCCCCGGTGCATTACCTAGTACAGGCACGCACAGTCCTGAATCATCCGCAATCGCAGGCAGTCCACTGATACGGCTCGCATGGCGGGCTTTGATAATGGCGTTTTCTACAAAGCTTAAACCATCCTCGATGGCGTCTTCAATATCGAGCTGACCTTGCGGGACAATCGTCACGTCCAAGTTCGCTTCGGCAAATAGCCGTTTAAACTCAGCCAATTTGCCTTTATTGTTGCTGGCCAGTACCCATTGGTTACCAGATGTCGGATTGGTAGCAGTTAACGAGGTATCAGTGGTGCTCATAGAGTCAGTCCGTTATATGAAAATGATGAAAAATTATTATTCGAGTGAGCTTTATTTATCTTCTGTAGCGCTAATTGATAAATTGTTTGTCGATTGAAGTAGTTATACTAATCATGATAGCGCATGAGTTTAGAGTGAATGCAGTTACCGTTTAATAAATAACCAATCGCTATACAGGTTGTACGGGCTATAACATTTGGTAACTGATATTATTGGCCACTATTGCTATAATAGATACCAAGCTACAGTGAATTATATCTTATAGCTTGTGAATATTAAGTTAATAAAAGTCTATAAAGTCAGAGACTTGGCTTTTTAGCGAAGAATAATAGCAATAAGTGACTGCTAGGTTAATTTTGGATTCATAATGATACGTGATATTGTATTGAGCAGTACCGTGTATCAAGCGATAAAGTTCATTTCAAACAATAAACTCAGCCAATTTAGTCCGCTATTTTATAGTGTTTTTTGCGGTGTAAAAATAGCGTAAAATTCAGTTTCTATAAGCAAGTTTTTATAAACTAACGGCTAAACAGCAAGGATAAAATAATTATGTCAAACATTACTTTACCAGACCTACCATATGCAAAAGATGCACTAGAGCCACATATCAGTGCCGAAACGCTAGAGTATCATCATGACAAGCACCATGCTGCTTATGTAAACAAGCTAAAAGACATGTTGCCAGGTTCTGGTCTAGAAGACAAAACATTGCCAGAAATCATCGTAGCGACTGCTAAAGATGACAGCAAGCAAGGTATGTTCAACCAAGCAGCCCAAGTATGGAACCACACGTTCTACTGGAACTGCATGACGCCAACTAACGGCGGCGGCGAACCTACTGGCGATCTAAAAGCAAAAATCGAAGAAGATTTCGGTAGCTACGACAAGTTCCGTGAAGAGTTCAAAAACGCAGCATTGACCCAGTTTGGTTCAGGTTGGGCGTGGCTAGTCGCTGATAAAGTCGGTGGCAAATTGTCAATCGCCAAAACAGCGAATGCTGACACCCCACTTGCACATGACCAAGTAGCGGTATTGACTTGTGATGTATGGGAACACGCGTACTATGTAGATTACCGTAACCGTCGTCCTGACTATGTTGACACGTTCCTAGACAAGCTAGTGAACTGGGACTACGCAAACGCAAAATATAAAGGTCAAGATGCTGGCGTTGAAGAGTAATCTTTAACGATTAAGTATTTGATTGAAAAAAGGACACCGCGAGGTGTCCTTTTTTTGTGATAACTTTCTCTATCGCTTTCTATTTTGATATCTGATTAAAATATATCTTTGATAGATTAGCGCCATTACACTATTAGGCAATACCGCCGTTTGCGCCGATATTTTGTCCAGTAACCCAAGCCGCTTCTTCACTGACCAAAAATGCCACCACACGAGCGATATCAACTGGTTCACCGATACGATTAAACGGTGACATGCTAGCAAGTCTCTCTACCGTGTCGTCCGCTTTACCTTGATGAAATAGCTCGGTATCAGTAGGGCCGGGAGATACTGCATTGACTGTGATGTTGCGCGCGCCGACTTCTTTGGCAAATATACGGGTTAGCTGATCGACCGCGCCTTTGGTCGCACAGTAAGTACCGTAACTAGGTAGCAGCATGCGAGTGGTCGTACTTGAGAGGTTTACAACACGACCACCGTCATTGAGTTTAGTCGCAGCTTCACGCAATGTATTGAACGTGCCTTTTACATTAATAGCAAATATACGGTCAAAGTCTTCGTCGGTGGTCTCGGCAATAGGTTTATTAATCATTATACCTGCGCTATTGACCAAAATATCTGGCTTACCAAACGCGCTGATAGTGGCATCAAACATTGCTTCGACTTGTTTGGTATTACTGACATCAGCTTGAATGGCAATGGCTTCACCGCCTGCTGATTTGATTTGGCTTACGATATCATTGGCCGCTACGTCATCATTTGCATAATTAATGACGGTTTTAGCTCCTGATTCTGCAAGTAATAAGGCTATCTGTGCGCCGATACCTTTTGATGAACCGGTTACAATCGCGACTTTATTATTTAGTATTGTCATCGATACTTTCTCCAATATTATGAGTGAATATCAGTACGCTTATATTGTGTTTTGACTGATGTCTCTTGATTAGTAGGATATAAGTTACCAGTGTGTCAGACTAATAAGTAGAGCGATTCTGTATGCTTGTTTTTAGATAAGTTTATCTATTGTGTCTATGCGGATGTAAAGTGTGTAAATAAGGATGTTTGTTGAAGGTAAGCCCTGATGACTAAATGTTTTTCGGCAAATAGGTAATTATGCTTATACAGGATTTATTAATAATGCAGGGTTTCAAGCACAGCTATAATACTTAAATAGAGTTATCAGCTATTAGATTTCTTATTTCAAGAATTGATAATGTCTTGTCTTTTTTTCTATGGACGACAGAGTGGCAGTTCGCGCATAGAGGAATTAAGTCAGTTTCGGGATCTATGTCTTTAGGTGTTTCAAATTCCGATACAGGAACTATATGATGGACATGAATAAACCCTTCAGCATATTCTCCATAGAAACTTCCAAAGTTAAATCCGCAAGCAGCACAAGAGTTACCGTGAATAGCAATCGCTTGTTTTCTGTATTTAGGATTTCTTTCATATGTAGTTACATAGCGTTTTGATTTTTTGCCTTCACTGAAAGATTCAAGTGAATCCTGAAATTTTCCTACAGTTTCATCTGAGATATAAGCCGTCTTTTGCTCTGAAACTTTATTAGGAATGACTTTAGAGATAATAAGGTGGTAAGTCTCCTCATCGATAGCTCTTACTCCATCGCGCCAATAGTTAGATTTTCTCGAATCAGGAACTGTCTCTAGATAATTTGAATTATCTTTTGCTAAAACCGCTTCTTCAAAGGGTATAAAGTCAGTAATAGTAGCAAAAAAGTCATTTTTACTACTTTCTTTGTCTGGGTAGGTTTTACCAATTTTAGCGATAGCGAAATAGTGAGGAGCATTAGATAGTCTATTTTTCGAGAAAAATTTATTCTTAAGACTTCCCTTGTAGTAAATAACATGAGTGCCTGGCTCTAGATATTTTAAATATCTTTTAGGAAAGTGGTAAAGGATACCAGTTTCATCAGCCCAAGCAGATTCATCGTTTTCAGTTATTATTGCGTACACTCTATTTCCTTATATTTTAAATTTCGCAGTATTATGGCTTCTATATAAGTAGCTTAATTTTTAATTATATCTATCACAAAACCTCAAACCCAAACTTACTCAACGTTTCTCGCAGCATCGCAATATTATAGTAAGCGTGTGCATTGACAGTGTTTTGAAAGAAGATATAGAGCGTATCAAAGTGCTGACGCTGATTGGCAATCGCTTGCGCCCAGTCCTGCATCTCAGCTTCACTATAGCGATAGTCATGACGATCAGCCGCGCTCATCGCATCCCACCAGCCCGTATTATTGCCATGCATACGTAGGTAGCCAGTGCGTTCAGTGAATATCAACCGTGACGGCGGTAATCCGCCTACCTTGGGATAATCGACGCTACACCAAATGAGACCTTGCTGCTGGAAACTATCGACCACTTGCGGTGTGTGCCAGCCGTTATGACGAAACTCAATAGCGAGTGGATAGTCTTGAAACCAACTGACGAGGTTCGCTAAATAGAGACGGTGCTCGCGAGTACGATCAAAGCCATGCGGAAACTGTAATAGTAAAGGCGCTAAAGCATTTGCTTCGATAAGTGGAGATAAAGCGTTTAGAAATGCCTGTGCGTGTTCGGCAGTGCCTTTACGTGCATGAGTAAAGTCTTGATGCAGTTTGACAGCGAACTTCAACTGACTATCCGCCTGTGTATAAGCTTTATCGACCATCCCAGCAAAGGCTTTCTGTCCGATGGGCGCATAGAATGTGCTGTTGATTTCGACTGCGCCATATTGCTTAGCATATTCACGTAAGAAGTCGGTTTTTTTGGTGCCGGTGGGATACAGCGTACCGAGCAAATCGGTATCGCTATAGCCACCAGTGCCGAGGTAAATGCGCGGGGTAGGGGAACTATCCATGTTGACCACTCACTGCCGTTTTGGGTAAGGGAATTTACTACGATATCTGTTATCGGCTGCTATTCGACAAGCTACTTTTTACGCGACCAGAGCCACTCAATCAGTGCTAGTAGCGCATCGCTATCTGTGCCAACGGCATCTTCATTGTCGCTAGGCTCACGACCATTTAGTTCATGAGAAATGGCTGCACGTCCGTCATTAAATAGTGATTGCGCATAGCTGGTCGCGTCATCGACGCCCATTAGTTTTACATAGGTAGATTTGTCTAGTTTTTCATCGCTACCTGCAGGCTTACCAAGTGTATCAGTCGTCATCGTGACGTCTAGCACATCGTCTTGGACTTGAAAGGCGAGACCAATATATTGCGCGCACTCTTGTAGTGCCATGCGCTGCGGGGCCGTTGCACCAGCACAGACGCCGCCCATGAGCATTGCCGCTTCAATCAACGCCCCTGTCTTATCACGGTGGATAGCTTCCAAATCATCCTGCGCAATATTGGCACTGGCTTCGGCATTGAGGTCTAGCATTTGACCCGACACCATGCGTCTGGCGCGCGGCGCAAATATTGCCATAAGTTGACTGGCGATATTTGCATCAAATGGCGCAAAAGTTGGCATCTCTGCGGTTAATACTTCAAATGCTAGTGTCTGCAACACATCTCCTGCTAGCAGAGCTGTCGCTTCATCAAAGGCAATATGCGCAGTCGGCTGACCACGGCGCAGCTCATCATCGTCCATACAGGGCAAGTCATCATGTACCAGTGAGTAAGTATGTAGCAGTTCTACGGCCAATGCAGCACGGCGCGACATATCATAGTCTAAGTCGTTTTCTAGCAGCGTGTCTAGATCAGCATCGAGAGTATCGATATCATCATTAGGTTCGTCTGTACGTTCATTATTGCTGCTATTAATACTGGCAAAAGCGCTAGCAACCATTAATGGGCGTACCAACTTACCTTGTCCAGTCATGACATAGCGGCAAGCATCTACCAGCGGGCTAGGCAGCTTGGCGTAATCAAACAACACCTCGATATCTTGCGATAATTGGGCACGCACAGCACCATGAAACTGCTCAGTGCTTTGAAAAGAGACAAAGTCAAAAGGGATAACGCCAGTAGAGGTAATGCTAGAAGTAAGGGAAACAGTCATAATCCAACCATTTATCAGGGATACAGTAAAACTTATTAGGGATAAGATAAAAACGCTATTAGTGTAGCATGATCAGTCATATCGCTTATGTGACACACGGTATCAATTGATTGTTTTTTGCATTTTTCTACTAAAGTCTATTCGAAAATAGAGTAGTTTTAGCTGCAATATAACGACAAGATTTCGTTACCGATGGATGATGTCACTCTCTGGTTGAATATGTTCTGATAAAAGAGCAAGCTAGGCTGGCACGTTAATCTTACTACAGTAGAAAAATGGTACTGAATAGCCATCACTGACCAAGTAGCATCGCTCAATTGGCACTTATTAGGTAACGCTAACGGACTGTCGTTCCAAAGACGGTATGCATTAAGTCAACAATACGAAACAAATCTAAATTAATAATTCAGTATACATTTATTTACTAAAACACTTTTATCGTAAGGTAAATGCCTGCAAGTGATTTAAGAGTGACTTGCGAGTATGGTATTAGCTTGTGACAGTTAGGGGCATAATCCCCTACACTAATTGACGTGAAAATGGTCTGATGGTGACCCTACTGGGATTTTTCTCAGGATGTTCAATCGTCGATACCGAGTGTTAGACCAAGTCTCAGTCAATATTTTGAACATCAGTACCTGCAACAGCAGTATATAAATGAAGCGTCATATGATGTCATGCAAGAGACGCAAAATACGTGCATCATGATGAACGCTGGATAATAAAGACATCTTCACTTGTGAGCTGGTTATATGTTTGTCTTTATAACATGACAAGCGCACAGTGCTATTACCCATTTTACTAACAGTAACTGGCTATTTATTTTAATTCAAAACGTAGCTTTCGTTATATAGAAAGGAGTTTCAAATGGTATACCAAGGAAATCGCATCACGGTGACAATGCTAGAGGATGGCATCGCCAATATGCAGTACAACGCCGAAAATGAGAGCGTGAACAAATTTGATGCCGAAACCAATAAGCAGTTTGGTGAAGCAGTTAGTGCGTTAGAAAAAGCCAACAACGTAAAAGGTCTTATCGTTACTTCAGCCAAAGGCGTGTTTATCGCTGGTGCTGACATCACAGAATTCGTCGGTTCTTTCAAAAAATCAGAAAGCGAGATCAAAGATTGGGTCGTTCATGTTAATGACGCTTTCAATCGTTTTGAAGACCTACCATTCCCGAAAGTTGCGGCTATCAATGGCGCGGCGATGGGCGGCGGTTGTGAAATGACTTTGGTTTGTGAATACCGTGTCATGAGTGACAAAGCGATCATCGGTTTGCCAGAAACTCAGCTAGGTATCTTCCCAGGTTTCGGCGGTACAGTTCGTAGTACGCGTATCATCGGTATCGATAACGCGCTTGAGCTGATCGCGACTGGTAGCCCAAAGAAAGCATTGGCAGCATTGAAGCTGGGCTTGGTTGATGCGACTGTACCTGCTGACGACTTACAAGATGCAGCGATTGACCTAGTCAAAAAATGTATCTCAGGTGAGCTTGATTGGAAAGCAAAACGTGAAGAAAAACTGGCTCCAGTTAAGCTAAACCAGCTTGAGCAAGCGATGGCATTCAACAGTGCCAAAGGTGCTATTTTCGCTAAAGCCAATCCTAAGCAATACCCAGCACCAGCAATCGCTATCGAAACGATCGAAAAGCACGTTAATTTATCACGTGACAAAGCGATCGAAGTAGAAGCTGCTGGTTTTGCGAAAGCCGCTAAGACGCCACAAGCAGAGAGCTTGGTTGGTCTATTCTTGAACGATCAGCTAGTTAAAAAACTGGCTAAGAAACACAGCAAGCAAGCACACGACATCAGCGAAGCCGCTGTACTAGGCGCTGGTATCATGGGTGGCGGTATCGCTTATCAAGCAGCCAGCAAAGGCTTGCCAATCATCATGAAAGATATCAAGTCTGAGCAATTAGACCTTGGTATGGGTGAAGCGAGCAAACTGCTTGGCAAAATGGTAGAACGCGGCAAGATGACCCCAGCAAAAATGGGTGAAACATTAAGCCGTATCCGTCCTACTTTGAACTATGGTGATTTTGCTGAGACTGATATCGTTATCGAAGCGGTCGTAGAAAATCCAAACGTGAAGCGTGCGGTACTAAAAGAAGTCGAAGGCTTGGTAAAAGACGACTGTATCCTAGCGTCAAACACCTCGACTATCTCTATTACGTTCCTAGCTGAAGCCCTTGAGCGTCCAGAAAACTTCGTCGGTATGCATTTCTTCAACCCAGTACATCGTATGCCATTGGTAGAAGTTATCCGCGGTGAGAAATCATCTGAAGAAGCCATCGCGACTACCGTTGCACTTGCTTCTAAAATGGGTAAAGTGCCAGTAGTGGTTAACGACTGCCCGGGTTTCTTGGTTAACCGTGTATTGTTCCCATATTTTGGCGCGTTTGACTTGCTACTGAAGCAAGGTGCTGACTTTGCTCATGTCGATAAAGTGATGGAAAAATTCGGCTGGCCGATGGGCCCTGCATACCTAATCGACGTGGTCGGTCTAGATACAGGTGTACATGGCGCAGCAGTGATGGCTGATGGTTTCCCTGATCGTATGAAGCCTGATTATAAAGGTGCTATCCAGCATCTATATGATAATGAGCGTCTAGGTCAGAAAAACGGTATCGGTTTCTATAAGTACGAAATGGACAAGCGCGGCAAGCCAAAGAAAGTTGCTGATGAAGCCACTTACGAGTTGCTAAAAGCCACGACTGACAGTGAAAAGCAAACGTTTGATGATCAAGCAATCATCGATCGCACTATGATTGCCTTCTGTAACGAAACCGTTCGCTGCCTAGAAGACAACATCGTAAGCACACCAAGCGAGGCCGACATGGCGATGATTATGGGCGTAGGTTTCCCTCCATTCCGTGGTGGCCCTTGCCGTTATGTCGACCAAATGGGTCTAGATAACTACTTGGCACTATGTGAAAAATACGCACATCTTGGCAAAGCTTATGAAGCGCCACAAAAGATTCGCGACATGGCAGCCGCAGGCGAGACTTTTTACGCAACAGCGTAATAGTCAGTCATTACTAGGATGAAGTGCAGTACGTTTGCTATTTTGCATGAAAGCAATTGAGACATGAATCGTCTCCAATAGCGAACGTACGATTATAGTTGGTTCAGTTTAATGCTAGTACGAGGGAATCAAGCGCAAATGTACCTATTGTAGTTTGAGCGAGATTAACAAAGTAAAAGTAATAGGCGTAAATTGGGCTGGCTACACTGACAATAAAAATTGAAAAGGAATATGGTATGACAACTTTAAGTCCAAAAGATGTGGTCATCGTAGATGGCGTACGCTCGGCAATGGGCAAGACCAAAAACGGTATGTTCCGTCATGTACGTGCTGATAGCATGTCAGCGGAACTAGTACGTGCGCTAGTAGAACGTAATGACTTCGATACCAATGATATCGAAGACATTATCTGGGGTTGTGTCAACCAGACGCTAGAGCAAGGCCTGAACATCGGTCGTAACATCGGTTTGCTAGCTGGTATCCCGAAGACTGCTGGTGGCCAAACGGTTAACCGTCTATGTGGTTCTTCTATGCAGGCGCTACATACTGCTGCTGCACAAATCATGACCAACCAAGGTGATGTATTCATCATCGGCGGTGTTGAGCACATGGGTCACGTCGGCATGATGCACGGTGTTGATTTGAACCCTGCTGCCTCTAAGCATTATGCAAAAGCGTCAAACATGATGGGCTTGACTGCTGAAATGCTAGGTCGTATGAACAATATCACGCGCGAAGAGCAAGACGCGTTTGGTCTTGAGTCACATCGCCGCGCATGGGCTGCAACCACTGAAGGTCGTTTTGACAATGAAATCATCGGTATCGAGGGTCATGATGCTGCTGGTCGTCTGCAACTATGTACGGTTGATGAAGTGATTCGTCCAGATGCAACGATGGAACAAATGCAAAAGCTACGTCCAGCGTTTGATCCAAAAGGCGGTACAGTAACAGCAGCAACGTCATCTGCATTATCCGACGGTGCGTCAGCAATGCTAGTGATGAGCGCACAAAAAGCCAAAGATCTAGGTCTAAAGCCACGTGCCCGTATCCGTAGTATGGCTGTGGCTGGTTGTGATGCCGCTATCATGGGTTATGGTCCTGTACCTGCTACCCAAAAAGCATTGAAGCGTGCTGGCATGAGCATCGATGACATGCAAACCATCGAGCTAAACGAAGCGTTTGCTGCTCAAGGTCTATCAGTATTAAAAGGTCTGAACCTGTCTGATAAGCAAGACATCGTTAACATCAACGGTGGTGCCATTGCTCTAGGTCATCCACTAGGATGTTCAGGTGCTCGTATCACAGTGACATTGCTAAACGCGATGGAGCAGTCAGATACTGAAATCGGTCTAGCGACAATGTGTATTGGTCTTGGCCAAGGTATCGCTACTATTATTGAGCGTGTTTAATCTTATTTATATAAACAAGATTATTTGAACACTCAATAAGTAGCTACTCGCTAACGAAAAACCTCTAGTCATAACGGCTAGAGGTTTTTTTATGGGTTAAATTAATAGTTAGTCAGTTAGTAAATCACAGAGTCGAAAAATAGAGTATTACAGCGTTTAAAAATTATCTCCATTGACGCATTCATGAAACTATGACTAAATAAGAGAAAGATGAACCATGGCACTGTTTATGATAATTCTAAAATAGTTTTTAGTTGCAACTGTCAGCCGTACAAGGAGTGTACTATGTCTACTATGATTAATGATCGCACCTATCGAATCGCTCGTGAGAATACCCAAGCGATGATTGTTGATGTGCAAGAGCGCTTAACGCCGCATATCTATGACCACGAAAATATCGTCAAAAAAACCGTTACCTTGATTAAAGGGCTGCAAGCGCTCAATATTCCAATCATGCTCAATGAACAATATAAAAAAGGCTTGGGCGATACCTTACCAGAGCTGCGCGACGTACTTGAAGGAGATAATGCCAAGAGCTTTGAAAAGGTTACCTTTAGTGCCTGCGATAATAATGATTCATGGCACCATCTAGCGCAGCAGAACCGTAGTACTGTTCTGCTTTTTGGTGCTGAAGCTCATGTCTGTATTATGCAAACGGCACTAGATTTATTGGATAATGGTATGCAGCCTGTCATTATTGGGGATGCAGTGGGTTCTCGTTTTCCTTATGACAAAAAGCAAGCAATTCGCCGTATTCGCCGTGCAGGTGGGGTAATCAGTACTGTCGAATCAATCTTGTTTGAGCTGTGCCGTAGCAGCGAAGATCCTGCGTTTAAAACCATTATTAATTTGATCAAGTAGGTGGCTAATATCTAGGTGCTTAAAGACTTGGATAAATGGGGATTCAATTTAACCGTTTATTTTCTAATTTATAATAGATAGCGCTTGGTAAAATAAGCGCTATTTTTTTGACAACGTTAATAGCCTTTTAACCATTGCTAGATATCAAACTAACTATAATACCTTTAGCAATGAAACTTAAAATCGCCAGAACTTATCAACATTAAAAACCAATAACTAGAGAAAACCAGAGAAAAAATAATGTCGCAAGCCAGCTCTATATCACTCACTCATTCCAAATCTACTTCACATATCCACATCGACGATGTCACTCATTTCTTATTGGAGTTAGATGCGCTCAAACGCGTGAATCGCCGCAGCTATGTGACACAGACCACTCGCAAAGAAAACTCTGCCGAACACTCTTGGCATTTAGCGATGGCCTGTTGGTCGATTGCTGGATTATTTGCGTTAGATGTCAATCATGAAAAATTGCTGAAGATGGCGTTGGTTCATGATTTGGGTGAGATTGATGCGGGCGATACTTTTTTATATGCCGATACGCGTACTGATGCACACGTCGAAGAGCGTGCAGGCATTGCTAGATTGCAACGTGAGCGAGGCAATGGCATTAGTGATTTGGGTGAGGTTTGGGAAGCGCAGGAAACAGGAAGTAGCAAAGAGAGTCAGCTGCTCAGAGTCGTTGATCGCTTATTGCCGTTTTTACTCAATCTAAATACCAATGGTAAGACATGGATTGAGCTTGGCGTTACGCGCTCGCAAGTGGCGGATGCGCATGCATTTATCAAAGACAGCTTTCCTCCTATTCATGATTGGCTCTCACATAATATTGCATACGCAACTCAGAAAGGCTGGTTAATTGACGCGTAAGTCTGCATAAAAAAAGCCTAGTTAAGCATTATGACTTACGCTTAACTGGGCTGATATCTTGGGTGTTTTTATACAGGCGTGTTATTGAGCGTTTGCCATTCCTAGCAATTGACCCATTTGCACAACGCTATTGGCTTGCATACTACCTAGCCAGTCAGCCTTCGCTGCTTTTGGTAATACTACGATAGCCGTTGAGCCTAGATAGAAGCGTCCAAGCTCTTCGCCTGCTGCAAACTGCATATCGTGATCCGCTTCCTGTATATCATCCGTGCGGGTAATTTTGCCTGTCGCGACAGTTTCAATACCAGCGACGATCATAGCACCAACCATCACAACAGCTGCTTTGCCATACTTGGTATCAAACATACAGACCAGACGCTCATTACGCGCAAACAAGTCTGGCACGTTAGCCGCCGTAGTATTATTGACCGAAAACAGTGTACCAGGTACATAGCGAGTCTTGGTCAATGTGCCAGTAAATGGCATATGCACACGGTGATAATTACTAGGTGCTAAGTAGATAGTCGCAAAACTGCCATCAGCGAAATAACTGCCATCTTCACTATCAGCAAGCAATTGACCGACATCATAGTGACGACCTTTTGCCTGTAATAGTTTATGGTCTTCAATTTGTCCTAGCTGAGAGATAATCCCGTCCGCAGGACTCACGATACCGTTTACAGTGGCGTCGATAGTACGAGCGTCTTCTTTTAATTCCCGGGTAAAAAAGTCATTAAAACTCTCATAAGCGTTAAGGCTTTGGCGTTCGTACTCATCTAAGCTGATATTATAAGCTTTGGCAAAGCTACGGATAAAGGTGCGTTTGACATAAGGGTGGCGACTGGCGGCCAAACGTCCAGCGACTTTACTGAGCTTTTGCTGCGGCACAAGCTGTTGTAAGGTGGTAAATACATTCATAATAAGGCTACCAAAATAAGGTGTAATGTAATAGGGGCGTGTTGGAAATTCGACCATGGCACTGACAGTGGCTAAAATTGCGCCATACTACGTTGTAAATCTAGATAAGGCATGAGCATTATCGTCGTTTTACGCCTTGTCTGGAACAGTTTTAGCGATCCGCAGTACCTATTTGTGAATATTAAATACGCCCTAATAATAGTTAAGTTAATGACGGTATTTTATCATGGACAGCATATTATTGTATGGCCATAATCTGTTAAGGAATTAGTAAATGAAAGCACTCATACAACGGGTGAAGCACGCTAGTGTGGTCGTCGATCAGCAGTGTATTGGCGAGATTGAACATGGGGTATTGGCATATATTGGCTTAGGGCATGAAGACGATTTCGCCGCTGCCCAGCGTATGATTGACAAAATACTAACCTATCGCATTTTTGAAAATGACGATGATCCTGTCAAATTTGGTAAACTGGATAAAAACGTTCAGCAGGTCGGTGGCGGGCTATTATTGGTCTCGCAATTTACCTTGATGGCAAAAACAGACAAAGGTCGCCGACCAGACTTTGGTGGTGCGATGGCACCTGCTGCTGCGCAAGCATTATTTGAACAACTGGTCAATTATGCCAAAACTAAGCATCTGAACGTGGCAACTGGTCAGTTTGGTGCTGATATGCAAGTGTCGAGCGTCAATGATGGGCCGCTCAATTTTTTACTAGAAATCTGATTTTAGAGTGTCATCAAGCTGTCATAATTAATCCGTTTAATAGGTAGAGACTGGTGAGTATATATTGCCTTTTTACATGCTAGATTTTGTCCTCTAACACCGAGAATGTCCTATGTATAATGAACAAATTTTGATTGTTGAAGATGAGCCTGCGATTCGTGAAATGGTTGTCATGACGCTAGAGATGGCTGGGTTTGATAGCTTGCAAGCGGCAGATGTGTCAGAGGCGCATCAGCAAGTGGTCGATCATAGACCGTCACTGATACTGTTAGACTGGATGTTGCCGGGTGACAAGAGCGGTGTGGATTTTTGTCGTATGCTCAAAAACGATGAGCTGCTCTCTGAAATACCAGTCATTATGCTAACAGCAAAAAGTGAAGAAGACAGTAAGGTGCATGGTCTTGATGCAGGTGCAGATGATTATATGACCAAGCCTTTTTCGACTCGTGAACTGATTTCTAGAATCAAAGCCGTACTACGCCGCAGTAGCGCGATGAGCAGCGACAAACCTATCGAAATTGGACAGTTAAGTCTAGATACTAAGAGTCAGCGCGTGACAGCTGCAGGTAAAATCGTTGATGTTGGGCCCACAGAATATCGCCTATTGGCATTTTTTATGAGTCACCCTGAGCGCGCCTACACACGAACGCAACTGCTCGATCAGGTATGGGGCGGCAATGTATATATCGAAGACCGAACCATCGATGTGCATATCAAACGTCTACGTAAATTACTGCGACCTTATGACTGTGATACATTGATACAGACGGTACGTGGAACAGGCTACCGATTTTCTAGCCTGATTGAGCCAAGTTAATCTTGTACATATAATGCCGCAGCAATATAAAGGCCGCGGATAGTGGTAAGGATAAAAAATGGACAAGATAGTGCCAACACAAAGTGAGCAATCAGCTCTACTAGAGCAAATATCTACTCAAAGTACAGCAGAGCAACTCAAAAAAATCGGCAGTGCACTACGAGCCCTGCGCGATGCAGTGATTTTGCTCAATAATAATGACGGTCTAGAATGGTGGAATCAGGCAGCACAAGAATTATTGCTGCTACAGCCAGAAGATAAAGGTCAGAACATTTTCGACTTTATCACTGTACCTGAGTTCCGCCAGTATTATGAAGGTACGACGGTACCTAACGATGGCGTCCATATAGAATCATGGCGAGATCCTAGTCGCTACTTAAAGTGCGAACTGACCCCTTTCGGTGATGAAAAATTGCTGTTTGTATATGACGTGACCCGCCTGCGGCACTTAGAGCAAATGCGTCAGGATTTTGTGGCGAATGTCTCGCATGAGCTTAGAACACCATTGACGGTAATGATGGGCTATCTAGAGAATTTCTCTGATCAGCCAGATATGCCGCCGCAATGGCGTCGCGGTTTTGAGCTGATGACGCAGCAAACTGCCCGTATGAACAGAATCGTGAACGACTTGCTGCTATTGTCTAAGATTGAAATCGAAGAGTCACATGAGCTGCATTACATAGATATGACTAAGCTACTAACCAATATCTACGACGATGCACAGGCCTACAACCAAGCATACAAACACATCATTCATTTGCATATAGATACGTATGATGGGCTATACGGGTCAGAGATGTACTTGAATAGTGCGCTATCTAATTTGGTAATCAATGCGATCAAATATACGCCAAAGGGTGGCAATATCACTATCAGTTGGACAAGGACGTCTGATGGCTGCCGTTTCGCTGTCGAAGATGATGGGATCGGTATTGCGTCAGAGCATATCGCCCGTTTGACAGAACGTTTCTATCGTATCGACAAAGGTCGTAGCCGTGCGACAGGTGGTACGGGATTGGGACTAGCGATTGTAAAGCACGTATTACACCAGCACGAAGCACAATTGCAAATCGATTCAGTAGAAGGGGAAGGGTCGACATTTAGTGTGGTATTCCCCTCAAACTACGTCAGATCCGTCACAGCCAATTAATATGATTGAGGGTCTGTATTAACGACAGTTTTTCGGCTTCCGTTTTTTAACTAATATCAGCTCAGTGCTATTTCAAATTAGGATAACGACATACTTTTCTATATTCGTTAATCCTTTTGCAAAAGCGGATAAGGGTTGACCGCACTGCCATCAATATAGATACCATAATGTACATGTGTCGGTGTCCCTTTTGCATTACCGCTATCACCCACATAACCTATCACGTCGCCCTGATTGACCCAGTCATTGGGAGAGATGTCAGCATAGTCCTCTAGATGAGCGTAGTAATGTCCTGCGCCACCAGGCCCTACCACTACGACTACGCGCCCACCCAATGTGTTTTCACCAACCTTGCTTACCACGCCTTGTGTGGTTGACTGCACGGGAGTATTACGCGGCGCAAAGATATCGATGCCTTCGTGGGAGCGGCCTTGACTACGTGCCGCGCCCCAAGTGTCTGTCAGGTTTCGTTCTGGTAGTGGACTGGGCAAGCTGTTTTCTGTCGGTAGCTCTTGTTGCAATAGACTCAATTGCTGCCATTTGGCAACCACAAATGACTGCGTTTGTTGGCTAATACTAGGTAGTAGCTTATCGAAGACAAATAATAGTGCTAGCAATACGGTAGCCTTAATCAATAGGCTTAGTAAACGACTGAAAAAAGAAGGTCTGGGAGGCTGGTTGTTTCCATCTGCTAGCATTGATGTCTCATATATATTTGATGTCATTTGAGATTTTATTATAAAAGCGTCGTCTGATAACGTATGTATCGCATTGTTATCTATCGTTTTTACCCCCATAGATATTCTTATGGTTAAGGATATAGACAGCAAATATAGTTTTATCTACTTAACATTTCTGCTGAGCATAGACAGTTGCTACTGATGGTTAATACTTTATGAATGATGCTTTTAAGTCTGCTGATATTTCTGCCACGCGCGAAACAGCACTGGTTATCGATACCGAAACAGATCAGGGCAGTGATCCCAGACCTATCCAAGTTGCAACTATCAATGTAGCAACTGGTTTTGAGTGGATGAAATACTTTAATAGTGGTCGATCTATTTCACCTATTGTCATAAAGGTGCACGGTATTACCGATGATGACGTGGCTGGACTTGAGCGTTTTGAGTTGGAGCAGTTTGAATTACCAGAGTACTTGATTGGCCATAATGTACGTTTTGATTGGCGAGTGATTGGCAGTCCTTCTGCTAAGCTGATTTGTACGGTGAGACTTGCGCGTGCCGCCTTTCCAGAGTGGAGCGCTTACGGTCAGTCCAAATGTATCGAGCAGCTATTGGGCAAAGGTGAGGCGAGTGCAATGACTATTGCCGCTCATGACGCGCTTGGCGATGCTCGAATGTGCTATTTACTATATCAAGCATGCTGCGAGCGTCTAGAGATTGCGCCGACAGATTTTGCAGCGGCACATGCTATCTCTAATAAAGCGACCCCTGTGAGCAAGATGCCGTTTGGTAAGCATAAAGGCAAACCGATCAAGGATGTGCCTATCAGTTATGTTAAATGGATGATAGGCAATATTCATAATATGCAGCCGTCGCTGTATTCAGCACTGACTAAACGCTTAAAACTGGAAGAAGCAGAAAGCGCGAAAAAGTAATCTAAGTTATTACGTAGCTAATATATAAGAGGCTACGTGACGATAAGATTATGGTTGGTCGTGCAACCATGTCACCGCCATTTGCCATAGCTGCGGCGCTTTGATATTGGTCTTACTGCTAAAATAGCGCATATGACCGATATGATTTAGTCCAAAATCCTCAGGGTCTAAGAATCGCTTTTCTACGGGCATTTTTGTAAATACTCTTATCATATCGTCCATGTTTTCACTATTGGCGATATCATCATCGCTAAAGCCAAGCCACAATGCCGGCATGCTGAGCTCATCGTAGAAATGCGTATGTATGCTTTTGCCAAATGCGGTTTTGATATAGCCTGCGCCATTGCACCATTCACGCCATTGACGAGCCACGCCGCGTGGCAGTGGCTCACCCATACCGATTTTGTCTGAGGGTGTATAGCCCAGTGTTAAATTAGTGAATGGAATAAACGCATCCATAAACCCCATGGCTTTGAGCTTATATGGCATACCCATATTTTTGATGCGTCCTGACGAGCAAGCGACGTTGAACACTGAACTAATCGCTTGATAGTTAGGCATCAAGCCGATGAGCTGACCACCTGCGCTATGACCGATAAGATGATAAGAAGCCTCAGGAAACTCATCTTGTAAAGCATCAAGTACAGCTGGCATGTCATGGCGACCCCAACTGATCAAGGAAGCGCTACATTTTGCCAGATCGGTCGATAGTGACTCACCGATTCCTTCATTATCAAAGGTCAGCACCCCAAAGCCGCTTTCTGCTAGGTAGGTCGCAAAATTATGATAAAAGTGGCGCTTAATACCTGTGGCTGGTGCCATCATGATTGCTTTTTTTGTCACATCTTTAGGACGATAGACAGTGGCTGCTAATGCTTGGTTGCGCTCGGTCACAATGATTAATGAGTAAATATCAATATTGCTCGCGTCATGCACATTACTTTTATTAGTGAGAGTGCTATTAAGCACAGAGCTTGATGGCTCGGCAGTGGGAGAGGCATTGTGATTATCCATGGGTATACCTTAGTATTTTTATTAGTAGATAATGAATATCGGGCTATGATGAACAATAAATGCGCATCTTGAAAGTGTAGTCGTTGCGTAGTGATAAATCGTTGTGACTATGTGGTAGCATTGCTTATGTTAAGATAAATGTTTGCAAGACAGTTGCTCAAATATGACTTCCAAGTTTTATATAGCTTGGTTGAGTTTGTCTTATGAATCATGTGCATGACAATATAAATGATAGGTGTCGGTATGCAGCCTTCACTAATAACAAGCACTCAATAAAAACTGACAGGTAATTAAGGAAGCTATATGCAAATGAAAATCAACGATGATACTTATGATGTAATCACAAGCAAAGACATTACCAATATCGAAAAAGCAGTCGACAAGTCTGCCTTATCAATGCCGCTCGTGGCTGTGTATTGCGGTTCACGCTTGGGCAATGGTGACGTATATGAACAGGCAGCACGCGAGCTCGGCAGTGCATTAGCAAATAATGGCATGGGGCTAGTATATGGTGGTGCTAGTATCGGTCTGATGGGCGCAGTTGCGGATGAAGTAATCAATGGCGGCGCGCAAGCAGTGGGCGTGATTCCAACCTTTATGCTCAAGCACGAAATCGCTCACGAGCAGCTGACTCGGTTGCATTTGACTGACACTATGCACACGCGTAAGACTGTTATGGCAGAGTATGCCGATGCTTTTATTACGTTACCGGGCGGGCTAGGAACGTTAGAAGAGATTATGGAAATCGCTACGTGGCGTCAATTGTACCAGCACGAAAAACCAATGATTATTCTAAATATCAATGGTTTTTATGACCGTATGATTGAGCATTTGAAATATACCACTGAGCAAGGCTTTATGAAGCAGGAAGATTTAGACCGTCTAGTGGTGTGTAATACCATCAGCGAAGCGATCGATATGCTACAGACAGTAGTGACCATAGATGATGCTGTGGATACAGAGAAAATGGCAGGCAGTAATAGTTAGGCCGTATCGCTATTCATACACAGCAAATGCTTGAATATTAAAAGCTATTGCAAAAAAGGAGCAGATAACCAAATCTCGGTTATCTGCTCCTTTGTTATATGTATTAACAACCTATCAGCGAATCATGTCTATTAGGCATCAGCAGGCGTGAGATCGTCCAATGCTACTTCACGAATACTATGATTGACATGAGCCATAGCGATTGGGAATCCACGTTGCTCAGCGAGCTCACGTGCGACCTCATCGACAGCCAGACTATCGTTATGAACAAGGTACGACCATTCATGGGCATAGCGACTACGATTCAGAGGCGTATCGTTCTCTATCAAACCTAGATCTGTCAGCTCATTAACGATTTGATCAGCGGCAATCAAGGTCGAAGATGCTTTGACGTTTTCTGCACGGGCATAGCGTATATTAGAATATAAACTTACATCAGCGACTCGCAGCGTATCATCCTGTCCGGGAATCTGCTGCCCACCATATAGCGCGTTACCAACAGTACGTGCGCTGTTAAATGTCGGTACAAACTCAGCCACATATTCAATCGCTTGCTGACTACGTGCCTGTAGAGGCGCTTTATCCCAACCATCTTCAATATAGTGCACATATTGCTGTGGCAGTTTTGGCTGCGCACTGTCTTCACTTGATGCGACAAGACCATCATCAAACAGAGTAATGGCTTTACTCATACCATGAATTTGAAAATATCCACCAGGGTAGGGGGTAAGCTGCGCCATGCCTTCTGGTGTACCTCGTTGACCGTAGACGATAATCTCTGGTATCTGTCCACCAGCATCGCCCCAATGGGTCACATAAGACGATTTGAACTCAACCATACGCGTGACTTCGACACCAACCATATCGTCAATAACACCTGTACGGAAACCGCAAGCATTGACTAGGTAATCAACTTCGATAGACTCAGGTTGAGAGGTGTGTTCTTGACTATGGATCTGTTGATAGTCGATACGCCATTTGGTGACATGATGGTCAGCGTTGGTACAATTTTCACAATCTACTGGTACGACTTTTTGCACAGCAGTTTCGGTAAATACATGCGCATTGTCGTACTCTTCAAGTGCAAGCTTGGCAGAAGCGGCTAAACGAAAAATATTCCAGCCATATTCTTGAACAACAATTAACGGAAATTTAACTTTGTTTAAATCCAAGTATCTAGCGACTGGAATCATCCATTCATCAATCGTACTTGGTACAGCGACTTGCTCACGTTCAGACAGCTCAATCAATTGCTCATGGCTGTAGAGTTGATAGTAATCTTCAGGCTCACCCAATACCTTATTATTAGCATCTTGCTCGATCAATTCTTGATAAGCATCGGTCAAAATGTCTAAACGCGGTAGTAAATCTTCAGGCAGTCCTTCGTCACGTGTCGGTACGGCAAACACAGTAGGACGGACGTCAATAGTGTGCGGATACAAACGCAAAATATCGATACATTGCTTAAGCAGCGCTACGCAATCTTCGTCCGGTATTTCACGGTACAAGTTACCACCTGCATGCAAATGACACATAGGTGGTCCATCAATGAGAGATTTTTTCTTTTCAAACAAATAGGTCTCTAATCCTAACGCAGCAAGTCGAATCGCAATCGTCGATCCCGCAGTACCGCCGCCCAAAATGCCAACACGCTTTTTAGGTTGAGTGTTTTGTGCCCCATAAGATAACACCCCAGAATGAGCGTCACGATTAAAGGATTGAGCGTATTTTTTATCAAAAGACTGAGTCATTGTCGTCGTTGTATCCTTAATATCATCTGTATTAGGCCGTGCTCGGTATATGTATCAAATGTTCTATATTTCTTGATATGAGTGCGAAGGTAATTAAGTTCAACACACAAATCTGAACTTCAATAGTCATCTTTTCTATTGTTTAGCCATTCTTCATCTCTATAGGTTTATTTTACGAAGAACTACAGACAATATGATGGGAAATACGTAAGAAGATGCATGAGTTTTGTCAACGAGTCGCTATATGTGTGAAGTTTTTTAGATGAACCAGACTGTCTAAAAATAGAGTAAACGAGAGAAGTGGCAAACTTGTGAAATCGAAAATAAGTTCGTTTTATTGTTTTGTAAAATTCGACCGCTTTTGTAAGTATATATATTGGTAGCCGAGATAACTTAAATGCATATGCTATATTTATTTTCCTTAACAAGAAGCGTAGGTTCTGTCTTGATGACTGTTCAAAACTACAAATATCAGAATTAACAAAAGGGACAGTCGATAAAGTAAACGACAACAAGCTTATCGCTATAAAAAATACGACTAAAATTACAAGGAAGTTATGATGAAAAATATGATGGTGTTATCGGCACTAACAGGTGTATTGGCACTAACTGGCTGTACTACTTTAAAAAACGTAGTCGGCAATGATATGTCAGGTACGCATGAAGTACAGTCAACGAGCAATAATACAGCACCAGTCACTAGTAAGAATGGGGTGTTGGTAGATGCTACCAACCATATGACGTTATATACGTTTGATAAAGATTCTATGAACAAGTCAGATTGCGGTGCAGCTTGCCAAGTTGTGTGGCCAATTTTCAAAGCGCCTAGCGATGCTAAAGCTTCAGGTCAGTTTTCTGCATTCAAGCGTGAAGATGGCAAATATCAGTGGGCAATGAACGATAAGCCTTTATACTTCTATGCTAACGACACAAAAGTTGGTGACAAAGACGGTGATGATAAACTTGGCGTTTGGCACGTTATCCCAAGTAAATAATAGGCGTTAGATATAAATTAACTCGACAACGTTAAGATAAAAAAGCAGCCTATCCTCAATCATAGAGGCAGGCTGCTTTTTGTTTGTTTGGGGTTACTCTTTACTGTATTAACAGTAGCGTTCATATATTCTCTAGTATTAGATGCAATCTGTACTATGTCACATTTGCTAAAGGCTCAATCTGAATAGTCTCTAGCACTTCTTCTTTGCTAGGCTCTTTTCTGTATAAGGGAAAAAAGTCTGAGAGCAGATCACTTTCCGTGAACCAGATATCCGTCACCAACTCTGTATATTTCGCTGCGTTAACAATGAGTCTATAAGTCTTAAATAGTAACTCTTGTGAGCTAAAGCCTTTTTTATACTCATATAAAGAATCTAAATTGGAGCCAACGCCGCCACCAAGATGTAGCACTTCATAACGGTTCTCTCGTCCCCAATTGCGAGCAACGTGAGTGATAAGTTTAGAAGGTTGTAGATGCGTATAGGCGTTCAGCGTGCCGCCAAGATGGAACTGCATAATGCCAGACTCTTGGCAGAGCGTATATATAGAAGACCCAATTGGTTTGTCGTCTTGATAGGCAGTTATCAACAGTATTTTTTCTTGAAGGTTTTCAAGCAAATTAAAGAAATAATCATCATCAAAGAAGTAATAATCATTGGCCTTGACGTGTCGCATCGTCTCTTTATAAATGTTTGAGAACACCATCGCATTCTGTCGGGTTAAGAATTCTATTTTTGTCACGACATCCATTTTTATGGCTTTTTTGATACCACGGCGATGTCGATTTTGTGTCTCGCTCCAATGCTCTTCTTCTGACTTACTTAAATCAGACATCAAAGTCAGCCCATGAGTAAGTGCTTTGCCAACTGTGGGTATCCATTCTTTATTAATAATCGGATGCAACCGCATAAACAAAGACACACAGCCTCTCTCGCAAAGAAAGGCTCTTATCTCATCCAGTATGATGTCTAACTCGGCATCAGTGAGGTTTTTGTCCATCAACGGGCCACCGTAACCATAAGTGGAAGTAGCATCCCAGTGCTCTGAGTCAATGTCTCTAACTATGATAGGTAACAATACTTCCTTGTTCTTATAGTGAGCGATGATGCCTTGAGGCTTGCCTTTGTCGATGACAGCTGAGGCCGCAATCCAACCAGATAAGTGATATATATCAAAATGATGATTTGATACCTTCTTATCCCACTCAGCATCTATCGCTATGTAATCAACTTGTACTGTATCCACGTTGCTGCTCCCTCAGTGTTGCGTTATATATTCGTAAATCCGTATATACGAATATAACAACAAAGTATGAAGCCTTCAAGTACATAAAAACCTTTTATATAAAATAATGAATATATATGATTAAAGCGTAGAAGAATTTGCAGGAAATAAAAAAGCAGCCTGCCTCTATAGATGAAGGTAGGGCTGCTTTTTTGTTTTTGTCGAAAGCTGTTAGAGAGCTACAAGCTTACTGTTATTCCTTTTCTACTAGCTCACCATCAATTTGGATAGGGACATTGGTTGTGATACCGTCAGCGTAAGCGGTCATACCATAAGCGGCGCGATCAAGTGTACCAGTGGCGCGGAAACCAACGACTGGTTCTTTGGTAAGAGGGCTATTAGCGATTTTGTTCAACGTGACATCTAGGGTTAGTGGTTTGGTTTGACCCAATAGAGTGAAGTCACCCGTTACTTTAGCCTGCTGCGGATTGATGAATTTGACCTGAGTAGATTTGAAAGTCATGGTTGGATATTTTGCGACATTGAAAAACTCATCCGTCTTTAAATGCTTGTCACGAGCATCCCAATTGGTATCGATACTATCGGTCGCAATGGTAAAGTCCATGCTGGTTTGATTTGGTGCTTTCATATCATAATTCACCATGCCCTCGACATCACTAAAATGACCCATGGTGGTTGAAAACCCTAAGTGACTGACAGAAAATCCAACGCGAGTATGGGAGTCATCTAGCTGCCATTGGGTCGGCAGAGCGGCGCTTGCCATGGTAGTAACTGCTAATGCTGAGCCAATAAATAGTGCTTTGATGGCCGTGCTTATTTTAGTATTTATCATTAAATGATCCTTATTTAAATTAGTTAAGTTATGAGTGATTGAGAAGTAAATGAGTTGGTAAGAGTTACGGTAAAAGTGAGTATGTATCGCGTAGTTTTACCTTTTGAGCATACTACATATGATTGCAAACTAAGATTATATTTAGTTAGATTATCTACAATAGTACGTACTATTGATTAATTTAACTAACCTTGCTACTGTACTAAAATCAATCATCTATCTCAACACTCTCGAGCTTTCAGTGACAACTTATCACATATTTCTATCACAACTGCTCCTTGCGTCTTACGTCAAAAACCGTTAAAATCGCGGTTTAATTTTCCCGCTGGGGAAAGGCTAAGCGAACAGAAGGGTGGTGTTGGGTGCTGGAATAAGCCAGTGACGCAGTTGCCATACTTGTAATGTCCTTAGTGCCTCAGTTACGTATGTCATTATTTGTTTGATACATCATCGCTGATGCTGTATTTAGACGTTGTACATACATCGGACCTAGAGAGTATATTATGCGTAAAGATATCCATCCTAATTACCAAGAAGTTTTATTCCACGACACTAACGCTGACGTGTTCTTTTTGACTCGCTCAACTGCTAAAACTAAAGCGACTCGTGAATACGAAGGTAAAGAATACCCATACTACCCACTTGATATCTCAAGTGCGTCGCATCCATTCTATACTGGTGAGCAACGTAAAACTTCTACTGAAGGTCGTGTTGCAAGCTTCAACAAACGCTTTGGCGCATTTGGTGGCCGTAGCAAGAAAGCTGCAGACGCTGCTGAATAATTTACACTTATGGTGTAAATATATTTCGCTAAGCAATAAAAAACCGCTGATTATTCAGCGGTTTTTTTTGGTTTAATTTTTTATAATCTAAATAATAATCTATCCAGCTTTTTAGCGCTCAAACTCAGTGGTAGATGAGTCTAATAACTGAACAGAATCTAGTAACTGAATAATAGTCTCTACGATCTGCTGCGCCCAATAGCCGTACATCAGACTGCTAGGATGAAATCCATCACTGGCAAACATCACATTGATATCGATAGCCGAGCCATTTGCATGCTCTTCTAGCATCCGTGTAAAGTCGGTTGCCATATAGGTGACACCAGCATGAGCCGCACAGACCTGCTGCAATATTCCATCCAGTACCGATGCTTTTGCACCTACAAAGTTATTGAGCGGGGCAGGGATTGCAGGCATTTGTGCCATCGGCGGCAAACTTAAAAAAACCAATTCTCGTACGCCAAATTTGCGCTGTGCAATATTGATAATGTCTTCAATTTGCTGTTGCCATTTATGTATAGAGACATTGGACGTCGTGTCATTGACCCCTACGCTTAGCAACATCACATCAATAGGCTGTTCAGGAGCAGGTAAGACATATAACCTGCGTAGAATATCAAAGCTGGTATGACCTGTTGTCGCTTGCAATGACCAATTGAGTCGAGCAAAGTTTGCTTGGATAGCTTCGTTTTGTTCCAGTATCGGTATGAGCTTACCGACCAACGCTTCCTGCTGCGTTTGGCTACCTACACCTGCTGCTGCTGAATCGCCAACAACCATGAGGTTAAATGTCTTAGCGTCTTGCGTTGATGCTTCATCATTCACTTGAGGCAGCTCAATCATGCCGTGCCTTTCGCCATGTGGTTCAGGCAAGCGGACTGTATCACGCTTGATTTTTCGACCTTGATAGAGGTAGACAGGGGCAAGTAAGACGTCTCTTGCGACCGATGTCAGCTTATTAGTGTCTACCATCCTGCACGTTCCCTGATAGTCGTGAGACTGTCTTCAATTAACAATTTACCATCGACGTAGACATCGCGTAATAGATTGTCATTTTGGTCGCCTATCTCATTTTCTTTGACAGTTGTTAGCTGCCCGCTGTCGTCTTTTACCAGTGCCAATCGCCCTTTTTTCGAGCGTTTTGAGCGGCTGGTAACAGGATCTTTATAAATATCCTTCCATGCACCATCGATAGAGATAGCGCTAGATTTCATCGCCCAACTCATGGTGTCGCGGTTGACTTGCTGCAATAGACCACCGCCCATACCAAACGTCACGTTTTCTATGCTAAAGCCTGCTTTGATGACCACATCAATAATTTTACTTAAGCTTTGCGAGCTGATGCCATCACCTTGGATGATGCGTACGTAGTCGGGCAGCACTTTATAGCCTTTGCTGTTTACCGTCGTACCGAACTTCACTGCCAAGCGCTCCAACGCTTCACGTACGACTTTGGTAGGTTCGCCGCTGTCCGGTCGAATAACCAATGTGCCGCCCATATTTTTGACTTCGTCTTTCAAGGCATCGCCCCAGATATTGTCGATGGCATTCCATAAATCATAACTATCTGAAACGACCGAAAAAGCTTTGTCTTCGCCGCCAAACTGCTCGATCATATTGTGAAAAGCAGCAGTCTCGCCATCACGTCCCCAAGCTGTCATCGTACTGTGCTCGGCCGCTGGAATAGAGAATGCAGGCATGTCATCGCCCATCTGATACCAGCGACTGGCAGCAATAAGCGCCGTCATCGAATCAGTACCAGCAAAGTTGACCAAATGCGCTAAGCTACCAAGTGCAACCGTCTCCTGACTTGATGCACCGCGCGCACCAAAGTCATGCAAGCGAAAAGGTAGCGACTCTGTATTGTCCGCTGATTTCTCTAATGCTTGACGGATAATGTCTTTGCAATAGTGAGAGACACTAGCGACCGTGGATGGATACCAAATCGCACGCAATAGCGCTGTTTCGATATAGCTGGGTAGCCAGTAAAACTCAGGATCGGTATTGATCACTTGGCAGACTACATTGGACACAGGCACGATACTGCCTTCTGGTACGGCTTGGATACGCAGTGGCAAATAGCCGTCGTGTTTTTCAATCAAATGCTCCCAACCAGCACGATTAAAGGTTAGGCCATGCGCCTGAATGACCTTTTCGGCTTCATCGATATCTTGATGAGTAATAGGCGTACTTAGATATTCTTTGATAAAGGCTTGTAGACCAAAGAACACCACGTCGTAGTCGCCCTTGCGCGCCTCAATGTAGCTTGACAGATACTCACTACCGCTCGGGTATTGCACCCAATGTGAGGTCTTATAGCTGTCACTATTTAATATTAAATTGTTTAGATTACTGGTGTACATCACAGAACTCCTCTGCTTTGAGATGCCGCAGCTGTTTTAATAAAAGAACAGTGGCGGCGGTTGATTGCCGTCTATCGGCGTTGGTATCAAGTTATTAGTGCGATATTTAGTGATAGCTGTTTTGATAATAATTTGCTCAAGTAGTTATTAAAAAAGCTGCTAAAAAATACTACCAAAGAAAGCTACTAGAAAAAGCGATTAGCAGCGAACTATAAGCCCACCATCTTAGTAATAATTGCATAGTGATCTTCAAACATCATCTTCGCATCGAGCTCTGCTAATGGTAACCAAAATGCTTTGGTCGCATCATCGCCACCTTTTACTTTTGGCAGACCTTTTGGATCATTTTTGAGTTGAAAATAAAACGCTTGAGTAATGGTGCGACCACGCGCTGAGCGATATGGGTCGTCAAAGGTATGTTGGCTATGGCAGGAGCCGCGTAATACTGGCTCAGGCACCTTGAGGCGAGTTTCTTCACGTAGCTCACGGATACAAGCATCAAACAGCGTCTCTTTTGGATTTAGAAATCCACCTGGCAGCGCCCACAGTCCGCGCCCTGGCATACTGCGGCGCTCAACCAGTAGGATGTGTCCCGACTGTACAATCAATGCATCGGCTGTCATAAAAGTAGGCGGGTATGGTGCTGATTCCCACTGTCTTTTATATTTATCGATAAAGTCTGCTTCTTCATGCAGCTGATGATAGTCTTCAGTTTGTTTGAATGCATCGAGGACGTTGCGCGTCGACTCAGGCGTACGCTCAGGTGTCGGTGTAGCACCCATCAGGTAGCTATCGCGAATCGGCGTGGCTGATAAGTTATGATAATTGGGCACTGACACAGAGTCCCAGTTGGGGAACAGTGATAGATAGTACGATGAGCTGTCTTTTGAATGACCAATCAAGCCAATATCCGTCTGCAAGTCGCCAGTGACAGATTTTACGCCTGCCTGCACATACTGTAGCCAGCGGGTGTCATTGTAGAGTGCATCATCTAAGCCAACACAGTGAATGCGTGCGGCTTCTTCTTCAGAGTAGGCACCTTTAATCATTGCGGCACGCTCAGCGACGCTAAACGGATTGCGTAAGCTACGTGGCAAGTTGGCTGAGCCGATCAGCATAATCACTTCGTCTGAGCGTTTTAATGCCTCATCGATGACGGCTTTGTGACCAGCATGAAACGGCTGAAAGCGACCGATAAAGACTAGATAACGGTAATGTTTACTGCTTTTTTGATCTAGGTTTTGCTTATCTGACTGTTGCTCTGATAATTCACTCATAGACGCCAACTTCCTACGACTTATTTTTATTGATTAAAAATTAATGACGCTAATACTGACACAGCCTATGACTTTCTGACAAGTATAAAGATGTTTTGTTGGATCTGTTAGCTAGGTTGTATGTAGATAGATGAGTGTATTTCCTATAAGGAATAGAATGATAAATAAAATAATTATGACAATATATATTGAGAAGTAGCACTTAAAAGCATTTGCTTCTTTGGGGGTTAGGTCACTTTTGTGATCCGCATAAAAGATTATGTGATATGAGGGATTATAAAACAGGACGAGTACATAGGGCGCTTTATCGTAACGATTCATTATTTGCTTGGTCATAGTAAAGTAGTACTGATAGACAGTTGCCATAGCAATAGTTAAAACAGCAAAGGTCATCAGTATTAAAATGGTCATTATTTATCCTGAGTTCTCGCATGCTTCTCTATCCATGCCGTCACCGTTGGCCAAATCTCTGTTGCAGCATTGCGGCTAATCATAATACGACTGTGCGTATAATCATCTAAATCGCCGTTACTGAGCGAGTACTCTCGAAAGACATTGGTTGAATTATAAAAGCCTTCAAAAAACAAACGACAGCCGCGAGTAGGGGAGATGAAGGTATCGCCTTTCGCGCTAATAGAATAAACAGGAATGGTAATCTGTGGCATATGATGCCGATAGTCAATAAATTCATCGCCAGCATTCTTTTGCTGGTAAGTGATTTCGTTTATTTCATCTGTATTCGCTCTACCTTTATCAAAATTAGCCTTTTTCAAAAAACTACTTCTAAAGTTTTTACGCAAATTCCAATCGTACCACTGGGTCATCGTATAGTAGCTCTCGTTAAAAGGGCCTACCTTTAATTGCTTAGCTGGTATAAAGCCGACCAGTCGAGTAACTATCTTGGCCATAAGGATTTTCGCGTGGCTGGTCGAGTCCTTTACTGCGCCAAAAGCTTGGCAGGCAAACATACTGATGCTATTGACCTTATCGATATAGCTTGGGTTTTGGACAAGAAACATGGTCAAACCAACACCGCCACCACTATGAGTAACGCAGTGCAGGTTATTGAGCTTTAATTCTTCAAAGAAATAGCGAAAAGTCGCTTCATAGTCGTAAGTGGCGACAGTCTCAAAGTTGAACTTTTCTTTCGGTAGGGAGCTATCACCATGCCCGCGCCACTCCATGATGTAGCAGTGATGACCAAGCCCTGCAAAATATTCAGCGATTTTGAGGCAAGTTTGCTTGTCAGAAAACGTACCATGCGTCAAAAATATGTTTTGCGGTGTGATGTTAGGCAGGCTGTTTTCTGACGTGTTAGCTATCTTATCTTCTTCTGAGTTATCGACTACTTTCCAAACGGCAATTTTCTCATCATCCTTGGTAGTTACTAGGTGCAACGTCCGTGTCATCATAAAATGATCCTATCCAAAAAATACATAATCTTTATACAAGTCGTTATTTATACAAGCTGATACTTATACAAGGCGATTAAAAGCTACCATGCTCATAACACTAATGCATAAAATCATTCAAATTATTAATACTACGTCAAAACCAGATGACTTGCTCGGACTAGATGTGAACGGTATGGCATATCGAAAATGCTGAGTGCGCTTGATAAATGGCACAGCTGTCTTTATATAGAGAATAACTTGGCAGCCTACACAATCATTCAGCGTGTTTATCTGTCATGGTTTAAATATGAAGTTGCTTTGGCAACTGTCAGCATCATTAAAAAAACCAATGACCACCATTTACAATAGCCGCGGTTCAATTCACAGTAGCGTGGTCGGAATTGATGCTTGATTCAGGTATAATGACTGCTATAGATGGATTAAACTTTATACTCATGTCGGCCAATGTCATACAATAATAAATACCAATCATTGCCAGTCTGCATGTCTTATATAAATCGTAAACATTTTAAAAATCCAAATTCACGACACAGTAGCCATAATAGATATAGCGTTTGTGTCATAACGCATAGGAAACATTATGAGTGAGCAAAACCAAGCTGATAACCAACTAGACCAAACTGCTGGCTATGAATCAGCCCTAGATACTGAGCAAGTCGAAGCGAAAAGTAACATCACTATCACTGAGTCAGCTCAAGGCTACTTGGCAGATTTGTTATCTAAGCAAGATACCGATGGTATCGGTGTGCGTATCTTCGTTGAGCATCCTGGTACGCCGCGTGCAGAGTGCTGCATGGCTTATAACCAGCCAGGCGAAGAAGATAGCGCTGACTTGCGTTTTACGTATGAGAACTTCTCTGCCTTTATTGAGGCGGCGTCAGTACCTTATCTAGAAGACGCAGTCATCGACTATAATAAAGACCGTTTTGGTGGTCAGCTGACTTTCCGCGCGCCAAACTCTAAAGTACCTAAAGTAGGCGCTGATGCCAGTGTCGAAGAGCGTATCAACTATGTATTGCAGTCAGAGATTAACCCTGGCCTGGCAGCGCATGGCGGTGACGTACAGTTGCTTGAGCTGATTGATGAAGAAGGCATTGGTTTAACCGCTGTATTGAAATTTGGTGGTGGTTGCCAAGGGTGCTCAGCGGTTGATATGACTCTACGTCAAGGCGTTGAAGTACAGTTGAAACAGCAAATTCCAGAGCTGACCCAAGTGGTTGATGAAACTGACCATACTCGTACAGAGAATGCTTACTATAAATAAAATAAAAAATAGTTAAAAGCAAAGTGGCTTTTATTAAAGGTGGACATTATTTCTCGTATAGATATGCCTGTTTGGTTTGCTGCTTATGAATATTTGTCATGAAGAGATGAGTATTTTGCTATTCTTTTAATAAAGAGGCTGAGTTATGATGAACTCAGCTTCTTTTATTGCTATGATTTAGCAGACAGCTTTTCAAGGTGGTTTTTGAGCGATACGTCGTCAAAAAATCATCTTTTATCAAAATAAAGGAATGTACTATGAGTGACGGATCAGCAGACCAGCAGACAGCCCAACCATTAGAAACCCACCAACCAGAAACCCCTCAACGTCTTGAGACCTTAGCGATTCATGCCGGCTATAGTGTAGAGCCAACGACCAAAGCAGTCGCCGTGCCTATTTATCATACCAGTTCATATGCGTTTGATAATACTCAGCATGGTGCAGATCTGTTTGATCTAAAGGTCGCAGGCAACATCTATACTCGTATCATGAATCCGACCAACGCGGTGCTAGAAGAGCGTGTGGCTGCGTTAGAAGGCGGTATCGGTGCGCTTGCCGTAGCTTCTGGTATGGCTGCCATCACTTATGCAATTCAGACCATTTGCGAAGCAGGCGACAATATCGTCGCTGTATCAACGCTATATGGCGGTACTTATAATTTATTTGCTCATGCATTGCCGCGTCAAGGTATCGAAGTGCGTTTCTTCGATCATAAAGACCCAGAAGCCATTCGTGATCTAATCGATGACAAAACTAAAATGGTGTTTGCAGAGAGTATCGGTAACCCACTCGGTAATATCGTGGACATTCAAGCGCTTAGTGATGTCGCCCATGAATACGGTGTGCCTGTCGTGATTGATAATACCGTGGCGACGCCTGCGATATGCCGTCCATTTGATTTCGGTGCAGATATCGTGATTCACTCATTGACCAAGTATATGAGCGGAACCGGTACTTCAATCGGTGGTGCGATTGTTGATAGCGGCAAGTTTGCTTGGGGCGATTATCCTGAGCGTTTCCCACTGTTGAATACGCCAGATCATAGCTATCATGGGGTAAATTTCGTCAAAGACGTAGGCGCGCCAGCCTTTATTGCTCGTGCTCGTGTTGCGCCACTACGTAATACTGGGGCAGCACTTAGCCCGCTAAATGCCTTTGGTATCTTGCAAGGTATGGAAACGCTAAGTCTACGTATGGAGCGTCACGTGCAAAACGCACAAGCCGTTGCAGAATATCTGCGTGACCATGATAAAGTTGCTTGGGTGAAATACGCAGGTCTGTCTGACCATCCTGAGCACGAGCTTGCCAAAAAATATATGAAGGGCACGCCTTCTGCTATTTTGACCTTTGGTGTTAAAGGTGGACTGGAAGCTGGTGCGCGCTTTATCGATGCGCTGCAACTGATCACTCGTTTGGTAAACATCGGTGATGCGAAATCATTGGCCTGTCATCCAGCGACGACGACCCATCGTCAGTTAAATGAGCAAGAGCTAGAAAATGCAGGCGTTAGTACGGACATGGTACGACTGTCGATTGGTATTGAACATATCGAAGATATCAAAGCCGATCTCGCGCAAGCATTAGCTTCTGCTTAATACAAATAGCTTATTAACTGAGCAAACTGTTTAAGCAAGTCTAATATAAAAAAAGCCCATATCGATTTGATATGTGCTTTTTGTTTTGCGTCCAACAGATGTGTTTAACAATTAAGCTGACAGTACACGCTGCGCGATATCTCGATAATCCTGCGAGGCAAGACGCGGTCCAAACTGCTGAATAACTTGTGCTGATATTTCGCTGGCAAGACGACCGCATTCTGGCAGACTATACTGCTGTGATAATGCGTATAAGAAAGCACCAGCGTAGTTATCGCCTGCACCGTTGGTATCAATGACGTTGGCCACTGCTGGCGTTGCAACGTCATACACCTCAACTTCTGCCTCGTCATTAGGCTGGTGAGCGATTACCGCACCATTGGCACCATCAGTGACGACGGCAATTTGGCAGTATTCAAGCAGGGCACGCGCCGCTGCTTTGACTTGTTTTTTATCGGTAAATAGCTTGGCTTCTTCGCTATTGCAGAATATCACTGCTACTTTGTTGCCGAGCATATTGAGCAAACCATCTTTGGCAAATTTTACTACCGCAGGGTCAGCAAAGCTCACCGCGATTTTTGCATTATGGATACCGGCTTGTTGACGTAATTGAGTCATCGCTGGTTGGATGCTCTCAGACATCGCCAGATAGCCTTCTATATATAGCCAATCTGCTTGTGTCAACGCGTCAAAATCAACATTGTCAGCGACAATCTCACTTGAAGTGCCAAGATAGGTCTGCATGGTGCGTTCGCCATCTTCGGTAACGGCAACCACACAGGAGCCAGTCACACCGCCTTCATGAATAGATTTGTCTGAGGTTGCGACACCTGCTTCGTGCAAGTCTCTAAGATAAAACGCCCCTTGATCATCATCACCGACGCGGCAAGCATAAAAAGGCTTACCGCCTAAGCTGGCAAAGGTAAACATCGTATTGGCTGCTGATCCGCCGCCTGCTTGTTTTGATGGCTCAATCTCAGCCAGTTTAAAATAAGCCAGTAGTTGCTGCTGCTCTTCAATACCAGCCAGCGTCATATTACCTTTGGTCAGCTCGGTCTCTTCTAGTGCCGCATCTGACAGCACATACTCGTGATCAACCAATGCATTGCCTATTGCCATTACATCGTACATTGCTTATCTCTCCTCAATTCATTTATAAATGGTTGTCTTTTTATTATTAAAAACTAGTCAGCTTGCAACTCTAGTAGACGCTGATAAAGTGCATTTTTCTTTACACCAGTGATGTCAGAGGCCAGTGCGGCTGCTTTTTTGACTGACAAATCCTCCAACAAACGCTGTAGCAATTTATCATGGGTACTGATGTCGTCAGTATCTTTTGCCACACCGACGCCAGCGACGACCACAACTATCTCACCGCGTTGCTGATTGTCATCTGCTTTGACAAACTCAACCAACTCGCCAAGGGTGCTCTTATGTACCGTCTCAAAGGTTTTGGTCAATTCACGGCAAAAAGTCACTGCGCGGTCTGCACCAAATATCGTTGCCATGTCTTCTAGACTAGCTACGATGCGATGCGGTGCTTCATAAAAGATTAAAGTTTCAGTACGTGCAATTAGATCGCTCAGCTGTTTTTGACGACCATGCGTTTTGGCTGGCAAAAACCCAATAAAGCTAAATCGATCAGAAGGTAACCCTGCTACTGACAATGCGCCAATGGCAGCAGAAGCCCCAACGATAGGTGATACGGTCACGCCAGCTTCATGCGCGGCTTGTACCAGTTGATAACCTGGATCACTGACCAGAGGTGTACCCGCATCACTAATCAAGGCAACCGAATGACCTTGCTCAATCATTTCAATAATTTTGGGCGTTTGAATGGCGCTATTATGCTCGTGATAAGCCCATAGCTTATTGTGACCTTTTTGCTTTGTCGTCGTGTCATCATTTTCGATACTGCTTTTGGCAGGGCGAGTCTCTGAGTCTTTTGTCTCGTCAGCCTTACTGCCTTTGGTATCGATGCCAAAATGTGACAGTAGTTTACCTGAGGTGCGGGTGTCTTCGCAGGCAATAATGGCGACCTGCTTTAAGACATCAATTGCGTGCGTTGTCATGTCGGACATATTGCCAATCGGCGTGGCAACGATATAGAGACAAGCTGGCATCGCAGTAGGGGTAGACATGAAAACCTCGGGTCGTTAAAAAGACGTTAGAAAATGATAGTGCGCTAGTATGTACAGTCGTTATCTATGGTTTTTCAGCCAAATAATGGGTGAGGAAATCGATAGATTTTGAGAGTAGAAGGCGCAGAAGTGGCTAGTTTAGCATGTTGTGCTATGATAATTCTCAAATGTTAATCAGACCAATCAACCTTATGCCGAACCATAAGCCTTTAATCTTAACCTCACCAAAACAACGCCAAGGTAGTCGGTTTGAGCAGCAGGCGTGTGAGTATTTACAAGCGCAAGGGTTAAGGTTGGTCGCACAAAATTGGCAACAGCCAAAAGTAGGTGAGCTGGATCTGGTCATGATTGAGACAGGTTTAGCATGGTCAACACTGGTATTTATTGAGGTTCGTCAGCGCAAGTCCTCGAATTATGGCGATGCAGCACTCAGCGTGACGACAAGCAAGCAACGCAAAGTGATTAAAGCGGCGCAATGTTTTTTGCAGCAGTATCCTGAGTATGCTCATTATGACTGCCGGTTTGATGTCATTGCTTACAACACGATGAATGAGTCAAATTCAAGAAATGAGCAGTTAGACCATCAACCAGAATGGATTCAAAATGCTTTTATAGCCAGCGCATGGTAATAGAGTAAATAAGATAGATACTGCCAAGTGAAGCATCTAACCACATCTGACAAGTAAGGTTCGTTACTAAAAAGCTAACCGCTGATGGCCAAAATTAAGTAAAGTAGCGGTTATAGTCAAGTTCCTATAAATTAGATACAGTATTAGCCTACAGCTACGTTTAGCTCGTCACTACTAGAGCGTGTTTTCTCCAAAATAAAAACACGGCCTAGATTAAGATTTGTTCAATTTATAAAATTGTCACAACCATGTTCTAAGAGGTAAATAATGACACGGATGCATTTGCGCACTGCTATTTTTGGTTCATCACGCCGTATTACGACTGGCATTATGATTGCTGCCTGCGTTGTCAGTACAGGTTGTGCCACTAACTATCTGACCAACAGTACAGAAGGGACTTATGGTGTGCCAATGACTGAGCGCACGATTCCGCAGCGTCTGCTCGATCGTAGTATTGAACATACTGCTAAAATCAATATATACGGGCTAAAAGAAGACTTGCAGCAAACCAGCCGTATGGGTATCGATAGCTTCAATAGCGAAGTGCTGCTCACAGGTGAAGTGCCAACTGAAACGCTCAAAGCAGAAGTAGAAAAAGTCGTTAGCTCTATGCCAGATGTACGCCGTGTCTACAATGAGATGGAAGTCAGTGCTTCAAAAGGGTATAGCTCAACGGTTCATGATGGTTATATCACTTCAAAGCTACTGGCCAAAATAGCCGCCAGCGATGGCGTAAGTGCGTCACAAATCAAAGCCGTTACCAATAATGGTGTGGTCTACATTATGGGTCGTATGACACCTACTCAGCAGAGTCATTTGATTGATATCGCCAATAGTACTGTTGGGGTCACTGAGTTGGTATTGCTGACAACTGTCGTCGACGATAGAGGTGTCAAAATAAATAATGATGACATCATGTATGAGAATAATTTGGCCAATCCTGCAGCAGCGCCAGCTGCCCAAGATACTACTATCAGCACGGCAACGCCTATTGTCATAACAGAGGAAGAGGCTAATACTGCGCAGCCGTCTTCAAGCCCCTATATCGACCTTTATCAGAACCAGTAAGCATCCTTAGTTCGCCATGCAATAAAGGACGTTAATCACAATAAGCCTAAATAGTGATAACAGTAAAGGCACGAGAAATCTTCAGCCAGTGAGTACTATATCAATAGTAAAACGTAGCAGAGTCAGCGCATTAGCCAACGATACTAATATCAAACACGTCATTGGCTAATGGATGAACCATTATCGCTGTGAGTCTGTTACTACTGATTGATAAATAAATATAATAGGATACTGGTCATGAAGGACTCACAGGCAAATATACAACCAAATGAAGAAACAAGCGTCATTGGTAATATAGGCATACACAATAAACCTGCTCATAAGAAAACACGAACGTTGAGATTTGGTGGTGCGGCAATATTGGCATTGGGTAGTATCGCGCTAGCCACGCAAAACGCACAGGCATTATCGCCATTGGCTATCGTCAATGGGATTACTTCTAGTGGTGGCGTTGGGGTGAGTAAGGATATCCTATATGGTGATCAGCCTTCACAAGACTTAGATATCTATTATCCAAAACCGCTAGCACAAGCAATGAAATCTCAGAGTACTATCAACACTAGCTATCCTATGGTGGTATTTGTCCATGGTGGTTCATGGGAGAGCGGCAATAAAGAACAATACGCCTTTGTCGGTCAGAGCTTAGCCAAAGCAGGGTATGTCACCGCAGTGATTAATTACCGTAAAGCGCCTGAACACGTCTATCCTGATTATGTCAAAGATGCGGCTCAAGCGATTGCTTGGAGTATTGAAAATGCGACCAGTCTCCATGCTGATCCGTCACGCCTAGCAGTGATGGGGCATTCTGCTGGCGCGTTTAATGCCGTTGCAGCCGTTGCCAACGAAGACTTTTTGGCGCCTTATGGTATTAAGCCAACAGATATTGCAGCCGTTATCGGAATTGCGGGTCCTTATAGCTATGATTTCCGCAAGTTCAGTAGTGCAACGGCGTTTGGCCCCAATGCCACACCTGATGAGGTGATGCCAGATCGCCAGATTAAAGGCGCGCAGCCACCGTATTTATTATTAACGGCAGAAAAAGACAAAATTGTACATGTGACTAATACAATCAAAATGACAGAAGCGTTTAAAAAAGCAGGCGTAACCGTTGAAACGGGCGAAATCGAAGGAGCCAGTCATGCAACCAGTATTGGTGCGATGGCACCGCCGCTGCGCTGGGTCAATGATGTACGTGCGCAAGTATTGACCTACTTGGATAAAACGCTCAAATAGCTTATCACTATGCATATCGACGACTTTTGACCATTTAATTGATAGTACTGTCTTAATGCTTAAACACACTTGAGTAAGACAGTACTGTAAGATATGCAAACTCTTGTTATAATGTCATCACTTTAAATCTATACCCTATTCTAAACTTTAAGGCAGACTATTCTATGAGCATGAACGCTGACGATTTGATCGCATTTTTACAGACTCACTTCCCAGACGCTTTTATTCAAGCTGCCAACCAAGGTAATAAGTTTGACGTACGCGTGGTCGATGCCAGCTTTGAAGGCAAACGCGCGGTTCAACGTCAGCAAGCAGTATATGCGTTAGTCAATGATAAGATTGCGAGTGGCGATATTCACGCACTCAATATCCAAGCGCTGACGCCTGCTGAGTGGGACGTTCAATCAAAAGGCTAATCAAATAGCCGTCTATATGACTAGATATTACTGAATCGGCCATATGCATGGTTGAAAGTCGTAATTCTGGTTTTCATAATTTTCTATACTCATCGCTAGGTTGTCACCTTTATGGATCAATTTTTAATCACTGGTAGTAGTCGTATCGCAGGGGAAGTCACCATGTCAGGCGCCAAAAATGCCGCTTTGCCGTTACTCGCAGCTATGATATTGGCTGAGACGCCAACGACACTGCATAACGTGCCGTCACTACAAGACGTGCGAACGTTGATTGAATTGATCGGTGGCATGGGTATCAAAATCCAAAAGCAAGATGATACGGTCACTTGCGATACCAAGAGTATCGATAACTTTTACGCTCCGTATGATTTGGTAAAAACCATGCGCGCGTCAATCTTGGTACTAGGGCCATTATTGGCACGTTTTGGTGAAGCTGAAGTCTCATTGCCAGGCGGTTGTGCGATTGGTTCACGCCCTGTTGATCAGCATCTAAAAGCTTTTGAAGCGATGGGTGCCGAAATCAGTGTAGAGAATGGCTATGTAAAAGCCCAAGCACCAAAAGGTGGCAAGCTATTAGGTTGTAATTTCTCATTTGATATGATTACCGTCGGCGGTACTGAAAACGTCATCATGGCAGCAGCATTGGCCAAAGGCACAACAGTCTTAGGCAACTGTGCGTTAGAGCCAGAAGTGGTAGATTTGGCCAATATGTTGGTTGCAATGGGTGCCAAAATAAGCGGTATCGGTACGTCAACGATGACCATCGAAGGGGTAGAGCGTCTACACGGCTGTGAGTACTCAGTTGTCCCTGACCGTATCGAAACAGGCTCATACCTTGCTGGTGCCTTGATGACACGTGGCGATGTATTGACCAAAAAAACATCTGCTCTATTGTTGACGCCAGTGTTAGAGAAGTTCGAAGACATGGGTGCAACTATCACGAGCGGTGATGACTGGATTCGTGCGCAAATGAAAGGCCGTCCAAAGGCGGTTGATATCCGTACTCAGCCACATCCTGGTTTTCCAACGGATATGCAAGCTCAGCTAATGGCGATTGCTTGCTTAGCTGACGGTACAAGTACTTTTATCGAAAACATCTTCGAAAACCGCTATATGCATGTACCAGAGCTCAATCGTTTGGGTGCGTCTATTCAGGTTGATGGTCATACTGCGGTAGTAAGAGGTGTCGAAAACTTTACCGCAGCACCAGTGATGGCGACGGATTTACGTGCGTCTATGTCATTGGTAATGGCAGCGGCGACTGCTGAAGGCGAAAGTTTAATCGACCGTATTTACCACATCGACCGTGGTTATGAGCATGTTGAAGACAAGCTGCGTAGCTTAGGCGTGAACATCGAGCGTATTAATACCAACGCTTAGTATTGATTGACTCAATATCGACTGTTACCCATATTACGTTATAAATTAAAAACTCCCCTTTGAGTAGGGGACTGTACATGGACACGATGTCATTATGACTGAGACAAGCAAATCTTTACCAGCTAGCGGTTTATTAAACGAAGTAAACGATGAGTTTTCAGGTCTAACCTTGGCTTTATCAAAAGGCCGCATTTTAGAAGAGACCATGCCATTGCTACGTGCAGCTGGCGTTGATCTTTTAGAAGATCCTGAAGCGTCACGTAAACTGATTTTTCCAACCTCAAATCCAAATGTACGTGTATTGATTTTGCGTGCCAGTGACGTGCCGACTTATGTCGAACATGGCGCTGCTGACTTTGGGGTGGCGGGTAAAGATGTACTGCTTGAGCATGGTGCCAATCATGTATATGAGCTGCTCGATTTAAAAATTGCTCAGTGCAAGCTAATGACCGCTGGTGTGAAAGATGCGCCGCTACCCAATCGTCGCCTACGCATCGCGACCAAATACGTCAACGTGGCGCGCGCTTATTTTGCCAGTCAAGGTCAGCAAGTCGATGTCATCAAGCTGTATGGCTCGATGGAGCTTGCGCCACTGGTGGGTCTGGGTGATTTGATTGTTGATGTGGTCGATACTGGTAATACGCTACGTGCGAATGGGCTCGAAGCCCGCGACCATATCTGTGATGTTTCCTCACGTCTGATTGTCAATCAAGTGAGTTATAAGCGCAAATTTTCATTACTAGAACCAATCTTAGATAGCTTTAAAAATAGTATCGCCAATGGCTAATTATCCAGTGCAAGTCATTGGTAATATAAAGCATGGTTATACAAATTTTTAAACCAGTTTGGCGCTCTATGATAGATACAGCGTGCTAAACTGGTTTTGTTGTCTTAGCTTGCGAAAATGTAAAATCATCGTAAAATTTAGACAAGAAGTCATCGAATAAGTCGCAATACTTTAAAAGACGAACCTACTTTACTTAGTTTCAAACCGTTCATTTTTAGCACTATTTTATGCTCAGATATAGGATTAGGTCATGCGCCAGTTAAGTACCCAAAATGCCGATTTTGATAGTCAATTGACACAGTTGCTTGCCTTTGAAACAGTCAATGATGCTGAACTACTACATACCGTCGATGATATCATCGCCCAAGTACGTGCTGATGGTGATAGCGTCGTATTGGCATTGACTCAGCAGTTTGACCAGCATCCAGCAACGTCGATGCAAGAGTTAGAGCTGTCTAAAGAAGCGCTTGCTGAAGCATTTGCCAATCTTGATGAAAAAGTAAAGACAGCGTTGACCACAGCAGCGACTCGGGTACAGACATTCCATGAGCGCCAAGTACAGGAAACGTGGCAGTATGAAGACGAGCTAGGCAACCGATTGGGTCAAAAAGTCACGCCACTTGATCGCGTTGGGATTTATGTACCGGGTGGTTTGGCTTCTTATCCATCGTCAGTATTGATGAATGCTATTCCTGCCAAGGTAGCTGGCGTTACTGAAGTCATTATGGTCGTACCAGCGCCTAAAGGCGTGCTCAATCCGTTAGTATTGGCAGCGGCCCATCTGGCCCAAGTCGATCGCGTCTTCACTATTGGTGGCGCTCAAGCAATAGCAGCTTTAGCTTACGGTACTGAGACGATTCCAGCCGTGGACAAAATCACAGGACCAGGCAACAAATATGTCGCAGCTGCCAAGCGTGCGGTATTTGGTCAAGTTGGTATCGATATGATTGCTGGACCTTCAGAAGTATTGGTGTATGCAGAAGGCGAAGCACAAGATAGAGCAGACTGGCTAGCGATGGATCTATTGTCTCAAGCTGAGCATGATCGTATTGCACAAGCTATCTTTGTGACAACTAGTGAAGAGCAGCTCAATGAAGTCGCACTTGAGATAGAAAAAGCACTGGCTGAGCTGCCAAAAGCAGATATCGCGCGTGACTCCTTGCAGAACCGCGGAGCACTGATTTTGGTAAAAGATCGTAGCGAAGGTATGGCACTTATCAATCGTATCGCCCCTGAGCATTTAGAGCTATCCGTTGATAATCCTGATGCACTATTAAACGATATTCGTCATGCTGGCGCTATCTTTATGGGTCGTCATACGCCCGAAGCTATTGGGGACTACTGTGCAGGACCGAACCATGTACTACCAACATCAGGCACTGCGCGCTTTTCTTCGCCGTTAGGTGTTTACGATTTTCAAAAGAAATCATCCATCATTTATTGTAGTGAATCTGGCAGTAAACCTTTGGCTGAGACAGCTGATATTTTAGCGCAGCGTGAGGACTTAGAAGCCCATGCGCGTTCAGCTCGTTATCGTTATCAGTAATTGATTTTGAATTTTTAGCTTTTACTTTTGATATTTATTTTTAATAGTCTTTGTGGCTAATAGTAGGATAATTTATGAGTGAGTCAAAGATAGACACCAGACTATGGTCGTCTAAAGCGCGCAACTTATCACCTTATGTTCCAGGTGAGCAGCCGCAACACGACAATCTATGCAAACTAAATACCAATGAAAACCCGTTTCCACCCTCGCCAAAAGTAGGGGAGGCTATTGCCAAGGTTTTAGAGCAGCAAGCTGATGAGTTACGTTTGTATCCTGCTCCTGAATCTAATGACCTACGTGCTGCATTAGCACAGTCATACAACCTTGATATCAATCAAGTATTTGTCGGTAATGGTTCGGATGAAGTCTTGGCTTTAGTATTTGCGAGCTTCTTTTTAAAAGAGCGTCCGCTACTATCACCTGATATTGGTTATAGTTTTTATCCAGTATATGCGCAGACGTTTGGTGTAGAGCTCGTACAGATTCCTCTAGAGGAAGACTTTAGCATTGATCCTGATGCTTATCGTCAGCCTTGTAGCGGTATTATCATTGCTAACCCTAATGCGCCAACGGGCTTGCTATTATCACTTGCTGATATTCGTAAACTTGCGAGTGAGCATTCTAATGCGGTCATTGTTATTGACGAAGCATATATCGATTTTGCCCAGATAGACGAGAGCAATGGAGACGCTCCAGTCTCAGCAGTTAGCCTAATTAATGAGTGTGATAACGTTATCGTGACCCAAACCTTCTCAAAATCACGTTCTCTTGCTGGATTGCGGGTTGGTATGGCCTTTGGCAATGCATCGTTGATTGAAGCACTAACACGGATGAAAAATAGCTTTAACAGCTATCCATTGGATAAGTTGGCTCAAGCTGGGGCGACTGCGAGTGTGTTAGACACTGAATACTTTGAGCAAACCCGTCAGCAAGTCATTGATTTACGTACGGCGCTAACAGCAGAGTTGACGACATTGGGCTATAAGGTCCTACCGTCACATGCCAACTTCGTATTCGCTCGTCCAAAAGATGGCGATGCAAGTGCTGTCGCGAGTGCATTACGCGAGCAGGGCATTATCGTTCGCCATTTTGATAAGCCGCGTATTGCAGAGTACTTGCGTATTACTATCGGTACAGCAGAGCAGAATAACCGTTTGATTGATGCGCTAAAAGCCTTGCAAGTCGATGCTAGCGTTGTTGCTGAATAAATTTATATTGATAGCTTAATGTAGAATGTGAATAGGTTAGTCCCTTTACTCATCACGTAAAGCTCTATCGATAAGTCTTAAAAATACAGCCTGCTAACGTAACGTTGGCAGGCTTTTTAAATTTTAAATTAGCAATAATATTTGAGTTCGCTATCTTAGGTTTTTTGAGCAAGTACTGATAATAAATTACCTACTTTATCTAAGCATTCTTGGTATTCAGCATCACAATCGGACGCGACCGTAATACCGCCACCTGCCCACAGGTTAACGTGTCTTTCTTTATTACAGTCATCATTCGACAAAGCGTTGGCTTGCAAAGTGCGAATGAGCACATTCCATTGACCACTACCATCAAAGTTCATATAACCCATAGTACCACAGTACGCACCGCGCGGCGTAGACTCCAACTCAGCGATGATTTCGACAGCGCGTTTTTTTGGTGTGCCAGTGATAGAGCCAGCAGGCAGACTACCAAACAATACAGCCAACGGATGAGTATCAGTTTTTAGCTCAGCGGTAATAGTACTGACCATATGATGCACGTTACTAAAGCTCTCAATTGCAAATAATTGCGGTACTTTCACACTGCCAATTTTGGCGTATTTGCCCAAATCATTACGCAGTAAATCTACAATCATGACATTTTCGGCACGGTCTTTTTCGCTATTGACCAGTTGCTGTTTATACAGATCATCTTGCTCGTTAGTAACACCTCGTGGCATGGTTCCCTTGATAGGCTTGGTGCGAATAGAGTGTTTGCCAGTGTCGATTTCTCTAGTGAATGTAAAAAATAACTCAGGTGAGCAGCTTAATAGCTCAAAATGATTGCCGTCTGCGTTAAAGCTATTGCTTCTATTTAGGTAATCACCATCATTGCCCTTAACGCTCACATATCCTGCAAAAGGCGCTTTTGTATTGCGATATAGCGCAGGCAAATAGTCAATAAGCGAAAAGGCTGATTGAACATCGTTATTTTTACACGCTAAACTGCCAGACCATTTCTGTGTCAGGTTTATCTGATAGCAGTCGCCTTGCTGTAGATAGTCTTGTGTGCGATTAAATGCTTGTTGATAATCAAGCTTGCTCCATCGCGGACTTAAAACTAGGGAAGTGATACTTGATACATCTTTAAACTGTGGTTGATTGAGATGTTTATCAGACAGTTTTTGATCCAGTTCATCTAGGTAAGAGGTAAGAGTATTTATAAGAATATCGTTTGTCTCATGATCGGTATTCTCAGAAGCATCATCGTTAGTTAGATGAGTTTTTAACGCCCAACCTATATCAGCATGTGCCGTAGGTGTTAGATAAATATCATAATGTCCCAACGAAGCAGACGGCTGCATCGCTAATTCAATTCTATCGGCAGGACTTAGTTCGAGAGCTGCAATATCATAACCAATAAAACCGATAAGCCCATGATGATAACTGGGTTTCGAGCTTTCTTCGCTATTGATATATGACGTGTCGTGATTGGCTTTTTGAGTATTGCTATAAGCGATTAGTTCCTCTTGCCATTCTAGATAGCTCATATAAGCTGTCGTGCTAGCATAACTATTGTTATCGCTATTTACTTCAGTATCGCGACGCACGCCATTGCCACGGCAACTTTTAATCACCTTATAAATATTGGGTAAGTCACTAGATGTTTGCTCATCATTGGGATATACAGACCAGCTGACTTTTGGGAGTAAGCCGATTACTGGTCGACCATCGTTATTAAGCCAAACAAGTTGCCAGTTTGCTTTAATATCTTGAGCGAGCAAGTGACGCTGTAACTGCGGCATCAGTTCTGCAGCAGACAAATCACCAAAACGCCAGCTAGGTTTGCTAGCTGGCGATGGCGCAGAATCTGTCTGCTCAGTTGTATTGTGATTTGATACAAGCATGGGTTAAGCGTCAAACTTTTTGATAATCAGCGTAGCGTTAGTACCACCAAAGCCAAAGCTATTACTCATCAAGGTTTCAAGATTTGCTTCACGCATTTCAGTGACGATATCGAAACCTTCAGCAGCAGGATCTAGGTTGTCAACATTGATACTCGGAGCGATAAAGCCGTCCTGTAGCATTAGCAGACAATAAATTAGCTCTTGTGCACCAACAGCACCCAAGCTATGACCTGTCATTGATTTGGTTGAGCTGATAGCAGGTACCTTACTGACGTCATTATCAAATACTTTAGCAATCGCTTTAAGCTCAGTAATATCGCCTAGCGGTGTACTAGTACCATGACTATTGATGTAATCGACACTTTCTAGACCCGCTTCGGCCAAGGCTTGTTGCATACAGCGAACAGCACCTTCACCACTTGGCGCAACCATTTCTGCACCATCAGAGCTAGCACCATAGCCAACGATTTCAGCCAAAATATTGGCACCGCGTGCTTGAGCATGCTCCAGACTCTCTACAACCACCATCGCACCACCAGCAGCAATCACAAAACCGTCACGGTCTTTGTCATAGGCTCTTGAAGCAAGTTTTGGTGTGTCATTATACTGAGTACTGACTGCACCCATGGCATCAAACATACAAGACTGTGTCCAGTGTTCAGCTTCACTACCACCAGCCAATATCACATCGGCTTTACCCAATTGGATAAGCTCAGCAGCATGACCGATACAGTGCGTTGAAGTCGCGCAAGCAGAGGCGAGCGAGTAGGAGACGCCTTGGATTTTTAGACCGGTTGCTAAAGCGGCTGATACCGAGCTGCCCATTGTCTTTGGTACTGCCATTGCGCCGACACCGCGTAGACCTTTTTCGCGCATAGCATCGATAGCATTGACGATATTTTCTGTTGATGCACCGCCCGAGCTTGCCACTACACCCACTCGTGGATTGTTATTGATAGTATCAAGCGATAGTCCTGAGTGCTCAATCGCATTTAGCGCACTGACGTAAGCATAGAGACTGGCGTCACTAAAGAACCTTTTCAGCTTACGGTCGATACCACTGGTATCAAGTTCTGATTGATTGATGCTACCGCTCACGTGTGATTTAAACTCGTGCTCAGCATAAGAATCGTTAAATGTGATGCCAGACTGACCTTCTTTGAGGGCAGTGGTGACAGTATCTAAATCATGTCCAATACAAGAGACAATCCCTGCTCCAGTAATAACGACGCGGCGCATATGCTATTCCTTATAAGTAACGACTTGCTAGCAGTTGGTTGCAATAATCGTGGTAAATCTATATATGATGTTTAACTATGAGTTAATTCGAGCATTATAATGAAAAAATAGTCTATGTAGATAACGATAGCATGAATTTAGGTAACGAAATTCTGTTAACGGTCTATCAGAGGCAATATAAATTCAGTGTACAATTATGCTCTCAGTTATGGCACATGATAACGTATCAAGCACTGAAAATCTTTGGACAAGTGTAAAATAACGACAAAATAACACTTATGACTGAGTTTTGAGTAAAGAGATGAGACGTAAGCCTAGCTACTGGCTATGGACGGAATTATACTTTAGATACAAAATTTGTGATTCTAATAACATTGTTCGCACTGACACCAGTTACGATAACTGGCTAAAATAATAGATTCATTATTATTAATAATTAACTATCATATTAAAATACAATTATATTAAAAAACCAACTCATCATATTAAGGACATCACGATGGCAAAGCGTAGTACTCTTTCTAAAAGCATCAATACTATTGGCTCTTTTACTCGAAACAATCTAGAGCGCGTAGGGGCGATGATTGACAGCGTAAACGCTAAAACAGGCAAGCCGCGTCAATACAAAGCCGTAGACCTAGGCGATGAAGACTACCAACAAGATTTGTTTCGTGAGCAAACACTAAAGGCTACGCAGCAACTATTAGGACCACGCTTTGCTACTTATGGTAAATACGCCAAGAAAGTCGTGCCGAATAGTTTTTTCCAGTCGACAGTTGACGGCGCATTTGCCCAAGTTGCTAACCTCGCTGCCAACTGGAGTCAACTAGACTTACCTAACGAACATCGCTTTGCCAATATTGCTACTTTAGATGACGAAGAGCGTTATGCGCTAGCTACTGATATTGCTAACCAAAACCGCGCGCTTGCAATGATGGGTGGTTTGACCGGCTTGGCAGGTCTACCAGGTCTGCTCGCTGATACATTATGGCTATTACTGGTTTCATTACGTACGGTTTATCAGATTGCTGCTGTATATAATAAGCCGCTGACAGGTAAGCAAGGCGTCAAGATGGCGTACGAACTACTATCAAACGCTGATCTGAGCAAAATGCAAGAAAAACAAGCGCTACTAGCTGGTTTAGGTATTGGTAAAGGTTTGCTTGATAATGCTCAGAGCAACGGATTACATAGTGAACTTAAAAATCTCGGTCTAAAAAATAAAAATGTGAATTTCTATGCTGAGCAAATAGACAAAGTCGCCAGTCAAGTAGGTGTTGATTTAGATCAGATCAACTTATCATGGGTTCGTCGATTTATTCCTGTCACCGCAGTAGCGATCGGCATGCACTATAACAGCCAGTTGATTGACGAAGTTATTGGCGTTGCTCAGGCAACCTTTGCACCAGAAGCAAAATTGGCCAATCGTGCTATTACTGATGACAGCAGCAATGAGGCTAAAGTAGAAAAGGCTGATACTGATGAGGCAAAAAAAGACACAGAGCGCAAAGAAAAAAGCAGTGATTCAGAAAAAGTTACTGATGAAGAAACTAGTAAAGAAGAAACTAGCAGTAAAAAAGATGCAGACAAGCAAACGTCTGATAAAAAAGCCAAGTAATAAACATATTATTTGCTAGTTAGGTTAGATATTTATAAGCACGATGGTATTTATCTTAGTTTGATTGAGTAATACGACTTGAAAATTAGGATAAATACCACCACTTAGTTACTATCAAGTACCATTTCAATGTTAGACATCTTTTCTTAATGATGCTTGAGCTCACTTTGTTTACTTGATTTCTTACGCTATTTTTCGGCGAAAAATCTATAAAGTGATACAATGAGAGGCTGAATGCATATCTATCAAATGTTGTAAAGCGAAACCATTCATAAGTGGTTGAAATAGCAGCAACAACTCTTTATAATACACTGTCCTAAAAATGGGTGCCCCGAAATCTGCAATTATTGTCAGATAGATGGTGCATTGGCCCATTTTTTTGTTTTATACCAAACGGGAGAAGGATGCCTTATGGCAACAACTAACCAATTGATTCGTAAAGGTCGCAAAACCATCAAGGAAAAGTCAAAAGTTCCTGCGTTGGAAGCGTGCCCACAGCGTCGCGGTGTATGTACTCGTGTATATACTACCACGCCAAAAAAACCTAACTCTGCCATGCGTAAAGTATGTCGTGTACGTTTGACTTCAGGCTATGAAGTATCAAGCTACATCGGCGGCGAAGGTCATAACCTACAAGAGCACAGTGTTGTTCTAATCCGTGGTGGTCGTGTAAAAGATCTACCAGGTGTACGTTATCACACTGTTCGCGGTGCATTAGATTGCGCAGGCGTTAAAGACCGTAAGCAAGGTCGCTCTAAGTACGGTGCTAAGAAGCCTAAAGTTTAATAACTAAACGTTGTTAGATAAGCTTTTTGCACTACCCAATAACTGTGCATGGGTTTGGTGTCAGTAGTAATATCGCTTTTATATAAATATATATCTGGGACTTACTCTTAAAACATACCACCATGCAGTAAGGCTAACTGATAACTCACTGCTATATCCTAATGATAAGTAGTCGATGTTGTGAATGTTAGACACTCCTGAAGATAAGGAAATTTATTATGCCAAGACGTCGCGTCGTTGCTGCCCGTGAGATCCTACCGGATCCTAAGTTTGGTAGCCAAACTGTTGCAAAATTCATCAACCATGTAATGAGTGATGGTAAAAAATCTACTGCTGAGCGTATCGTTTACGGTGCACTTGAGACAGTAAGTGAGAAGCGTAAAGTTGAAGATCCAGTATCTTTCTTCGAAGAAGTGCTAGAAAATGTACGCCCAATGGTAGAAGTAAAAGCTCGCCGCGTTGGCGGTGCAACCTATCAAGTACCAATGGAAGTACGCCCCTCCCGTCGTACTGCATTGGCTATGCGTTGGTTAGCTGAAGCTGCTGCTAAGCGTTCTGAAAAATCAATGGCTCTACGTCTCGCAGGCGAATTGAGTGATGCCTCAGAAGGCAAAGGCAATGCTATGAAAAAGCGTGACGAAGTTCACCGCATGGCTG
>OJBZ01000039.1_pt1 | contig 91465 bp, 85 predicted proteins | sample 1591671 | NCBI WGS metagenome assembly OJBZ01 (sample SAMN05416850, study PRJEB24817) | seawater metagenome | isolation source: Sea water | place: Canada:Atlantic | collected 2013-07
GGTTTGCCCGACACGGTTATCTCCTAATGGAATCCGTGACGGACGGTATCAGATCAACCGGCCAACATAGTTGTCGCCGACCGGACAAGTTAATTGTCGTTCAATACTCGCACCTTATTTAGCGCGATTCAACCAACAGTACCCACACATTAAAGTAGAAGTACAAGTCGCCAACACAGCGCAAATTGAACAAGCCCTACTTGCCTGCACGATCGACCTGGCTTTGGTCGAAGGTGATGCAAGTGACTCACACATAAGTAGTCAACATTGGCAAGATGACCCAATGAGCATAGTGATCCCAAGCTCACTGACTGTCGAAGGCGATAAAGCAAAATGGTTAAGTAAGCAGCGCTGGTTGCTACGAGAGCCGGGGTCGGGTACTCGGCAAATGTCGTTTACCTTATTGGCCAAGCAAGGCATAACAGTGAATGACAGCATGCAATTGGGCAGTAACGAAGCAATTGCCCGCGCGGTGACGCAAGGCATGGGGGTAGCGTTATTACCTCAAGTGGTTACCGAGGATCTGATCCAATTGAAAAAGCTAAAAGTGATCTCGACCAGAAACAGTAAAATGCTGTCACGCCCTTTGTATCAGTTGCGATACCGCGAGAGACCTTCTTCCCCCGCAGCGAGTACGTTTGCGCAACTCTTATATCAGCCGATTAACCAACCGCTCACATGACGTTTTAGCGGCTTTGGTCAAACCAAGCATTTCGCGTTAGTTGATACAAGACATGCTCAGCTAACGGGTTGCTTGGGGGAATATCGGGATGCATGAAGTTATTCAATGAGTTGTGCATGCCAATTCGCTGCATAACCGCTCGTGATGGCTGATTAGTCTTTGCAGTAAAAGACACAACCTCGGGCAACGCCAATTCTTTAAACGCAAATTCTAGGGCTTTGTGCGCCCCTTCAGTCGCAAATCCATTACCCCAATATTGAGGCAACAAGCGCCAGCCTATTTCAACACAGGGTGCACAGGGCATGTTTGCGTTGGGTGTATGTAGGCCTACAAACCCAATAAAGGCATTATCAGTTTTACAACTTAGCGCCCACAGACCCCATCCTCGCTGCTGAATCAAAGCTTGGCATTTATCTGCCAAGCTATCGCTTTGCTCCCGGGTGTACAGCGCAGGGAAGTAGCGCATGGCCTCTGGATTAGAATTTAAGTTGTAGAACGGCTCGTAGTCACTCGCAAGCCAATTACGCAATATTAGCCTGTTGGTTTCAAGTGATTGAGTCATCCGTTTCTCCTTCTGTTCTAACGCAAGTTCAGCTAGTTAAACCGCGACCTGCGCATCAAACTCTGCCTGCTTGGCTTCGATTTGCTCTTGGGCATCGAGCCACAACATTTCAGCCTCTTCTTGGGCTATTTTGCACCTTGCTTGGTCGGCTAATAATGCTTTTAGTTCGGCTTTTTTATCCGCGTCGTAAATATCTGGGTCAGCCATTTGCTGTTCTATTAACTCAAGCTTAGCTTCAAGATCGGCCATTTTTTTCTCTTGGGTTTGAACGGTTTTACGCAGAGACTGCGTCTCTTGCCTGAACTGTGCTTCCAAGCGTTTGATGTTTTTACGATCCAGCTTAGGTTCTTTTTTATCAGTACTATCAGCATTGGCTGACTGTTTGTCGGCCGATTGCTTCTCTCGGTCTGATTTTAACAACCAATCTCGATAGTCATCTAAATCGCCATCGAACATAGTGACTTGCTGGTTATCCACCAAATAAAAGTCGTCACAAACCGATGTAAGTAAATATCGATCGTGAGACACCAACACCATTGCCCCTTCAAAGCCTTGCAGCGCCATGTTTAGTGCTTGGCGCATGTCTAAATCCAAATGGTTGGTTGGCTCATCGAGTAGCAACAAATTAGGCTTTTGATACACAGTTAGCGCTAACACTAAGCGCGCTTTTTCACCGCCTGACATGGGCGCCACTCGGCCTAGGGCGTCGTCACCTCTAAAGCCAAAGCCGCCCAAGTAATCTCGCAAACTTTGTTCAGTGGCTTTTGGGTCTAGGCGCTGAATATGCGCCAAAGCGGAATCATCTGCCCTGAGATATTCCAATTGATGCTGAGCAAAATAGCCAATGCGCAAACCCGCAGAGGTTTCGTAAAGCCCTTGCATAGGGGCTTTCTCGCCAGCGAGTAATTTTATCAGGGTAGATTTACCCGCACCATTTCGCCCAAGCAATCCAATTCGGCTCCCAGGAACTAAATTCAAGTGCAGCTTTTCTAAAATGATGGTGTCGTCGTAGCCTAATTGCACTTGCTCCATTTTTACCAAGGGGTTTGGTAATTTAGGCGGCATAAAAAATTCGAAACTAAACTGCGAAGCGGCAAGGGCAGGTAACAAAGTTTCCATTTTCTCTAACTGCTTTACCCGGCTTTGTGCTTGTTTCGCTTTACTGGCTTTGGCCCCAAAACGATTAATAAACGACTCTAAATGGGCAATTTTGTCTTGTTGTTTTTGGAACTGCAGATTCTGTAAGCGTAAACGCTCAGAACGTTGGCGCTCAAAGGCATCATAGTTACCCGTGTAGCTAACCAGTTGCTGTTGCTCAACACTGATAATTTCGTTCACTGTGCTATCTAAAAACGACTTATCGTGGGATATCAGTAATAGTGTGCCTGCATAACGCTGTAGCCATTTTTCAAGCCAAATGACCGCATCTAAATCCAAGTGGTTAGTGGGCTCATCAAGCAGTAATAAGTCTGAATGGCATAACAGTGCCTGGGCCAAGTTCAAACGCATACGCCAACCACCTGAAAATGCAGTTACCGGGCGTGATATAGCTTCATTAGCAAAGCCTAAACCCGCCAATATTGTGGCCGCGCGAGACTCAATATCGTAGGCTCCGGCATGATCTAACTGGCCGTGTAACGCGGCTATTTTAACCCCGTCATGGGCCGCTTCTGCCTCAGCTAATTCAGCCTGTAAGCGCCGGTAAAGCTTGTCACCATCAATGACGTAATCTAGCGCTGAACGCTCAACCGCTGGGGTTTCTTGGGCAACGGATACCACTTGCCAGTCTTTGGGAATATTACACTCGCCTTGCTCTGGGTGAAGTTCGCCGCGGATAAGCGCAAACAGGCTGGATTTACCACAGCCATTGGCACCGATAAGCCCTGCCTTATGCCCTGGGTATAGCACTGCATTGGTTTCATGTAGCAAGGTTTTATTGCCACGCATAAGGGATAAATCAGAAATTTGGATCATGAATACCTATTGACGGATAACATAGTCGGTCGATTGCGGTATGATAGCAAGATGACAGACCGAAGAAATCCTCTTGATTATGACTACGAAAATTAAAAAGCGCTTTATCGCCGGAGCAACCTGCCCTCAATGCAAAAGCATGGATACCCTAATGCTTTATTTCGAGAACAATGTTGAAAAGATGGAATGCGTGCAATGCCATTATCAACAAACCCAAACCGATAAAGAAGTTACCCAAGCCTCGCGTCAAAGCGAAAACGTGATTGGCGTATTTAAGCCTGAATAACCTGTTCAACGCATCCACAAAGCACCACCCTGCACATTTTTAATAATGTGGCGGTGGCGGTTCAACTTGTGGTGAATCGCCACTGGGCACTTCAATTTCTTTTACTTTGTTGATCACATGTGACAACTGAAACTCCAACAGTTCTAGTTGCTTTTGTTGTTTAATCAAAGCTTTGTTTAACTCTTCTATCGTGTCTTCCTGAAAAGCGACTTTCATTTGTAGCTGTTCTATATCTGCTTCTATGTGTTGCATAACCTACTCTAATTACTGGTTTATTTGCCAAAATTCAGCTAAACCGCTGCTGCTTTCTGACACCACTTGATTGTCATTTGCGAAACCGACACCGTAAACCACAGCGGTTTGCGGTCGGCTGCCTTCTCTGGGTGACACCTGCCATTCTTGCACTTCTTTACCATCAGCGACTCGCCACAAGTTTAATCGTTTGGCTGGCGAGCCCGTCAACAAGTATTGGCCGTCTTGTGAAAACACGGCCGTACTGAATATTTTCTGTCGAGCAAGGTACTGCAAATTGCTCATTTCTTCGCCTGTGGCTAAGTCCCACACGCGGGCATCACGCTTACTATCAGCCGTAAAACCGTAACGCCCTTCATCGTCTAGCGCCACTTTGGTCACGCGGCTTGAATGGGTAAATGTATGTATGACTTGCCCTGTGCGGGTGTCCCACAAGTATGCTGTGTAGTCATTGCCACCCGTTAAGGCGTAAAAGCCGTTAGGCGACAAATCAACGCTATTCACCTTTTCTTGATGGCCTAAAAACTCTAAACGTCGACCGCTCTTAGGCTCAAAAAACATCACTTTGCCATTACCTCGGCCAACCAGTATTCCTCGCCCTTGGTTTGATACCGCCACATCACGAATGCTTGATTCGTCAATGCGCCAAAAGCCTTCCGGCTCGCCACTGGTGATGCTCCAAAGCGCAAATGCATCACGATCCGAGGTCACTACATAACTGTTATCAAAGGCGATATGTACATTTGCAACTAGGTTATTTCCTTCGCCTTGATGCTGCCAGGTATAACGTTTTTCATTTTTCTGTAGATCCCAAACCGAGATCCCCCCCGTTACGCTCGAAACCACAGCCAGCGATGCATCTGCCGACACATCAGCCGCATAGGCCCCATCATCCGCATGACGCCAAGATGCGACCGGTGTTGAGGACTGCCCGCTACAGCCAGTTAGAAAGAAAAAAATTAAACTTAATCGTAACAAGACGGTCAATGGATTGTTCCTATTGGGTTTCTCTTTTCACTCAGGGCGTTTAGTATAAGCGCTTTATCAAGTTGAAACACTTCACAAGTCACGTATTCGACACATATTATCTCAGGGGAGAAGTAAATGAAAAAAACCGCTATCGCGATTCTAATGACCTCAGCCATTGGCCTAACAGCCTGTGGTCAACAAGACACGGATTTACTAAAAGTTGAAGAACAAAAGCTTGAAACAGAAGCACAGCAACAAGCTTATGCAATGGGCGCGAGTGTGGGACAGTTCATCGAGCAAAAAATGAAAGAGCAAGAAGCGTTAGACGTTAACCTTGATAAAGGTCTAGTCGTTGAAGGGTTTGTAGCTGCGCTACAAGGTCAGTCTCAGCTTGATATGAAAGAAATTCAAACCCTTACGCTTGCAATGGAAGCAGCTTCTCGAGAAAAACAAAAAGCAATCTCTGAAGCTAAGGCTGAAACGAATATTGCCGAAGGCGAGAAATTCTTAGCTGAAAACGCTGAGCGTGAAGGCGTAACAGTAACTGACTCAGGTCTACAGTATGAAGTCATGAGCGAAGGCGATGGCGCATCTCCTACAGCTGAAGACACTGTAACCGTGCACTACAAAGGTACCTTGCTAGACGGTACTGAGTTTGACTCATCTTATAGCCGTGGTGAGCCTGCAACTTTCCCTCTATCACGGGTTATCCCAGGTTGGACTGAAGGCGTTCAATTAATGAAAGTGGGCTCTAAGTTCAAGTTCTTTATTCCATCTGAACTTGCCTATGGCGAACGCTCTACAGGCAAAATCACACCTAACTCAACACTAGTATTTGAAGTTGAGCTTTTAGACGTTGCTTCTGCTGAAGGTGCGGCTGAATAATTAAGCAATACGGTGTGCTGCGCTAGCGCGCAGCTTAAGAAGCTGCTAAAAAATTACCTAAGTGGTTAATTAAATAATTAGCCACTAAAGCGCAGTCATAAAAAAACCGAACATCATGGATGTTCGGTTTTTTCTTTACTCATCAGCCTCTTTCCTTGCTGAACCTTATTCCCTCGGTTTTAGACCCTTCAAAAGGGTTATTTGGCCCAGAATATCCGGGTAATTTTTTGCATTTGGTACGCTGTATCTCTTCAGATGCCCTACCTTAGCACCAAAAATAAGGGTAAATTTGGTCGAATCAGATAGTTAATCAACCGGCAGGCTTATTAACTACTTGATGACTTAAGATTAGACTAAGGTCGCAGAAAACAGAAGCTAGTAATGGTCATATTTTTGTAATAAATTGCGCTAATAAACTCGTTTTTATTCCTGTTCGCTTTAAGCGATGCGCTTACAATCTCGTTAGTAAAGACCATTCTCAACACAACTATTTGTTTTACAAGGACAAGCGTTGAAAACAAAACTCATCACCCCTGAAGGCTACAAAAAACTCAACGACGAACATGATGAACTTTGGTTAAAACAACGCCCTGAGATCACTAAAATCGTCACATGGGCGGCGAGTTTGGGTGACCGAAGTGAAAATGCTGATTATCAATACAACAAACGAAAGCTACGAGAAATCGACAGGCGCGTTCGTTACCTGCGCAAGCTCCTGCCCGAATTACAAATCGTTAACTACTCGCCGCAACAAGCCGGAAAGGTCTTCTTTGGCGCCTGGGTAGAAATTGAAAACGATGAAGGTGAAACCAAACAGTTTCGCATTGTTGGCCCTGAGGAAATCTACGGTGATGCCAAAGGCTATATTTCAATAGACTCCCCCATGGCCAGAGCCTTAATCAAAAAAGAAGTAGATGATGTTGCCAGTGTCAAAACCCCCACCGGCTACAAAGATTGGTATATCACCTCGATTGAATATAAAAAGTAAAAACAGCGACAGCGCGAGGGAATCTAAGCCTTTATTATCGTCGCTTTGCCACTCACTTCCTCATTTTCAAAAATAATCGGCAATAATACTGGCCTACTCTGGTATTTTTCCGTCAAGGCCATATATAGCCTTGTTGAGCTAATTGTTTAATATGTAAAATCTGCATAACTTCGCCAAAATAGGGCCGTTACATGATCATTGAAAAAATCGCGAGTGAACTTCAAGTAAAACCCACTCAAGTACAAGCTGCCGTCACCTTGTTAGATGAAGGCTCGAGTGTTCCTTTTATTGCTCGCTATCGTAAAGAAGCCACTAACGGTTTAGACGATACCCAACTTCGCCAACTCGAACAGCGCTTGGTGTACCTGCGTGATATCAATGACAGACGTAACGTAATCCTCAAAACGATTGACGAGCAAGGCAAACTAACAGACCAGCTTAAGCGCAGTATTTTAAGTTGCGATAACAAGACCGAATTAGAAGATTTGTATCTACCGTACAAACCTAAGCGCCGCACAAAAGGGCAAATAGCCATCGAGGCAGGCTTGCAGCCTTTAGCTGACATTTTGTTCGCTGACCCAACCTTATCCCCCGAATCTGAAGCGGCAAAATTTATTGCGCCTGATAAAGGCGTACCAGATGAAAAAGCCGCGCTAGAAGGGGCTAAGTTCATTTTGATGGAGCGCTTCGCTGAAGATGCTGCGTTGCTGCAAAAAGTACGTCAGTACCTGATGGAAAACGCACACATCAAAAGTAACGTGGTTAAAGGCAAAGAAAAAGAAGCTGCCAAATACTCAGATTACTTCGAGCACAGTGAGCGTTTAAGTAAGATCCCATCTCATCGCTGCCTTGCACTATTTCGTGGCCGCAATGAAAACTTTTTACAGGTATCCATGGATGCCGACCCGCAAAAAGACGAGTCGGATAAAAGCTCATATGGTGAGCACATCATTGCGCAGCATCTTGGGCTGAACTTCAGTAACCGCGCCGCAGATGCATGGTTAGCCAGCGTTGTTCAGTGGACGTGGAAGATAAAAATTGCCCTGCATATGGAAACAGAACTGTTCGGGGTAATAAAAGAGCGAGCAGAGCAAGAAGCGATTCAGGTATTTGCCAAAAACCTAAATGACTTACTTATGGCCGCGCCTGCTGGGGCGAAAACAACAATGGGCCTTGATCCCGGTTTACGTACGGGCGTGAAAGTGGCCATCGTGGACGCCACAGGTAAAGTGCTTGCCACCAGCACCATATTCCCTCATGTGCCACAAAATCTGTGGGACAAGAGCCTACGCACTTTAGGCATGTTATGTAGACAGCACAAAGTGAAGCTTATTAGTATTGGTAACGGCACGGGTTCTCGCGAGACCGATAAACTGGCTGGCGAGGTGATCAAAGCCAATCCTGATCTTGGCCTTAACAAAATTATGGTCAGTGAAGCGGGAGCATCAGTTTACTCAGCCTCTGAGCTGGCATCGAATGAATTGCCTGGTATGGATGTGTCACTTCGCGGCGCGGTATCTATTGCCAGACGTTTGCAAGACCCACTAGCAGAGCTGGTGAAAATCGAACCCAAAGCAATCGGTGTCGGCCAGTATCAACATGACGTAAGCCAAAGCAATTTGGGCCGCTCTCTGGATCGGGTCATTGAGGACTGTGTAAACGCGGTAGGCGTTGATTTAAACATGGCATCAGCCGCACTATTAAGCCATGTTTCTGGCTTAAACCGCACTTTGGCTGCAAATATCGTGAATTTCAGAGATACCAATGGCGCATTTGGTAGCCGTAAAGATTTACTAAAAGTAGAACGCCTAGGGCCAAAAGCCTATGAGCAAGCAGCTGGCTTTTTACGCATAGTTAATGGCAGTAACCCGTTAGATGCTTCAGCGGTTCACCCCGAAGCTTATCCTGTAGTGCAAGCCATAGTAAGTAACTCAGGCAGTGCAGTAAATGATTTGATAGGTAATACCGAACTTCTGAAAAAGCTTGAGCCCCAACAATTTGTGGACGATACATTTGGACTCCCCACGGTAACTGACATCATCAATGAGCTATTAAAACCAGGACGCGATCCTCGCCCTGAGTTTAAAACAGCCACCTTTAAAGAAGGCGTGTCATCTTTAAGCGATTTGAAAGAAGGCATGATTTTAGAAGGTGTGGTCAGCAATGTAGCTAACTTTGGTGCTTTTGTTGATGTAGGTGTTCACCAAGATGGCTTAGTACATATATCTGCCATGACAGACAAATTCATTTCTGACCCACGGGAAATCGTGAAAACCGGCGACATTGTTAAAGTCAAAGTGATGGAAGTCGATGTAGCCCGCAAACGCGTTTCGTTCACTATGCGTTTGAACGACGATGTAAAAGCCCAGGCTAGCCAAAACCGCGCACCCAACGAGAACAAACCTCGTTCGAACAGTAAGTCAGGTGGTCGATCTCACAGCAAAAAGCCAGCGCCCGCTTCTGCGAATCAAGCTATGGGTAATGCCTTTGCTGATGCCTTTGCCAAAGCGAAAAAGAACTAAGTCACCTACTTAGGTCTTTGCGCGTGATACACAATAAACCGGTGGCTTAGCCCACCGGTTTTTTTATGCTCTAAAACCTATTTCTGTTTAGCCTTTACACAGCTTTTACATAACCGATAGAAACTATCCTACGCCCTTTTACGTCATACACAGAGAAAAATGCTTTCCAATAATTGATAACGTGAGTCCTTTATGACGATGAAAAAACTCCTTCCTTTAACGCTTTTGGTGCCTATTGTATTAAGTGCTTGCGCGGGCAAGCCTAAACCTAAAGAGCCTGATATGTTCGCAACCAACATTAAAGATACTAACCGAAAAGTGTTTAATTTTAGTATTAGCGCCCGCCAAGGTGAAGGCGGCAGTAAGCCTGAGCGCGGCGGTACAGGTGGCCCTTCTCCCGAACATAGAAACAAAAACCAAGCAAAGGGTGACACACCTAATGAAAGCCCGCTTGACGAGCTGTTTATTCACCTTGAAACGAAGTTAAGCGACACAGGCTATTGCCGTGAAGGATACACTGAAATAGACACGTATGAATCAAGTAGTCGATTACATATTCTTGGTGCTTGTAACGAGGTGGCAACCCCTGAAGATAAGCGTCAGTTCGCGAACAACTACGGCTATTAATTCCAACGAATAACGCCGCCTATAGTAATAAGCGGCGTTATTAAACTCACTAAAATGGAAGCCGGTAAATTAAGCAGAGTAATTTAAAGCAGAATGTTTAGGTTCACTTACGCCTTGATAGTAACGCTGAACAACGCGCTCGGCGATAAGCGTATTATCATCTCTCGCTTGAGCATTAAACGCAGTGCTTGTGTCGCTAGCGAACGCAGAACGCTCGCTTTTTAGCGTAGCATTCTCAACATCTGCTGTGTCTAAACTACGAATAGGCGTACCTTCGTCGGTGCCTCGCACAATTTCCTCAAGTTGAGGACCAAACTCAGATTTGGCAGTAAATTGTCCGCTAGCGTTAACCGTTTCGCTTTGGGCGGCGTCTTGAGCAACAACACCTACCCCTTCATTTTTCTCTTCGGCTAATTCTTTGCGCGCTTCAAAGGTTTTCTGAGCTGCCTCAGCCGCCACTCTTAAGTCTTGGGCTGAGGGCTCTGCTGGTGCGAGTGCTGCAGCTTTAACTTGCTGCATCTTACGAATGGTGTCTTCCGGAGTATCTTCTTCTGACACATCAATAGACACTTCACCGCCTGTAGCATAACGCTTACCATCCGGCCCGGTTGTATACTCATATTGAGGCGCGCCGGCGTATTGCCCGCCAGTGTTGGCATGTGCCTGTTCGTGGGTGCGCACTTCGGCGTCACGCTTTTTCAGCTCGTCTATTTGCGCTTTGTCTTGTTGTTCTTGCTGAGCTTGTTGCTCTTGCTCGGCGTTTTCTTTACCTGCACTTTCTTGCTTGGTAGTGTCCTTATCAGCGTTCTGCTGCACATCTGATGCAGGTTCACCTTGAGATTGAACCTGGGGACGCTCATAAACCAGCGGCTGAGCAGGTGTTTTAACTTTGTCATGTTCACTGGCTACCCCTGATTCTGCGGCTGAATTTTCAGACCCTGTCAACGCTGGTACTGTTTCACGCAGGGTATTATCTCTGCGTGCAGATTCAGTGTTGATATTGGCGGTCGTAAACACAACCGTCGTTGGGATAGGCGTTACAATGTTCATGTCAGTCTTTTAATCGTACCTACTTATTGGTTTATTCAATTAAGCAAAGGTGTCGAGCAGTGTGCCTAGGGTGTCATTTGCTACGTCTAATACTTTGGCAGAAGCTTCAACGCCTAGTGCACCCGTTTTAAGGTCCACCACACTGTCGGTCAAGTTCACACCTGCAGAGTTATCTTGCGCTGACTCGCTATTTAAATTGGCGATATCGCTTGATGCTTGGGTGACCTGTTCGCTGCCGCGTTGCACACCCTGCAAACCGCTGGCAAACGCACCACTAATGTTGCTGTTATTTGAAATGTCCACACTGAGTACCTCTACTAACCTCTCATGGTTAATTATTAACCAAAAAGCTCACTTTTAACAGCGACTTTTTATTTAAGCGTACTTTCTTTAACAGTGGGCATAAAATCAGCCATAAAATGTTCCGTGTGAGAAATAAATGGCGCGTGGGAGGCGTGAGGAAAAACGGTGACGCTGTGATTTGGCGGTAAATGCTGTTGCACATATTCATTTAGTTTTGCAGGAACCAAGCTATCAAGACGGCCCAGCATCCAGTGTACTGGCATACTTAGTGAAGCAAGTTCAGCTCTTAAATCTGCTTGCTCAAGAATTGTTAACCCTGCCGTTAGCGCGGCAATGTCCGCTTGAGGTGACGCTTCGATACTGCTTTTTATTTTCTTGATGTCGGCTTTAGCTGAGTCGCTGCCCATAGCCTGTATCGCCAAGAAACGCTCGATTGTTTTGCTTAAGTTTTTGACTAATTGCTGGGAAAACGCCTGCAAAATTGTAGGTTCGATCCCTGGCCAATCATGACTTTTTTGAAATTTGGGCGAGGTTGCTATCAGCACGAGGCGCTGAACCTTTGTAGGCTCATGCAGTGCAATCTGCTGCGCCACCAAGCCACCTAACGACCAACCTGCAAGCACGCTGTTCTCAGGGAGAAAGTTAGCAACACTTGCTGCCAAATTTGCTAAATTGTATGGCTCAGGTAAGGCTTGAAAGTTCTCACCAAAACCTGGTAAATCAACGTAGGTAACGCTGAAATGTTGCTCTAACTGTGCTGCTATTGGCTGCCATACACCACTGTTAACTCCCCAGCCATGAAGTAAGACAAGGCTTGGCCCACTGCCAGCGGTGCGTGTTTTTAACGTCGTGTGCATTTATTTCATCTACTCTTAAGAACTGGCGTGTCAGTGTAGAGATGAAAAAAGTGAAATCAAGTAGATGGCGCACACGTGATGCGCTTTAGTCACCTAAGCGTCAAAAAAGCACATCAATGTTTATTATGTTTTCAGCACAGTAAAACGCTTATTTGTGGCTACTGCGAGGACGACCTAGCGCTATTTTCTTGGCAAAAGTATGATTACAATTTGCTTAACTGGCCTAAGGCGCAACGAGGCCTAAAACACCTAACAGCCAACAAAGTGCTAGCTCTGGCTGATTATCAATGGCCTCTATCCAGATTACTGACGGGCTTAAAATTTTCTAATAAAATTGTTCACGCCAGCGCACTAGCCAAACTTTTTGTTCAGCATGCCTTGAGCGCCGACTCGGCCTTGCCGCAAGCCATTATTCCTGTTCCTCTGCACCCCGCTCGTTATCAAGAACGAAAATACAATCAGAGCGTTGAGCTGGGAAAGTGTATTTCGGCTTTAACAGGTATTCCCCTTGCCACGGATATAGTCACTCGGCAAAAAGCCACACAGACCCAGACATCGCTTTCCAGTGTGCAGCGAAAAGCCAATATGAAAAATGCATTTGCCTTGCATCGGCCCTTAAACTATCAACATGTGGCAATATTGGATGATGTCATCACTACAGGCGCTACTGTTGAAGCCCTATATCAACTGATGAAAAAACATCACCCAGACTTACAAGTAGAGGTATGGAGTATGTGCCTTACCCTTGAGCATTAATTAAACCTGACAGGAATATCGCGTTACTTAGCAGGCGTCTTGTGCCGCGCCAATACCCACGAAAGTTTGGATCATCAACAAACGCAATGACCTTACCCTTTCCAACACTGTGAGCAACAATTGAAGCGCTATTGTTAATTAGCTCCTGCAACTCGTCTGCGGCATAGCCCGACATGAGCGATGTAGATGAATAGCGCCCCACAGTGACGAACGGAGTTTTGGGTACCCGCATCACCACAGTGCTGTTTTTGAATGAAGGCAAATGTTCCCGCGGTAATCCAAAGGTAAGAGGGTGGCTGGTATCTAATTGGGTATCAAATATCGCACCGGCGATACGCTGCTTTGCAGCGAGCTGGTCTTTATCTGCATAAGCAAGGCCGGTAACTGAGAATGCCCGTTTTATTTCATCCTGACTGAGAAAAGACGCTTTCAGCCAGTCTTTATCTGCAAACCATTTCGCTGCTGTGCGCTGTCCTATCATCACGCCACCCGCAGACAGCCATTTTTCTAAGGTTCTTACGGTCTTTTCAGGCACATCACTATAATCACCACTTACCCATACAATGTGTGTATAACGACTTAGATCAAGTTGAGATAAACGAGGTAAATCAGTGATGGTTACCGGCATACCGACTACCGTATCTAGATAATGCCATGCTTCGCCCGCCTCATATTGCGATGTACCTTGCCCACCTACCAATAACACCTGAGGTGCTTTAACCAGATGCATTTCGCGACTGCCGATATCAATACCTTGGGCGGTTAAACCAGACAAAATAGGCCACACTTTAATGTTTGTTTGCGCTGCGCCTTTGTTAAGCAATGACAATAAGTTATCCGGCTGCTCTAACGCCATAGGTATCAATACTGAGCCAGCGCTAAAACTGATGTTTCCCTGATCTGTTGTAGCGGCAAAATCTGAACCGGCAATTTTAACCTGTACGCCTGCGCGCAAAAGCTGATTAAGCAAGGCCGGGGCCTTGGAGTCAGCCCACGAAAAACCATATGCATAGGCATTTTCGTCTGCCAGCGTGGTGTGTTTTTGCAATTGGCTGTTTTGCTCATTAGCGACAGGGACTTTACGCCATAACTTTCGTTCTACGGGTGAGTATTGAATGTTGAACGCCAGTGGCAGGTTCCAACTAGATACATCATAAAAACTATTGTCGTTGAAACTTTTTCGCTCAGAAAACAGAGACTTAATTAATCGATATTGAGGCTGATTCAGTGGCACAAAAATACTATTTAGTGGCTGATAGGTCAGCTCGTCAATACTCACTTCTTTTTCAAGGTAGTTAAATTGGATTTGGTGTTGCTGCAATATCGATTTGAGATCAGAAAACCGCGAGGCATCTTTAGATTCACTCAGCAAATAACCAACGATTTTATCGTCTTTTCTTAACTCATTAGTTTGCTTAGTAAACTCTGCTGGGTAGGCAAGCAATGCTGCTTTATTTGCCTGCGCCCCCCTGAAGGTGGAAAGCGATGTGGTGACTTGATTTTGAATGGTATCAGCGAAACTGAGTACGCCATGAATAGATTCTTGCTTATGCCCGCGGCTGCTAGCCTGTTCAAATAAAATGCCGATACTGCCCTGGGCATCTGGGTAAGTAGAGCCTTTTCCATAGTAAAAGTCATCATAGGCTTCTTGCGTAAAATACAGCTGCTTTGATTCATCAAGCGCAGCGGCATGAAACTTAGCTAATTCAGCGGTCAACTCTATATTGCGAGTAGGTGTCCAGGGGTTATTGCGTGAAGCGATCCCCGGCTGAAAGAAATAACTACTGTTGGTGCCCATTTCATGAAAATCGGTGAGTACGTGTGGGCGCCAGCGATGAAACTCAGCGATGCGAGCTTGAGATTCTGGATGCGTCAGCAAAAGCCAATCACGGTTTAAGTCGAACATATAATGGTTGGTTCGCCCGCTTGGCCAAGGTTGTTGGTGTTCTCTGTGGTTAGGGTCGGCTACTAACTGCTGACCGCGATTGCCATTAGCCCACTGGGCAAATCGTGATAACCCATCTGGGTTAATACTAGGCTCCATCAGTACTACGTTGTTCTCAAGTAACTGCTCAACAGCCTCTCCTTGAGCTGCCGCCAAGTAGTAAGCCACAAGCAATGCGGCGTTAGCCCCTGAAGACTCGTCACCATGTACGCTGTAGCCCATCCATAGAATCAAAGGGTCAGCCGACTGACTTTTTTGCCCAAACAACGAAAGATGGGTCTGGCGGATATTTTCAATATTTTGCAGATTTTTTGCAGCGCTAAACGTAAGTAATAGCAAGGGGCGATTTTCGTGGCTTCGACCAGTTTCTCGCAATGACACCCTGTCTGATTTATCGGCCAGAATGCGCATATATTCCACCAATTGATCATGACGAACATGCCACTCACCGACAGGGGCGCCTAGTACTTGTGAAGGCCGAGGAATGTCTGCGTTGTACTGCGTATTGGCAGGTAAATAATCAGTGTCTGTAAGCGCTTGAGCCGAAAAAGACCATAAAACAAAACACACAGCTCCCCAAAACCAACCGCACTTCATACACCTACACCTTTTGTTACATCAAATTAAAGGTAAAAGGATCGCATGTTTTAGCTAAAATTGACATAAGTAAACCTTATTACTTGAGTGTTTTAGTCAAGTAATTTTGATACAATCCGAATATGTTTCTACAACAGGACCTTTTTTATGATTTCAATTTCAGATACAGCCCAAGCACATTTTTGTAAATTGCTTGAAAAACAAGAGCCTGACACCAATATTCGGGTTTTTGTGGTTAACCCTGGCACACCTAGCGCAGAATGTGGGGTTTCTTACTGCCCGCCAGATGCAGTGGAGCCAACCGACACCACTTTAGAGTTCAATGGCTTTGACGCCGTTGTTGACGCAGAAAGTGCGCCTTTTTTAAGCGAAGCAGAAATCGACTTTGTAACTGACCAAATGGGCTCTCAATTAACCTTGAAAGCGCCTAACGCCAAAGCACGTAAAGTTGATGATGATGCGCCACTAGAAGAGCGTATTAACTATATGATCGAGTCAGAAATCAATCCGCAACTTGCCAGCCATGGCGGCAAAGTCATGTTGATGGAGATCACCGACAAAGGCGAGGCGATATTGCAATTTGGCGGTGGCTGTAATGGCTGCTCTATGGTTGATGTGACCCTTAAAGACGGCATTGAAAAGCAAATGCTAGCCCAATTTTCTGGTGAATTAACCGCAGTAAAAGATGCTACCGAGCATGAAGCCGGTGAGCACTCTTACTACTAATTAGGCACTAGTATGCTTAGAAAGCAGCTGAGCAAATTAGCTGCTGATCCACATAAAAGCTGGGGGCGTTTTAAATACGGTCTCGGCTTTTTTGTTATCGGCGCAGCCCTTATTTTTACTGGAAGTACTTACTGGGTGTGGTTACAAATTCCTGGTTTAATAGCCCTTTGTATTGGTTGTATATTGGCACTTTTCGGGTATTTGGGCATTTTAGCCTACCGCATGCAAAACGCGTTTACCCTATCAAACGCCCACCGCGATAAAGATAAGCAAAATACCCCCCAAGACTAAGACCTCGCCCTAGCATGAGTAATAGCAAAGCAACCCACAATGCGCGATTCTCGTACGCCTGCAACAGCCACCAGCTTGGAAAAAAGAAACATAAAGCACTCAGTAACATGCTGTTTTGCATGGCTTTAGCGCGCGTTAGCCCCACAAACACCCCATCAAGTAAAAAACACCAATGGCTCACGATCGGCAATAACCAGATGATGATTAAGTACTGAGCAACGAATACGCGCAATTCAGGCAAATCAGTTAATATGGCGATGATCTGCTGACCAAATAAAGCAAAGCTTACGCTATAGCCCCCAGCCACCACCGAAGACCAAAACAGTCCACGCAACACCACCCGATTTATTTCATTGGCGTCTTTTTTACCTTTCGCCTCACCCGTCAGAGCCTCAACAGCATACGCAATACCATCTAACCCAAGCGCTATCAAAGCGAAAAACTGCATAATGATCGCATTGCTGGCAGCGGTTAAAGGCCCAAACCTAGCGCCCTGAAAAATAACAAACGCCAAACACAACTGCAGGGCTAAATTTCGCACAAAGCTGTATCCGTTTAGGCTCATTAGCTGCGCCAATGATGACCAGCGCCAAAGATCCCAACGTGGCATTTGCAGCCCCATGCCCCGCACAGCTACCCATACGCCTAGCAATAAAATACTGTATTCGGCGGCAACACTAGCCATCGCGACGCCTTTTACGCCAGCATCAAACACAAATACCAGCAATATACTTAACCCTGCGTTAAGTAAATTTGCAAACACCTGAATATATAAGACTTGCTTGGTTTTTTGTTGACCGATAAGCCAGCCAATAATTGCCAGATTCACCAAGGCAGCGGGCGCGCCAAGAATGCGCACACTGAAATATTGTTGAATCACGTTGAGTAGCTGTGCTTCCGGCTGGGCGAAATGAATACCTAAGGCGAGTAACGGTGTTTGCGCAGCCCAAATCGCAATACCGATCACTAGGGCAACACTGCAGCTTTGCCAAAAGACACGACTCTTACTTTCGTTGCTCTGTTCGCCTTTTGCTTGGGCACTTAAGCCTGTGCTCGACATGCGAATAAAGCCACACAACCAATAGGTTTGGGTCAAAATCAGTGATGCTATCGCAGCACCCGCCAAATAATGGCTGCTGCCCATGTGGCCTAATACGGCGGTATCCACCATACCAATCAGTGGCGTGGTGATATTACTTAGGATCATCGGCAGTGCTAATAGAATGAGCTGTCGATGTGAAGCAAAATGCCAAAAGCGTTGCTGTGCTAAAGCCAAGGATATTCTCACTTAAATAAAAAGAATAATGAGTGAAAGCGAGTGCTCGCCCATTTAGCCCTTAGCATTCAGTGCTACAATAGCGCGATTAAATGCGTCACAAAGGGAAACGTTATGGATCGTATCATTTTTTATGTATTGATTTGTCTTGGTTTGTGTATTTCGAGCAGCAAGGTTCTAGCCCGCGACAACGCTGTTATCTTGCTTTATCACCACGTAAGCGAAAGTACGCCTGCCTCTACCAGTGTTTCACCGGATACATTTGAACAACACATGGCGTATTTGGCCGACAACTACACTGTGTTGCCGCTTAAGGACATAGTCACTGCTCTTAAAGACAAACAGCCACTGCCCAACAAGGTCATCGCGATAACGTTTGATGATGGTTTCAAAAATATTTATCAAAACGGTCACCCAGTTCTAAGCAAGTACAAACTGCCCTACACCGTTTTTATCAACCCAGATTTAGTTGATAAAGTGAATTATCATTTAAGCTGGGATGACATGCGAGCCATGGCGGAACAAGGTGCTAGCTTCGCAAACCATAACTTGCGCCACGAGCACTTACTTAGCCGCCAGCCTAATGAAAGTGATGATGCTTGGTTAACTCGGCGAATTAGCGATATTCAGGCAGCTGAACAGTTACTTGAAGACAATTTGGGCGTAAAAGATAAGTTCTTCGCTTATCCATATGGCGAGTATTCTCCCGAGCTCCAAGCCCGTCTTACCGAACTAGGCTATGTAGGTTTTGCCCAGTACTCAGGCGCTATAGCCAGCTTTAGCGACTTCTCGGCTCTTCCTCGATTTCCTTCGGCGGGTATTTATGCGAATTTAGACCGCCTAAAAGTGAAAATGGCCAGCCTTGCCATGCCCGTGCAAAACCCGTCCCCAAGCACGCCTTTGGTTCAAAGTAGTCCTTTTACGTTTGAGTTCAGTGTGCAAAGTGACGACATCAATAATAATCAGATAGCCTGCTATTTTCAGGGCGATAGGCAAAAAATAACGATTAACGATGAATTGATTAGGGTGGATTTCAAACAAAATCTGCCTGTTGGACGCTCAAGAATAAATTGTACAGCTCCAAGCAAACGCGAACCATCACGTTACTATTGGTATTCTAAACCCTGGTTTATTCCAACAGAAAATGGTGACTGGCCTGATTAGAGCTTTTTTCGCATATGCAAGTAAGCGCCTAATTTCATCGGGCTGTTATCTACAGTGGTGCGCTGTGCGCTAAAGCCAAACTTTTGATAACAACTGATGGCGCTTACGTTATCTTGTTTAACGTCTAAGGTTAGGTACTGTTTACCTAAATCTAAGGCTGTTGCCGCTAAATGACCTAAAAGCTCACTGCATAAACCTTGACGCTGAAATGGCGCGGCCACCCCAATATGCCCAATACACGCTTCTTCAGCGGCAGGGCGCGCAAACACATGTTGCAATGACTGGCATCTTTGTAGCACGTCTAAAACGTCAGGACCTTGATAGTATTCGGTCATACTTTTGAGGGTTGCTTGCACATATTCTGCGCCCATTTCTCGCTGCCAAACACAACCTATGGCGGCCAAACTCCCTTTCATTTCGATAACCCAGTGGTTAGCAAAGCCAAACTGTCCCTGTTGCTGTAAAAATGCTTGTTCTAGAAAGGTTTGAGCACTGTATTGTAATTGCGCTGTATGCTGACTAAATAAGCGTGGCAATGCTTCAGGTGCTGACGAAAGGATCAGCGCAACGGCGTCTTTCGCATCATCAGCCGTTGCTTGTCGTAAGCGATACACGCTTATTCAGCACCCGCTAGTATCTTCATATCGTGCAAAATACGCTTGCTGTCACTGACTGCCACTTTGCCCGCGGCAAATTCAGGCTTAAAGCGCCCAACCACATGACCTTGAGGGTTAACCAACACCACTGATGAACTGTGATCGACTAAGTAATTTTCATCGTCAGTGTTTTGCGAAGTGGAATACATCATGCCCATGGCCCGCACGAAAGGGAACAAATCAGCATGCTCACCCGTTGCAGCAATAAAGTCCGGTTCGAAAAAGTTAATGTATTCGGCTAACCGTTCAGTGGTGTCTCGCGCAGGGTCAACTGAAATAAACGCCACCTTGACCGGATACTGCCCTTCAATAGCCTGTAACTCAGGATAAATACTGCTCAGGTCTGATAATGTCGTCGGGCAAATATCGGGACAAAACGTGTAACCTACAAAAACGAGTGTCCATTGACTCTGCAGACTTTCATTGGTCAGTGACTGGCCGTTGCTATCCGTCAAAGAAAACGCGGGCAGCGCTCTAGCTTGAGGATAAAGGTTGATATACTGCGTTTCATCGCTTTTCGGCGGTGCAATATTGACCGCGATAACAATGCCAACAATCAGTGCCGCTAAGGCGATTAACGCTAAACTTAATCTGCTCAAAAAGTGAATCTCATATAGTGATCAACCAGTAACACAACAAACAACACCATCAAATGAATAATGGAAAATTTAAAGGTTTTCATCGCAGTATGTTCGTCACTGGCGAATTTTAATTTCCATGCATAATACAAGAAGCCTGCGTTCAATGCGCTAGAGCCAATCAAATAAATCGCGCCTGTCATGCCAATCAAATAAGGCAATACGCAAATCAAGGCCAATAATACCGTGTATAACAAAATCGAGGTTTTGGTAAATTCTATTCCGTGAGTGCAAGGCAACATAGGAATTTGCGCCCGCGCATAGTCTTTCTCTCTGTGGATGGCCAGAGCCCAAAAGTGCGGAGGAGTCCAAATAAAGATAATAAGCACCAGCAGCAAAGCATGGGCATGTATATCATTGGTGACGGCTGTCCAGCCTAATAATGGAGGAGCAGCACCCGCTAAGCCACCAATGACGATGTTTTGCGGCGTAGCGCGCTTTAAATACATAGTATAAACAAAGGCGTAGCCCACCAAGCTGGCCAAGGTTAATAGTGCAGTTAAGCGATTGACCCACAACTCTAAAATAACGTAACCCACTACCGTGAGTAAGCCTGCAAAAACCAGCGCGCGCTTGGGCGAAACTTTACCTTTAGGCAAAGGACGATTAGAGGTTCGTGCCATCTGGGCGTCGATTTTACGGTCTACCACATGGTTGATAACCGCCGCCGCAGACGATAAAAAACCAATACCGGTTAAACCAGCGAGCAGTATTTTCCAGCTTATCCAGGTTTCACTTGCTAAACACATCCCGACCAAAGCCGTTAACAGCAGCAACATGACCACCTTTGGTTTCGTCATTTCGTAATAGTCACGCCAATGCAAAGCCGATTTAGATTTAGCCATAATGTTATGAGATGCAGTACCAACTGATTTACTCATTGGTCTCTCCTATGTTTTTCGGTAAAGGGTGTAGCTAAGTAACACCAAAATTTGTAACAGCGTGGCAGCAACCGCATTGTGCATTACCGCCACAGCAACCGGCAGGCTGAACACGACATTACTAACACCTAAGATAACTTGAGCACCTAGCACAATGATCATGATGCTGGCGATGTTCTTCAGCAATCTTGAGCTTGCAACAGCATAAATACGTGTTGCCAGCCAGCACAAGTAAATAAAGGTCACCAGAGCTCCTGCTCGGTGCACGATATGCATTGTCATACGCTGGGCATAATTATGCACACCGTACTCGTAGTTATCTGCATCAGGCAAACTGAACGCGCCGATAAAGTCTAAACGTTGGTACCAGTTGCTTTCACAAATGGGCATTTCGGTACAGGCAAGCGCCGCGTAATTTGCTGACGTCCAGCCACCTAAGGCGATTTGCCCAATGAGTATAGCGATGCCAATGAGTGCAAATTTACCAAGCCGGCGCATTTGCTGATCGCCCCCCGGTATGCGATAGGGCAATAAACGTAAGTAGAGTAAAAATAAGCACGACAAGACAGCAAAACCACCTAACAAATGGCCCATTACCACGATAGGTAATAAGTTTAAGGTCACGGTCCACATACCCAACATACCTTGAAATATCACTAAGCACAGTAAGAAGAAGGGTAATTTAATCGGTCGATGGTAAGCGCGCTTTACTAGGCTCATGACAAAAATGACCAGTATGAGTAAACCGAGTGCGCTAGCGAAGTAGCGATGGATCATTTCATTCCATGCTTTTTGAGGCTCTAACGGGCGTTCAGGAAACGCCAATTCAGCGGCATTAATGTGTTCTAGCCCAGCGGGCACCTTATAATGCCCATAGCAACCCGGCCAATCTGGACATCCTAGTCCCGCATCCGTCAATCGTGTATATGCACCTAGCACAATCACGATAATGGCAAGAATAATGCCTGCCAGCGCCATTTTCCTCATCAACGTTCCTCTAGCCTATGCGCGATAATTTCAGCAGTTTCCGCAAATCGGATAAAATGTCTCGACTATGCAAAATAGCTTGCTGCTGCTCAACTTGAAGTGGATAACGTAAGATTACATTATTCAAGGTATCAGCAATGAAAATAGCATTTACTGGCTCACCTTGAAACACATTATCAACACTTTCTACGTTAGTTTTTAACAACTTAACGGTGTTTTTCTCATTCAAACGCTGAATAACAGTGGCGTCACTTTCAGGTGTACTGATCACGGTAGCACGCACTCTGTCATGTTCTTTGCCTAACGCGGTCCACACTTGCTCTACGCTATATAAAGCGTTTTCACACTCAACAGAACACTGCGAAGGTAAAACATACAACAACTGCCATTTTGGTTCTGCCGTCTCGTCTTGAATCGCTGTCATGTCTAACGTTGGCGAGAGCAGCTCGCCTTTATTGGTCGCAGCTTTGTTAAACCAATTATTGTCCAACGCGAGTTTGGCCAAAACGACTGGCAAAATAAATACAAGAGCGAGCGTGATAATCAGGCGTTTGTTATTCGTCTTGTTCATGGGATCCCTTCTTAAGTCCGGAGCGCAAACGTGCGCGAAGTGCAAAAAAATACACAAAAAATGCAGCGATACCTAAACCCAACCATTGCACCGCATAGGCATAATGCTTCTCTGGGGGCATTACCACTGGTTGCCAGTCGCGTATAAATTGCTCATTGCTTTGCGTGAGTGTAATCACAAACGGCAATACTTCAGCATGTAGCACCTGTTCAATAAATTGAATATCTATTTGCTGTATGACCTTGGGCCATAACGCATCATGTGTAGCGGTTTCTGTGACCATGGGGTTGTCACTGGGCAACACAATGCGCCCTTGCGCATCGTTCAGTCTATCTGGCAGTGACACTTCAGGTAGATCATCGCGCATTTGTTTACCTGCTACCCAGCCGAAGTTAACCAGTACATTATGAGTATCACTTTGTGCGATTACATACACGTCAAATCCTGGGCGCCCCTGTTTGATTCGGTTATCCAATAAAAAAACGTGCTGTGGATTTATCGAACCAGAGAATGAAATCGGTAAATCCTGTATATCTTGATTGCGCGTCAATAGGGTTTCAAGGGAATATGACGCACTATTTGACGCTGAATCAATGCTTTGCATACGCTGTGCTTTGTCTAAACCTCGTTGTAATTGCCAGTTTGCAAGTGCAAACATGATGACAACAGCGCACAAAGTCACTAGTGTAGAAATTAAAGGTAATCGCTTAATGACCCTAAGCATGCTCATCAACAATAAAAAAAACAGCGAGAGGGAAAACCAAAGTGCTAATAAAGATAATCATCGGAATACTACTTATCGTTATGATTTATAACTTGTTTAAAGCTATGACTGTGATGCTTAAAGACGAACCGAAACAAGCAAATATGAGTAAATATATTGGCAGGCGAGTCTTAACGTCAGTGGCGATTGTGTTAGTCATCCTTATTGCTATGGCCACGGGGCTTATTGAGCCGAATCCTCGTCCTTATTAAAAATCTCAAACCCTCTCCACAACCTTACTATTAAGGCCTGTGGAGAGGTAACGCAATTACAATATATACACAAAGAAAAACAACATTACCCAAACCACATCAACAAAGTGCCAATACCAGCTGCCCGCCTGAAAGGCGAAGTGGTCATCAGGGGTAAAATGCCCTTTAAAGATTCTTAGCAACATGATGAACAAGATAATGGCGCCTAAGGTCACGTGTAAACCATGAAACCCAGTGAGTAGAAAGAAGGTATTGCCGTAAATACCAGATTGCAACGTTAAGCCCATTTCTTGATAAGCGTGCAGATACTCTTCAACCTGTAGGACCATAAATATTGCTCCAAGCAATACAGTAATCCCGAGCATCAGCTTTAAACGACCGCGCTTGTTCTCTTCAAGCGCCACATGTGCAAAATGGCAAGTGACTGAAGAGATTAACAAAATCACCGTATTAATAAGCGGCAAGCCATACCAACCCATGGCTTCAGTTTGTACTCCACCTGGGGTTTCAACGAGTGGCCATATCGCTTCGAAGGCGGGCCATAACACCTCGTTTGTTGCTGCGTTATTACCTGAACCACCTAACCAAGGAATTGCGATCATCCGCGCGTAAAATAGCGCCCCAAAGAATGCACCGAAAAACATGACTTCAGAAAAGATAAACCAAGCCATTCCCTGACGATATGAACGCCCTAATTGGGCACTGTACAACCCACTCATAGACTCATGAATTTGGTTTCTAAACCAACCAAACAACATAAAAATGAGCGTAGCAAAACCGGCAACTAAAATATGGCCACCATAACCTGACGTGTTTCTAGTTTGCTCTATTACAAAGTTCCCAGCACCGACGGCAATCAAAAATAACGCGACTGCGCCAACGATAGGCCAAGGACTGCTATCGGGTACGTAATACTTTTCATATTCTGGCTGAGCCATTATTCGTTCTCCTATTCACCACGATTCATTACAAGATCACCTGCCGTCGCGGTGACGTCGTATAAGGTGTATTGCAATGCGAAATAGCTAATGTCGTCAGGTAATTGTGGGTCCACATAGAACCGCATCGGCATAACCGCCGATTCACCTGCTTGCAAAACCTGTTGTTCAAAACAAAAACATTCTGTTTTGTTTAGAAATAACGCTGCTGTACCGGGTGAAACCGAAGGCACAGCTTGACCAACAACAGAGTGTGTCGTCGGGTTATTGACCGTAAAATTGATTTCATTCATCTGCCCTGGATGAACTTTGACTTGACGTTTTTCCGCTTCAAACTTCCACGCCATTCCGGTATTTGTACGGGTGATGAAGTCAATCGTTATGGTGCGAGACTCATCTACCTCCATGACTTCATATACAGCGGCAGAATTCGCTGTCTTACCATTAAGCCCGGTAAGGTCGCAAAAAACATCATACAAAGGCACTAGCGCAAAACCGAAACCGAACATCCCCAATACCACAGCCAATAGCTTTACAACCATTTTGCCGTGATTGGTCTGCGTTTTCTGCTTGCTGGCGCCAGTGGCTTCTGGCGGTTGCTCTGGCTTTTTATTCATAAGGAATGCCAAAACATTCCGGAGTAGGATTGCTCAAGTCCCTGCTGCGTCATACCGGCAATATACATTTCGTTGTGTAACGCGAATCGGTCAGCCGCACTGAATGGAATATACCCATCGCTTTGTAAGCTGTTACAAAAACCAAATGCCATAAAGCCTAGCATTAGGGCCAATGAGCGTTTTACTAAACATGTTTTCGAGTGTTTGGCTTTACCTAGCAACATAATGTGCTCCTAAACCGCCTACTTAATAACAGGCGGTGTTTCGAACGTATGATATGGAGCAGGTGAAGGGATTTCCCACTCTAGGCCTTCAGCTCCTTCCCACACTTGGTCACTCACGGGCTCACCTTTTTTACTGCAAGCCTTAATAAGAAGTGCCAAGAAAATTAACTGAGATAAACCGAACGCGAATCCGCCGAGGCTTATCCATTTATTAAAGTCTGCGAACTGCAGTGCATAATCAGGAATGCGTCGTGGCATACCGGCTAAGCCCACAAAGTGCATAGGGAAGAACAACACGTTTACCGAAACCAAAGAGCACCAGAAATGCCATTTGGCCAACGTGATATCAAACATTTTCCCAGTCCATTTAGGTAACCAGTAATACACAGCTGCCATAATTGAGAAAATAGCACCCGTTACTAACACGTAGTGAAAGTGGGCTACCACGAAATAGGTATCGTGATATTGAAAGTCCACCGGGGTAATAGCCAACATCAAACCTGACAATCCACCGATCGTAAACAGCACAATAAACGCCAACGCAAACAGCATGGGCACTTCGAAGCTTAGAGAACCTCGCCACATCGTTGCGACCCAGTTAAATACTTTTACCCCTGTAGGCACCGAGATCAGCATAGTCGCCAACATAAAGAACATCTCGGCAAATACCGGCATTCCCGTGGTAAACATATGGTGAGCCCAAACGATAAAGGACAATAACGCGATTGATGCGGTTGCATACACCATTGAGGCATAGCCGAATAACCGTTTACGAGCGAAGGTCGGTACAATTTGGGAAATGATCCCAAAAGCCGGCAGTATCATGATGTATACCTCCGGATGTCCGAAAAACCAGAAGATATGTTGGAACATAACCGGATCACCGCCGCCGGCGGCATCAAAGAAGCTCGTACCGAAGAACTTATCGGTGAGTACCATAGTTACAGCGCCAGCTAGGACCGGCATGACCGCTATCAGCAGGAATGCCGTTATCAGCCAAGTCCACACAAAGAGTGGCATTTTCATCCAAGTCATACCTGGGGCGCGCATATTGAAAATAGTCACGATCACATTGATCGCACCCATGATCGAAGAGATCCCCATGATATGCACTGAGAATACAAATAACGCAGTGCTATCGCCGCTATAGGTAGTGGACAACGGTGCATAGAAAGTCCAACCAAATGCAGGACCGCCACCTTCCATGAACAATGATGATAGTAGGATCAAGAAAGCAAAAGGTAAGATCCAAAAGCTCCAATTATTCATACGTGGCAATGCCATATCTGGCGCGCCGATCATCATAGGTACGAGCCAATTAGCAAGCCCTGTAAAGGCTGGCATAACAGCACCAAATACCATTATCAGGCCGTGTACTGTGGTCATTTGGTTAAAGAAGTTAGGATCGACAATTTGTAATCCAGGCTGAAATAGCTCTGCGCGGATAACCATCGCCATGGCGCCACCGGTTAAGAACATAATAAAAGCGAACCACAGGTAAAGAGTACCTATGTCTTTATGATTGGTGGTGTACAACCAGCGCTTAACACCTGAAGGAGGCGCATGATGTTCGTGATGATCGTCGTCGTGATGAATCGTGTCAGTTACTGTGCTCATGATCGTCTCCCTATTGGCCGTTTAAAGCAGCATTGATATCTTTTGCTTGTACTAAATCACCGGTATCGTTACCCCAAGCATTTCGCTCATAGGTGATAACCGCAGCAAGTTCAGACATGGTCAACTGCTTAGCGAAGGCGGCCATAGCCGTACCGGTTTTGCCATTGAGCACGATATCAATATGCGTAGCCATATCATTCAGCGCTATATCACTGCCTTTCAAAGCAGGAAATACCCCCGGCAGCCCTTCACCATTAGGCATATGACAAGCCGCACAGGCGGATGTATATATTTTCTGACCATTACTCATAAGCTCTTCTTTGCTCATGTTCATGGCGAGTAATCTTTGCTCTTCCGCTTTGGCTTTTTCTTGAATTGCTTGGCGCTCGCCTATCCATTTATCGTATTCAGCGGGCTCTTTAGCGATAACAACCACTGGCATAAAGCCATGATCTTTACCGCATAACTCAGCGCACTGCCCACGATAAATACCAGGCTCATTGACCTGAGCCCACGCATCGTTAATAAAACCAGGATTGGCGTCTTGTTTAACGGCAAAATCAGGAACCCACCAAGAATGGATCACATCATCAGAGGTTATTAGGAAGCGAACACGCTTGTCAGTAGGTATAACAAGCGGTTGGTCCACTTCGAGAAGATAATTCACACCCTTTTCTAACTTGCCTGATATTTCGTCCGGCTGTGTGGCGAGGCGGGAGAAAAACTCCACATCGTTATCCATGTATTTATAGTGCCATTTCCATTGAGATCCGGTCACCAACACTGTCACGTCAGGCTCACTGGCGTCTTCCATGGCGATAAGCGTTTTAGCCGCAGGAATAGCCATTACAATCAGAATAATAAAGGGAACAACCGTCCAAGCAATTTCTACTTTCACACTCTCGTGGAAGTTCGCAGGCTTTGCACCTCTAGACTTACGATGAAATAGAATCGAATAAAACATCGCGCCGAATACACCGACAGCAATAACGACACAGATAATAAACATCAGCATATGCAAGTCATAGACCTCTGCACTGATGTCGGTGACACCTCTGCGCATATTTAGCTGGTATTGATCTAAGTCGGATACAGATTCTGCGAAAGTGGTTCCGCTTTGAAACACTCCTAGCATTGCCATCACACTTAACGAAATCTTCTTCACTCGGCCCCCTGCTTGTCAAACGCTTGAAATAGTGGCGCTAGCCAACAAACTTTACGTCTTATTTTATTATTGTAAGGTTTTGTACAAGACGATTTTGTTACTGACTTGTTAACCCTATAACAAGCATTACCCAAAACAGGGGGAGTAGTCCAGTTATTTTGTTTATTTTATATCCAATCGAACAAAATTCAATCAGCCGATCAGTGTGTTACGTTTACATTTTGCTAACAAATATGATTTTTAGATGGGTTTTAAAAGCAGGTTTTAGAAAAAATAAAAAGTTAGTAAGTTGCGATAAAATGACGAATTCTAGTGTCACTACAGAAGTCGAAAAAGGTAGAAAAAAGGAGAGAAGTCTCTCCCTTATGTGTGAGGTTTTAAACTGCTACATCCAATCAGCATTGCGAATAACACCTACAGCAATACCTTCGATATTGAACGGCTGTGTGGCTAAATCAACTTTAATCGGCTGAAAGTCATCGTTTTCGGCGTGCAGTACTACCTGACGTCCTTTACGTTCAAGACGTTTAACGGTCACATCTTCGTCCACGCGAGCAACCACAACCTGACCATTGTGCACATCCGTTGTTTTATGCACAGCCAGTAGGTCGCCGTCCAAAATACCGATATCTTTCATACTCATACCACTGACTCGCAATAAAAAGTCAGCGCTGGGCTTAAACAGACTTGGGTCAACTTTATAGTGCATTTCAACGTGCTCTTGGGCCAGAATAGGCTCACCAGCGGCTACACGGCCAATAAGGGGTAACCCTTGATCTTCTAACTGATCTTCTAACGGCTCTGTTAACCTTATACCTCTAGACGTACCGGGCAATATCTCAATCGCCCCTTTTCGTGCCAAAGCTTTAAGGTGTTCTTCAGCCGCATTAGCTGATTTAAAACCAAGATGCCTAGCAATCTCGGCCCGCGTTGGCGGCATGCCGGTATCCAGCATTGTGGTTTTAATCAGTTGTAGAACTTCTTCTTGTCTGGGAGTTAGTGGACGCATACACAGCCTGTTGTTTCATACAGTTTAACTGTGAGTATATACAGTCGTTACTAAATCTCAAATTTTTATTATTTATGACGTAACAAAGGCAGGTTGCACAATTGGTGTGTTTTTCCACTTACCAACTTTTCTTGGTAGCGAGAACGTGCGTATAAATGGGCCAAACAAAAAAGCTGCTCCTCAATAAACCAACCGGTTAAATAATTACACTAAAAATATTGTATAGCCTTTCAGTAGCGCTTATGCAGAGAGAATTAAGGGTAAGTGATCAGACCTATAAACCGCTTACGCAGGGTGGAAAACACGGAGAACGTGGTATCCTATTGGCGTCTTTCACTACCTAGGTATCTCTCTTATGGCATGGCTGCATAAACTGCTGCTAACAATTATATCTGTCCCGCTGAAATGGCTTGTTAAGGTCAATAGCATCCCCACGGATATAGCGACCGAACTTGGAATTGACACCACAAAGCCCATTATTTATTTATTGCGTACCCATTCGGTTACTGACCAATTTGCCTTAAAAAGGTCGACGAATGCCCTTGGCTTACCTAAACCTTCAGAAGCCATAGAGGTAGGGGGAAAGGAATTACCTGCTTGCTTGTTTTTACAGCAGCCGCGCTCGGTTCTGACCAGAAAGGTCAAAATTACCAACATTGCAGATGACGTCACCAAACTCTTTCATATCCATAGAGAAAACCCGGAACTAGACCTACAAATTGTGCCTGTTTCTATTTTTTGGGGCAGGGCGCCGGGTCGCAAATTTTCGGGCTGGTCAGACATTATTGCCAATCAAGTTTCTCCAAGTTGGCTACGCAAGTTTTTCATTGTGTTATTTTTAGGACGAGATAATTTCGTCTGCTACAGTAAAGCCGTATCCTCCCGCACCATGGCTGATTTAAAGGGCAGCGATGAAGAGATCGCCCATAAGCTGATCCGTCTAGCGGGTACCCACTTTCATCGTCGACGCCAAAACCTTATCGGGCCAACCTTATTAGAAAGGCAAGAACTATATAATGCAGTGCTAGGGGCAGATTCAGTGCGCCAAGCGATAAGCGACGAAGCGCTCAGTAAAAAGCAGTCAAACCATCAAATACAAGCCAAAGCGAAAAAATATGTAGATGAAATCGCGGCTGACTACCGTGAAGGCTTGGTGCGAATTGGCGACCGCTTATTGACCAAAATCTGGAACAAGGTCTACAACGGCATTGAAGTAAAACACGCGGATAAAGTTCGCGCTTTGGCACAAAATGGCCACGAAATCATCTACGTACCTTGTCATCGCAGCCACATGGATTACCTATTGTTAACCTATGTTATCTATCATGAAGGCTTAGTTACTCCGCATATCGCCGCTGGCATCAACCTCAATTTCTGGCCAATCGGTGGCATATTACGCAAATGCGGGGCGTTCTTTTTACGCCGTAGTTTTGCCGGTAATAAACTGTACACCGCCGTATTCAGAGAATACTTAGAACTGCTGTTCAATAAGGGTTATTCGGTAAAATACTACCCTGAGGGCGGCCGCAGTCGCACTGGTCGTTTGCTTCCCCCTAAGACCGGTATGCTGGCCATGACGCTGCAAGGGCTGATTAAAGGGATTAACCGCCCCGTGAGTATCGTGCCAGTGTATATCGGCTACGAGCATGTAATGGAGGTATCTAGTTATTTAAAAGAGCTCAAAGGCACAGATAAAAAGAAAGAGTCCTTTTTTCAGGTGTTTTCTGCGGTACGTAAGCTTAAAAACTATGGAAACGGCTTTTTAAATTTTGGTGATCCAATTAATTTAAGTAATTTTTTAGACCAAGAAGTACCTGATTGGCGAGAATCGCAGAATCTAGAAACGGACAAAAAGCCACGGTGGTTGACCCCGGCGGTCAATACATTGGCGAATGATGTAATGGGGCGTATCAACCAGGCCACTGCAGTCAGTGGTATGTCACTTTGTGCCATGTGTTTACTCTCAGCGAAAAAGCATGCCATGGCGCAAGATGAGCTCGAACGCGCAATAGATGACTATTTAGCCTTACTAAAAGATGCGCCTTACAGTGATTTGTCGAGCATTCCACAAGCCGATGGCAAAGCCCTTGTAGAGAGCACATTAAAACTGAATAAGCTCGAAGTGTCGCAAGATAGTTTTGGTACAATTATTTCGTTAAAACGTAAGAACGCGGTAGCGCTAACCTATTATCGCAATAATATTCTGCACTTATTTGCCTTACCTGGCTTGGTCAGCGCTATTGTTTTTGCTCACAAAGGCTTGGCAAAAACGCAAGTGATTTCACTAGTGGGCCAGCTTTACCCCTTGCTACAGCGTGAGCTATTTATTTATATGAGCCAAGAGCAAGCAATGCAATACACCGACCGCCTATTAAGCACCATGTTGGACATGGGCTTATTGCGCCACGAAGGTGAAACCCTATGCCCACCTGCAGCCACCAGCAAAGCATTTTACTCTTTCTGGTTACTCAATCGCAGTATTCAAGAAACATTACAGCGCTACGCTGCGGTACTGACCATTCTGAAAAAAGAGAAAACCATTGGCCGTGGCCGTTTAGAGAAGCAAAGCCGTGAGTTCGCAGAACGCTTAGCGGCATTACATGGTATTAATTCACCAGAGTTTTTCGATAAAAATGTGCTGTCCACTTTCATTCACGCACTGAAAGACAATGCGCTTATTAATGCATCTAGCGAGGGGCAGTTGGAACATTCAGATACCAGCGAAGCGCTGCTTGCCACAGTTGAAGAGCTCATTTCACCAGAAATAGCACAACGACTTCAGCAAATATAATACTATTCCATGTTAACAAGGGGAGCTTATTCACCTGGAGTGGTACAACACGTTGTTCGTGAAAGTCGAATACTAAAGAGAAGCGTTGGGTAAATAGCCCAACGCTTTTTTATTACCCACTAATTAGTTAAAGATGCCATTCACATCAGACAAGAAAAACTTATAGGCAGGATTTTCCGTTTCTTCCGCGTATTGATAGCCCAATTGCTTTAAATGCGCTTCAAAATCAGCGCGTTCCGTATCAGGAAAATCAAAACCAGCGAGCACTAAGCCTTCTGCAGCACCGTGGTTGCGATAATGGAACAATGTGATGTTCCAACGCTCACCTAAGGTTTTTAAGAACGTCATAAGTGCCCCAGGTTGTTCGGGGAACTCAAACGAGAATAAATGCTCATTAAGTAAAGCAGGAGGTCGCCCTCCAACCATATAACGAACATGCAGCTTGGCCATTTCATTGTCTGACATGTCCAAACAGGGATAGTTGCTGGCACTGAGGGTACGCATTAACTCTGCAAACTCTTCTTGGCCTCGGCGCAATTTTACCCCGACAAAAATATGGGCTTCTTTATCACTGGCAAAGCGATAATTAAACTCAGTGATAATTTTGCCGCCTAGCAGTTCGCAAAAGTGTTTGAACGCGCCTTTTTTCTCAGGAATTTTTACCGCAAAAACAGCTTCTTTTTGCTCACCTAATTCGCAGCGCTCAGACACATACCGCAGGGTATGAAAATTGATGTTAGCGCCACATAGCACACCACCAAACACTTTTCCCGTCACCTCGTTTTGCTTGGCGTATTTGCGCATAGCCGCTACTGATAAGGCACCAGCTGGCTCAGCAATCACCCGAGTATCATCGAAAATATCTTTAATGGCTGTGCACAGCTCATCGTTATTGACGGTAATCACTTCATCTACGTATTGCTGACACAAGCGAAATGTTTCAGTCCCGATGGTTTTCACGGCCACACCATCGGCAAAGATACCCACAAACGGCAGAGGGGTTGGCTCACCGGCTTTTAAGGCTGCTTGTAAACAGGCTGACTCGCTCGACTCCACGGCCACAATCTTAATGCTCGGTTTAAGCTGCTTTAAATAAACACTCATACCAGCGGCTAAACCACCGCCGCCCACAGCGATAAACACCACATCTAAGTTGGGGTTTTGCTCAAGCATTTCTTTGGCAATGGTGCCTTGGCCGGCAATCACATCAGGATCGTCAAATGGTGGGATCATGGTATAGCCGTGCAGCGCCGCTAGTCGTTTAGATTCTTGGCTTGCTTGGTCAAAACTAGTCCCATGCAGTACAACATTGACATTGTTACCACCAAAATTACGCACTGCCTCCACTTTAATATCCGGTGTGGTTTCAGGCATCACAATCGTAGCCTGAATATTCTTGCGAGAAGCACAATACGCTATCCCTTGGGCATGGTTGCCCGCTGAAGCCGTAATAATACCGGCTTCAAGAGATGCATCATCAAGGTGGCTAATTTTGTTGTAGGCACCGCGCAGTTTAAAAGATTTAACCGGTTGCTGGTCTTCTCGCTTAAGCCACACATCGTTGCCTAAAACAGCAGAGAATTTGTTTAAATGCACAAACTCACTGTTTACCGCCACGTCATAGACGGGCGACATTAATACTTTCTTTAAATACTCTTGGGCACTGGTGGTCATTAGTCTTCCAATTTACTGGCGTCGCGCACGCCGCCTTTATCTGCACTTGTAGCTAAAAGAGCATACGCTTTTAACGCCAATGACACCTTACGCTCACGAGTAGCAGGCTTCCAAGGATTTGCGCTTTGCTCCATTTTTTCACGTCTAGCTTGAAGCTCTTCATCACTGATATCTACGCCAATTTTGCGCTGTGGAATATCAATCGTCATGCTATCGCCTTCTTCAACCAAGCCGATACCACCACCACTAGCAGCTTCTGGTGAACAGTGACCAATCGATAAACCAGACGTACCGCCTGAGAAGCGACCATCAGTAATAAGTGCGCATTTTTTGCCTAGACCTTTGGCTTTCAAGTACGTTGTTGGGTAAAGCATTTCTTGCATTCCCGGGCCACCTTTAGGGCCTTCGTAACGAATAACCACTATGTCACCCGCTACCACTTCGTCAGCTAAAATCGCTTTAACAGCATCGTCTTGGCTTTCGTAAATACGTGCGCGCCCAGTGAATACGTGAATGGACTCATCCACACCGGCAGTTTTTACAATACAGCCATCTTGTGCAATGTTACCGAACAACACAGCCAAACCACCTTCTTCACTGAAGGCATTAGCACGGCTACGAATACAACCATTTTCACGATCTGTATCGGCAGTAGGGTAACGACAGTCTTGGCTAAACGCCTTAGTTGTACGGATACCCGCTGGGCCTGCACGGAAAAACTCGAGGGCATGGGCATTTTCAGGTTGCGTAATATCCCACTCACTAATGACTTCGCCGATGGTTTTACCTAAAACATGGGGCGTATCACCATGTAACAAGCCAGCTCGATTCAACTCAGCTAAAATACCCAGCACGCCACCAGCTCGGTGCACATCTTCCATGTGATACTGAGGGGTAGACGGTGCAACTTTACACAAATGCGGTACTTTGCGTGATAAGCGGTCTATATCATCTAGGGTAAAAGGTACTTCCCCTTCAACCGCAGCAGCCAATAAATGCAAAATAGTGTTGGTTGAGCCGCCCATCGCAATATCAAGGCTCATAGCATTCTCAAATGCCTTAAAGTTGGCGATGTTGCGCGGTAAAACCGATTCATCATCTTGTTGATAATAACGACGGCACAATTCAACTATCTGGGTACCTGCTTGCTTGAACAATCCTTCACGATCCGCGTGGGTCGCCAACATTGAGCCATTACCAGGTAGCGACAGCCCAAGCGCTTCTGTTAAGCAGTTCATAGAGTTTGCGGTAAACATACCTGAACACGAACCACATGTTGGGCAAGCAGAGCGTTCAATTTCACCACTTTGTTCGTCGTTCACGTTTTCATCAACGCCAGCTACCATGGCATCAACCAAATCTAATTTAATAATTTGATCTGAAAGCTTGGTTTTGCCTGCTTCCATTGGGCCGCCAGAAACAAAAATAACTGGAATATTCAAGCGCATAGACGCCATTAACATCCCTGGGGTGATTTTGTCGCAGTTAGAGATACACACGATGGCATCTGCACAGTGAGCATTCACCATGTATTCAACCGAGTCTGCAATGATTTCCCGTGAAGGCAAGCTATACAGCATACCGCTGTGGCCCATAGCAATACCGTCATCGACGGCAATCGTATTGAACTCTTTTGCTACGCCACCGGCAGCTTCAATGCTCCGTGCTACTAATTGCCCCATGTCTTTCAAATGAACGTGACCCGGTACAAACTGAGTAAATGAATTAGATACAGCAATTATTGGCTTACCAAAATCACCATCTTTCATACCAGTCGCACGCCAGAGCGCGCGGGCACCAGCCATATTTCTACCTTGGGTTGTCGTTGCTGAGCGTAACTTGGGCATTGTCTCTTCTCTCTAACTTAAATAATGTAAAAAATCCGTCGAGGTCGCATTTAAATAGGAATGCGCGAAAAACCTCTACCGGCCGTCGAAATAGCTGTTTCAGAAAATTTTATGCCAAAAGCAAAAAACCCCCCGAACTTACGTGCGGGGGGTTAAAAATGTCTGACGTTAATTCAGATCTATCCCCGCAGAGAACACGTCTCCACTACTGTCACCAAAATAATTACTTTGCTGCACGAGTCGGAATAGAACATTAGATTAATTTCTAACTTAATTTGGGTGTATCGTCACTGCCTATATTGGTAACACGAACCCCTGCAAGGGATCAAGCAATGCTATATGCTTTTTTTGCGTCGTTTATATACAAACCCAGAGTTTGGCTATTTAGAATTTATCATTTAACGGTATCATTCAGCCTCAAATAGCAGTGAGAAGATTTATGAGTACCTGGTTACATTGGATTGATTTAATGGGCGTAGCAGTGTTTGCTGTTTCAGGCACCTTGATGGCCTATAAAAAGCATATGGATGGCTTTGGCGTGGTTGTTTTAGCTTCAGTGACCGCCATTGGCGGCGGCACGCTGCGTGACATCATCTTAGATCTTCCCGTATTTTGGGTGCAAGATCATAGCTTCTTCTTTGCCATACTCGGCGCGGCATTTTGCACCATTATTTGGCTGCGCATCAGCCATCGCTTTCCTCTTCGCTACCTGCAGGTCGCTGACGCCATTGGTTTAGCCTTTTTTAACGTCATGGGTTTACAAAAAGCGCTAGGCTATGGCGCATCCCCCTTTATCGCGATAGCCCTTGGCACTATGACAGGGGTTTTTGGCGGTCTTATTCGTGACGTTATTTGCCGTGAAATTCCTCTGGTACTGAAGGGCGAGCTGTATGCCACCGCCTGTATCATTGGTGGAGCCTGTTATATAGCTGCATTTTATATGGGCCTATCAACTTATAGCTGCATGATCATTGGTTTTGTAATTACCCTAGCAACTCGTTTGGCTGCGATGAAATGGCATTGGCACCTACCTGTTTTTAACCCAGAACACATGGATTGAGTTCGCTAACTGCTTGAATAAGGATGCTAATTGGCGCTAACCCGTGCGCTTGACTAGCCTTATGACATTCTAGTTTGACGCGCAAAAGGCTTTGCCTATGTCATTAGCGGTAGTGTTATCACGAGCCAGTGTCGGTATTGATGCCCCACTTATCACAGTAGAAGTACACCTCGCCAACGGGCTTCCTTGCTTCAACTTGGTTGGCTTACCCGAAGCGTCAGTACGTGAAGCCAAAGACCGTGTGCGCAGTGCCTTAATAAACTCAGGCTTTGAGTTTCCCGCGCGGCGTATCACTGTCAATCTCGCGCCTGCTGATTTGCCTAAAGAAGGAGGGCGGTTCGATCTGGCCATCGCAATTGGTATTATCGCCGCCAGTGGTCAGCTTAAGGGGATAGATTTAGACAGAATAGAGCTAGTGGGAGAGCTGGCGCTATCAGGTGAAATTCGCCCCATAAAGGGCGCGCTGCCTTTTGCTTACGCTTGCTCCAAAGAAGGGCGTACAGCCATATTGCCGGTTGAAAATGCTAATGAAGCTGCACTGATAAAAGGCGCAAAAATCGTCCCAGCTTCTCAATTACTCGATGTATTTCACCATTTAGGTAAGCAAAACACCTTACCGTTATTTACCTCCGAAAATATCTCTCAAGAAGCCGAATATGAAGTTGATTTGCAAGACGTAGTCGGGCAAAGCTCAGCCAAGCGAGCATTAGAAATTGCCGCAGTAGGGGGGCATAACTTGCTGTTCACTGGCCCCCCAGGGACGGGTAAAACCATGCTAGCCAGTCGCTTGATCACCATTTTACCGCCCATGACAGATGAAGAAGCTCTCGCCAGCGCCGCCATTCACTCCATAGTAGGCAAACCCGTTAATCCACAAACGTGGAAACAACGTGCCTTTCGTCACCCTCACCATACTAGCTCGGCGGTTGCATTAGTCGGTGGCGGCAGTGTTCCTAGGCCGGGGGAAATATCCCTCGCTCACCACGGGGTGCTATTTTTAGATGAATTACCAGAGTTTGACCGTAAGGTGCTTGACGTATTACGTGAACCGCTAGAATCAGGGTCTGTGTCGATTTCACGTGCCGCAAGGCAAGCGCAATTTCCCGCGCAATTTCAATTAGTCGCAGCCATGAACCCAAGCCCAACGGGCAGCTTGAACGACGGGCGATGCACTTCAGACCAAATACTGCGCTATCTCAACCGTATTTCGGGACCATTTTTAGACCGGATTGATTTGCAAGTAGATGTTCCTAAACTCAACGGCAATGAATTCTCAGAGCAAGTGAAAACGCGAGGAAGTAGCAGTAAAGACATCAGAGAACGAGTGGTGTTTGCACGTGATATCGCCCTAAAACGCAACAACAAACCCAACACTATGCTCGGCAGTAAAGAGGTGCAGGAGTACTGTCAACTTTCGAGTGAAGACCAACGTTTTCTGCAAAGTGCGGTGGAAAAACTCGGCTTATCTCTGCGCACGTATCATAGAGTGCTAAAGGTATCTCGGACCATAGCAGATCTTGCTAACCAACCCCAAATCACCCGCCAGCACTTGGCTGAAGCCCTTAACTATCGAGCATTTGACCGTATGTTGGCGCAACTTGCTTACAATTAATCTTGGGATTAAAAGCGCTTGCTCGTTGAGTTATAAATTTCATTCACGTTATTCTTAGGGGTACGGATCAGCACCCGACGAAACAGCAGCCCCCCAATAACGAACTTGTTTATTGAGCCCTGCCACAGGTTATACCAATCCGCATTAATAAGTGACCGCCTCAGAATGCGTCCAGCGGTTTTTGATTAAGGCGTCGCTATGTAGTAATGGTTGTTCCCTTTCAAATAGTGAGAACGCAGAGCAAAAGCCGCTGGGGCATTCCTTGTAGGCGAGTTTTAAAAGGGCTTACACTGCGTTGCATGACTTCGAAAGAGAACTAGTTTTCTTTTAATAAAGAGCTGTCAGTCATGCGCCTTGTTTAAGCCCTTGTAAACTCTCGCTGAGTGATCACTTATTAACGTGGAATGGTATTAAACATTGCAATCAATTCCTTTTAGAAAATACGCCAGAAGATTCCATTTATGGTTGGGTTTGAGCCTTGGTCTGTTGCTCGTTGTAATCTGCTTATCTGGTGCTGCGCTGGTTTTTTATGTTGAAATCGATACTTGGTTACACCCTGAACTTGAACGTAAACAAGCCACCACAGATGCGACTTGGGATAACACTCTCGCAACGCTGAATACCGCCTACCCAGATAAAAGTGGCTCTTGGCGAATTGAAGTAAATGATAGCAACAGAGCGATCTCTGCCCGTTATTACAACCCACCAGAAACACAAAATGAAGGGTTCGCGCCCTTAATGGTATGGGTTAGCCATGATGGAAAGACCGTACTGCGCCAAAATTACTGGGGCCATTATTTGGTCACTTGGCTCTACAATTTACATTACACATTACTGTTTGGCGAAACTGGCACCGTCATCATTGGCTATATGGGTTTGGCGGCCCTCATATTACTGCTTAGCGGCTTGCTGGCTTGGTGGCCCAAACAAGGGCAGTGGGGTAAATCCCTTAACTTTAAAGCTCGAAGCTCTACTGTAGGCCTGCTTTACGATTGGCACAAAGTTCTAGGGTTAATAAGCTTCATTCCACTTTTTGTATTGATAGCGACTGGGGTAATGTTGGCTTTACCAAAAGAAACAAACTCAATCCTAAGCCAGTTACTTGAGCCGGTACAATCAGCTAAAAAAATTGTACTTGAACAACCCATTTCAAAGCATAAACACATCAGTATTGAGCAAGCGCTTTTGGCTGCCCGCAGTGCAATAGCTCATCATTTACCTGCGCAGCAAAGCGACCGTAATCATCAGCCCGAACTACGGCTCGCTTGGATCTACACCCCTGATAATACAGATGCGTCTTCGAGATATTTCACCTTTAGATTTCGTACACCTGAAGATCCTTCAACGCGTTTTCCCAACACATTTGTTAAAGTTGATGCGCAAACGGCAGCGGTCATAGACATTTTTTCAACATGGGATCATGGCACTGCGAACATCATTAAAGGCTGGTTACATGCACTGCATGATGGCAGTGCTGGCGGGTTAGTTCTTCGCGTTTTCTGGCTGTTTGTCGGCGCAGCTGTTTTACTATTGTTTTTACTTGGCTTTATACGCTGGCGAATACGTACTAATCGAAAGCCTAATCCCACGAAACCAACACTGATTAACAATTAAATAGTGCTTGAATTGCAGGCTCGCTTTGCCGTTTGCTAATACAACAAAGCCCAATTTGATAGGGCTCAATATCGTCTAGGCGAATGCGGTTTACCCGCTGACTGATGGTTGAATTATCCAATACAATTTCCGGCACTATGCCCAGGCCACAACCGAGCGCCACCATACTTACAATCGCTTCGTTACCTGCTACCGTCGCATACACACGCGGTCGAATACCCTGCTCAGCAAACCAGTGATGAACGATGCGTTTTGATGGGCCAGAATCAGGTAAGATCACTGAATGCTCCCGCCAGTCCACTTGGCTCAAGCGAGTTATTTGGGTTTCTTTAGACGCAATAAGCAGCAGCGGCACCTCACCAAGAGGTAAAAACGTCAAATCAGAGGGGAAGTCAGGCGTATGAATGGCGATGGCTGCATCCACTTCCTGCTTCATCACCTTGCTAGCTGACAGAGCAGGGTCGCCAGTATTCAGTTTAATTTCCACCTGTGGGTATTGATGGCGAAAACTATCCAGTAATTGCGGCAAATGACTTTGACTGGCGGTCACTGAACAAAACAGGCTCAATTCCCCTTGAATTTGCTCATGATCTTGCTGTAACTCCCACTTTACCTTTTTCCATTCAGACAAGGTTTGCTGAGAGAAACGCAATAGCTTTGCCCCAGCAGCCGTGAGTTTAACTTTGCGGTTATCCCGCACAAATAGTGGCATGCCGCAGTCTTCTTCAAGACGCTGAATAACCCGGCTTAGGGTGGAAGGGCTGACAAATAAGGCTTCAGCGGTTTTGCTGAAGTGCAAACTACTGGCTAAATGTTGAAACAGTTCCAAGCTACGAATATCCACTTTAATCCTCTTGCCGAAGCCATGTTGCAAAATATGAAATATTAAATTGCAAATATATCATTTTAATCAACAGAAGAAATACCCTATTCTCTCAATCACACGAGATCGTCACTGACTTGTTGCACTTACTAGGATTTTTAAAAATGGCAAATTATTTCAATACATTATCTTTACGTCAGCAACTAGACCAAATTGGTCGTTGCCGATTCATGCAGCGCAGCGAATTTTCAGAAGGCTGTAATTTCCTTAAAGGCAAAAAAATAGTCATCGTAGGTTGTGGCGCTCAAGGCTTAAACCAAGGCCTTAACATGCGAGATTCAGGTTTAGACGTCGCTTATGCACTTCGTCAGGCCGCTATCGATGAAAAACGTGATTCATTCCAACGTGCAAGTGGGAATGGTTTCACTGTAGGCACTTACAAAGAGCTTATTCCTAGTGCTGATTTGGTTTATAACTTAACACCTGATAAACAACACTCAAGCGTTGTTGAAGCCATTATGCCCCTAATGAAAGAAGGCGCATCACTTGGTTACTCTCACGGTTTTAATATCGTTGAAGAAGGTCAACAAATTCGTTCAGATATCACAGTTGTGATGTGCGCACCTAAGTGCCCTGGTACTGAGGTACGCGAAGAGTATAAGCGTGGATTCGGTGTACCTACATTGATTGCTGTTCACCCTGAGAACGATCCTCAACAGCAAGGTTGGGATATAGCTAAAGCACTAGCAAGTGCAACCGGAGGCGACCGCGCAGGCGTTCTTGAGTCTTCATTTGTAGCAGAAGTGAAATCTGACTTAATGGGCGAACAAACCATTCTTTGTGGTATGCAGCAAGCTGCTGCTGTGCTTGGTTATGAGAAAATGGTTGCTGATGGTATCGACCCAGCTTACGCAGGTGCCTTGATTCAGTTCGGACTAGAAGCTATCACTGAAGCACTTAAAATTGGTGGCGTGACCAATATGATGGACCGCCTATCGAACCCTGCAAAAATCAAAGCATTTGATTTATCTGAGCAGCTTAAAGAGATGCTAAAACCTTTATTTGGCAAACATCAAGACGACATTATCAGCGGTGAGTTTTCTCGCACTATGATGGAAGATTGGGCCAATGGAGATGCTAACTTGTTGAAATGGCGCGAAGAAACCGGCAAAACTGGTTTTGAGAATGCACCAGAGTATAACGGAAAAATTGATGAGCAAGAGTTCTTTGATAACGGCGTTTTCATCGTAGCCATGATCAAAGCAGGTGTTGAATTAGCATTTGACGTTATGGTTGAAGCTGGCATCTTACCTGAGTCTGCTTACTACGAGTCATTGCACGAAACTCCACTTATTTCTAACACTATCGCACGTAAGCGTTTGTACGAAATGAACGTGGTTATCTCTGATACAGCAGAATACGGAAACTACCTATTTGCTAACGCGGCCATTCCATTATTGGCTGATAAATTAATGCCAAGCATAGGCACAGAGTTAATTGGTAAGCCTTTCGCAGCAACAAGCAACAGTGTTGATAATAAAACGCTAGTAGCGGTTAACAAAGCGATTCGTGAGCACGGTGTTGAAAGCGTAGGTGACACATTACGTGGCTACATGACTGACATGAAAGCCATAGTTGAAGCGGTATAACCCTTCATAAACGAATAGTAAATTGAACGATTTCTGTCGTTAGGTGCTGTAAAAAGCCCTCTTTGCCCAGCCAATTTGGCTGGGCTTTTTTATATGCAAAAATATTATTATTCATCTAAATCTATTCAGCTTTGGATTTAAGCCGCACATAATTAGGTAGGAAATAAATAGCGACTGAGGAAAAATCACTAAGGCGCCAATACGATCAAATTGCCCTATTAAATAATGATCTGTTACTTATAAATGACTAATTTAATTACCATTTTATTTTTTTCAAGAAATCGAATTAAACACGTTTTTGGGTCAATTTGTCTCAAACTATGTCCAATGTAAAAGCAAAACTGAATACAATGTAGCCAAATTCATACATAAAAATTTATAAATTTTTCCATATAAATCAACGATCGGCATTAAACCAATGAAAAACAACCACAATTTCTTAACATTTTGCTCTACTATCACCCTCGATGTACCCAAAAAGAAACACTCAAGATCCTAGGAACGCTGACATCCCTTATATAGCGCGATCGAAAAAGTGGCCTGCGTATTGCTTTAAGGATGATCCCGAACCCCAAAACATGTACCCACCAACACAACAGGAAATCCAATGAGCGAAAGAATCACTAGAATGACTAAAATGGGCGACTGGGTATTTGAAGTGAAAATGGTTAGAGCGTTGAAAGTGGCCAATCATGGCGACCCTTATTCAGCGGTAGCGATGTTAACGGCGAACGGTGAGCAAATGTACATTGATACACAGCTAACCAAAGACAACGAAGAACTTTCTAAAAGTGACTTCCTAACCATTTATAAGTTTTGCGAATCACTCGACATGAAGTATGTGTCTTATGACCGTATGAAAAACGGTGTTCGCAGCTCAAAAGTGATTGAGATAGAACCCACTAAAGTACAGCGTCCTGCTATTCGTTTAGTTAAATAATTTTCTTATCTTTAAAATCCAACCCGCTTTACCCCCACTTAAAACGTATTAACGACGTCATGCTTTCATTGTTAAGGATAACAATGAGGCACGTTGCATAGCACCCCATCATTATATTGCCTATTTTAGTCCTTACTCATTGGAATAATTTTAAGCTCAACTCTACGATTCTTCTGACGTCCTGCTTGAGTCGTATTATCCGCAATCGGCGTATACTCACCCATGCCCAATGTGGAAACCCGTCTGTTATCAACGCCATTTTGTACTAAATAATTTTTCACACTATTTGCTCTGGCTTCTGATAAACGTTGATTCATATCATCAGCACCTGTGTTGTCTGTATGACCTTCAACCATTAATGTAGTTTTTTCATACTTATTGATCACAAGAGCTACGTCTTTTAGCACCGGAAAAAAGCTACTGTCGACCGATGCATTGCCTGAACTAAACGTAATGCTGCCAGGCATGTACAAGCGCAAAACATCACCTTCTCGATACACTTCAACGCCACTATCAGCTAACTCTTCACGAAACTCTTCTTCTTGCCTGTCCATGTAATTACCAATGGCAGAGCCGGCTAATGCGCCGACTGCTGCGCCCCATACGTAGCGACTCTTGTCATTGTCACCCGTACCTTTACCAATGAGCGCGCCGACGATGGCCCCAATACCAGCGCCCTTTTGTGTATTTGAAGCATTGCCCATAGAATTCGATGCGCAACCACTTAGTACTAACCCCGATAACGCTACACCAACAATCAGTTTCTTGTACATCTGAGACTCCCTATAAAACGACTTTGACCTAACTTTGCGAACCAGATTTCGCAAGGCAAAATTTATAATGTGGATTATCCAACCAATAGCTGAACCATAAATGAATGTTTAAATGAAAGCAGGAAGTGTTCCAAGATTGAAAACTCCTGCCAATTTGAGTGAGAAATGTAAATTAGACTTTTGTGGGAGTTCGCTCTGCAAACCAGAAGAATAAAAAAGTGATAACCCCGAACCCTACAAACCCGATGGCAATAGGAGTCATAACTTCATCGATAAAACTACCCACAAACACAGCGACAGGTACCGAAACCATACTGCTTAAAGAGCCAATGATTGCCGCGCCAAGCCCAGCGGTGTCTCCCAGTGGCTGCATGGCCATAGAATTAAGATTACCAAACAAAATGCCTATACAGAAAAAGGCAGCGAATAGAACACTCACTAACGCATTAAGGGGAGGGAGCCCCTCGTATACCAAACACATAATCAGCAGTATCGTCGTAAAGCCCAACCAGCCGAAGATAGCCCAAGTGCAAAGCTTACGCATTCCCAAGCGCATTACAAGCGTACCGTTTATAAACGAAGCGAAACCAATAGAGAATGCCAATAACGCAAAATACAAAGGAAACAACTCCCCCGTATCATATATCACCTGAAACACAGTTTGAGACGCGCTGATGTACGCCAAAAAGCTGCCAAAAACAAAGCCCATAGCCAAGGTATAAAACATCACCATCTTGTTACTTAAGATATAGCGGCTAGAAATCGAAAGTTGCTTCCAGCTGAAGGGAACTCGCTTATGTTTCGGTAAGGTTTCTGGCTGGCGGGTAAAGTACCAAATACCCGTAAGAAAACCGATAACCAAGAATGATGAAAATATGTGCTGCCAAGAAAACCAAAACAAAACGGCCTGACCAAAGCTAGGCGCCAGCATAGGCACCAGAATGAACACCATCATAATAAAAGACATCACCCGCGCCATGGCCTCGCCTTTGTATTGATCACGAATGACCGCTAAGGCTGCGATTCGAGGCCCTGAGACCCCGAAGGCTTGAATAACACGACCTATTAATAACACAGTCAAAGACTCAGCAAACATACAAACGATCGTGCCTACACCAAATATCAGCAAACCGGTGATAATAGTGAAACGTCGCCCTTTTGCATCAGATACTGGACCGAAGTACAGCTGCCCGAACGCCATCCCAATAAAGAACAATGACACAATCAAATGTGTGTCTTGCGGGTCAGTGATTGCTAAGTCCAATGCGATTTGGTTTAACGCTGGCAACATGGCATCAATGCTCAGAGCCACTAAAGAAGTCATCAACGCCATCAGAGCCACAAACTCGGCTAACCCTAGAGCAGGTTTAACCTTGGCATCATTGGTAAAAGGGGCGTTGGCCATGAGAATTCCTTTATTAGACTAAATGCTAATTCTACCATCGAGTGAAGTATGACATGAACTCTTTATCTACTCTGGCGCAAATAAAGCTAACAAAACACAATCACACCGCGCAAAGTAAAAGAGCTACTAATCTTAATTCGATTCCAAAATGGTCACTACACCCTGATCCCCAAATGCTTTAAAGACAACTTACCCATGGCGATTGCGTTACCAATAATGACCAGCAATACGCCTAGCACGGATGCAAGGTACCATTGATAACCTTCAAAAAGGGTTGAAGCGATCAATGCGACGATAGGGTAAACCAGCGCTACGTAAGCGGTTTTATCTGAACCCATTTGCCGAATGAGCTTCATGTAAGCGCCAAAAGCGATAACTGAGCCGAAAACGGTGAGATACATTAAAGCTAAATAGAATTGCCAGCGGGTAGGGACTATCCACTGAACATCAGTCATGAAGGCAAAGCTGAAAATTCCTAGCGCGCCGTAACTCATCGCCCAGAAATTCATTTGAATAACCGGCGTACCGTAGTCAAGTATCCGTTCAGAGATGACATTGCCAAACCCCGCAAATAGGAATGAGGCAAGTGCGAGCGCTATGCCAAAAGCAAGGACAGTATCGGCCTGAACGTGAGAAAACTCAGGATAAAATATAAGTCCCATTCCCAACATACCAAAGGCCCCGCCTAAGACCACTTCTAAACGGATGGGCTTTTTAAGAAAAACGCGACGCAGCACAACATTGATGTAGATCATGCCAGAACTCATCACTGCCACCAGCGCACTAATCACATATTGTTGGCTCAAATACAGCAGGCTGTATTCTAAGCCGTATAAACAAAGTCCTGCAGCGGCCATCTTAATATGAAGATGAGTAGGTAAACGTAGCGACAAGCCCTTTACTAGGCAGTAGCCACCTAAAATAACAGCGGCTAACGAAAAGCGTATCGCCACAGATAAAATAGGATCAAGCTCCCCCAATTGAAAGGTGATGGCGATCCAGGTAGTCCCCCAAATCAAGGCGACCATAGAAAATAACACGGTATTAGACAACTAGATCCCCTGAATCACATAGCGTTATACTGACCAACGATTCTATCTTCAAAACGGACGTTAAGTAGCGAAATATGAAAAAAATAATAATGAGTTTTGCCATTTTACTGTTGGTGCTATGTGGAGTTTTATTTTTCCGCGCCAATACCTTTTTTAACGATAACCAATTCGACGTGAAAACACCGCTAGAGCCGGTGCAGATAGAAAAGCAAGCAGTCCTTGAGCGCTTTTCAGATGCAATCAAAATTCCAACAATTTCCTATGACGACCGTACTCAGTTTGACGCAAATGCGTTTATTGCCTTTCAGCAGTATCTAAAGGACGCATTTCCCCTTGTGCATCAACAAGCAACGCTTGAAGTCATCAACCAATATAGTTTGCTATATCACCTAAAAGGCAGTGATCCTAGTTTAAAACCGGCCTTGTTTATGGGGCATATGGATGTGGTACCTGTGGATGAGTCAACAGCAGCGCAGTGGGAGCAAGCACCCTTTAGCGGTAAGGTGTTTGATGGCACTATTTGGGGCCGAGGCACCATTGATGACAAGATTAGCGTGGTCGCCTTGATGGAATCCATGGAGATGCTCATTGCCCAGGGCATTGCACCTAAACGCAGTATTTATTTCGCCTTTGGTCATGATGAAGAAACCGGTGGTAAGGATGGGGCGCTCAAAATAGCCGAGCATTTAGCCAAGCAAAATATCCAGTTTGAATTCGTGCTCGACGAAGGTGGCGTGGTTACTCAAGATATGTTGCCAGGCGTTACATCCCCCGTGGCCATTATCGGTATAGCCGAAAAAGGCTTTGTTAACCTGCGCCTAACAGTTAACGCAGCAGGCGGTCATTCATCTCAACCGCCAGCGAACACCGCGGCGGGTATTCTCGCTCAAGCTATTGTGAAAGTAGAAGCTGCGCCATTTTCGACGGACATGCGTTTCATCCAAGACACGTTTAAACATATTGGGTTTGCCACCGATTTAGCCACTAGGCTGCCTATGGCTAATTTGTGGTTATTCTCACCTGTGGTAGAAAACATGATGCTTAACATTCCAAGTTCAGCAGCAAGTATTCGCACTTCTACGGCTGTTACCATGCTCAAAGGCAGTTCAAAATCAAATATTTTACCCACCGAGGCTGAGGCCATCGTCAACTTCAGAATCTTGCCAGGGGATACTGTAAACAGCGTGACCCAACATATCACCAAAGCCATAGACGACCCGAGAGTGAAAATTGAAGCCTTTATGGCCAACGAAGCCTCACCGGTTTCTTCGACTCAAAGCTACGGTTATCAACTAATTGAACAAACCATACGCAGATTAGATCAAGACTTACTAGTCGCACCTTATCTAGTGCAGGGCGGCACAGACGCTTCCAAATTTTACGGCCTATCAGACAACGTATATCGCTTTATGATGGTCAAATTGACACCAAGTACCATGAAGCGTTTTCATGGCGTAAACGAGCAGATATCGGTTGAAGATTACCTGCGCGCTATTCAATTTTACTACGCTATGGTCAAGCAGGCAGCCCAAGGCTAGCCTGCTGTGACAGCGTTACTTAATGTGAATATTAAGCTGACTCGTTTGCGTCATCTTGCCGCAACTTACCGGCGGCTTGCTCTTCAAGCTTGCCTTTTTCCGCCTCGCTTGGCTCAGCTTTTAAACGCTCAGGCTTAGCGCGGCTGGCTTCATTAACCCGATAGATGTTTTCAGCACTGGATAAGTCTTGCTCATTGGTAATCGACGCAATGGCTTCGCGCTTACGTAAAAACTGCGTTATTTCGCCCACAATACCTTGTAGCTCTTGGTTGTTCTTATCCATTTGCATCACATAACGCGGCATTTCTAAGTTTTTAGTGCCTGTGGTCGCAAACGTTGAAGTCATCACCCGAGACGTGATAATCCAAGGAGTAATAGAGCTTCGCACCACCACATTTTCAGAGCGTGTTGAATCATGGATAGACATCCCAGTAGAGACTTTGCTTTCAGTGAAAGTGCCTTCGGTTTTCATCCACATCAATAAACTACTAAATTGCATCTCGGACCAAAATAGATGCGTGCCTCTGGCTAAAATTTTGGCCCCGGCAGACACCGTTAGCCAACTAAACAGCAAAACTAAAAAGCCACTTAATTGCAAACCAAACCCCTGTAAGATGGCATCGACACGCGCTTGGCTTAAACCATCCAGATTCACCAACTGCTGGGCCATATACTGATACAACTGATAGCCATCTTGCACGGTAAAGAAAAACAACAAAGCCCCCACGAAGACCATAATCTGAGCAGCCACGGTTGCCAGCAAACGAAACGCACTAAACTTGGCGCTAAAGGTCAATTGACTGTATTCAGGTTGTGTTTCAATGAGCAGCTTTCCCTTGAAACTGCCTTTACCTTGGCTTTGCTCTTCTAATTTAGGGTCAAACTCCTGATACATACGATTAGGAATTTCTTTGTAACGGCGATTAGCCAAGACGATGTTTTCGATATTGATGAAAATCTCATTGGGGTGCACAGACTCTTGTAAGTTTTCACGAAATTCACTGACTTCAGTACTCGGGTTAGCTAATGCTAGACGTTCGCGGATCATCACCCAAGACAAGCCGATCACCGTCAAAACTAATAGAATTAATAACAATAAGTTCCACCACGCATCAAACGCTACAACATTCGCTAAGACCTGTTGTGTTTGCTGGGCAGCATTTGCGCTAAGTTGGTTGTAAGTAAAACCGACAACAATAGGCACCACAATCGCAAATACCAGCAGTTTCGCCAAGCTTGCAGCGGTTTTCGCCTGTAGTTCGCGCATATTTGAAGCCGCTAACGAGTTTGACGTGCTGCGCCATTGAGCTATCAGATATATCAGTAATAAAACGGATAATATGGGGGTGATAATCACACCCGCATTGCCCACTAAACCTGATACTGAAACGAAGTAGGCGGCGCCAAATGCAATCAAACCCACTATTGTTGCACACACCAAACCACCTAGGGCTTGTACAAAATTACGGATCGGGTACGGGCTAAAGATGAGCCGCGGTAATAAGGTATGAATAAGTCGCGCTATCCAGCCTTCTGGCTCAGTAAAGGTGGCGTTTTTGCGCCCCATCAGCATAGACTCTAATTCTTGTGCGTCATATGCCGTTTACGAACGCTCACGCTGGGCATTCTGCTTTTCGCTTGGGTTGTGGTTATAAGCAAGTGAAGTAGGTACAGAACGGCCGACAAAATACTTAAACAACTGAAATAAGCCAATCCCTGTATGGCGAAGCCCCAAAGTCAGAAGCGTAAGGCCCAGTAGCGCATTAACCCAAGCCAAAACCAAATCGGTTTTCAAATCCTCGGCGACGCCTAGAAGCGCAACAACGCCAAGTATAAGAATCGCCAACCCACTGACAGCTTTCGTTGCCCCTTCGGGTTTAAATGGGTTACTGATCCCCAACGTATTGGTACCAAAATCATATGCCATTTGAATACATCCTTTTAATTTTAGTTCTAATTTTCATAAACTTAATCGATAAACGTCTAAGTTTCATAGGGCGTTATTCACACCACAATCAAACATTGAGAAGATAACGCAATTATTGAGTAAATAAAATTAACGCGTCATACCGCTGAGGTAGTGGCAATAGAATATTACCACCTAAGGCTGGGGAACGTACTTTAAGATCCTTTACGTGTGGCAAGTAATGCCGCGTAAGCATCAGCAAAACCATCAAGAGATAAAGGCAACGTAAGCTGCTTTCCTTTTTCTAACGCGAATGCGACTTTTGCAAGCTTGCCATCACGCATTTCAGCAAACAGGGTTTTATCGATTTTTATTACACTTTGACATGCTACAGCGGTGCATTGAGACAAAGCCACTTGAATCGCTTTGTTATCATCAATCTTAATGCCAACACCACTCGTTTTATTCAAATTTGGTGGCATGCGCATCATCAATACTGGAAAGCTATTCGACATAGAAAAGTTAATATTGGCACCAAGCAGCACCTTCTTTCCCTCTGGGTCCATCGCCACCAGTTGACTCACTGAGCAGTTTCCTTGGTCGCCGCAAAGTAAACTCCAGGAACCAAATGTTTCTTTACTCTGGGCTTGAGTAAGGCCTGAAACAGCGAAAAAAAAGATAAAAAAGGTAAGAATCAAACGCATATTATTACTCCATGTAAGCTAAAAAAAGAGGAGCTATAGCTCCTCTTTCTTAATGGTTAACAAATATTAAGCGAGACGCTTTCTAGCGCGCAAGAATACCAACAAAGATAGCGCGAAGATACCTAGCCCTGCAGGAGCTGACACAGCTTGGGCGTCGTCAACGAACTCAGTAATTGCATTTTGGTTCATGTTGATTACACCTGCAGCATCGAAGGTCAATGCGGTAACAAATGCATTAGGATCCGTTGGGTCTACCATTTCAGAGGTCTCAATACCCAATATACGGAAACGGTCTACCGCGGTATCGAAATCATAGGTAACACCACCAAGCAAATCTTCCCCTGTGTCGAACCAATCCATCAAGGCAGCATCCCACAACCATAGGTCATAAACATCATCACCAAAACCAGTAGGCAACATAACCGAGGTAATGTTAGGGCCGCTGTTTACGATATAGTCATAACCAACCGCTACGTCTGGGTCGATAAAAATCGGTGTTTCTGGCTCAATAATAACGAATTCAAAGTTGTAGTCAGTGGGGTTCTCTGGGTCGATCACGGGTAAAATTGGATTTTCAGCGGTATCGCCTGGTAATTCACCATCACGAATCGCAAATTTCCAAATACCCGCAGTATCTGTATTGCTAGCGGCAGTATCCAAATTAACCACTTCATCAGTACGTGAACCAGGAAGAGTGAAGAAATTCACCCCATCGCCTGCGTCATAGCCTGCCTGCGCTGGTACTCCACCAAGGCCGTTCTCACCGTCTGAAGCATCACCAGTGGTCCAGTTGATGTCTTCATAACGAAATTCAACATCGAAGTTGCCAGCACCGGTGTCAGCACGGTCAATTAGGACTAATTGAAAGGTATTCGTAAGTGAGCTATCTGAAGGGTAAAAACCAACTCTATCCCACGTAATCACCAAGGTCTCGGCATTAGGCGAGCCAATAAATACGTCACCACAGTCGTCACAACCTGTGTCTACATCAGCCCAAAAGGGTGCGATCATAGCAATAGTATTTAATTCTGCGGGCGATTGAATATCGTCATTTTCGGGTGTGGAAAATGCTGAATTAGTTTGCGCTTGAGGAATGTCACTACAGTCTACTTCACATTCCCCATCACCATTATCGTCACCAAAGCGAGTAATTGGAAACTCTTCTGGCGTAAAAGAACCCACTGAGCCATTAAAGCTAATGTTACCGTTATTGTTTACGTAAAATGAGTCATGGCTACGGCCGAAGAAATTAACACCGGAATCAAAACTAAGATCAGCATAATCACTGAAAAAGATTTCCTGACTAGAACCATCATCGTTTTTCTCAAGGGCAATGGTGCCAAACCCCGAATCACCCGAACCGCTCCAACCTTCTAACAATACACTTGCGTTAGCGGCAATCGGAGCCATACTCGCTGCTAGCACGCCGCCAAAGGCTACCGCTTTGACTAACTTCTTGAATTCATACATCTTTTACATCCTTTTGTTTGCATAAAATCTAAATCACCGCGAAGCAAGCAAATGTCAGACCAGTTATTTAAATGCTTAAAAATCAACTGGTTATGCGCCACCTAAATTGAAAAGTCATAATAGTGTAATAATTTCTGACACCGTTATTTAAACACGTGCCCAATTAAAGACGCTTTATGGTTATACCAATCCGTATTAATAATTATTCCATCAGAAACGAAAAAGCCAAGACGAGTGCTTGGCTTTAGGTAGGTATTTGATTATTAGTGTAGTTTTAGCTTAGGTCCTACAAACTTACTGACTCGGCGGCTAAGCATTGTCAGCGTGGCCTTTAACCAGCCATGAACCGCAAACTGGTGCATGCTATAGAGTGAGGTATACACCAAGCGGGCTAACTTACCCTCGACGAACATACTGCTGTTAGACAGATTTCCCATCAAGCTACCCACTGTGCTGTACTTGCTTAAATGTACTAACGAGCCGTAATCACTGTATTTGTAGTCCTCAAATTCCTTACCTTGGAGTTGATTAACGATATTTTTGTAGACTGTTGATGCCATTTGATGGGCTGATTGAGCTCTAGGGGGCACCCAAGTACCGTCTTCTTGCTGAAACGCACAGCAGTCACCAAGCACATAAATATCTTGATGGTTTTTCGCCCGAAGTTGCGGGTCTACTAACACTTGTTGTGCACGATTTGTTTCAAACATATCAAGCTCTTTAATCAAATTTGGCGCTTTTACACCCGCTGCCCATACCATTAAATCAGCTTCGATGAGTTCGTCACCAGCAGTAACGAAGCCATTTTTTTCTGCCCTGGTGACTTTGGTGTCTTCATAAAGTTTCACGCCGATTTTCTGTAGCGCGCCTTTAGCAGCATAGGCAATCCGTTCTGGCAGTGCCGGCAAAATTCTAGGCCCTGCTTCGATAATCGAAATTTCCAAACGTTGAGCTGACATTGCAGGCATACCGTAAGCCCGAGATAAATTGGCTACGTGATGCAACTGCGCCGCAAGCTCGGTGCCTGTTGCCCCAGCCCCCACAATTGCAACCTTTAATAGCGATTGCTGTGTTTTAGGTTGATTGACTCTGAGCATTTGATTCAACAAGGCGCGATGAAAGCGCTCTGCTTGGGCAAGTGAATCCAAAAAGTAGCTATTCTCTTTTACCCCAGGCGTACCAAAATCATTGCTTACACTGCCAATGGCTAATACGAGAATATCGTACTCAATCGTACGCTCAGGGAGAATTAGCTCACCCTCTTCATCGTAAAGTGCGTCGAGTGCGATCGTCTTATTCTGCTCGTCTAAGCCTTTTAGCGTGCCTTGCTGAAACTCATATTTAAGACGACTCGCATGAATACGGTAATCCACCCCGTCAGAGTTTTTATCAATAATGCCTGCGGCGACTTCATGTAGCAGTGGTTTCCACACGTGCGTTCTGACCTTGTCGACCAAGATCAACTCAACAGCAGCATGCTTACGGCAGTAACGACTTAGCTGAGCTACTAATTCAAGACCACCCGCCCCGCCGCCTACAACGACTATACGTTTCATAAAAATTACCTTTTAAAGTTGCGATAGAATTCGGTTTACGCATAGCTGCAGGTTCGATTCGAACAGAAGAAAAGGCAGCAAATAATGGGAAATAAATTAGCGTAATAAATTGATTAAGCGATAAAGCACCCAGCGCAGAGCTGCGATGAGCTTGATTAAAAATAGGGAAGCAGAAGGTTGGCAAGCACTTACCAACCTGAATTGATTCGCTTAGACTGTGTAAAAACAGGCGGCTTTCAGCAAAGCGGTATGACCATTTTTTAGACCTTAGGGCAATAAAAAACCCTCGCCAGAAAGAAGTCGTTAAATACCGCGAAAGATAAACCAACGGGCTAAAAGCAACAGCCACACCTGTGCTCAACAAGCGTGTCCACGCTCGCTGCGTTAACATCAGTGCAAGTGCAACCATCGACAGGTTGGGCAAAACAACTCCTTTTTGACTTATTGAACCTACAGGTAGAAACGTCGTAGGCGAACTTAGTTACGTACTTCCCCATCTCCTAACACGATAAACTTCTGTGTCGTCAAAGAAGCTGCGCCCATTGGGCCATAGGCATGCAATTTACTGGTTGATATGCCGATTTCAGCTCCTAAGCCAAGTTCGCCCCCATCTGAGAAACGAGATGACGCATTTGCCATGACCACGGCCGAGTTTAAGGTACGAATAAATTGCTGCGCCCGACTAAAATCCTGAGTAGCAATAACCTCAGTGTGACCCGAGCTATAAGTTTCGATATGCTCGATAGCGCAGTCAAAGTCATCGACCACACGAATAGCGATTTCCATCGCCAAATACTCAGCATGCCAGTCATCTTCAGTAGCGGCCGACGCGTTTTCGAAATAGGTTATGCTGCGTTCACAGGCATGTACTTTAACCTGAAATTCGTCAAACAATTCGCGCACTTTTGGCAAAAATGAGGCGGCTATATCTTGGTGCACTAATAGCGTTTCTAGGGAGTTACATACGCCGGTGCGCTGAGTTTTACCGTTTTTCAATAAGTTAAGTGCTTTACCTTCATCAGCAGCATCATCAACGTATAAATGACACACACCTTTGTAATGCTGAATGACAGGAATACGGCTATTTTCACTTACAAAACGAATAAGGCCTTCTCCGCCTCGCGGAATAATTAAGTCAATATCTTCATTTAAGGTCATTAACTCGTTCATCACCGCTCGGTCGGGGTTTGGCACAACCACAACCGCCGCGGGATCTATACCATTTTTGTCTAATGCGAAGCTGATACATTCAGCTAGAGCTAAATTAGAGTGCAGGGCTTCTTTGCCTCCGCGCAATACAACGGCATTTCCCGCCTTTAAGCATAAAGCGGCCGCATCAATTGTTACGTTAGGGCGTGACTCGTAAATCATTGCTATCACCCCTAACGGGATACGCATTTTGCCCACTTGAATACCACTTGGCATTTGTTGCATATGTTCAATGCTACCTACAGGGTCTGCCTGGGCAGCAATATCGAGAACCGCATTGGCTATGCCCTGAATGCGCTCAGCGTTAAGGAGCAAACGGTCTAGCATGGCATCGTCTAAATTATTTTCACGTCCTGCCGCCAAATCCTGTTGATTGGCAACCATGATCTCTGCGCTTTGCTCTAACATGCGCTCAGCAATGTCTTTCAATAAGGTTTCTTTTTGCGTTGCTGATAATTTGGCTACTTGACGAGAAGCAACACGGGCTGCCTTAGCAGCTTGAGCGATTGAAAATGCCATTGTTAAAATCCTCTAAATTGATATCAAAGCCAGCTAAAACGTGAAAGCTAGAGTAAAACAAGGTCGTCACGATGGACGGCGACCTCGCCGGATGAGTAACCAAGAATGGTTTCGATTTTATCGCTGCGTTGCCCTTTAATTTGCGACAACTCACTGTTGCCGTACAAACAAAGTCCTTTAGCTATTATCTGGTCTTTATAACGAATATCAACTGCTTCGCCTGGTTTAAACGAGCCTAATACACTGGTAATACCTGAGGGCAGTAAGGATGCGCCATTGTTCGCCAGTGCAATCGAAGCACCATCATCTATCACGAGAGTGCCTTTTGAGCGTAATGTGTGGCGTAGCCATTGGGTACGAGCACTGTCTCGATTTTTACTAGGTACAAACAAGGTACCGGGCTGCCTGGATAGCGCAAGTTGCTCAAATACTTCGGGGTTACGGCCATTAACAATAAGGGTTTGAATACCACTTTTGGCGCATTTTTCGGCGGCTTGAATTTTAGTACGCATACCGCCGGTGCCTACACTGGTACCTGCACCACCCGCCAACTGATGAATACTGTGGTCTATTTCATCTACCCTAGGGATAAACTTGGCGTTTGGATTTTGCCTTGGGTCGGCGTCATATAAACCATCAATATCCGAACAGATAATCAAGGTATCGGCTTGGGCTACCAAGGCGGTATACGCTGCGAGATTATCGTTATCACCCACTTTTAGTTCGTTAATAACGACTGTGTCGTTTTCGTTCACGATCGGCAGGGCGTTATTACGCAATAGCTCGCGCAAGGTATTTTTAATATTTACGTAGCGTGTACGATTATGAAAATCATCTGACGTTAGCAATATTTGCCCACAATCGAAATCAAACAAACGTGCCCAATTGGCCATCATTTGTGTTTGACCAATGGCGGCCATTGCCTGCTTTTCCGCGATAGAGGGATGATGCTTATAGCCTATTTTACCGCGTCCGGCTGCCACACTGCCAGAAGACACTAAAATGACTTCTTTACCTTGCGCCCTGCTAGCAACAATAAACTGTGCAATAGGCAGTAAAAACTGACTACTGCATGCTTTGCCATCTGGCGCGATCAAGGCGCTGCCGACTTTAATGACGGCACGTTGCCACGTGAACTGTGACATGAAAAATCCTACCGAGTTAATATGCTGCTAGATTACGACAAACCTGCCTAGAAACAAGATTTTGTTGCTATAAGCTATGGTATTTTGGGAACAAATTGTGTCAAAAACCATTAAGCGCCTAAAAGTGAACGTTCAGCAACTTGTACAATTTACTTACAAAGCAGCTTTGCATTAATGACCCTATGACGAGATCTCGCTTTACATTTATAATATTATGTTCGGCTGCGATGAAAAATAACAATAAATTCAGTGCAGCTCGTATTACAAAAGTCAGGGAATATCATGATCAATAAATTAATTACTACAGCGCTGTTGTCGCTATTATCGATGGGCGCTGCAAACGCTGCTATCGACCAAACCAAAGGCGACTTCAAAGACAAGTTTCGCCAACTCGATGAATCTCTTCCCACGCCCAACGTATACCGTAATGCGGCAGGTCAGCCTGGTCACCAGTACTGGCAACAAGAAGTGGATTACAAAATAAAAGTGCATTTGAACGAGGAAAAACGTCGTTTAGAAGCCACTGAAAGCATTACCTACACCAATAACTCGCCAGACACGTTAAGATATTTGTGGCTGCAGTTGGATCAAAATAAATTTAAGAATGACTCTATGTCAGCCATGACCACCACTTTTGGTGGTATTGGCGCTCGAGGCCCAGCAACGAAAGGGGCAACATCGAGTAAACCTGCTCAAGTAAGTTTGGCCGCCCTTCGTCGCGACCAATTTGTTGCAGACCACGAACTTGGCTACGACATTCAAAAGGTAGTCGACGCAACGGGCTCTAAACTGCACCACGTCATTGTGGGTACCAACATGCGTATAGATCTACCCAAGCCGCTAGTGCCAGGTAAGTCTGTTGATTTTGCTATCGATTTTGCCTACAACATTGTTGAAGAAGACGCTGTTTCGGCTCGCTCAGGCTACGAGCACTTCCCAGATGACGAACGTGAAGGCGGTAACGATATATTCCTACTTGCCCAATGGTTTCCGCGCTTACATGCATACACCGACTATGAAGCGTGGACAAACAAAGAGTTTATTGGTCGCGGTGAATTTACCCTAGAGTTTGGTGACTATGACGTAGAAATGACCGTTCCTGCGGACCATATCGTAAGTTCAACGGGTGTACTACAAAACCCAAAACAAGTACTGACCTCTACTCAGCGTAAACGTTTAAAAGATGCTGAAACAGCAAAGCGCCCCGTTTTCGTGGTGACCGCTGATGAAGCCCTAGAGAACGAAAAAGACGGTACCAGTAAAGAAAAAACCTGGAAGTTCAGTGCTAAAAATGTACGTGACTTCGCATGGGCATCGTCACGCAAGTTCATGTGGGACGCCAAAGGTCACGCGCAAAAAGACTCAAAGCAGCCATTAGTAATGGCCATGTCTTTTTACCCGAAAGAAGGCGGCGATTTATGGAAGAAGTACTCAACAGAATCAGTGGTACATACATTAGATGTGTACTCACGCTTCTCGTTTGATTACCCCTACCCAACAGCTCAGTCGGTAAACGGCCCAGTGGGCGGGATGGAATATCCAATGATTTCGTTCAATGGCCCGCGTACTGAACTGCAAGACGACGGCAGCCGCACCTATTCTCAAGCGGAAAAACGCTTCTTGATCGGTGTGGTAATTCACGAAGTAGGGCACAACTATTTCCCGATGATCGTCAACTCAGACGAGCGCCAATGGTCATGGATGGACGAAGGTTTAAATAGTTTCCTAGATGGTGTAGCAGGTCGCGAGTGGGACCCAACAATTCCATGGGGTGTTGAGCCTAGAGACGTTGTAGGTTACATGAAATCTACCTCACAAGTGCCTGTGATGACCCAGTCTGACAGCGTTTTACATCTTGGCCCTAATGCTTATACCAAACCGGCTGTAGCATTAAACATTTTGCGTGAAACGATTTTAGGGCGTGAATTATTTGATTTTGCGTTTAAAGAATATGCTCAGCGCTGGATGTTCAAACGCCCAACACCGTCAGACTTTTTCCGCACGATGGAAGAGGCCAGCGGCGTAGATTTAGATTGGTTCTGGCGTGGTTGGTTTTACACCACAGATCACGTGGATATCTCCTTGGATAAAATCTCTAAACTACGTTTAGACACCAAGGATCCTGACATCGATTTTGCTCGCCAGCGTCAAGAAGAGTTAGATAAACCTATGTCGGTAACCGACGAGCGCAACAAAGCTGAAGGTAAAGAGCTTTGGGTTGACAGATTCCCTGATATTTCGGACTTTTACGACGAAAATGATCGCTTCACTGTGACCAATAAGGAGCGTAATAAATACAACAAATTCCTAAAGGACCTAGAGCCTTGGGAACGTACCGCTTTTGAACGCGCAGTGAAAGAAGATAAGAACTACTATGTTCTTGATTTTTCTAATAAAGGCGGGCTAGTTATGCCGATTATTTTAGAACTTACCTTTGCTGATGGCACAACGCAGAACCAGTATATTCCTGCTGAAATTTGGCGTCGTACGCCAAAAGCAGTGAGCAAGCTGATAATCACTGATAAAGATCAAGAGTTGGTCAGTGTATCAGTGGATCCTCGCTGGGAAACAGCCGATGTCGACGTTAGTAACAATGATTATCCGCGTAAGATAATTCCTTCACGTATCGAAGCATACAAAGCGAAGAAGAGCACCAAGAAGGTCTCGCGGGATATCATGCAAGACATTAAAACCGAGCTTAAAAGTGATGATGAAGACGAGAACGACGACTAAGCATGTTTAAGCTTTTAACCCGTACTATCGCCGGCTTGTTGCTTATTGCAGCAAGCTCGGTTTTCGCTCATCAACAAAAAACCGCCATTAGCACAATATTGTTTAATCCTCGTACCGAAAATATCGAGGTCATGCATCGCTTTAATTTGCATGATGCAGAACATGCAGTGCGGCATATTTTTGGTAAAAACGCAGATATTATAGGTTCGACCAAAACCCAGCAGCAGTTCAGTGCTTACGTGAGTGAACGTTTTGCTATGGGCACACAAGACGGTCAAGCTATTTTGTTAAAATCTGCCGGTTTTGAGATTGATGGTAAGTTTTTTTGGGTTTACCAAGAAACAGCTGAGCCCGAACAGCTAGATAACTTGGTGATCAAACATAATGCGTTGCGCGACTTGTGGCCAAGCCAAATCAATACCATCAATGTCGAAGGCAAAGGTGATATTCAAACCCTTACCTTTGAAGATTCAATTGAACTACTAAAAGTAGAGTTTGATCATCATTAATTGGTGCTGAGTCGCTTAACTATCAATCATCAGTGCCCGATTCTTTCATCGGGCATTTTTATATCTCACCTTATGCTTTTCCCGTGTATTCTATGCGTTATTAACCGCACATAATGAGACATCAATGGCCACACTTTCAGATCAATCTAGGGTAAAGAAAACCGAACCTGTGGTTTGGTTACTTTTTCTAGGCGTTTTGTATACGCTATATTTCACCCAAAGTTTGCTGATGCCCGTTGTCGTCACGTCATTGATCGCCCTTCTTTTAAGCCCATTAGTAGCCGGCCTACAACGTTTACATATTCCGCGAACGGTATCCGCTTTCTTGTTGGTAGCCACTTTGATCGCGCCATTTACGTTTCTTGGGGCTGAGCTTGCTGAACCTGCGCAAAAATGGGCTAAACTGGTTCCCGAACTTACCCAGCACATTACCGAGCAGCTCGATTCCATCAGTGATGCTATGGACGGCAAAGAGAATGCCCCAGCACAAAACGATGATGATGACGGATTCAGTTTTTTTGGTATCTTCTCTGAAAAAGCAGAACAAGCCCCAGTGAAAAGTGATGACAATGCCATGTCGCAGCGCTTAAAACAGGGCGGCTTAGAAATAATGCTTTCTGTACTATCGAGCACCCCATTGATTTTGGCGCAATTGATGACGGGGGTCATTCTAACCTTGTTCTTGCTTATTTTTGGACCAAAGCTATTTGAAGCGTTTATCCGGTATTTTCCAAAAATTACAGATAAAGATCAGGCGAGATGCTTAGTCGCCACCATCCAGAAAGAGTTATCTCGCTACATAGTGACCGTGAGTATTATCAACGCTGGGCTAGGACTAAGCACTGCGCTCGTTTTGTACTTCATAGGCATTGAGGATGCGCTACTGTGGGGTGTGTTGGCTGGCTTACTAAACTTTATACCCTATGTAGGCTCACTTATTGGCGCGACAATCTTAACGCTGGCGGGTTTGGTCCAGTTTGGCATGCAAGTGACAGCGCTTATCCCTCCAGGCGTGTACTTTGTGTTAAATCTGATTGAGTCTCAATTTATTACTCCTACCGTACTTGGTCGCAATATGCAGCTTAACCCTTTAATCGTTGTGCTTTGGTTGCTCGTGTGGGGCTGGTTATGGGGTGCGGTTGGGGTGCTTTTAGCCGTACCTTTGTTGGTGTGCATTAAACTGACATTGGCCCAACTGAATATTTGGACCCACTGGCTTAAAATTATTGAAGCAAAAAGTGAGTAAAACCTAACTGAAATTATATGAAGTTAATAAAGACCGATACTCACAGCTTAATTGATCCAGATCAAATTGCCCTCAGAGGTTTTCGCTAACCTTAAAAGCGAAAACTAACTCAGAGGAAACCAATTATGATGGCTTTAATACTGACAGATCCCGTCGCGTGGGGCTCAATTCTTGGTATAGGCATTATCGTCGCCTTATGCTGCTATTACGCCTATTTGTTCGTGCATAATACGATTGAGAATCGCTAGGCCCAGTGAAAATTGTTATTCAATTGGCGAGATAAAAAGCGGCAACACCATAGCGCGCTCTGACTTGCCGTTGCCAATCATCTCGTCATAAGGTGACAAGTGAATTAGCTCTGCATAAGCGACGTTACATTCACTTAAAACCTCACGAATATGTTCGGTACTTCTAAATACGGCAGGTCTTTTGGTCTGCTTGTCAAAGACCACACCTTGTCGACCCGCTATGGTCAATCTCAGTATGTACAGACTCATTTCATGCGACTCAACTGTCACCACTTCTATATCAGGTTTTTGTGTTGTAACGCTCTGCAACTCGTAGGTAAACATAGTTATATCATTCCACGTTAATGACTTACTTAGGTAGGTAAATTCCCACCGTGCCTATGTTTACTGACAAGTTTTATGCATGGATCAGCTGGTAATTGCTATATTTTCCTCATTTTTCTCGGGCTTTGCGTGGCGGACGTGTTCTTTCCTCAAACTCGGCCACATCATTGCACTAACCAGCGCAAAAGCTACCAATGTCAGATTCAGCCACATGGGTACAGGTTGCGTCATGACAGCAGCGAACACGAAAAGGTACTTCACTATCTCTAGCCACCAGCCTAGGAGTTTTAAGGATAATATCTCGCCCACTGCAACGCTGGCATAAACCACCCATGCAATGACCAGTAATTGCTGTAACACAGCCAACTGCGTGATGTTGAGTAAAAAAACTAAACCAATAAAGGTGGTGAGTCCGTGCTGGATTAACCCATACACTTTGCGCAGCGTTGAAAGAGGTATATCAAACTTCTCAAAACGGGTTAGATCCACTCGCCCTAAAGGGTAGTCTCGCTCCATGTCTGCTGGGCGCCAGCCTGTTTTACCAAACCAGACCTTGAATTTGTCAGACCATGCCTTGGTGCGCCAACTGTCTTTAATCAACTGTTGATATACATGGGTATTGGCGTAAATCGGGTTCCAACTATGTAATGCTTTACGAATGCCATAAATCGGTGGCTCGGTATCTAGTTCATCCTGAAATGAGCCAAACAGGCGATCCCAAATAATAAAAACACCACCGTAATTTCGGTCAATGTAAATTTGATTTTGTGCATGGTGTGCTCTGTGGTTAGAGGGGGTGACAAATACCCACTCCAACCAACCCAACCGACCGATGTGGCGAGTATGCACCCAAAACTGATAGATTAGGTTAAGCGAACCTACACTGAGCAGCAGTAAAGGGTCTACACCGAGAAAAGCTAATGGAAGATAGAATATCCAACTTAAAAAGCTGCCACTTGTTTGTCGCAGAGCAGTGGTTAAATTGTATTCTTCACTTGAGTGATGCACCACATGGGCTGCCCATAAAATACTCGTCTCATGCCCAAACCTATGGTTCCAGTAGTAACAAAAGTCATAGAGTACAAATGCCAGCAGCCCAAGCCAAATGCTATCCCCCAAACTAAAAAGGGCATAATTGTCGTACAGCATGATGTATAGCGTGAAAGGCACCAGCGCTTTTAGAATGCCAAACATACGGCTTAGCACCCCCGCAGTTAAGCTGTTAATCGCGTCATTAGTACGATAGTAGTCAGTTTTTCTAACGTACTCAGCTAATAGCTCTAATGCGATTAACAAAAAGAAAAACGGTATTGCGTAAATTATGTAGCTCATTTCAGTGTTGCCTTAAACAAACATTTCTCGACTATTACTCCTCTAAATTAAGACGTTCAACGCTTGTTAGCAACATTTTATTAACAAAGTTACTATTTATTAGCGCGTGAACCTAATATAAAAATTGAATTTTGGTCGGTGCCTTCTGTCATATTAAATGCAATGATTTGAGATATATGCCCTTGATAGATTGATCTTTTATCACAACACTATAAGTTAGCGAGTAGAAAGCGAAGTACTCTCAACAAAGTAGTAAACAGGTACATTCACAGTTTCGGACCATGTTAATGCCTCTAAAGGAGTTTTTATGAGTGAAGAAGACGTTAAAAGTAAATCACTAGTGCCGTATGTAGCGATAGCTGTTGTGCTAATCGTGATCATTGGCGCGGTACTTTTTTGGCCTGCTGATAAACCCATAGAGCCAGTTCCGCCGGTGGATGTGCCAGTGACAACCATTCCTGAGGTTGAGCCACTGCCTATGCCTGAAGAAGAACCTATGGAAGAAGAACCAGAGGTAATGCCTGAGCCCGAAGTTGAGCCAGAACCCATTCCTGAACCAGAGCCAGTAGATACCAGTGACGGTGCGGTCAAGACAGAATTGCTTAAGTTGTCAGATTACGGTGAGCTTGCTCGCTTGTTGGTCAATGACGATTTATTGCAACGCTTTGTGATCACTACTAGCAACTTAGCTGATGAAGAATTGCCTGCTAACCATCAAGTGCTAGCGAAACCTGACCAAACGTTTCGTACCTTTCAGCAAGCCGATAAAGAGTGGATAGATCCTGCCAGCTACAAACGTTACACCCCTTACGTTGATGTTTTAGAGTCGCTCGATCCTGAATCTTTAGAACAGCTTTATCAGGAATATAAACCCGCAATCAATGAGATTTTTGCCGAAATAAGCAGCCCAGGACAAGATTTCGACGAAACCTTGATCGATGCCATAGACTTGTTACTGGATACGCCTGAAGTCCCCATGCCTGTAGAAGTTTACACCGACAGCGTAATGTTTAAGTTCAAAGATCAACGCTTAGAGGCTTTGGCCGCACCGCAAAAACAATTGCTGCGTACAGGTCCTGAGAACATGCGTCGTATTAAAGCGAAATTACGTGAACTCAGAACGGCTATCGCCGCTGATCAAGAGTAACCGAGAACAATATGGACTTAGCAACACTACAAAAGCAGCTTGGCGACCAACAAGGCAAGCTGCCTCCTGTAGATAAGTGGGACCCAGACTTTTGCGGCGACATGGAGCTTGTCATTAAACATGATGGCAGCTGGTTCTATATGGGCACGCCAATTGGCCGAAAAGCCTTAGTAAAGTTATTTGCTAGCGTGTTAAAAAAAGAAGGTGAAGCGTATTTCTTGGTGACGCCAGTGGAAAAACTTGGCATCACCGTAGAAGACGTGCCCTATGTCATTACTCAGTGGGAGCAGCAAGATGATTTACTGGTGTTTACCACTCAAACTGATGAACAAATTATTGTTAGTGCAGAAAACCCGGTGGAGTTAAAAAACGACAGCCAAAATAACCTCGCCTTGCCTTATATCAATGTAAGGCGAAATTTGTGGGCGCGACTGCATCAAAATGTTTACTACCAACTGATAGAGCAAGCCGAACAAGAAGGTGACGCTGTGTATATCAACAGCGGCGACTACCGCTTTTGTTTAGGTAAGTTATAGTCATCCTACATTTTCATCCCTTCCAGTTAACTTTTGTCGATAAAAATCATTGTGTTGTGAATACTTTACTGACGATACATTTCGTTAACATTTAGTGCGCGGTATCGTTTTGACCTGCTGAGCTAATTCCCCTAATCTGAATGCTCACTAGCTAAAACGAGAACAATACTATGCGAGTTTCGATTACCAGCGCTGCCTTAATCGCTTCACTGATATGCACCCAAGCAGTTGCAGCCACTTATATTCAAGCCGGTAAGCTCATTCCGGCAGACTCAGACAAGGTCATGAGTGAAGTAACCGTGGTTGTTGAGGGCGATAAAATCAGCGAAATTCTTCAAGGTTATATTGCCGGTGGCGGACAAGACGAGGTACTCGACCTCAAAACTCATACCTTAATGCCAGGCCTGATGGACATGCACACCCATGTTACGTCTCAACACAACGGCCCAGCCAGCTATATGGAACGTTTTACGCTTAACGAGGCAGACTATGCAATTAAAGGGGTGCAATACGCAAAACGCACACTACTTGCAGGTTTTACCACGATCCGTAATTTAGGAGATGGCTACAATGAATCCGTAGCCCTACGCAACGCCATCAACAAAGGAATAGTAGAGGGCCCACGCATTTTTACCGCAGCTAAATCTATTGCGACTACGGGGGGGCACGCTGATCCCTCTAACGGCACTGCGAAGAAAATTCAGGGTGATCCGGGTCCAAATGAGGGCGTCATAAACGGTGTAGCACAAGCCCGTAAAGCGGTACGTCAGCGCTACAAAGATGGGGCCGATTTGATAAAAATTACCGCCACAGGGGGCGTGTTATCAGTCGCTAAGAGTGGCCAAAATCCACAGTTTATGAACGATGAGTTACAAGCCATTGTAGATACCGCCAAAGACTACGGCATGACGATCGCCGTTCATGCTCACGGCAAAGAAGGCATGGAGCGCGCAATAAAAGCTGGCGTGACCTCTATTGAACATGGCACCTACATGGACAAAGAAACCTTCAAACTGATGAAAAAGCACAAGACCTACTATGTTCCCACTGTCATGGCTGGAAATTGGGTAGCTGAAAAAGCCAAAATTGACGGTTTTTTTCCTGAGCTTGTCAGGCCAAAAGCCGCCACCATTGGCCCACTTATCCTACAAACTTTATCTAAGGCTCATGAAGCTGGGGTAAAAATTGCCTTTGGTACTGATTCAGGTGTGTCAGCACATGGTGATAATGGTTTAGAGTTTGTGCTTATGGTTGAAGCGGGTATGAAACCCATCGAGGCTATTCGCGCCGCAACCTATCATGGTGCGAGCTTGATCAACCAACTTGATAGTTTAGGCACCGTAGAAACCGGAAAATTCGCTGATTTAGTGGCGGTCGAGGGAAATCCACTTGACGACATTAAGCAGATGCAGCACGTCACCTTTGTAATGAAAAACGGCAAGATTTACAAAGCCCCAGAAGCATAACTCAACTTAATACAATGCCAGCAGCATAGCCCGTTAACCAAGCGAACGCGATAGATATGCTGCTGGCCAATACGTTGAACATACCACTGAATTTAACCTTAACCACTTTGGAGCAACCTATGAATTTGACCAACCGCACGCTATCCATATTCACAGCAGCTAGCTTATTGATTAGCGGATCTGCATTTTCTGCTGAATCAACTTTAAAAGAAAAAGTGCAAGCGGCTATGACGAATGACATACGTCAAACGAGCGATACCGAACGTGACGAAAACCGCAAACCCCTGGAAACGCTATCCTTCTTTGGTCTAGAGCCTGATATGCGTATTGTGGAGCTTATTCCAGGCGGTGGCTGGTACACCAAAATACTGGCACCTGTTGTCGCTGATGAAGGGCAATATTACGCTGCTATCGGCAGCGGTAGAGTGGCTGAAAGGTTATTTAATCAACCCGGTTTCGAGAAAGCCAAAACAACCGCTGAAGATGCACGTTTGTGGCGCGAAGAGGGTGCGCGTTTTTACTCCCTTGATGTCGAGTCGCTCGGTGTAAGTGATGTGGATATGGTGCTGACGTTTCGCAACTACCATAATTTTAATGAACAAGGCCGCCGTAAAATGAATGAAGTGGCCTTTGCTGCCCTAAAACCCGGTGGTATCTATGCGGTGGTGGATCACACAGCACGCCACAATGAACCGGCTAGTAACGCAAACCGTCGAAGAATTGATCCTGTTATGGCGATCCATGAAATTCAACAAGCTGGTTTCGAGCTGGTGGATTATAGCGACTTACATTACAAAGAAGATGATGAACTGAGATACGAAGTAGGTGCTAAAAGCGTAACGGGTAATACAGACCGCTGGACCTTAAAATTCAAAAAGCCAGAGTGAAAATAAAAGTACCTAAAAATTAGAAATACCGACCTTTCTTGCGTGGCAAACATAGCTCGCCCAAGAAAGGTTAATTTATTTAACAATAATAATTGATAATGATTCTCATTTGCGTTAGTTTGATCAAACGCTTTCAACAAGAGAATCGATATGTCACATAATTTTCTATGCCCCAATCATCGTCAGTGGTTAGCAACTAATCCAATAGCCGCACATACACACCTGCGTGAAACTCAGGACACAGGTCAATACTATCGTGATCAGGGTGCTTGGCAGCAAGCTTTACCCTATTTAGGTTGTGCTTACGAAACAGCTGAAATAGTGATGTCTCAAGCTGATAGGCAAACGTCTTCAAAGGTCGTCGACTTTACCGCAACCGCAGTCTTATTGGCTGACACTCTGCAAAAGCTAGGACAAAAAACCCTTAGTTTAGCCATATACGATCAGGCACAAAAGCGCTTAAAGCCCGAGCTAACCTTGAGCTACCAGCAACCTAAGCTTCAACGCTGCGTGATCGATTGTATTAAGTCTTTGGCCTTAGGTGCAGGGTTTCATCAGAAGTTTATGCACAGCCAGACAAACGAAGAACACGCACTTCATTAATCTTCTGATCCGGTGAAATTATGCAAAATCATGCCGCAAAGACTCGTGAACAAGAGCAGTTCGTACCCATTCAATTGCGTGTGGATGTACTTAAACGTCTGTTAGCAGAGCACTACGTATGTGCAGAGGAGCTGCATTGTGATTGTACCCGTAGCAAACGCATATTGATGCGTCTTCTGTTACAAGCCGCCGCTGTTTAATGCAGCGGCTTGTTTATCACTAAGATTTATGTGGGAATTAGAGGCGGTGTAAGTACTAACTAACTGTTCTCTTTGCGGATCAAGTAACGATAGGGTTTACCCACAACGTCGCTCGCAAGTAGGGTATGCCCCATAAAGCGACAGAAGCTGGGTATATCACGCGTTGTAGAATGGTCATCAGCACTGATGGCTAATGTCTCACCTAGTTGCATATTGCGAATACTTAAACGCACCATCATCACAGGCTCAGGACAACGAAGACCGATCGCATCAAGTTGATGATTGGCCGCGTCAAAATCATCGGTAGCCACTTCAGATCCCATAATCAACACGGTATTGCTTGATGTTAGCTAAGTGGTCAGCCAACTCAGGTTGAGACTCAACCTGTGTCTGCAGGTATTCAATTAAATCAGCTAAGCTAACGATCGACACCACCTTGGTAGCGAAGTCTCGCTCAACTTCTTGGATCGCAGACAGCTCGCCTTGGCCTTTTTCCTGACGATCAAGTGCAATCAACACGCCTGCTAAACTTGCATCATGGGCAGCAATTAGCGCCATAGATTCACGTATGGCTGTGCCCGCTGTAATCACGTCGTCCACTAACATGACCTTGCCAACCAACGCACTGCCGACTAAATTTCCGCCTTCGCCATGGGTTTTAGCTTCTTTGCGATTAAAGCAGTAAGGCTTATCAACGTCGTGCTTATCAGCCAATGCCACCGCAGTAGTTGTAGCAATAGGAATGCCTTTATATGCAGGGCCAAACAACAAGTCGTAGTCAATTTTCGACGTCTGCAGGGCTTGAGCGTAATACTGGCCTAATTTAGCCAAATCGCGACCAGTATTAAACAAACCGGCATTGAAAAAATATGGGCTTTTACGCCCCGATTTCAAAGTGAATTCACCGAATTTGAGCACACCACGGCCCAAGGCAAATTCAATAAACTCTTTTTGATAATCTAGCATTTATCTACCTGTATATTGAGATCTGAGTTGTTGTCAGCTTTAGTTCAGCGCAGCTTTTTGTTCGTCGAACAATTCACGAATACCGTGTTTTGCCAGCTCTAACATTTCATGCATTTCTTCGATGCTAAACGGTTCGCCCTCTGCAGTGCCTTGTACTTCAATCATCTTGCCGGTATCAGTCATCACCACGTTCATATCGGTTTCAGCGTCTGAATCTTCTGTGTACTCCAAATCGGCAATGGCATTGCCTTTGTAAATCCCCACAGAAATTGCTGCGATCATGTGCTTCATTGGGTTGGTTTTGATGATCCCTTTGCTACGCATCCACGTTAGGGCGTCAACTAAAGCAACACATGCTCCGGTGATAGAGGCAGTACGAGTTCCACCATCGGCCTGAATAACATCACAATCAACCACTATGGTATTTTCACCCAGCAATTTTAAATCAAGGGCGGCGCGCAATGAACGGGCGATTAAACGCTGAATTTCCAACGTACGACCGCCTTGTTTTCCACGGGCAGCTTCACGGTCTGAACGGGTATGAGTTGCGCGAGGCAACATGCTGTACTCGGCCGTTACCCAACCTTTACCTTGGCCTTTCATGAAACGAGGCACACCCTCAGTCACAGAGGCGTTACACAACACTTTTGTGTTGCCGAATTCAATCAGTACAGAGCCTTCTGCATGGCAAGTAAAATTACGGGTAATAGTAACTGGGCGAATTTGGCTAGCAGTTCTGTCGTTCGGGCGCATGGATAACTCCTTTAAATAATTTGCGCGCATTATACCCAAATGACAGCGCGGGTTCTTACAAAAATACCGCCAATCTCGCACTAATCTGTCACAGAAAACGTCAGAAAAAATGTTAGCTATCGCGCATGGCGGTCACAGGGGTATAATACCTATCAGTTTTCACCAAGGAATTAACCTAATGATTTACAGCATGACCGCATTTGCCCGTCGCGAACTCAAAGCACAGTGGGGTACAGCCGTATGGGAAATCCGCTCGGTTAACCAACGTTTTCTCGAAACATACTTTCGTCTTCCAGAGCAATTCAAAAGTTTAGAGCCCATTTTACGCGAACGTTTTCGCAAGCAGTTGCAACGGGGCAAGGTAGAGTGCGCACTACGCTTTGTCGCAAATGATGCCGCGGTAGGTAAACTTAGTTTAAATGAAGACTTAGCCCGTCAGGTTATGGATGCAGCAGATTGGGTGCAATCTCATGGTCAATCATCAGGTGTAAATCCGTTAGACGTATTGCGCTGGCCGGGCGTTATCGCAGCAGAAGAAACCGACATGGAAGGTATTCAAGCCGATATTTTAGCTGAGTTTGATGCCACCCTGACTGACTTTATCACTGCCCGTGCCACCGAAGGTACAAACCTTAAAGCCATGATCGAGCAACGCCTTGACGGTATTCAGGTGGAAGTAGACAAAGTATCGCAGCACATGCCTGATGTCATCCAATGGCAAAAAGACAAGATACTTGCCCGCTTTGAAGAAGCTAAGATTGAACTTGATGCCACCCGCGTTGAGCAAGAAATGATCATGCTGGCACAAAAAGTCGATGTCGCCGAAGAGCTCGATCGCCTAGTGTCGCACATAGGTGAAACACGCAAAATCCTCAAAAAAGGCGGTGCAGTAGGTCGCCGGCTAGATTTTATGATGCAAGAGTTTAACCGCGAGTCAAACACACTAGGCTCAAAGTCAATTAATAGTGACATTACCCAATCAGCGGTAGAGTTGAAGGTGCTAATCGAGCAAATGCGCGAGCAGATTGCGAATATAGAGTAATTACCAGGCATTATTTAACCAAACACCACGAACACTATGGGCTTATCAAGTTTTTTGGCCACATTGAAATACATGATAAGCCCTCGTATATTTGGGTCACTTGTGGCTATGTCTTTTTGATTTATTCTCCGCCTTTGTCTCCCTCTTTTTTGCTCTATCGCTTAGTCTCTCTTCTGCCCCACCTTTACGCGTGAAGTCATAGTTTGTTTATTCTGCTCTGTAACCGTAGAAATTGGCTAGCTTTGCTATCATTCAACGCCACGACGGCCAAAAATAACACTCTAAGGCCACCTGTCATTATATTGATTTTTATAAGAAATAAGATAAATATTCGTGTGTTATCAACAAAATCAATAAAGAGTTTCCTTTTAAAATTCATTGTTTTTATACCTCCTAAAATTAAAATTCTTTCCCGTTAACCACCCCACGTTAATTCAACACTCTTTCAAGCTTCTTATAAATTTGCTGCACATGCGTCAGCCTTGATGCGGTGCGTATAAGGAATTTTTCTTTCAGACTTTTACGAGGAAAAACATGTTTAACTTAATCACTAAACGTCAGGCGAATTTGAAGAACGATGTTCTGGCTGGTCTAACGGCCGTGCTGACATTGATCCCAGAAGCGGTCGCTTTCACTTTTGTCGCGGGTATTGACCCGATGATGGGATTGTACGGCTCGTTTTTCATTGGCTTGATCACAGCGATATTTGGTGGCCGCACTATCATGATTTCTGGTGCAGCGGGTTCAATGGCTGTGGTCACTACTGCCTTTATTATTATGTTTGGCTTAGAGTATCTGTTAGCTGCCGTCATTTTAACCGGAATATTACAGGTGCTATTTGGCATATTCAAAATGGGTAAATTCATTCGGCTGTTACCTCACCCTGTTATGCTTGGGTTTGTAAATGGCCTCGCGATTGTTATCGGCTTAGCACAATTTAACCAATTCAAAGACAATACCCACGTCGTGTTTGATGCCCAGAATAATTTCTTTACGTATGCTGGAGATTGGCTTTCTCTAACCAGTCCTGAAATGCTGACAATGACGGGTCTTATTGCGCTGACGATGGCAATAGTGCATTTTCTGCCCAAGGTCACTAAAGCTGTACCAGCCCCTTTGGCTGCAATTGTGCTATGCACCTTACTAGTATCATTCACCCCGTTACACTCAAAACTAGTCAGTCAAGTCGTGCTTGATCAGCGCACGTCAATGATCGAAAAACAAATCATTGACGATCGATTCGATGCCATTAAAGACACGATCCCCTACGGGCAATATGACGCGGTGGCAACGCAGATTGCCGCTGACCGCCCTTCACAAGCGCAAATAAACGCAAGATGGAATAAAAACCAACAAAGAATGCTCGACAGTGGTGAAAAAGAACATGCTGATCCCTTAGATGGTAGTTTAAGAGGAGAAATACCGAGCTTGCATATTCCGACCTTAAATTGGGATTTGTCAGACTCCAGTGCCACAAGCGCACTGATAACAGTGTTCTTTTTAGCTCTAGTATTAGCATCAGTCGGGCTTATTGAATCACTGATGACTCTATCTCTCATAGATGAAATTACACAGACTAAAGGACGCAGTAATAAAGAAGCTATCGCCCAAGGGTCAGGCAATATGCTAAGTGGATTTTTCGGCGGCATGTGTGGATGCGCGATGATAGGGCAAAGCATGATCTGTCTTAACTCCGGTGGGCGCGGGCGTATGTCGGGCATATCAACAGCTTTATTTATGATGGTATTCATTTTGTTCTTCCCAAGTGTGATCGAGATGATCCCAGTAGCATCGCTGATAGGCGTTATGTTCATGGTGGTCATTGCGACCTTTGAGTGGACCTCATTGCGCTTGTTTGGCAAGGTGCCTAAATCTGAAATTTTCATCATCATCTGTGTTTCCACAGTGACTGTACTCTTTGATTTAGCCATAGCGGTGAGTATTGGCGTTATCTTATCCGCACTCGTTTATGCTTGGAACAGCGCCAAACATATCACTGTTAGGGTTGATGAAGATGAAAAGGGCAAAACCTATCACCTTGTAGGCAATTTGTTTTTTGGTTCGATCACTGACTTCAAAGCTAAATTCAATCCATCGCAAGACCCTAATTGCGTAGCAATTGATTTCTTAGACGCTCGTTTGTTTGATCAGTCTGCCATCGAAGCTGTACAGGGTATTAGTGAGAAGTACAAAAAGCTGGGCAAAACCGTTTATTTACGCAACTTAAATAACGAATCAGCCCAATTACTGCGAAAAGCCAATGATATCGTTGAAGTGAATATACAAAGCACACTGGTAGCCTAAGCTCCATAAGGCTAATCACTGAACAGAAAGCTCACCTCACTTAGGTCCTGCGAGGTGAGCTTTACCGACAAAACAAACAAATTAAATTCTTATCGAAAGAACAATTTCATGGTCTATATTTTCTTCTATCGTCACCGTTGATAGATTGGCTGACGCAGACTGACAACGCGCTGTGCAATTAATAAACAAGCAATGATCAGCGCTGCGATACTTGCCACTGCATAAACTGTATTTCGTTCACCTGGTATTAGCTCAACGAAAGAGGTGAGAAACTGACCTAGAAAGACTGCCATGGTAAAGTACGATAGGTTACGCCCGCGGTATTGCGGATGACTTTGTTCAACAACCATATGATTTAACAAAGGAATAGAAAAGCCAAAACCCAAGCCACAAAATACACCGCCAAGAATTAATAGTTGCAACGTTTCAGCGTTGAAGAAGGTAAAGTGGGTCAATGCAAACATGCATGTGGCAAGAATGAGCACGACTTTCTCACCGAGCTTAATCACCAACTTAGGCATGATAAGTGCCCCCACCACAGCAATCAGTGAAATAAATGCTAAGAAAAAGCCGATTTCATCCTCACTAAAACCTGAACTAGCCATACTCATTGGCAGTACAGCAATGGCGATAAAAAACAACACCATCGAAAGTACTGACATTAAATAGACTAACTTGAGTGATGTAGCAGGGCGCTTTTCATCTTCATCTGCATGGCTGTTTTTATTCGTTTTTGGGCTTTGCTTAGGAATAAATAACAGCATGAGTACTAAACAAACCCAAGCGATCAGGTAAAGCCCAAAGGGCATTTGCCAGCCTTCAAGGGCGAGTTGGCCACCAATAAATAAAAATATTACCCCACCAAGCTCTATCGCCATACCTTGCTTGGCAATCATAGCTAAACGCTTATGCCCTTGATACCACTGAGATATTAACGTGGTACCACCAGCCATCACGATTGCGGTTGCCGCACCAAGTAAGATGCGATCAGCAAACACAAAATAAGGCCCATGCAAAAAGATGCCTCCTGCTCCTAGTAATCCATACAGAGCCAAGCCAAATAGCAGCGCATAGTAAGCGCCAAACTTATCGATTATACGCCCAGCAAATGGAGCAAAAATGACCGCTCCTAACGCAGGTAGTGTGATAAGCCAAGTAGCGAATTGGTCAACACCTAGGGCATTCGCTACCCCATGTAAACCAGGGGCAACGACTGTGCCCACCATGATAGTTAAATTGGATATCACCAATAAAGTGAACCCAGCTATACGAGATAACTGAGACATAAACTTTCCTTCAATAATTAGTAGTGTTTCGCTTGAAAGCGATGATGAGTGAGCGCGAGGACGCTTAAGCCCATAGCGAAGTAGATAACGGCTTGCCAATTAATATGATTGACTAGGTACATAGCCCCAGCGGCGCCAAGTGAAGCGCCTGTGTAATACATCAACATGTAGACCGCATTGATACGGCTTTGCGCAGCGGGATCGATAGAAAACACACTGACCTGATTAGGCACTTGAGCAGCGAAGACGCCGATATCAATCAGAATAATTCCGAATACCAGCCCCCAAATACTAGCGCCAAACAACATCAATACCGCGAACCCAGCTATGGTCAGCCCTATCGCTATACTGATTAGCCGACTAGCACCTAGTTTAGTGACTAAACGACCTGACACTTTTGCCCCAACAATGCCAGACAAGCCAATAAACCCAAGCAAACCGGCTTGCTGAACAGAAAAACTCAGAGGCTCATCCATGACGTGAATAGCCACGGTGACCCACAACGCGTTAAACGCAGCAAACCATAAAGCGCCAGTGATTGAAGCCACCCTGAGCAACTTATGTTGTTTAAAAAGGGTCAACATTGAACGTAAAAGAGCAGGGTATGCTAGCTTAGCAGCAGGCTGATTTAGCGGTAAGCGGGCATTCAGCAACAAACCAATACAGGCGGCTATCACTGCGGCATAAATAAACACTGCTCGCCATTCATAATGCTGAGCGATAAACCCACTTATAGCTCTGGAGATTAATATACCTGCGGTCAAGCCAGTCATTAATGTACCCACTACGCGGCCCCTATCCGAGGGTATTGATAGTGAAGCCGCTAAAGGAATAATTTGCTGTGTGATATTGGCGCTAACGCCGATGCAAAATAATCCCAAGAGCAACGCGATATTGTATTCAATGAAGCCCACAAGAAGAGAGCCAACAACTAAGGTGCAAGACAACACTCTGACCACATTTTTACGTGGAAAAATGTCCCCGAGGGGGGATATAAATAGTAGCGCAGCTGCATAACCAAGCTGGGTAAACGAGCCCAGTAAACTGGATTCAAGGCCACTGAGTACAAAACTGTTTTTTATTTCAGGCAACAGGGGTTGTACGTAATACAAATTAGCCACTGTAGCGGCAATAGCGAAAGCAAAAAGGAATAACTGCCTTGTACTAAGAACAGATGGCTGAGCTATCGCTTGTTTGGTCTGTAGAGATTGCACGGGGCGAATTGATTGCATAGCGGCAAAATCCTTAATTTCATTGAGTTTGGAATAGCAAATAGAGTAGGGACTATTGATGCATAACAGAAATGTTATTTATTGATTAAATTGATACTATTTTGCTATAGGTTGGCGGTTTATAGGGTGAAACAAGTGGAAATAAAGGTTCTTAAAACATTCGTAGCAGTCGCAACTTATCGTAGCTTTTCTGGTGCTGCTCGAGCCCTGCATACCGTTCAACCAGCAGTAAGTCGGCAAATATCAGAGTTAGAGAATGAGTTAGGGGTAAAACTGTTCTGGCGAAACACACGAGAAGTAAAACTTACCTCTGCAGGAGAAGCGTTGCTCATCGAAAGTAATCGTTTAATCGCCCTGCAACAAAGCGCCATCGAAAAAGTTCGTAGAGTGGCCAAAGGTGAAACAGGCCAGCTTCGCATTGGCTATATCAGCTCAGCTTGTTCAAATTTTCTGCCTGATTTAGTCAGGCAATACAGTGTTGCGCATCCGAACGTACAGGTGTCTTTATTTGATTTAACGGTTCAAGGTCAGCAGCAAGCATTTGAAAATAATGACATTGATATCGCCTTAACACGTCCAATTTTGGATGACGTTGAGCCAATTGGGTTAAAAACAGAGTTAATTTACAACGACGAGCTAGTGTTGGTGCTTCCCCAAGACCACCACCTTGCTAATGTGCCAAGCATCGCATTAAACGTAATGCGTGATAGCCCGTTTATTATATTTAAGCGCGAAGAAGCAGTGGGTTTATATGAACAAACCTTAAGCGCGTTTCAAGCGGCAGGCGTGACACCATTGATTTCCAGCCAACCGCGTTCAATGCAAACATTATTAGTTGAGGTGGGTGCCGGTTTAGGGATAGGTATTGCACCACATTGTATAAAGCGCTTGGTCAGTAATACCTGTGCCTTTGTCAAAATCAATGATGTCAGTGTTTCAATTCCGTTGGTAGCTCAATATAAACACTCACCAATGAGCCCAACAGTGTCAAGTTTTGTCACCTTGTTAGCTGAGCATAACGCTGAAATACAAGCCCGAATGTCAGTGGCTTGAATGTAAGTTTGTATCCATATTTTGTGTGTTTGTGCACTGCCATTACGTTAAGAACGCTATAAACTTATTTAAAACGTTCATTCGAGAATAAGTTCATGAAGCGAGTGCATTTTAATTCTATAAGTGAGTACTACCAGTACGCGGGAAAGCCTGCGCCAGAGCATCCGCTGTTTTCGATTACTGAAACAAAAACCCATGCCACCAATGATGCAAGCTGCCAACAGCAATCTAGTGCCATCAGCAGTGATTTGTATTTAATTTCACTTAAAAAAGTAACCTCAGGTGAAATATTTTATGGCAAAACCAAATACGACTGCAGTAGTGGAACAATGTTGTTCATGGCACCTAATCAAGTCTTTAGCGCCCAAGGCGTGACTATTGAGTCGACAGGTAAAACTCTCTTAATTCATCCTGATTTCATACGCGGGCACAAGATTTTCGAACGCATCAAATCTTATTCATTTTTCGGCTATGCGGTGAATGAAGCACTACATTTATCCCCCAGTGAAGAGCTGGTGCTAGAGCAGATTGTTAATACCATCCACAATGAATATCAGCAGCGATACGACGACTTTAGCCGAGAAATTATTCTCGCTCAGTTATCAGCATTACTGCACTATGCTGAGCGCTTTTATCGTCGCCAGTTCCTATTAAGAAGCGAATCTCACTCATCAACCTTCCAACGATTCGCAAGCGCCTTAGATATCCTGGGTAGCGACCCAAATCACACTCATATGCCGACGATTACGGAGATAGCGCAAAGTATGCAAATGAGCCAACGCTATCTTAGTGACGCCCTAAAAGTAGAAACCGGTAAAACAGCCAAAGAATGCATGCAACTTAGATTGATCGAGCGTTCAAAAGATTTGTTGATAGGTACCGACCAGAGCATAGCTACGATCGCCTATTCGTTGGGGTTTGAGTACCCACAATATTTCGCGCGGCTGTTTAAAAAGAAAGTCGGCCAAACTCCATCACAATACCGTGCAGCACAACTTCAACATTAGTAGCAACAAAACACGGTTATCATTCCCACCTTAGTTTTAAGGAAATTATCATGCAAAAAGTCATATTAGTTACCGGCACATCTACCGGCTTAGGTATCGACATAGCCATACAGCTGGCCGCTCAAGGTCATAAAATATTTGCCACTATGCGCAACACTGATAAGAAAACCGCTCTGCTTGAAGCAGCTGAAAAAGCGCAAGTGAGCTTATCGATTAAACAACTCGACGTGCAAAACACAGACAGTGTTCAGCGCTGTGTCGAGCAGATTATCGAACAAGAAGGACGGATAGACGTGCTGATCAATAACGCCGGGGCAGGGTTTGTAAGAACAACAGAACAAGCCACAGAAGAAGAAATTGAATGGGTGATGGATGTGAACTTCAAAGGCGTTGTGCGCTGCATCAAAGCTGTGTTACCACACATGCGTCAAGCGCGCAGCGGGCACGTGATTAATATATCTTCTGTTGGTGGCTTAATAGGCCAACCATTCAATGAATTTTACTGTGCTGCTAAATTTGCTGTGGAAGGTTATGTTGAGTCCGTTTCTACCTATATCACTGCTAATTTCGGCATTAACTTTACTAATGTGGAGCCTGGCGGTATTCGCTCTGAATTTGCTAATAATGCATTGGCTCAATTCCAAGGTGGCGGTGGCATGAAGGAGGATGAATATCGTCCTATTCTAGAAAAATACATCGCTGGGGCGGGCAGCCGCACTGAAGGGGTTTATCAAACCTCCGCTGAGGTTGCCAAGGTCGTTACAGACTGTGTTAACCAACCGCATCCCCCGATAAGAGTGCGTACTTCCCCTTGGGCTGAACAGTTTTGCTTGTTGAAGACCGAGCGTGACCCGAGCGGTTTAAAGCAACAACAGCAAGTGTTAAAAACTATGCTGTAACCTGTACAGCTTGCTGTGTTCTCACGAGTAAGAGGGAAAGCTCACAAAGGAGTGACGGCCACTTTCCCCTAACTCCTTTTTTTGCAGTGCTCCCGTTCATGCTGCATTAGGCCACGGCGACTTGGATCACACTTGCTCAAGTTAAACTTTAGCAATATGCACTACCAGCCAGCTCATATATTTCAATAGGGTTTTGTGTTTCATGTGAAACAGCCAAAATATAAGGAGTGACAATGGCTGGCCGGCATAAGCGACACATACAAGGGTGAAATCATCATTAAATCCTAGCTTGGCGTTTTCTTATCAGTACTTTTAACAACCTATCTGCATATATAATCAGCATTTTCACTAACACTGCGGTTCTATTCTCCCCTGAAGTAACCTAGTATGCCGGCCTCGCGGTATAACCTGCGGGCTCCCTAGCCAACTGTATTGTTGTTGCAGGGGTTATATGAGCTTATCAACTGTCAAAAAATTTAACAGAAACTGTAAAAAAGCTCGTCATATTATTTTAATGCTTTGATTTTTATAATTTTTTATTTTCTGGCTTGCTATATGCTTTTATTAATTTAGAGATGTAGTACTGAGTATATTCCAACTTTGTATACGAATTTAGGGCGGGTTTGCTAAACGGTATACATGATTTAATTGATAAATAACTAACTGGTTTAGATGCACAGATGTCTTGTTTAACACGAAAATTACAGCAACAACTTACGCGTTATATTCAGCGTAATAGCAACGCACTGACCGCTAACAATGCAGAGCAGATTCGCGATGTTTTAGTCAGCAAAGGGGTGTGCCCTTCAGATGTTACTACCGATCAGGTAAAGGTAATACTGCAGGATGTGCGTAGCAGCTAAATAGCGATGGACTCATTGAAGTAACGATTGAAATCTAGCTTGAACTCACTAGCGAGAACGGCTTTTTCGACACGGTATTGGGAATGCAGCAAGTCAATCTCCACAGGTTGAAGGTAATGCGCACTGCGAACAGAGTAAAATACCTTTACCAATGGCTTTAATGGGTGGTTCTCGTTTTGCTTAATCACTACGGCAATTTTCTCGCTGGACAGTTTAACCAGACTACCGACTGGATAAACACCAATGCACTTGATAAATTGCTCCACTAAGTCCTGATCGTACTTGATTGGCGCTTCTGCATGTAAAATTTTGAGTGCTTTTTGTGATGGCATACCAGCCTTGTAACAGCGATCTGCAGTGATTGCGTCATAGGTATCGACTATCGCAATCATACGTCCAAAATGGCTAATTTCATCGCCGCGCGCACCATCTGGGTAACCGTACCCATCGAGTCGCTCATGATGCTGAGAAATTGTATTGATCATGCGCTGCGGTATGCCCATATCTTCTAAAATCCGCACGCCGTAATATACATGATCACGCATTACCACCATTTCTTGGTCGGTTAAACGGCCAGGCTTATGCAGGATCTCATCGGGCACTTTAATCTTACCAATGTCATGCAGAAATCCAGAAAGCGCCAACTCCTGCACGTCACTCTCAGACATGCCTAAATAGGTTGCAAAATTAGCCAGTAAAATAGCCACGTTCAGCGAATGCTCCAGTAAGTAACTGTCTTTCTCGCGAATTTTAGTCATGCACAGCAAGGCATTCGGGTTACGATCAATTGACGAGACTAAATTAGTGGTGAATTCTTTTGGTATGGCAATATCAATAGGTAAGCCTTTACCCACTGACTGCAACATTCTTCGTTGCAGCACTTTGCCTTTTTCGTGCAATTTCGCCGCTTTGCCTATTTCATCAGCAAAAGAAACGTCAACCTCTTGAGGTTCTTGTTCTTCTACTGGGCTAGGCTCTTCTTCCTTCTCGATTTGCTTACTCAAATCTATTACCAAAGCAACAATACCTTGCTTTTTCATAGTCGTAATAGCGGCGTTAGTGGTTACTCTCCCTCTGCTTTTAATCTTTAGGTTGCCGTTTTGCTCAGCAATTGAATCGACATACATGCCGACTTTCAATTCGTCTACCGGGATAGTTTTCAACACTAAAAATATATTCCAATCAGTGAAACACGAGGGATGTGAGAAAAATAAACGATTTTGCAAATTAGCGCAAACCTAACCGAACGCCACACATTGCTCATCAAGCCTTTAAAAACCGCTTTCTTTTTTATTTTCGCCCTAAATTTCCAGCGCTTTTAGTAATTACGTCACCCTTAAAATGACGAAATTCGCTCAAAAATAACGTTTCACGAAAAAAAACAAATTAATAACAATTTTTGTTAATAACAAGTTAATTATAGCCGATTGACATATAGTTAATGTGACTTTAACGTAATGTTGCGTTTACATCTTGTTGTTGGTTCAAGTTACCCGAGACACCAAGGTCAGCGCCTCTTTTGATGATTACAAATCAGGATCACAAGGTACACGTTATGAACACACACAAAAAGTTTAACAAGTCGGTGTTAGCAAGCAGTGTTTCACTGCTACTTAGCAGCGCCGCTATTACCCCCGTAATAGCACAAGAACAAACAGCGCAAGAAGATGTAGAAGTCATACAAGTCTCAGGTATTCGCGGCAGCTTACTGCGCGCAATGGACATTAAACGCGACTCCACCGGCATAGTGGATGCCATTTCAGCAGAAGATATGGGGAAGTTCCCCGATACAAACTTAGCTGAATCATTACAGCGTATTACCGGTGTATCGATTGATCGTGCCAGTGGTGAGGGCTCGCAGGTTACTGTACGTGGCTTTGGCGCAGCCAATAACTTAATTACCCTGAACGGTCGCCAGTTGCCGACCACAACCGGCAGCAGAACATTCGACTTCGCAAACTTAGCCTCTGAAAGTGTATCAGGCGTTGAAGTTTATAAAACCGCTGATGCCAGCGTTACCTCAGGTGGTATAGGCGCAACAATCAACTTATCTACCCACAGACCATTTCAGTCTCCTGGAACAAAGGCGACTTTTGGGGCTAAATTAGTGGACGATAAGTCTACAGACAAAGGTGATGTCACGCCCGAGATCAGCGGTTTATATTCACAAACCTTTGCTGACGAAACCTTCGGTATTTCAATATCTGGTAGTTATCAAGAACGCGAAAGCGGCATGCAGCAGTTTTTAGCAGACCAAGGTTATCGCGCAAGTGACTATACGAATACAGGCTGGGGCGGTGTACCCGCTGGTGAAGAGGGCGGTATCAATCGGCCTACATCAGGTATTTATTCTAATCCACAGCAACCTAGGTATGTATTTGAAGAGCGCCAGCGCGAACGAACCAATGGACAGCTGGTTCTGCAATTTAGACCAACAGATAACCTGACTGCCACCCTAGATTACACCTTAATCCGCAACAATATAGAAGAGCAACATACTGATGCTTCTGTGTGGTTTACCTATTCAGGGGATCGCAGCGAGTCGGTATGGGCCGGTGAACCTAACGCAGTGCCATTAATTTACTCAGAGATATACCAAATCAACAGTGACGCTGATTTGCAGGATACCTCTTTAACCGTAGGGGCTTGGGGGCGCGAAGAGAGCATTGATTCTATTGGCCTGAATTTAGACTGGCAGGTCAATGACGATTTACAGTTTGCCCTAGATCACCATAGTTCTGAAGCCGAAATGAAGGCGTCGGACCCGCGCCATGGTACGCGCAACAACTTACAATTACCTTCTTATACGCGAACACGCACCGGCTTAGACTTAACGGGTGATTTACCCGGTATTGCCACAGGTAATATTGAGAACTTTAATCCTAACACCATGCGCTTGTCGGGCAGTTGGTTTGCTAACGATTTTTACACCTCTGAAATTGACCAGACCCAAGTCACCGGTAAATATCACTACAACGATGAAGCCAGTATCGATTTTGGTGTTTCAATAAATACCGTTAATAACCGCTACCGGCATACTCAAGTACAAAGAGCGGACTGGGCCGGTGTAGGGGTTGAAGGTGATTTTGCCGATGTTAACTGGACAGAAGACACCATTCTAGACAAGTTCGACGCCGATGCAGGTAACTTCGAAGGTACCCCCACTCAGGGCGACTATGATCTGTTTAACCGTATCTGGTTCGCTGATTTTGATGAGATAGTGAGGGCTGCTGAATTTGCCGACCCAGTTGCAAATGTAGATACGGTTTGGGGTGATTGTTTAGCACCTGAGGGCGCATCTGCGGGGCCAAATGGAGAGGGACACTTTTGTGCTTCAACCGACTGGGACGCTGATACTAACCGTTTCACCGAAGAAGAAACGACCGCCGCATTCGTGCAGTTACACTACGAAGGTGAGTTAGGTGATATGCCATACGATGCTCACTTGGGCATGCGTTATGAAAGAACCGATGTTACCTCAACCGCATCCGCTCCAGGCTATAGCCGTGTTGAATGGTCAGAAGATACGTCAACCGCTGTCACCGGTGTTACTGGGGTAGAGACGTTAAGCCAAGAGGCTGATTATTCTCAATTTTTACCGAGTTTCAACTTTAATATTTCCGTAACAGATGACGTCATTTTACGCGCAGCTGTGGGGAAAACTATCTCACGAGCTGGCTATGGTGAATTACAGGGCGGCACAACTATCAATACATCAGGTAGCTTGAGTGGCTATTCGGGAAATTCAGGTAACCCAGGCTTGCGTCCATTAGAATCTGTGAATTATGACCTTTCTGCCGAGTGGTATTACGATGAAGGGAGTTACGTCTCTCTTGGCTATTTCAGGAAAGACGTCACTAATTGGATAACCACAGGCACAGTTGATTCAACCATATTTAATCTTGCTAACCCACTGGATGGAGAGAAGTTTGATGCTGCCGTCGCCGCATTAGGCGCAGGTGCGAGTAACCAAGAACTTCGAGCTTACATCTTCGAAAACTTCGCAGATGATCCGAATGTTACCCCTAACTTCGATGAGAATGGGCAATTAGATGGCGGCACAATACTAGGCGACCCAGCGACAGATAACCTCGTTAACTTCAGAATTAACGTACCTGTCAATGGCGACACTGAGCACACAATAGATGGGATAGAGTTTAACGTTCAACATCTGTTTGGTGAGTCTGGTTTTGGGGGTATTGCCAACTACACCATGGTGGACTCAGGTTTAGAATACGATAAGTCTTCACTGAGTGATACCGAAGCACTCGTCGGTTTAAGTGACACAGCTAACTTAGTCTTGTTCTACGACAAAGATGGTTTACAGGCTCGAGTAGCTTACAACTGGCGTGATGAGTATTTAAATGAGCGCCGGGTAAACGGTGATTTAACCGCGCCTATTTTTACCGACGCTTATTATCAAATTGACTTTAACATCAGTTATGAGGTTAAGCAGCTTGAAGGACTGACCGTTTTCGTTGAAGGTATTAACATTACTGACGAATATACAAATGAATTTGGTCGTGATAACCGTTTAATCTATAAGTTAACTCAAACAGGTGCGCGTTATAACGTAGGAGCGAGGTATACGTTTTAACGCCACACTCTGTTTATAAAAATAAAAAGGTAGCCACAGACTTATGCTTAACATAAGTCCTGTGGCTTTTGTGCAGTGTCACTAACGAGTACTAGTTGAGTACAGATAAGAACAACTAGTGATATGCATAACAATAACGAATGGGACGTTTATGGCAAACCATGTATTACTGAACAGTGTTGAGCATAGTGATCTGCGTGTTATTACTCAGCGCGGTGATAAATACGGAGACGACTTATGGTTTTCTCCAACTTTTGTAGATGAGATACGCAGCGTGCAAGCGCATTACCCAATTGTATTTCACAAAGACCAAACCACAGCTCAATTTACACCTGTGGCCCTTTTTGGCTTCGAACAGCAAGAAAATCTATTTCTGCAGGCAAACGAATGGAACGCCTCGTATATTCCACTTTCTGTGCAACGCATGCCTTTTTTCATTGGCAGACAAGCAGTAACAACAGATGGCATGACCGAGCAACAACGCGTGATTACCTTGGATATTGACTCGCCGAAAGTGAGTAAAACACAAGGTATTGAGTTGTTCTTGGAATACGGCGGTAACAGCCAATATTTAGAAAATATCGCGGCGATCCTCGAGACACTGCATCATGGCCTACAGGCTAACGACGCTTTTATAAACACCTTAGTAGCACTTAATCTACTCGAGTCAATGACTCTTGATATCACTTTGAATAACGGCAGCAAACATCAGTTGATTGGTTTTTACACCATAAACGAAGACGTTCTAAATAACCTTACACCTGACAATATAGTGCAGCTCCATAACGCTGGTTACCTGCAAGCTGTTTATCTTATACTCGCCTCACAGGTTCATTTTAACGATCTGGTAGCGCTAAAAAATAAGCGAGTCGCGCCAGAGGAATAACCTGTGAACACTGACGTGCCCTTATCGAACGCGAAACAGACTGCTCAAGAGGTAAAATACCTCGAGGGTATTAGCCCTAAAAATATCCCTTCGGTGTTGCTCAACAGCCATGAACCCATTGTTCTCAGAGGATATTGTAACCACTGGCCGTTAGTAAAAGCGGCTAAACAGTCTGATGAGGCTGCCAAGCAATATCTGCTGCAGTTCGATGAAGGAGCAAATTTTCATACACATTATTTGCCAAGTGCTGCGCAAGGGCGGGTGTTTTACAACCAGGATATGACAGGTTTTAATTTTGCATCCAAGCAGCAAAAACTGCCTAAGTTACTAGATGATATTCTGCAAACTGCCCAGAGCAAAACGGGTGAATGCGTGTATGTCAGTGCCACCAGCCTTGCCCAAAGTTTACCAAGCTTACTCAAGCAAATTGAAACACTGCCCGATATTACCTCACCGTTGGTCAATATTTGGCTGGGTAATGCTAGTCGTATAGCAGCACACTATGATTTTGCGCAAAATTTTGCCTGTTGTGTGGTCGGCAAACGACGTTTCACTTTATTTCCCCCTGAGCAGTTAAAGAACCTCTATGTGGGCCCTCTAGACAAAGCGCCTGGCGGGCAAGAAATTAGTACGGTCGACGTTGCCAATCCTGATCTTGCCGAGCATCCAAAGTTTTCTGAGGCGCTAGAAGCAGCGCAAGTTGCAGAGCTAGAACCAGGAGATGCTCTCATTCTGCCCAGTATGTGGTGGCACCATGTACAAGGATTAAGTGCTTTCAACGTGCTTATCACCCACTGGTGGCGTGATAGCCCTGCTCAGATGGGGCGTCCAATGAATGCCTTGTTACTGGCAATGATGAGTGTACGAGACTTACCAACACACCAGCGAGATGCTTGGAAAAACCTATTTGATCATTACGTGTTTGCACATCAGCCAGAAAATTTCTCACATATACCGGAAGCGGCCAAAAGTATACTGGCAAGCCCTATGGACGACATCAGCCTAAGAAAGCTGCGTGCAGAACTGCAAAACAAACTCAGACGATAACGAACGACAAAAGAACGAAGTATTTATCTTATGCAAAAAGATTCAATCAAACATATTGTTATCGCTGGTGGCGGAACCGCTGGCTGGATGACCGCGGCGGCCCTTGGTAAGCTATTTGGCGCGAACATCAAAGTGACACTCATAGAATCTGACGCGATCCCAACGGTAGGCGTTGGGGAAGCAACTATCCCCACACTGCACCTGTTTCACGACCTACTAAAAATCAAAGAGTCCGAGTTTATGGCTGCCACCAATGCCACATTCAAACTGGGCATAAAGTTCGAGGATTGGTATCAACGAAATCAGTCGTATATACACTCGTTTGGCCGTTTTGACCATGGATGCTGGGCGGCTGGCTTTCAGCATTTTTGGCTGCGAGGAAGACAGTTAGATATTGCTTCTGAGATAGGAGACTACTGCCCCGAGCATCTTGCTTGCAGAATGGGTAAGTTCGCCACGGCACCAAAACAAGAGCGCAATCACGCCTTTCACTTAGATGCAGGGTTATACGCCAAGTTTTTACGCGATTTTGCCGAGCAATATGGGGTCAGACGCATTGAAGGTAAAATTGATAACGTAAACCTTAATCATAACAACGGCTTTATTCAATCACTCAGTTTAGAAAGTGGACAACGTGTTGAAGGGCAATTATTTATTGATTGCACTGGGTTTCGTGGTTTATTGATTGAGCAAGCTTTGCACACTGGCTATGAAGACTGGAGTCATTGGTTACCTTGCGACAGTGCTGTCGCAGTACAAACTGAATTGAACGAGTCAAATGTGCCCTACACTCGGTCAATTGCCCATGATGCAGGCTGGCAATGGCAAATTCCGCTGCAAACCCGTGTGGGTAATGGCTTGGTTTTCTGCAGTAAATACATCAGCGATGATGAAGCAAAAACCCAGTTACTGGATAACATTCGGGGTAAGACCTTAAACACCCCTCGTGTACTGAAATTTAAAACAGGCGTGAGACGCAAACTTTGGAATAAAAACTGCGTCGCCATTGGGTTGGCTGGTGGCTTTATAGAGCCACTTGAGTCCACCAGCATTCACTTAATTCAACAAAGCATAATCCGTTTGATGCAGTCGTTACCGTCTGCTCATATGGAATCTCCAATCATCGATAAATTTAACGCTACCATGCGCAATGAGATAGATAATATTCGCGATTTTATTATCTTGCATTACCATGCCACCGCCCGCAAAGACTCGGCGTTTTGGCGCTACTGCAAAGACATGCCTATTCCAACTTCGTTACATGAGCGCATGGAGCAATTTGCCCACAGTGCTCACGTACACCAAGGCAACGGGGAGTTATTCGGCGAAGCATCGTGGTTACAAGTGATGCTCGGGCAGGGCATAACGCCGAAGGCGTATCACCCAATTGTCGATTTAATGCCAGTGCAGGAATTAGCCAGTTTTTTGGATAACGTAAAGCAACAAACGGCACGCCGAGTCAGTAGCTTACCGAACCATTTAGCGTTTATTCGTTACTATTGTAAACGTGCCGCAGTTTAATCGTGGCATACATTTTAGTGGTGCAAAGCAAATGACTGATTAATGCTCACTTGTGATATTAGTGACGACGCGACTCAGATAGCCGTACTGCAAGTATATTAAGAAGTTCAACGTAGTAAACACTCACTTTCTTGGAGGAGCACTAAATATTAATGGTTAAGTTTCCAAAGCATTTCATCTAAGGTCGGTTTCCACTGAAATTCAGCTAACTTAACGCGATTACGCAACACAACCACGTTTTCCTCCTGAAGCAAACCCGCCTGGTTCAATGCTTGTTCTGAGCCCGCAGCAAAAGCTAATTGTCCTGATGATCGCAGCACTCGGAACCAGGGTAAGTTCATTTCTTTCGGAGCTACCCCTAGTGATTTTCCAACCAAGCGAGCTCGTCCCGGTAATCCAGCAAGATCCGCTATTTGACCATAACTAGCTACCTTGCCAGCAGGTATCGCACAAACAGTTTGCCAAATTTGGGTATAATGTGGGTTTCGAGCCATATGCATTTTTCTTTTCATCAAACTTTAAGTGTTCATTATGCAAAACTTACGATTAATACTCACTATTTCAAACTGCAAAGAACAATCAAATGTAAATAGTGACCTAGGACTACTCGGCTCAACGACATGAAAAGAGTGATATGTCATCATTGTGATTACCCACAATCAGTGTGTATTTGCGATCTATTGTGTACTGTTTGCAGCGAGCAAAAAGTCATTATTTTGCAGCACCCGAGTGAAGTGAATCACGCTAAAAATAGCGCCAAATTGATTCAGCTTTGTGTACCGAATAGCGAAATTTGGGTGGGCGAAAAGCCAGGGGATTTCAGTCAACTAATGAGTTGGATTAACGCACAACAAGAGTTAGCCTGCCTAGTGTATCCAAATGATAACAGTAACCCCTTAGAAACAACGACAAGCCGAGAGCGTAGCGCTCCACCCGCTCTTATATTGCTCGACGCCACGTGGCGCAAAGCCTATAAACTATGGATGATGAACCCTTGGTTGCATACTCTGCCTGCTTGGCACTTCATACAGCCACCAAAAAGCCTATATAGGATACGTAAAACATCGGTAGCAGCTGGTTTATCAACATTAGAAGCGCTTGCGCATACACTACATTTTACTCAAGGTATCGACACTACGCCGTTATTGTCTACTTTTACCCAGATGCAGGACCGTGTTTTTGCCCGCCAATTAGCAAATCAGCAAGTTAACAATCAAAAATAGGAAGAAATACGCAGAATTATCGCCTTTTTAACGGAATTTTAAGGGGAAATGTAGCAAAAAGGTAAAAACACTAACCGTACAGGCACATTGTCGGGCATAATTTACATTAGTCGTAGATTGGCGACATTAGAACGCGTATTCGCACACATGTTGCCATCACAGTTAAGCAGATCAGAGGTTAGCCTCAAGGTCTCTTTAGTATGTTGGTACTATTTTGAAAACAGCTATATTTTGTATTTTGTTGTTGTCCCTGTTCAGTTTCGATCTTAAGGCACAAGACACCTTAATTCCGCACTTTAATGCATCTGAAATTAGACAAAATGACATTAGTCAGCAGTTAGTTTATTTAAGTATTGGTCGAGCTGAAACTCCGCATTACCGAGAACCACTACAAGAGTGGCTTGGCACTTTCGAGCAACATAATCCCAATGACCCTTTCAAAGACAGGTATGTCACTGCGTTCGAAATTTATAACGATACGCAAAATGAGCAATGGTTTATTTACCCAAGCGGCTCAGTGATCGAAACGGTTCAAGTGTCACTTTACTCTCAACATAGTCCGGTGGAGAGCTCAATATCAGGCTTAGATCATAACAATATTTACCCCTTACATTACGGTAGTAAACTCAGTATTCCTGCCGGAGAAACCGCCACCTTACTCATGGTGTTTGATAGTGATTTCTTCTTTGCCCCTATAAAAATCGTGCTTGAAACCGAAGAGCATATGCTGACATCAGTAGCGAATCACAATGTTATCCTTTTTATCTGCTTTGGCATTTATTTGGCGCTAGGCTTATATAATCTATTTATATACATAGTGATGCGCGACACCCAATATCTGTTTTACGCACTTTCCACTCTTTTTTACGCCAGCGCATGGGCAGCTATCTTTGGTGTATTTGAGTATTTGAACTTATTCAGTGCTAAAGATTGGCTCATGCCCGGATTCCTACTAGGGTGCGCATTCTCCGCCTTTTTCCAAATAGAGTTTTTCAGGCTAAATCTTACGGCAAAACGGACCATGCTCTTTCTTTTGGCGCTAGGGTGTTTGTGTTTACTCGCTTTACCAATTGCGTTTTATAACCAAGCCCTTGGCTTGATTATCGTGTCTATTTTGACCACAGCAGTGCTATTGACCGGATTATCAGTTGGTCTGGTGGCATGGAAAAGAGGCTATAAACCTGCTCGTTATTTTGTCATCGCTTCGTTATGTGTGATTATCCCAAATGTGGTTGGAAACTTACTTAACCTTCGAGTGTTGCCAAGCATAAATGTTGATATTTATTTACTTGGTTTTATCGGTATTGCCGCAGATACGCTTATTCTCGCCTTTGCTTTGGCCGAAAAAATGCGTTTGGTAAACTTGCGCAACAGCCAACTAAAATCCCAGTTAAAACAAACTGTAGAATTTCGCACCCAAGCGCTACGCGAAGCAAACCAAAAGCTTGCTCAATCTAACCAAGAACTTATTGAAGCGAATTTAGCGAAAGATCATTTCCTGGCCAATATGAGTCATGAAATTCGTACACCGCTAACTTCTATCATTGGATACGCAGATGGCATGTTACTTGGCGACATTGATAAAACTGAGCAGGAGCGCGTCACCAGTATCATTTACCAAAATGGTGCCCATTTACTACGTATCATCAACGATATACTTGATTTAAGTAAGATCGATGCGAATAAGCTGGACTTCAAATCACAGCCTTGCCACTTATTCTCTTTGCTTGGTCAAATTGAGTCGGTTGTGGGCAAACGCGCAAAAGATAAAGGGTTGGGGTTCCATGTAAATTACGACTTTCCGCTGCCGGAAAAAATCATCACTGATGCGACCAGACTAAAACAGATTCTGTTCAATCTAACTAATAACGCCCTTAAGTTTACTCACAGTGGTCATATATGCCTAGATGTAAAGGCCGCAGGCTCAACCTTGACCATCAATGTAGTGGATACTGGGGAGGGGATAAGTCAAAACGACGTGCAGAAGCTATTTAATCCTTTTACCCAAGCAGATAGTGTAATCAATCGCCAAGTGGGGGGCACAGGTTTAGGTTTAAGTATTGCGAAGCGCTTAGCACAAGGACTTGGAGGCGACATTAATGCTAAAAGCCAACCGCGCAAAGGCAGCACGTTTACTATCACGATTAAGCTTGATACCCCTACGGATGTTGCTTGGTTAAACACCGCTCAAGAAATTGATTTATCGAGTATTCACCAAATAACGCACGAATCTCATGTGCCTAAATTTGGTGCTTGCAAGGTGCTCCTGGCAGACGACCACCCGAATAACCGAGAGCTTGTTGCTTTGCTACTCAAGCGTATGAACATTACGGTAACCGAGGTTGCCGACGGCCACCAAGCGATAGACGCTATGCGGGCTAGTCAGTTCGATTTATTGCTATTAGATATTCACATGCCAGGGTTAAACGGTGTAGATACCCTTAGAAATATTCGAAAATCGGGTAATAAAACCCCGGCTATTGCCTTAACAGCCAACACCATGCAACACGAAATAGATTACTACCTTCGCATCGGATTTACCGACCACTTAGCCAAACCTATTGAACGAGATGTATTTATTCGTAAAGTACGGCAATACCTTAACCTATCAGCCAAACAAGTATCGGTTGCTGATGACAAGATGCTGCCGTTGATCCAAGGTTATATAGTCGATTTACGAGATGAGTTGGCTAATATTGAACAAGCATGGAACGTACGAGATTTACCAGCAATCGCCAAATCTATTCACCGTATTAAAGGTGCCGCTGGGTCGTTTGGGTTAGCCAATGTGGGCAAGGTCTTTGGTCGACTTGAACGAGCAGCATTGAACGACGATGAAGCCGGTTTAGAAAATTCAATTGCTCAGGTTTTACGCTTTGCACACATGTGTATAGATTTACCAGGCGTAGATGTAGCGCAAGCCATCGTCAACGCTAAATACGAGCTAGACGAGTATCTCAACAGACTGCCTCAAACTATTTTGCAATGTGAGAGTGCGATAGACGAATTAAGCCAATACGCGCAAAAGGGCGATCATATCGCAACCGCTGACGCCCTAAACCAAGCAAAACAACTATTCGACAACAATGCATTCACTAGAGCAAGTAACTTACTTAGTGATTTAGCGCCTCAAAGCGCGCATGCACAGCAAAACGCCGATACTTTCAATAGTGTATTGGCTTCAGTAAGAAATACGCTACAGAGTCTTTCAGAGGCGCTAAAACATAATCATATAAAGCGATAGAAACCCTTTATACCATTCCACGTTAATAAGTGAT